>JGI997J19993_1000020_pt1 | contig 102181 bp, 95 predicted proteins | sample Etolagbewater25m_FD_19993 | JGI IMG/M metagenome (IMG submission 19993)
CTCCGATTTTGAATGCTTGGTGTACAAACCGCATTCTAACAAATCGGTCCAACAATGCTTATTTTTTTTACCTTTTTACCCACAGATTCTGAGAAAGAGCCCTATTATTTTACTTAATCTCGTCGAGAATGCTATCCTTTTATTGATTATTTTTTCAATGAACATTAACGCAGGCTGTTCTCGGGCAGCCTCCTAGTACTTCGACAATTTAATTTTTTCTATTGCTCAGCACTAATGGTGAGCGGTTAATTCTTTCCTGAAAGGAAAGAATTAATTTGTCGAACCACTAGATTTTTGATTAACAAGCAATCGGGAGCTCTGATCCGGAAATTCCGATCCGGAAATCCCCGGAATCCCTCCTTTACAGCCCTCATAAAATGTATTATAATTAACTTCAATTTTTGCTTATTGATATATAAATATTTAACAGATTGTTATTTCCGGAATTTTCCGGGCCCATAGCTCAGTCGGTTAGAGCAGTGGACTCATAATCCATTGGTCCCTGGTTCAAGTCCAGGTGGGCCCAGTATTCACTGCGGGATGCCGGGCTTTGCGGGAACAACTGGTCCAGCCCGCGGCGACGGTTTATCATAGGGCATATTTATGGGCGCATAGCTCAGCTGGTTAGAGCGCTACGTTCACATCGTAGAGGTCGAAGGTTCGAGTCCTTCTGTGCCCACCATAATTTAATCACTCATTAATTCCAAAAAAGGTGGACGCGTGTCAGATTTGAATGTTTTGGAGCAGATCACGAAACTGGTCAAATTGCAGGAAGGAGACACGGAGCTTTATAATCTCAAAAAAGAACAGGAAGAGAAGCCGGATCTGATCAAGCGTCTGGACGAAGAGTTTGAGAGCAAAAAAGCCCGTCTCAATAAATTGGAAGCGGATTTTAAAACGATTCAGGTCGAGCGGGGAACCATGGAAGGGGATTTGGCGCAGAAGGAATCCGAGATCAGCAAGAATGAAACGCAGTTATCACAGATAAAAACCAACAAGGAATACACGGCGAAGATCGGAGAGATCGAAGGCATCAAGGCGGATAAGTCGCTGATCGAGGAAAAGATCCTCCAAACGTACGACCGGGCGGATGAGGTCAAGGCCCTGATGGAGCAGGAACGACAGGTCGTCGAGCAGGAACAAAAGACCTATCAGGACCAACGGCAGGAACTTGAAGCGCAAGTGAAAGATCTGGAAGGCCGTATTGAGGCGTTTCACGCCAAACGGGGAGCCTTGCTGGAAGGCATCGACAAGGTGTTATTGGAACGTTACGAAAAGCTGCTGTTCAATCGCGGCGGCATGGCGGTGGTTCCGGTGGTGGATAACTCCTGCGGCGGATGCCACATGCATTTACCTCCCCAGAAGATCAATGAAGTCCGCATGAAAAAAGAGATCATCACCTGTGAGATCTGCGCGCGGATTTTATACATAGAGGATGACGTCAAGAGTGAAACGGCTTGAGATATACACGGATGGCGCCTGCAGTGGCAATCCCGGTCCGGCAGGGATCGGGTTTGTCATTCGGGAAAACGGCCGGGTGGTTCGGGAATGCGCCAAAGGGATCGGCAACGCGACGAATAATATCGCGGAATATACGGCGCTGATCTATGCCCTCCAGGAGGCCTTGATCCTCAAGGCGGATGAAGTGGATGTGAAGTCTGACAGCGAATTGATGTGCCGTCAGATCCAGGGGATCTATAAGGTTAAAAATCCCAATATTGTGCCGTTGTTCGATCAGATCCGGCATTTGCTGCAGGGATTTCGTTCTTTTTCAATTACGCATGTGTTTCGGCAGGACAATAAAGAGGCCGACGCATTGTCGAAAAAAGCAATTCAGATTCAAAAGCAGACCAAGGTGTTTGCCCGGGCAGATAATGTCGGGGAGGAAAGTCCGAGCTCCGAAGGATGATGCACCCTGGTAATGCAGGGCACCTCAAATTTTCGCCTGGCGGATTTTTGAGGGAGGATCAGAGCTACAGTGACGATACTTTGACGCAGCCTCACACGGGGACTTACTGTAAAGCAAGCGCGCGAAAGCGAATGAGTCAAAGGGTGAAACGCGCAATCTCTGCATGGAGCAAGGCCGAATAGGAGGGCATTCCGCTATCAGCGGAGTGAGGTGATCCGCTTCACGCAAATCATTCTGTTGCGACAGATGATTTCATGACTCTCGGGTAGGCCGCAAGAGTTCAAAGGGCGACCTTTGAAGTCAGTTGAATAAACACCGCCTTGACGTTACGGTCATGGATCGACATGATCCGTCGCGCAGGGATGACAGAACTCGGCTTATGGTCTGCTTTTTTATATTCACAACAAAGTTATAACAGGCAGGGTCTTGGGAACAAAAGGCTTTGCCTAAGACAACACATCAGGAGGATTCACATGTCAGGACATTCAAAGTGGGCAACAATCAAGCATAAAAAAGCCGCAACGGATGCCAAGCGCGGAGCATTATTTACAAAATTGACGAAAGAGATTACCGCGGCCGCCAAGGCTGGAGGCGGGGATCAGGAGACCAATATCCGTTTAAGGGCCGCAGTGTTGCGTGCGAAATCCATGAATATGCCCAATAACAATATTGAAAACGCTGTCAAGAAGGGAACCGGAGAAATTCCAGGTGTTGTTTATGAGGAATCGGTTTTTGATGCGTATGGTCCTGGCGGGGTTGCGCTTTTAATTGAGGCGCTGACGGATAACAAGAATCGCACGACGGCTGAAATCCGCAATATTTTAAACAAGAAGAACGGCAGTATGGCCGGGGCCGGATCAACCGCATGGATGTTTACATCCAAGGGCATGATTACGGTTAAGAAAGATGCAATCGGGGAAGATGAGCTGATGGAAATTGTTCTGGAGGCCGGAGCTGAGGATGTCGCGGTTGAAGGGGATTTATATGAGGTTTCGACAGAGCCCTCGGCGTTTTCGCAGGTGAAAGAGGCTCTGGAGGCAAAAAATATTGCGACTGAAAGTGCAGAAGTGACAAAGATTCCGAGTTCAACGACCAAGGTCGAAGGCAACGAAGCCAAACAGTTGCTCGCATTGATGGGGGCCCTTGAAGATCATGAAGATATTCAGGCGGTTCATGCGAATTTTGATATTTCTGATGAAGAAATGGAAAAGCTTGCAGCTGAATAAGCCGATTGTGCTCGGAGTCGATCCGGGCCTGCGGGCAACCGGATATGGACTGATTGAAGTGGTCTATCAACCGGACTACCGTGTCAAACTTTTGGAGGCGGGGACGATTAACCCCAGGCAGCAGGATCCGTTGGAGAAGAGGATCTTCAAGATTCATCAGAATCTTGGGGATATTATTCAGCAATATTCCCCCCAGGTTATGGTCCTGGAGAAGTTGTATGCCCATCATAAGCATCCGACGACAGCTTCTCTCCTGGGTCATGTCCGGGGGGTTATTTGTTTACTCTGTGCGCAGCACGGAATTCGTTTGGTTGAGCATAGCGTCAAGCGAATCCGAAAATCGGTTGTCGGTAACGGCAATGCTACCAAACAGCAGACCCAGCGGGCGGTAGAACAATTTTTGCGGATCCCTGATCAGAAGCTGACACTGGATGCCAGTGATGCCCTGGCCCTGGCCTTGGGATTCGGGCATATGAATCGGTTTTAAAGACACAAAGACACAAAGACACAAAGACAATAAGACCGTAGAAATTGAGAATGTCGATTGGCGGATCAATGTGACCTCTTTCGGGATTGAGTCTTGATAACTTCTTATGATCGTCAGAATTTCCGGAAAAATCCTTGAGAAACATGAGCATGCTGTCATGATTGATGTGCAGGGGCTGACCTATGAAGTCCTGACCCCGGCCTCAGTATTGGCCCGTCTGGATCAAGCGGCTGATGAGCACGGACATGTTTCGTTGATAACATACCATTATCTGCAGATCACGCCTTCCCGGGGGGTGCCGTGTCTGGTCGGTTTTTTGAGTGAGATCGAGCGGGATTTTTTTCTGGATTTTATTAAGGTGTCCGGCATCGGACCCAGGGCGGCGGTCAAGGCCCTGGACCGGCCCATCTCTGAAATTGCCGCAGCGATTGCCGCCGGCGATGAGAAATTCTTAAAGGGGCTGCCGGGGATCGGTTTGCAAAAAGCCAAAGAGATTGTGGCCAAGCTTCAGGGCAAAATCGGGAAATACGGATTGATTCAGGATCAGGCTGCGGCCGTTTTACAAAAATCCGCGGATATCCCGGATTGGCAGCAAGAAGCCATGGATGTCTTGTTGCAGTTGCAGTATAAAACGCCGGAGGCCCGGCAGATGATCGAAACAGCGCTGAAACGTTCGCCGGATATTCAAACAGCAGAAGACCTTTTGAACACAATTTATAAACAAAGGATCAGGACGGATGGATGATCAGACCATGAATGGTTATTTGAAAGGCGCAGTGGAGGCGTTGTTATTTGTCAGCGATAAGCCTGTCGAAATTGCCCAGATTAAAGACGTGCTGCCGACATTGGAAGCTTCGGACATCCGTCAGTTGATTTCGGCGATTAAAAAAGATTATGAAGAGCATGAGCGGGGAATGATTATCCGGGAAATTGCCGGTGGATATCAATTGTTGAGTAATCCGCAGTATGCGGAGTATGTGCGGAATTTCTTTAAGACGCGGGTGAAAGAGAAATTGTCACGCCCCGCGCTGGAGGCCCTGGCCATTACGGCCTATCGTCAGCCGGTGTCGCGCGGCGATGTGGAGGTTATCCGCGGCGTTAATTCCGACGGGGTCATGACAAGTCTTCTGGAAAAAGGGCTGATTAAAATTGTCGGTCGTAAAGACGTGCCCGGACGTCCGTTTGTTTATGGGACGACAAAATTATTTCTTGAATATTTCGGTCTGAAGTCGCTGAAAGATCTTCCCAAACTTGAAGATGTCACGGAGTTGTTAGGGGCCAGAGAAGCTGAGGGAGAGACATCGAACCAGGACGGCGCTAATTTATTTGGCAGCAACACGGCCGTCAGTGTGGAGGACGCGGTCAAAGATTATGGCGGAGAAGATCATTTATCGCAATCATTTCAATCGTCTGAGGCACAGGAAATGATCGCGGATGTGCAGGAGGATGTGCCTGAAGATATGGGAGAAGCAGCGGAGGCCGGGGATGGACCGCAGGAGGCCGGTTTGGAAGAATCGTCTTTGGACGCGCCGGTCGGTTCGGATCAAAACGACGAGATTGATTCTTGCGACAATGCGCCCAAGGCTGCAGAATCCGCAGAGTCTGGGGAATCCGAAGCCCCTGTGGAAGCCGCCGGGGAAGCATTGGAAGAGCCGGAGGATTTGAAAAAGGTGATGGATGAAATGGTTCGGGAATCCGATGAGGTCCGTCTGCAGGCGGATCGCTAGCTGATTAACCAAGTGAGGACATTATGTCGTTGAGCGACTATCGAAAAAAAATCGACGCGCTGGATGAAAAGATCGTCAAGGTCTTGAATCAACGGGCCAAATTGAGTCAAAAGATCGGTCAGCATAAGACAAAGAACCAGGCCGGTATTTATGTGCCGTCCCGTGAACAGGATGTCCTTAAACGGATTAAAAAATGTAATGACGGTCCGATGACGGATGCGGCACTGGAAGCGGTCTATCGGGAGGTGATGTCGGCTTCCTTATCTTTGGAAAAAGAATTGCAGATTGCGTATTTGGGGCCGGAGGCGTCATTCACAAATTTTGCCGCGGCCCGTAAGTTCGGATCCCAGGTGCGCTATGTCTCGGCGGATACGATTTCGGATGTGTTTCATAAGGTGGAAAACGGGGATTGTGACTACGGCGTGGTTCCGATTGAGAATTCGCTTGAAGGCGCGGTCACCAATACATTTGATCTGCTGGCGGATTCCGATTTAAAGATTTGTGCGCATTTGCCGCTGGAGATTTCGCATAATCTTTTAGCGAACGTGCCGCTGGATAAAATTGTCCGGGTCTATTCCAAGCGTGAGGCGTTCGGACAGTGCCGGCATTGGCTGCGGGAGCATCTGCCGCAGGTTGAACTTGTGGAAACAGCGTCAACCACGCGGGCCGCTCAAATTGCATCGAAAGAAAAAACGGCTGCGGCAATCGCCTCGCTTCTCGCTGCGGATCTGTATCATCTGCATGTCGTTAAAAAAGGGATCGAGGACGTGAGTCATAATATCACACGATTTCTTGTCATCGGGCGGGACGACGCAGCGGTGACCGGGGAAGATCGAACCTCGATTTTGTTTTCGATCCGCGATAAAGTCGGGGCCCTGCACGATATGCTGGTGCCGTTTTGCGAGCAGAAAATCAATCTGATGAAGATTGAATCCCGCCCGTCGAAAAAAAAGGCTTGGGAGTATTATTTCTTTGTGGATTTCGAAGGGCACCGTCAGGATGCCAAGGTGCGCAAGGCACTGACGAAACTGGACAGTATGTGTAAATTTTTAAAAATCCTGGGGTCATATCCTCGGTAACGTCAACGGCCTTAAAGCCGGATGAAAAAAACGATATCGTTATAAAGGAAAAATTATGAAACATCGCGCCGTGCAGCGTATTCTGGATGTCAAACCGTATCAGCCGGGACGCCCGATTGATGAGGTTAAACGGGACTTGGGACTTTCAACGGTCATTAAGCTGGCCTCAAATGAGAATCCTTTTCCTCCGTCTCCGAGCGTGGTTCAGGCGATTGTCGACGGCATTAAAGATATAAATCGGTATCCTGACGGAGGATGTTATTATTTGCGGCAGATTCTGGCGGCGCGTCTGGGGGTCAACAGCGCGCAATTGATTTTCGGCAACGGATCCGATGAGGTGATTATTATGGCGATTCGGGCGTTTGTGGAACCCGGGGACGGGATTATCGTCTCGCATCCGTCATTCGCGGTTTACACGATCGGGGCGAAGATCGCCGGAGCAGATTTGACGGTGGTTCCGATGAATTCATTTCATCATGACTTGACGGCTGTGGCCGGAGCGGTGACAGAGCGCACCAAGATAATTTTTCTGGATAATCCGGGAAACCCGTCGGGAAGTTTTATCACTGAGCGTGAGTTGAGGATGTTTTTGGATTCCGTGTCCCGTGATGTGGTGGTCTTTTTGGACGAGGCTTATTTTGAATACGGGTGCCGTAAGCCCGGGTATCCTCAGTCGATTGCATTGTTGGCTGACTATCCGAATCTTGTAATTGCCCGGACGTTTTCCAAAATGTATGGACTGGCCGGCCTGCGGATCGGTTACGGGATTGCCGCAACATCGATGATTGAGATTTTAGACAGGGTGCGGGAACCGTTTAATGTTAATTCATTGGCGCAGCAAGCCGCGATCGCGTGTCTGGAAGATCAAGAGTTTTATGACAAGACGCTGGCGGTCATTGATGAAGAACGCGAAAAAATGGAACTGGATCTGGATCGGCTGGGCTTTACAGTCGTGCCCAGCGCGACAAATTTTATCTTGGCGGATGCCCATCGTCCGGCGGCCGGGTTGTCTGAGGCTTTACAGCGCCGGGGCGTTATCGTGCGGGACATGACGGCGTGGGGTCTTGAGACATTTATCCGGATCACGATCGGCCGTCCCGAAGAGAATCAGATGTGTCTGAGCGCCTTGCGGGAGGAATTGTTATGATCGTTGTTCTTAAACCGGATATTACAGATCATCAAATTCAGCATATTGTGGACAAGGCGGAATCCCTGGGACTGAAGACGCATCTATCCCGCGGAGTGGAACGCAGTATTATCGGATTCATCGGTCCGGAAGATGTTTTGCGGGTGACGCCATTGGAGGCATTCCCCGGCGTTGAGTCGGTTCTGCCGATTTTATCCCCGTATAAATTTGTTTCGCGGGAGTTTAAAAATGAGGCCTCCGAAATTTTTGTCAAAGAGGGGGTGGTGATCGGCGGGCAGAAAATCGCTGTGATTGCCGGGCCGTGCTCGATTGAAAGTTTTGATTCATTGCTGAAGACTGCGCAGTGTGTCAAGGCGGCCGGGGCCGCCATTTTGCGCGGCGGCGCTTTCAAACCGCGAACCTCACCCTATGATTTTCAGGGCCTGGGGGAAGAGGGCCTGAAGATGATGCAGGAGGTCGGGCGTCAAACAGGGCTGGCAACGATTACGGAGGTGATGGACACGCGGCAGGTGGAGATTATTGACCGTTATGTCGATATTTATCAGATCGGCGCACGGAATATGCAGAATTTTTCATTGCTGAAAGAAGTCGGAAAAACCCGCAAGCCGGTGATTTTAAAACGGGGTATGAGCGCGACGATTAAAGAATGGCTGATGTCGGCGGAATATATTTTGTCGGAAGGAAATTCAAAAGTGATTTTTTGTGAACGGGGCATTCGAACCTTTGAAACCGAAACCCGCAATACCCTGGATATTAATGCGGTTCCGGTTATTAAGGAAAAATCTCATCTTCCGATTATTGTGGATCCCAGTCATGCCGTCGGACGCTGGGGATTAGTAAACAGCGCGGCCCGGGCTGCTGTTGCCGCCGGGGCTGACGGATTGATGATTGAGGTTCATCCTAATCCGGAAGAGGCGCGTTCTGACGGGGCGCAGTCATTGGTTCCGAAAAATTTTGAGCGATTAATGAATGATTTGCGGCCGATTGCCGCAGCTGTGGGACGGACGATTTAAGACGCGTTCGACACGGCATTATTAAGGAGAAGACATTATGGTTTTGGGACGACGGAATTATTTTTTTCGCAAGGTGGCGATTATTGGTGTCGGACTTATCGGTGGGTCCCTGGGAAAGGCCCTGAAAAAGCATGGTCTGGCCAAAGAGATTGTGGGGGTTTCGCGGCGTGATGAAGCGCTTGCGGCCGCTGTGCAGATGCAGGCGATTGATCAGGGAACGCATGATTTTAAAAAGGCCGTGGTCAATGCGGATTTGGTTGTTCTGGCAACACCGGTCCATGTGGTGCCTGTTATGTTTGAAAAGATTGCGCCGCATCTGAAACGAGGCTGTGTGGTCACGGATGTCGGCAGCACCAAGGTTTCGATTATCGCCGCAGCCAAAGAGAAATTACCCAATGCGCCGTTTTTTGTCGGTTCGCACCCGGTCGCCGGATCGGAAAAACGCGGAGTGGAATTTTCTTCCGAGGATCTTTTTCAGGGCGCGACCTGTCTGATGACGCCCACCGATGAGACGCATCGTCAGGCCGTTGAACGTGTCAAGCGGATGTGGACGTCGATCGGAGCGCAGGTCAAGACTATGACTCCTGAGGCGCACGATCAAGTCCTGGCGTATATCAGTCATCTGCCGCATGTGATCGCGTATGCGTTAATGGCGACGATTCCGGATGAATATTTGCCCCTGGTCGGGCAGGGCTTAAAAGATACGACCCGGATTGCCGCATCAAGTCCGGAAGTCTGGCATGATATTTGTTTTGCGAATGCAAAAAATATTATGGAGGCCCTGGATGCCTGTGTCGCCAACCTGGGGACATTACGCAAGGCGATCAATGAAGATGAGGGCAAGATTCTGGTAAATGAATTCAAAAAGGCCAAGGCCAAACGGGATAAGCTTAATGGATAAGGCAATTGTTGTGGCTATCGACGGTCCGGCGGGAGCCGGCAAGAGCACAATCGCAAAATGTTTAGCCCGGCGGCTGGGATTTTCATATCTGGACACCGGGGCGATGTATCGGTCCTTAACCCTTAAGGCCCTGCAGACCGGGGTCAATTTTGAAGATGAGCCGGCCCTGGAGGCTATGTCCCGGCAGACGTCCATTGATTTGCAGGGGGATCCGGTCAACGGCGTTCGTGTGATTTTAGACGGCCGGGATGTCTCACAGGAGATCCGCACGCCGGAGGTCACTAATCAAACCTGTTATATCGCCCGTGCGTCCAAAGTCAGAGCCGTTATGGTCGGCCTGCAGCAGGAGATCGGATCACGGCATAATGTGGTGATTGAGGGGCGGGATATCGGAACCGTTGTTTTTCCTGATGCGGCGTATAAGTTTTATCTGGATGCCACTGTTGAAGAGCGGGCGCAACGGCGGTATAAGGAGTTTTTAGAAAAAGGGAAAGAGATTTCATTAGAGCAGGTGATTGCGGATGTCCGGCGGCGAGACGAAAGTGATTTTTCCCGCACTGTCGGACCTTTAAAAAAAGCGGATGATGCAATTGTGATTGACTCGACGGCCTTGACCATTGAACAGGTTGTCGAGGAGATGGCGGGGTATATGAATGACGGAGAGCTTCGCGCTCCGATTAAATAAACGAATTATGGATAAATCTTTCATACGAAATTTCTCTATTATTGCCCATATCGATCACGGCAAATCGACGTTGGCGGATCGTCTTTTATTGCATACCGGGGCGATTGATGAACGAAAATTTAAAAATCAGTTGCTTGATGATATGGATCTGGAGCGGGAGCGGGGGATTACGATTAAAGCCTCGGCCGTGCGTCTGAATTATAAGGCACAGGACGGCAAGACCTATATTTTTAATTTGATTGATACACCGGGGCATGTTGATTTTTCCTATGAGGTTGAAAAATCTTTGCGGGCCTGTGAGGGTGCTCTGTTGGTCGCGGACGCCTCCCAGGGGGTGGAATCACAGACATTGGCGAATTATTATTTAGCCCTGGAGAATGACCTGACGGTTGTGCCGGTGTTGAATAAGATTGATATCGCCAATATTGATCTGGAACATGCCATGCTGGAGATGATGGAGTCCTTTGATTTTGAGGAAGATGACATTCTTCTGGTTTCGGCCAAAGAGGGCACCGGAATTCCGGCGCTCTTTGAGCAGATTGTTCGTCAGGTCCCGCCGCCCCAAGGGGATGATGCGGCCCCGTTGAAGGCGCTGATCTTTGACATGAAATACAATATTTATAAAGGTGTGGTGATTTATGTTCGGGTTGTCGACGGTCTGATGAAACCCGGCACCCGCATTCGTATGATGCATACTGATCGGGAATTTACCCTTGAAGAGGTGGGCGTCTTTAGCCCGGATGAAACCGCGATGAAAGAATTGCGCGCCGGGGAGGTCGGATATATGACGTGCAATATTCATGATCCGCAGATGGTCCGGGTGGGGGACACCATCACGGCGAAAGATCATCCGACCGCACAGGCCTTGCCGGGATACCGGCAGTTGAATCCTCTGGTGTTTTCCGGGGTCTATCCGGTGAATTCCAAAGATTTTATGGCCTTGCGGGAGGCCATAGAAAAATTACGACTCAACGATCCGAGTTTTACGTATGAGACGGAGTCCTCACAATCTTTCGGGCATGGATTTCGTTGCGGATTTCTGGGGTTATTACATATGGAGATTGTTCAGGAACGATTGCAACGTGAGTATAATTTGAATTTGATTCTGACAACGCCGAATGTCCAATACCGTTTTATAAAAAAGGACGGAGAGATTCAGGATATTGAAAATCCCTGTGATCTTCCGGACAGCGGATCGATCGCCGGGGTTAAGGAACCGATATTGCAGGTTTCCATTATGTGTCCGGTTGAATTTATGGATAAGGTGATGGAATTGGCCAAGTCCAAAAGGGGAAATTATATTAAAAGCGAATATGTTTCTGACCGGATGAGGATTGTTTTTGACATTCCGCTTTCGGAGGTGATTGTGGATTTTAATGATATGATTAAGTCTGTGACGCGGGGCTATGGGTCAATTGATTATAAATTTAACGGATATCAACCGGCCTCGGTATCGCGTCTGGATATTTTGCTTAATGGAAAAGCATGTGACGCGTTTTCATTTCTGGTAAATAAAGAGCATGCGTATCGCAAAGGTCTGGCGCTGGTGACCAAACTGAAAGAGATGATTCCTCAGCAGTTGTATGAAGTTAAGGTGCAGGCCTCTTGTGACGGACGTATTATCTCCAGCGCGAAGGTCAAGGCCACGGGAAAAAATGTGACGGCTAAATGTTACGGCGGTGATATTACGCGTAAGAGAAAGTTATGGGAGAAGCAGAAAGAAGGAAAAAAACGGTTGAAGCAGGTCGGAAATGTGGAGGTTCCTCAAGAGGCCTTTTTGGCGGCACTCAAGATTTGAGGGAGTCTTATATTAAAATGTTTTAAATTTATTTGATGAAGGAGTCAAGGCGATGGAAGATCCCAAAGAGCAGACAACCCAAAAGCCGCACAAGGTTTCGTTTTTACGGCGATTTTATGAGGAGTGGGGTGAGCCGGCCATCATCGCGTTTATTCTCGTTTTTTTTATTATCCGTCCGTTTTTTTTGCAGGCGTTCAAAATTCCGACCGGGTCGATGATTCCGGCGCTGCAGGTCGGAGATCGAATTTTGGTTGACAAATGGACCTACGGGGCGAGAATTCCGTTTACGGAGACGGCGCGTTTGCCGGGGCTGGGACAATTAAAGCGGGGGGACATCATTGTTTTTAAATATCCCGAAGACCCGAAGAAGGATTATATTAAGCGGTTGGTGGCCTTCGGCGGAGAGCTGGTGGAAGTCCGGAATGGAGATATTTATATCAACGGGGTCTTATCGGATTTGAAACCGTTTCAGCAGATTTATTATTATAACCGTGGAAAGTATGGTGTCATTGGAAAGTCTGTTCTTGTTCCCGAAGGACATGTGTTTGTTTTGGGGGATAATAGTGCCTCAAGCGCGGACAGCCGTTTTTGGGGATTTGTTCCTAAAGAGAATATTATTGGGAAGGCTGATGTGATTTTTTGGCCGTTTACCCGGTTGCGCTTGTTGTAGAACGCGGATGGAGAATTTTATGAATCTTATGGCGGCGGTTATTCTCAGCTATCTTTTAGGGAGTCTTCCGACGGCGTATTTGGCCGGGCGGATGTTAAAAGGAATTGATATCCGGGAGCATGGCTCCGGCAATGTGGGGGCCAGCAATACCTTTCGGGTTTTGGGCCGGACGCCGGGCATTTGTGTTTTGGTCATTGATATCCTTAAAGGCTTTCTTGCGGTGGCTGTGATAAGCCGTGTTTTGGGGGTGTCCGGCACCTTCGGGATTGTTTTGGTCGGAGTCGCTGCGGTTTGCGGGCACAATTGGACGGTTTTTCTTGGTTTTCGCGGCGGCAAAGGGATTGCAACAAGTCTTGGGGTTTTGATCGGATTAACCGTGATCTTTCCCGGCTTGATCCCTGTGGTGCTGATTTCATTGATGAGCTGGAGTGCTGTTCTGTATTGGTTTCGATTTATTTCATTATCTTCAATTGTCGCATCCTGCATCCTTCCTGTTTCAATGATCCTGACGGGTCAAAAGTTTGAAATCATTGTTTTAGGTGCTGTGTTTTGTATTTTTGTTGTATATCGCCACCGTTCCAATATCTCCCGTATGGCGCAGGGAACTGAGCCTAAAGTCAGAATTTTTGACCGTTCCTAGGACGTATCCTTAATTAGCTTAAACTGTTTAAAATGCATTTTTTTACTATGATTGTGTTGCTTTGGCTTGATTAGCCTTGCTAGTCCTGAACCTCAGGCGCCTTATCATGGTAAAAAATCTGCAATTTATCCAATTAAATTTGGTTTAGGATGCGCTCGAGCGTTTTTATTGATTTTTGAAGCCATATTGAGTTTGAGATGATTTTGTCCTCTGTGAAGTGGAATCCCGCCGGATTTATTGAATGAGTTGTTTTCTTTTGTTTTCTTTCCAAGAAAAAATTTTTTCTCCATACGCATCATTTTCATGAATTTTTATCTTTTCTCGTCGGGAAAGTCCGTGACGTTCTATTGAGGAAACGTTTTCCGGAAAACGCTTTCTTGCCCTTGTTGTGTTTGAATGAGGTGCTATACTTCCAGCGTAGTTCAAGATGCGCCAACCGGGAAGGGGAGATTATGAAAGAGGTTATTTATCGCAATAGAACATCCCGCCGTCACCGACGCAGGGTCGTCTCTGTGAATGAATATAATCAGGAACAGGATGTTAAAACTCATGTGCAGAAGAGTTTTTTGTATCGGGTGGTTCCTGTGGAAGTACACGATTTTAGTGAGCATGCGCCGCAGATTTTTATTCATAAGATGATTGATACGAAACGCAAGCTTGAGGAGTTTACATTTCGTGTTCGCGGCAGTTTCGTGACGAATAATGATGAGACGCTGATGCGCGTGGATTTTGTTCATAAACTCAGGATTTCGATGGTCTGGACCGATCAACAGTTCTCCCCCAAAAAGTCAGTTACTCTGACTTAGGCTGCTTGAGTCAAATCAGCAGCTGCCGCTGCCGGGCCGGGAAACCGACCCGGCAGTTTTTTGTTTCAAAATATGATTTTATGTATGGCGCCCTCGAAAAAACAAAAAGAATTCTATCCTCCCAAAAACTCTGTGCTAAAATAGTGCCGATTTTATGCGGATACCGCCGCGAAATTTTAATGAAGGAGTGTTTACATAAGGAGGGTGCTGTGAAGAAAAAGATGATGCTTTTGCTGATGATGACGGTTATGGTATCGGGGTGTGCAACGATGCAGCGCGATCAGTCTATGGTGTCGCAGCTTCAACTTCGGATTGGCGAATTGGAACGGGCGGCCCAGAACAAGGATCGCCGAATTGCGGATCTGGAGACAGAGGTCAAGGATTTGTCGTATGATTTGGAACAGGTGAAAAAGGCGCCCGTCTCTCGTCGTGCGGCATCAGTTCCTTCAGTGTCTTCCGGCACGCCGGCCGTTGATGATGATCGGATTGTTCGGGTCGATGTGGATCCCAAGACCGTTCAGCAGGCATTAAAAAATGCCGGTTATTATTCAGGGGCCATTGACGGAAAAGTCGGGTCCGGAACGAAAAAGGCCATTTATCAGTTTCAGCAGGATAAAGGCCTGACGGCGGACGGATTGATCGGTCGCCAGACATGGGCGGTGCTTAAAACATTTCTATAAATTTTTTTTCAATTAACATGTGAAGAATTTAAAATCAGCAGAAACCCTGTCGAAGCCGTCGATAAGACGGTGGTGGAAGCAGGGTTTTTGTTTTGTGCAAATCATTGCGTGATGAAAAGGTGGGGTTATGAACGCAGAGCAGGAATTGGAGTTGAGGGACCGGATGAAGCAGGGGCATTTGACTGCCGATATGATTCGGGAACAACTGGTCGATTATTGCAAAAATTTCAAGACATCCTGGGTTCAGTTGGGGCAGGCGCTGTATCCCGTTTGGAAAGATAAATTATTTTATGCCTGGGGTTATGAGAAGTTTGAGTATTACACCAAGGAAGAGCTGGGGTTGAAGCAGTCGACGGCGGTTAAGTTGTTGAAAACGTATTTTTTTCTGGAACAAAATGAGCCGGCCTATTTGCAGGACGGCTTTCAAGAACAGCGTAAGGCCAGTGAGGTTCCTGGATGTGATGAAGTCAATGTCTTGCGTTTGGCCCGGTCCAAAAAGGAGCTGAATAAAGAGGATTATCGCCAACTCAGAGATGCGGTTTTTAAAGAAGGCAAAGATGCCGGCGGTGTGCGCAAGGATCTGACGGCGCTGATGAAAGAGCGCAAGGTTGTGGATCCTGATGAGGAGCGGCAGGAGCGAAATGACGCGGCGATTCGAAAGCTGGTCGGGGCGATTAAAAATTTCAGCAAAGATATGGAGGTGTTGAAGCTGGCGCCGCCGCAGTTGCTTGAGGAGGCCAGGGATTTGCTGAAAAAGCTGGAAGAGGAAATTATTTAAATTCTTGACACCCGCCCGCATGAGTGGTAACATTTGTTTATTATGAATACTCAAAAGTTAACAGCCAAACAACGCGATGTCCTGAAATTTATTTATGAATCTGTGAAGACGTCCAATTTGCCGCCGACAATTCGTGAAATCGCGCAGCACTTTCATTTCTCGTCGACCGGTACGGTTCGGGATTACCTTCATGCCCTGGCCCGAAAGGGATATGTTCGGATTACGGCGAATAAATCCCGTGCGATTGAACTGGTCAAAGAGGCCTTGTTCAGTATTCCGATTCTGGGACAGGTTCAGGCCGGATTGCCCACCCTGGCTGTCGAAGAGATTGAAGGGTATTTAAATCTCGACAGCCTTGTCTTTTCGGATGATGATACCTTTGCGCTGAGGGTTCGGGGAGACAGTATGATGAATGCCGGTATTATGCCGGATGATCTGGTTTTGGTTCGGCGTCAGAATATGGCGCAGACGGGAGAGACTGTTGTGGCATTGGTGGGGCAGGAAGACGCCACGGTTAAGCATCTGCGCAAGCGGGGCGGGATGTATTTCCTGGATCCGGCGAATCCCGCGTATACACCGATTCCGGTGAATGAAGATGTGGCTATTATCGGAAAGGTAATCAGCGTGATCCGTAAATTCGATTAGTATTTTGTTAAAATCCTCTTCCGGCATAGTTAGCGGGCAGATAAAAAACGACAGGCCGTTTGGAACGGTCTTTTTTTATGTTATAATGGCGCCGCTATGCAATCCTTAATTGATTTTAAAAACTCTCTTAATGCACAACAGTACGATGCGGTCGTATCGACCGAAGGACCTCATCTGGTCATTGCCGGGGCAGGCAGCGGGAAAACACGGGTCCTGGTTTATCGAACCGCGTATCTGGTTGATCAGGGCATTGATCCGCGTCAGATTCTCTTATTGACCTTTACCCGGCGTTCGGCCAATGAGATGCTGGAACGTGCCGCATCCATTCTGGATGAACGTTGCCGGAATGTCTCCGGGGGAACATTTCATTCGTTTGCCAATCTGATCCTCAGACGTTACGCGGATCGGATGGATCTCTCACCTCATTTTACGATTCTGGATGACAGCGATGCGACCGCGATTATTGCACGCCTGCGGGCGGCCAAAGGGCTGGATAAGGCCGACAAAAAATTTCCCCGCAAAAATACCGTTTACGATATTATTTCCAAAAGTGTTAATAAATGCACAGATGTCGCGGATATTATTTATGATGAAATGCCGCAGTTTGAGCCGTGGATTGAGACTATAGAGGACATTAAAGAGCAATATATGGTTCAGAAACGGCAGATGGGGGTTCTGGATTTTGATGATCTCTTGATTTCATTGCGCAATCTTTTACAGACCAGAAGCGACGTGCGGCAAGCGTTGAGTCAACAGTATCGCTATATTATGGTTGATGAATATCAGGATACGAACCGGATTCAGGCTCAGATTGTCCGATTGTTGGCGGATGTTCATGATAATGTCATGGCGGTGGGAGATGATTCGCAGAGTATTTATTCTTTTCGCGGAGCCTTGTTTAAAAATATTATCGACTTCCCCGATGTCTTTCCCGGAACGCGTCTGATTAAACTGGAAGAAAATTACCGTTCGTCTCAGCCGATTCTGGATTTGACGAATGAGGTGGTGTCATGTGCCCAGGAAAAATTCGATAAAATTCTGTTTACGCGGCAGGAGGGATCGCGGCGTCCGGTTTATCGGGATGTGATGAATGAGACGGCCCAGTCGGAATATATCGTCAGCAAGATTCGGGAGATGCAGAGCCGGGGCACGGCATTAGACGATATTGCCGTCTTATTTCGGTCGGGATGGCATTCAAATTATCTTGAGATCGAGCTTTCTCGTTGGGGAATTCCCTTCGTTAAATACGGAGGCCAGAAGTTTGTCGATTCCGCGCATGTGCGTGATATCGTTGCCTATTTGAAAATTTTGCAGAATCCTTCGGATCAAACCAGCTGGATGCGGGTGTTGACGCTCATGCGGGGCATCGGTCCCAAGACAGCCGCTGGGATCGCTCAGGCTGCCGCCGAAGCCGGCTCATGCCGGGCCTGCGGGACCATTTCCGTTAAACAGGCTTCGGTTCGCCGCTTGCTGGAATTCGTGAGCCGGATTGATTCCCGGACGCAGAGTCCCGAAGAGATTTTGGATTTGACCCTGCAGTTCTATTATCCGATCCTGGTAGATCAATACGATGATTATGATAAGCGCGGAAATGATTTGGAGTCGTTACAAAAGATTGTGAAAGATTATGATTTATTGGAAAATTTTTTAGCGGACATTACACTGGATCCGCCGGAACAGAGTGTCTTAAAGGCCCGGGAACGCGGAAAGGCTCAAAAGAGTCTGGTTCTGTCGACGATTCACTCGGCCAAAGGGCTGGAATGGGATACGGTTTTTCTTATCCATTTGTGTGAGGGACAGCTGCCGTCATACCGGGCGTTTGATGATCAGGGTGCCATTGAAGAAGAACGGCGGTTGTTTTATGTCGCCACGACACGTGCCAAGCGTCATTTGTTTTTGTTGCGTCCGCAGATGCTGCCGCAGCGTGGAGGGCAGGGGCCGTCTGCCAGTCCGTATACCCGGGTGTCCCGATTTCTCGGCGAAGGACGGATCCTGGATCTTCTGGTCGATATCGAACATCGACGACCGTCGATTGATGAACGTCCGCGTTCCGGGGGCTGGCATAGCGGACGGAAACGCGACATGCTGACGGATTATTTTGATCGGACAGAATCTTGTCTTGATGATTGGTAATAACGAGGATGGACATGGTTTGGTTCTATTTATTTTTAAATGTGTATTTTGATTATATTGTTGCGGCGATGCTGGCGGGTTTGTCGGCTTTTATTGTTGCAAAAATTTTATCCCGGGTTCATTTTCAACGGATCACCCTGAATTTTTTTCTGGGTCGATTGCTGAAGTTTGTTTTTGTGATTTCATTTGCCGCCATGTTTTGTCTGACATGGATGGCGGCCCAAAGTGATCCGGATTTTTCACCGGGGCAACGCTACCGGCAGGCCTTCCGTAGTATTAAAAACTGGATGACACTGGCTCCGGATCCGTTTTTAGCCCGCGGCGGTCTTGAAAAGGCCTTGTCCATGGATACCCAGTGGGTCTCTCATCCCGAGAAGATTTTTTATGCTATTGGAACCCGGCTGTATTCGATTCGAACCGACGGGAGCCGGAATCGGTTGGTGGCTGAGGCGCAGCAGGATATTAAACAGGCGGTTTTTTCTCCTGATGGAACAGCGATTGTTCTCAAGACAGAGGCGGAGGTCCTGATGGCGTTTCCCGACGGCCGGCCGCTCGAGACAGTTTACCGGATTCCGGATACGATGCAGTCCTCCGGAAATATTCGTATCCGTATCGGCGGGATTCAATGGAGCCCGGACAGCCGCAAAATATGTTTTTTTCTGGATAAAACCTCTCAGGCCGCCTCGCAGACACAATGGTTTGTTTATGACGGGATTAACCCGCAGGCGCGCGCGATTTCCATGGGAATGTATCAGGATGTGTATTTGAATTGGAGTCAGGATTCCCGGGGCCTGTATTTTTCCCAGCGCATCGGTGTGCGGGATCATGACGCGCCATATTTTTGGAAATGGTTTGAAATTTCGCTGGAGATGCTCAAGCCGGATTGGAAGGCGGATATTCGTCATGCGCAGTTGGACGTTCCGGAGGATGTGTTGAAGGCCAACGGAATTCTAACGGCGCATGAGGATCCCCGGCTTCGTTTTGAAAGTCCGCGTTTATTTACGCGCGGCAGTCATGTGATTTCACCGACCGGACGCCGGCTTTGGGTGAATCGACAGCTTCAATTGTGTTATCAATCCGCTTATGGAGTTCAATTTTCATTGTTTGGACTTTCACGTTTGGGGGATTATCTAATGTTTCCTCCGGATGGGCGGGAGGCGGAACTGACTGTGCAGGATGTGCGTTGGTTGCCGTCGGACCGGTATGCCCTGATCAGGCATTATACTCACGGGCTGCTGGTTTTGGATCCTGTGCGCCGCCGCGTGGGTGTGCTGGTTCAGGATCGCGTTTCAATATTCGGGGCCTATCCCGGGTAAGAATTAATCATAAGTTACGGAAATGGGGTGATGATGAAATTAAAACGGCCGTTGATTGTCCTTGATCTTGAAACAACCGGAACCTGGACAGAGAAAGACCGGATTATTGAGATTGCAATGATTCGTTGCGCACCGGATGGCGGTACACAGGAATATGTCCGACGGGTTAACCCCGAGATGCCGATTCCGCCGGAGGCCAGCGCCGTGACCGGCATTACTGATGAGGACGTGAGAGCGTGTCCCAAATTCAGGGAGATCGCGCAAGAGGTTTTGGACTTTATCGGAGATGCGGATTTGGCCGGATTTAACGCAGAGCGTTTTGATTTTCCGCTGTTGCAACGGGAGTTCGCGGATATCGGGATTTCATTTTCATGGCGGGATCGCGCGACCTACGATGCACAGAAAATTTATCATCTGAATGAAAAGAGGGATTTAACAGCGGCTTATGCATTTTATTGCGGTAAGGAGTTGGAGGGGGCCCATTCCGCTTTGGTCGATACGCGCGCGACTCTGGATGTGCTGATCGCCCAGGCTCAGCGCTATGCGGAGGATTCCCTTGAGGCACTGGGAGACTTTGACTATAAGTCGCATGGTGAGTTTTATGATGAGGGACGCAAGTTCCGCTGGTGGAATGGTGAGCTTTATATGATGTTCGGCAAGTATGCCCGTCGGAAATCATTGAAACAAGTGGTCAAGGATGATCCCCGCTATTTGGAGTGGATTCTTTCAGCGGATTTCAGTGCTGATGTCAAAGAACTGGTTTCATCGGTTTTAGAGGGAAAATTTCCAACGCCGCCGACGCCTTCACCGATTGAAACAGGCCAGTGATATTTTTCTTGTTGAACAAGAAGGTCTTGGTAGAATAGGACACAGATACGGACTTTTAAATTTGAGGAGGCAATTATGAAAAATCAGTGGCCCTTTTGGCTGTTCGTAGTCGGTATTATCGTTGTCGTGGCGATTTCTATGAGTTATCAGGGACGGCGCAATACGGTTTCTTTGGGAGATATCTTTCCGGAAGAAGATGAGGCGCTGGATTATGAGTATGTTTCCGGTCCGGCTTCTCCGGAAGAGAGGGAAGCGCCGGACGTCACTGATGAAAGAGCCGTAGTTACTCCGCAGAGTGAATCTCCGCAAGATCTTGCAGCGCCTGCTGAGCCCGCCCGGTCTGCGGATGTCCAGCCCGTGACGTCGACACCGTCTTCGTCCGTTGCGTCCGCATCGGTCGCGACCGAGTCGAATGCCGGTGTCTATACGATTCAGATTTTGTCGTCCAAGGATCAAACAGCCGCCCAGCAGGCGTTAAAAAAAGCCAAAGAGCGGGGGCTGACCGGCGCCTATCTTTATCCGGCGGATTTAGGAGTGAAAGGGATTTGGTATCGGATTTATGTCGGAAGTTTTCAGACCAAGGCGCAGGCGGATCAGGCCCTGGCGGCGATGGATAAGTCCCGTTATGCCGGGGCATTTATTCAGAAGTTAAAATAATCCCGACGCGTTTCATGGGGCCGGATACAACCAAGGAGAAAAATTATGCGCAATATAGAGCGGATTTTGATGATCGGGTTAAGTGCGGTTGTCCTGGCCGGATGTGCATCGACCAGTGTCAAGCGTGTCGCCGTCAATGAGACGATTGATTTGAGCGGACGCTGGAATGATACGGATTCCCGGCTGACGGCCGAGACCATGATTCAAGAGGTGCTGACCCGTCCCTGGGTGGATGATTTTCGTGACAGCTATCAGCACAAGCCGGTTGTGATTGTCGGAGACATTAAAAATCGCACGGATGAACATATCAATGTGGATGTATTTGTGAAAGATCTGGAACGGGCGCTGGTCAATTCCGGTAAGGTGACCTTTGTGGCTTCGTCCGATGAGCGCGGCGGCATCCGTGAAGAACGCCTTGCCCAGAATGCGCAAGGGCAGACCCGTCCGGAAACAATTACGCCTATGGGAGAGGAGACCGGAGCGGATTTTATGTTGATCGGCAGTGTCAACACGCTTAAAGATGAGACCAGTGGCCGTTATGTCATTTTGTATCAGGTCAATATGGAGCTGGTGGATTTGCGCACCAACGAAAAGGCCTGGATCGGCCAGCATCTTTTGAAAAAGGTTGTCAAGAAGTCCAAATATTCTCTCTAATGATTTTGAAGGTTGCGGTCCACAGTTTGCGTCATGGAAAATCCGGCAGACTGTGGACTCTTTCATGTTATGGTGAAACATTTTTTTTATAGTCTTGTGTTGATTTTAGTCGGATCTTTTGGAATGGTGTCATGCGCGATTGTGGCTCCGGTGCAGGGGCGTATCCGGAATCTTGCGGTTCAGGGAGATTTTGAGGATGCGGCCCGATTTTTTTTCCATTCGGACTTTGGATTATACGGCAAGAATAATCGGCTTCTTGAGTCATTGGACCGCGGCCTGATCTTTCATTATGCCGGTGACTATCAGGCGAGTATCGACGCCTTCGAGCGGGCCAGGCAAATCTATGACGAGTTGTATACTCGCTCTTTATCAGGAATTGCAGCAAGTTGGTTATGGAATGATGCGACGCTTCCGTATCCCGGTGAGGATTTCGAGCGGGCCTTGATGAATGTGTTTCAGTCTTTAAATTTTTTGGCACTGGGCAATGATCAGGAGGCGCTGGTTGAGGCGCGCAACGCCGTTGCTGTTTTGCAATTGATCAATGACCGCTACGACCCGGGCCAGAAAAATGTTTATGCGGATGATGCCTTTGTCCGGATGTTTATGGGGATTATTTATGAGATGTTCGGAGACCGTCAGGAGATGAATGATGCGTTTCTTTCTTATAAAAAGGCGGTCGAGGTTTATCGGAAGATTTATCGCGTGAATTATGATTTGCCGGTTCCGGAGATTTTAAAGGGGCGATTGCTTTCGGCGGCTCAATGGATGGGGCCGCAGGAGTTTCACACCTATCAGAAGGATTTTTCTGAGGCGGATGTTTCCGACTGGCGGGACAATGGGCCTCGGGCGATCGTTGTTTTTGTGATTTATCGGGGTCAGATCATTAATAAGGTTTCTTCATCCATTCTTTTGCCTGGTATGGATGGGTTTTTAACGCGGATTTCCTTTCCCCGATATCGCAAGTCTTGGAGAAAAAGCTTTACCGATCCGATCACGGTTCGGGGCGCCGGCGGGTTTTTTCAAAAAGTGGCTGTTGAGACGGTTGAGGATCTGGACGCGATTGCCCGCAGCAATCTGGATAACCGGCGGGCGCGGATCCTGGCTAAGGCAATCGCCCGTCCGGTGGTGAAACAGTTGGTCCTGGAAACAGCGGAGGATCAGGTGCGGGATAAGGCCGGACAGACGGCAGGGGATCTGATGAATTATGCGGGCAATCTGTATCTTTTGTATTCCGAGCAGGCGGATTTACGCGGCTGGGAAACTCTTCCGTCGGAAATTCTTTTGGGTTGGGCGCAGCTGCCTGCCGGGGATTATTCTTTGTGCGTGAGAGATCAGGATGTGTTGAATTTTTCTGTTGGCGCAAATGAAAAAAAATTTATTGTGCACTGGATCCGGCAGTAGTTACAATGAAGACACGGTGTCATGTTTAACAAAGGAAATATATGGCGGTTTTGAATCAGAACAATCAGGCGGTGACATTAATTGAGGTGTTAGTTGTGGTGGTCTTGATGGGGATAATCGCCGGGTTCGGAATGACGGGGTATTATAAATCTCAGGAGCGGGCTCATTTAAGTACGGCCGAGACTCAGCTGACAATGCTTGCCAAGGCCCAGGCCATGTATTTTGTAAGGCAGGAGACATATTATCCGCCTTCCGGCTGGGGAACGGTGGATGATTCGGATATGATTGAAGACGCCCTGCATGTCTTTTTACCGGAGTCGGGATTTGATTATTGGTGTGAAGATACTCTGGATGAGGCGACGTATCGTTGTGTGGCCCAGCGGCAAGGGCAGCCGGTGTCCGGGCAGGCGTATGAAGTGGTTTTAGAACGGGATTCTGACGGTAACGAGACACTGGAGTGCCGGGATGGAACGGTCAAGGCATGCCCTTAAGACGTATCGTTTTGGTGGGCTGGTTCGGATTTTAGTTTATCGGCGATCTGATCTATAAAATATAAAAAGGGGGATAAAATGAAAAAGATCGGAAGTATGCTTTTGGTCATTATCGTTCTGGCGGGATGCACGACCACACAAAAAGGCGCCGGGATCGGGGCTGCCGCCGGAGCCGGTTTGGGGGCTATTATCGGTCATCAAAGCGGAAACCGGGATAAGGGGGCCTTGATTGGCGGAGCGGTCGGCGCTCTGGGCGGATACGCGGTTGGGAAAACGATGGAAGAAAAGAAGTTCTGTCCTACATGCGGCCGGGTCTTTGATGCAGAGACCGTTTATTGTCCGTATGATGGAACAGAGTTAAAATATCAGGAAAAATAAATATTTTTTCCGGATTATCAAAGGAACAGGCCGATTATGGCCTGTTTTTTTGTTTAAATTTTTTCTTGCCAATAAAAGTTTTTGTCGGTATTATAGCGCAACGTTTAAATGGGTGCATTTGACACTTCCGACAAGAGAGAGGCTATTATGAAAAAGACAGTTGAAGATCTTAACCTGACCCGCTATGGTATTTCCAGGGCCGCACACATCCATTACAATTTATCTTATGAAGAACTCTTTGAACATGAGACGGATCCGGCTCTGGAAGGATTTGAGCGTGGAGTTTTGACCGAATTTGATGCGGTGTCCGTGGATACGGGGCGATTTACCGGGCGTTCGGCCAAAGACAAGTATTTTGTTCATGATGAGACGAGATCTGATGATATCTGGTGGGGCGAACCAGGGGCGGCAGCCGGTGCGTCTGATAATAAACCGCTGAGCCCTGAGGCCTGGGCTCATTTGAAAGATCTGGCTGTTGAGCAATTAAACAGAAAAAAGCTTTATGTAATGGACGGATTTTGCGGGGCCAACCCGGATACCCGTTTGAAGGTTCGGCTGGTCACTGAGGTAGCCTGGATGGCCCATTTCTTTAAGAATATGTTTATTCGGCCGGAAGCTGCCGATCTGGAAGGTTTCACACCGGACTGGGTGATTTTAAACGCGTGCAAGACCGAGTGCCGTGATTATGAAAAGTATAATATGCGTTCGGAGGTCTTTGCAGCCAATAATTTAAAAGAACGCATGGCGGTGATCGGTGGCAGCTGGTACGGTGGAGAGATCAAAAAGGGTGTTTTTACGATTATGAATTATTTTCTGCCCAGGCAAGGGATCGGAGCCTTTCATTGTTCGGCCAATAGGGGGCAGGATGGCGATACTGCCTTGTTTTTCGGGCTGTCCGGAACCGGAAAGACGACATTGTCGGCGGACCCCAAGAGAGCGCTGATCGGTGATGATGAGCATGGCTGGGATCATGAGGGGATTTTTAATTTTGAAGGGGGATGTTACGCCAAAACGATTAATTTATCCGAAGAAAAAGAACCGGATATTTATCATGCGATCAAGCGTAACGCCTTGCTGGAAAATGTTGTAGTGGATCAGGATGGCAAGGTCGATTTTTCGTCTGCGGCCAAGACACAAAATACCCGGGTTTCATATCCTATTGATCATATCCATAATATTGTCCGTCCGGTGTCGAAAGGCGGACACCCGTCTAAAATCTTGTTTCTGGCCTGCGACGCTTTCGGAGTTTTACCTCCGGTGGCCAGGTTGACCAAAGAACAGGCGATGTATCATTATTTGAGCGGATACACCGCTAAGGTTGCGGGAACGGAATTAGGCGTTACAGAGCCCAAGGCGACCTTTTCGGCGTGTTTCGGGCAGGCGTTCCTTCCGTTGCATCCCAGGGTTTACGCGCACATTTTGGGCGATAAAATGACAGAGCATCACGCCACGGCCTATCTGGTCAATACCGGCTGGAGCGGCGGAAAATACGGGGTGGGACAGCGGATGTCCTTGTCGATTACCCGTAAGATTGTCGATTATATTCTGGACGGCACCCTTGATCGGGCGGAGTTTGAGACCATGCCCATCTTTCATTTGAGCATTCCGAAATCCTTGCCGGACATCCCGGAAGGAATTCTCAATCCGCGCAACGCCTGGACGGATCAGGAAGAGTATGATGCGACATTGCGGAAATTGGCCGGTATGTTTATCGATCATTTTCAGACCTTTATTACAACGGAAGAGGGCGAGAAATTGTTGGAGGCCGGACCGCAATTATAAGATGCGTGATCGTGATTTTTTTGTAAAAAAGAGGATAGAAATCTATCCTCTTTTTTATTTTTAGTGTAAAATGAATCCTAATCTAAATAAGGATTTCAACGAGTATGCGATATATTTTTTTGATATTCGGGATAGCCGGACTTATGGTGACCAATAGTTTTGCAGATCAGCCTGTCAAACAGCCCAATGTCGCAGGACAATTCTATCCTGCTGATGCCAAATATCTTTCCGCTCAAATTCAATCTTTTTTGAAAGGCCTTTCTCCGGCATCATCTCAAAAAGCCCCGCAGATGATTATTGTGCCGCATGCCGGATATGTGTATTCCGGAAAAATTGCAGCCCGTGCGTTTCGGCAGGCTTCGGCGAGAAAGATTTCAACAGTTATTCTTCTGGCCCCGAGTCATCATCTTGGGTTTCCCGGGCTTTCGGTTTGGAGTCGGGGGGCTATGGCAACCCCTTTGGGACGTCTTGAAGTGGATGAGCCGTTAGCGCAGGCCTTAATTAATCAGGACGATTTGTTTCTTGATGAACCCCGGGCATTTGATAAAGAACATTCGCTTGAGGTTCAGCTGCCCTTTATTCAGGAAGTTTTTTCGCCGGATGTCAAGATTGTTCCGGTGATTATGGGACAGGCAGATTTTTCAACCTGTCGCAAGGCGGCCGAAAGTCTGAAGAGACTCATCGGAGAACGCAAAGACATTTTGATCGTTATTTCGTCGGACATGTCGCATTTTCATGATGACGCAACCGCGCGGGAGATGGATGGCCGGACGCTAAAGTTGATTGAGTCTCTGGATGCGCAACAATTGTGGAATCAATGCGCGCGGCAGCATCTTGAAATGTGCGGTTTTGTCCCGGTGACCACGGCCCTTTTATTGGCAAAGATGCAGGGGCTTGTGCCGGAGGTTTTAACATATGGAAACTCCGGGGATATGACCGGTGATCGCAGCAGCGTGGTGGGATATGGCGCGGTTATGTTTTATGCGCCGACCCGTGATGCCGCGTCTGAACGGCAAGGAGTGGCGCCCTTGACCCTGAATCAGAAACGCCGTTTGATGCAGATCGCCAAAGAAACCGCAGATCAGTATGTAAGGCATCAGCAGATTTTAACTGTGCAGGAAGATGACCCTCGCCTTCAGGCCATTGAGGGAGCCTTTGTGACCTTGCATAAAGATGGACGCTTGCGCGGGTGTATCGGTCATATTATCGGGCAACAACCGTTGTATTTAACCGTGAGAGATATGGCCGTCGCCGCGGCCTCAGAGGATCCGCGGTTTGACCCGGTTCGTCCGGAAGAACTTCATGATTTGGAATTTGAAATTTCTGTTTTGTCAAAACCTCATCGAGAGACGGATGTTGAAAAGATCCAGATGGGGCGGCATGGGGTCATTGTCGAACGGGGTCGGCATTATGGGGTCTTTTTGCCTCAGGTGGCCACAGAAACCGGATGGGATCGGGAGACCTTTTTATCGCAACTGTGTGCGCAGAAGGCCGGTCTGGCCCCGGATGCCTGGAAGGATCCGTCCACAGAGCTTGACATTTTTACGGCAACGGTCTTTTCAGAGAGAGATCTTGAATCAGGGGAGCAAGAGTGATGAAAACAAAATTTCTGTTGGTTTTAATGATGATCGGTTCGATTATTTTTTGGCCGGACGATGCGGCCCTGGCTCAAACCGGAGTTTTGCACGGCACAGAAACACCGGCTGTTTATGACGACAGGGAAAAAATCCTTCAGCGGCAGGATGCGTTGGAGCGGCGTCAGTTACAGAAACAGGTGGCCGGGATGTATCGGAATATGATTGCGGCGTATAAAGCCGGGCGGACAACATATTTTCAAGAACAATCAGCACAATTCGACCGGCTGTTGAAGGATCCCCGTCTTTCCCGGAGATATGCTGAAAAAATGCGGGGCAAGTATCAGCAGTTTTTAGCGAAGGTTGACGTTGAGCTGACCGAAGAGACTCAAAAATCCGGAACAGACAGCTCATGTCCTGTTGCCTCTTTGGCATCTCAGAATAGCGATGCTGATGCTGCCGTTCCAAAACATCATGTGAAGATCTCGGTGCGGGATGCTGTGGCGCCGGATACGCTGCGGCTGTCGGATGAAGAACGGCAACAACGGCAGGCCGATCAATTATTGGCGTATCAGAAGAACATGCTGGAATTGGAACGCGCGGAGGTTGATCGGTATGTGGCCTTATATCAACAGGAATTAAGCGAAACCCGTCGTCAGATGAAAGAGGGGTTCGACGCTAAAATTGAAAGTCTTTATCAGGATGGATTGGAATATTTTGATCACAAGGCGTATCGTTTTGCCTTTGATATTCTTACCGCTGTCGAACAGTTAAAACCGGATTATAAACTCACTCGCCGTTATTTGGAAAATCTTGAGCGCTATTTTTCGTCGCAAACGTCATTGGAATCAATAGAAAATTAAATCATCGGATAAATCTTATTGTGCTGCAGTGACGATAAGTGTTGGAAACTCCCTGAGACAGGAAAAAATATGAAGATTGTGAAAATTGTTTTAATTGTTATTTTGGTTTTGATGATGGCCGCCGCGGGGGGGCTCTATTTTTTTCTCAAGACACTGGATCTGTCGCATTACAAAAAAGAGATCGCCCGAAAAATCGGAGCGGCCTTGCAGACACAGGTCACGATCGGGGATCTTGATGCCCGGATCGCTTGGAAAACGGGGCTCTCATTGAGTGCCACTGATATCACTCTGGACAGCCGGGGAGTCCTCTCCGGAATAAAGATTGATGTTGAAGAAATTCAGTTGGCGGTAAGCCTGATAAGGCTTCTTCGGGGCAGAACGGTGATGATTGAGGAGATGCGCCTGAGGGAACCGGTGATTCATTATAATTCTCAGGAGAAGCAAAAGGCCGATCAGGCACGAAAAAATAATTTTGCCGCCACGAAATTACCGCAAAAGTCGTTTCCGGTGGAGTGGCTGAAAACACTGGAAATTCATTCTATTCGTATTGTGGATGGAGAGTTCGTCCTGATGCCCGAGGACCCTGATGAGGAGGGCGCGTTAGAGATCAACAACATTGATATAAAGATTGAAAATCTGGTGCTGAATACCGCACCGTCCGAAACGCAAATTCCGGAGTCGTTTTCGATCCATATGACCTGCAGCGCTCTGGGGGCCAAAGACGCTGTGATATTGGATGGAACAGGCATGGTTGACGTGGCGACACAGCAGGTCCGTCTGGATGATATTCTTGTGCGAAGTGATTTGACCGACTTTTCGCTTTCTGATATGGCCTCAGTGCTGCCCGCAGTCAACGCGATGGGGATCACAGCGTTGGCCGGAGATTTGGAGCTGACCGTCAGCCAGCTGATTTTAAGCGCCGGCAAGGTTCCGGTGCTGACGATCAACGGCACCTTGTCGGACGGACAGTTGGCGCTCAAGGCCCTTCCGGCGGTATTAGACAGGATTCAGACCTCGTTTGAATATTCCAATCAGAATCTCGATATTCTGGAGTCGGAATTCTATTTATCCGACGGGCAGGTCCTGTTTAAAGGGCAAGTGGATGATGTGCGCAAGACACAATTATATCATCTGGATCTGACGCTTAAGGCGATTGATCCGGCAAAGTTGATTCCCCGGGAATTGATGTCCGGGCTGACGTTTTCAGGGATGTTAAACGGAACGGCGTCTCTCAACGGCGGCGGGTTTCAGTTAGTTGACATCATTAAGAATTTAAGCATGGAGACATCGTGGAATATTGTGGACGGCCGACTGGAAAATTTTAATCTTCTGAATATGATTCTGGACAAGATCTCGATGATTCCTGATTTGGCTCAGCGGGCCGCAGAGTCGATTCCTGAGCAATATCAAGCGCAGATGCAATTGAATCAGACGGTGTTTGACGGCATTGAGATTGAGGCCAATGTGAATAAAGGGATCCTGTCTTACACTGTTGCGTGTGCGGCCAGAACCGCGCGTGTCAAGGCCCAGGGATCAGTGGACTGGAAACAGTCCTTGACATTCAGCGGGCAGTTTTTTGTTCCGCCGGTATTAACGCAGGCCCTGGTGGATGATATTCATGATCTGGCAACGTTGGTTGATGAAGATAGCGGCGAGATTGCGATTCCTCTCAAATCCTATCAAGGGCCACTGATGAATTTTCGTCCGGCACCGGACATGCAGTATTTGTCCAGGACGCTGATTATGAACAAAGCCCGGGATGAAGTGAAAGGATTGATTAAGGGGCTGATTTCAGGGGGCGAAGAGCCGGAGGCGTCATCGACAGATTCTCAACCATCTTCAGAATCGGCGACAGAATCATCAGAGCCGGATTTGATTGATACGATTTTGGATTCGATTTTTTAATCATTTGATCAGGTGGTTTTTATGAATAACAGTCATGTGACAGATTTGGAATCCCGGCATCAAGTCGAGCGGGCCTTTCATGACGACTGGGCGCGCGGGATTAAGGTGGATGATGTGTGTGTGACTGCCGCATTTGAAACGCAGAGTGCGTTGGAGAATCGGGCTGCCATGCGTTTTTTGGGCGATGTTCGGGGAAAGACGGTGCTGGACTTGGGGTGCGGGGCCGGTGAGGCCGCGGTGTATTTGGCGTTGCAAGGGGCTAAAGTCACGGCGGTGGATTTATCGCCTGAAATGATTTCCCGGACACAAGAGTTGGCCCGGGTTCACGGAGTGAGTATTGAGACGGCTGTCATGCCGGCAGAACAACTGGCATTTGAGGCGGAACAGTTTGATTGTATTTACGGATCCAGTATTCTGCATCATGCGGATCTGCGTCTGACATTAACGGAGGCCGCCCGTGTTCTGAAATCCGACGGTAAGGCGGTTTTCATTGAACCGCTGAGCTACAATCCCGCCATTAATATTTACCGTTATATCGCGCGGGATGTTCGTACACCGACGGAGACGGCCTTCCGTTTTCGGGACTTGAAGCAGGCCAATGATTGTTTTTCCAATTCTGAATTTGAATTTTGCTGGCTGACGACCTTGAATGTTTTTCTTTATATGTATTTTATTGAGCGGATAGATCCGGTCAAAGACCGTTATTGGAAACGGATTGTGCGGGAGCATCAGCGATACAAACGAATGTTTGGGCGCCTGCACCGTTTGGACCGCTGGCTCCTTAAAGCGTTTCCGTTTTTACGATATTGGTGCTGGACCACGGTCATTCAGTTATCGGGACGGAAAGGCGGGGAGACTGGATGCGAATGACGTCGGCTGTTTCGAAGGATGCGCGTCGTTCGATCACCGTTTTGATTATCACGGCTGTGCTGGGATTGTTGTTTGTGGCGATTAAATTCGGCGGAGTCTGGGCGATTCGGGAACTGTATCATCATGACCGCATGGATCTCTTGCAATCCTTGATTCCGGGGGCAGATCCGTCCCATGATGTGCTGTATTACGTGGGCTGGGCGCAGGAGAAGCTGCTTGGGCCGTTGAGTCAGGTTGTGATTTTTAGCGCGCTTGTGATGATCGTGCTGCAGTTTTTTGCAACCTCCGGAGGGTGGGTCTTTGGTCTGATGGTATTCGGTTTTCTTTTGATTTCCAAAGGCGAAGCCGTGATGTTTCCGCCGTATGGCGACGCAATCGGAGGCCCGCTGGCTGAGGCCTGGTGGCTTGCTACGCATCATTTTGATTATGCGGGATTGATTCAACAGGTGGATTACGCTCAGGGCGGTCCCAGGGTCTATGTCTTTTCGGTGTATCCGACGTATGCGGCGTTATGGTTTCGTCTCTTGAAAGATCCGCGGTGGTATTTTCCGGGAATGCATTTGGTTGTTTTTGGTTTGTTCGCGACGGTGACCAGCCTGTTGAGAGAGACCGCCCGGAAGGTGATGTCTGATCGTTGCGCGTCTTTGACAGCAGTTCTTTTCTTGGCCCTGCCGTTGATCCAGAGTCAGTCGGAGGCATTAAATATGGAGCCGCCATGTCTGTTTTTCATAATGGTGTCTGCGTTTTATGCCGGACGGCGTCGTGTATGGGCTGCGGCCCTGGCGGCGGTGGGCGCGCTTTCAATTAAAGGGACCGGTATCGCAGCTTGTGCGACTGTCGGAATTATCGTTATGGCCCTATGGATTCAGGAACGAAAAAACCATCGGGCGAGGAGTTTTCAGCTTTTGTTGCTGCCTGTCGGATTGGCGGCCTTGTCATGTTTAAAACTTGCTTCAAAGTATTTTTTGGGCGACGCGCATGTGAGTGCCGGTATGGTAGGGCTGTTTCACGGGTGGCCGTCGTTCAAGATTATTATGAGTGTCCGGTGGTTCTTGGCCGGAGTGATCGGGATTCTCCTGGCGCTGGCTGTGAAGATCCGCGACGCTCAGCGCGGATTGTTTGAGACCGGGGTTATGCTGGTTTATGGGACGATGATCTTTTTGTTGCTGCTGAATTTTACCGCCGTCTCACCTCGGTATACGTTGAGTGCGTATCCGTTTATTGTTTTTGCGGTCACGCGGGCTGTAGCGTTTTTTGTTCGGTCGTGCCGGATTCAGACCGTATTGTTGATTCTGGCGATTCTCACATCGTCCGCTTTATCATATGGCTATACGCGTGGTCCCCGGCTTTATGATCATGTCATGCTGGAACGCAGTCTGGAATATCGTACGGATTTATTTTTGGATCGAGAGGTCGCCCGGACAGTCGAGCAGGGATTTTCCTCTTTTAAGATTGGGGCCCCGATGCAGACGGCCCAGACTCTCGGGATCAGGGAATTCGGTTACATAACACGGGATCTGGATGTTTTTATTTACGGGTTTAATTGCCATTACGGCGGGATTGAATCCTATCCCGGATTGCAGAATTTAAATATTGCGCGCACCGTCTTTGTTGGAAAGCAAAGTGATGATGATGCGCATGAGGCTGTTGTTCCGGATTATCCGATTGATCCTCAGGATTTGAGGTTGCGAAAAATCGAATATGGAGAAAATCATGCCTGGATTTTTATGGGGGGGCACGCTATCGAAAAATTATATCGGGCTTTTTATCGAATGATGTATGAATATCAACAGCGGATACGCGCAGAGCAGGACAGTGGAGGACAACATGCAGCATTCCATCCCTGAGATTTCAGTGGTAACGCCGGTGTTTAATGAAGAAGAGGTGGTACGTACGTTTTGTGACCGGATGAGCACGGTACTTGACCGAATGTCGCTGCCGTATGAATTGATTTTTGTGGATGACGGAAGCCGGGATCGGTCGTTTGAGCTTTTGCAACAGATTCATGACGAACAGCCCGGTGTGGTTCGTGTTGTTCGGTTGGCACGAAACTTCGGACATCAACTGGCTATTACCGCCGGGTTACGTCATGCCCGCGGGCGGGCGGTGATTGTCCTGGATTGTGATCTGCAGGACCCGCCGGAACTTGTTCCGTCATTTGTCGAGCGCTGGCGCGAGGGGTATGAGGTGGTTTACGGACGGCGTTCGGCCCGGAAGGGGGAGACCTGGTTTAAGCGGTTTACGGCCGGAATTTTTTACTGGATTCTGGATCATGTGGCCAGTGTGCGGATCCCTCGGGATGTCGGCGATTTTTATCTTTTGGACCGCAAGGTGGTCGATGTCCTGGGATCCATGGAAGAACGGCATCGGTTTATTCGCGGCCTGGTCGCCTGGGTTGGATTTCGCCGGGTTGCGGTTGATTATGTTCGGGAACCACGGTTTGCCGGGGTCACAAAATACGGTCTGTTTCGGATGATTCAGTTTTCTTTGGATGCGTTGACGGCATTCTCGTTCGCGCCGTTGCGGTTTATTTCATTATGCGGGGCGGGAATTTCGTTTTTGTCTTTTTTGGGGATTCTCTGGGTTTTTATTCTAAAGATCGTGAATCCGGCGGTGGTTTTGGGGTGGTCGTCTTTGATGGTGGCGGTTTTATTTATCGGCGGAATTCAGTTGTTGGCGATCGGCCTGATCGGAGAATATTTGGCCCGGATCGGCGACGACGTCAAACATCGGCCATTGTATACCATACAGGACGTCCTCGAATAAGGAAACGACATGGATCGGAAAGAACGATGGGGCGGAGTATTGGAAATCCCGCAGGTCTCAAAGATTCAGCGCGATATTCTGGATTACGGACGGACCGCCGGATTGAAGCGGATTTTAAAGCCGTATATGTTTGCGTCGGTCCTGGATGTCGGTTGCGGATTAGGAGAGACCTCAACACTGTTTGACTGTTCGTATCTCGGGATTGATGATAGCCGGCCGCGGATTGCGTACGCCATGAAAAAATATCCCGGGGCGGAGTTTCGCGTGATGGATGCGAGACGTCTTCCTTTTGAGGAGGGGCGTTTTGATGCGGTGATGATGATTGATACCTCGCATCATTTATCGGATCAGGAGTTTGCGGCAGCCTTGCGGCAGATGAGGCGCGTGGCTCAGCGATATGTAATTATCAGTGATCCGGTTTATTTTCCGGGGCAGGGACGGCTAAGCCGATTTTTTTACGGGTTGGATCGCGGCGGCTGCTTTCGCACTGCGGATCAGATGCGGCATCTGGTCAAACAAAATGATGATTTTGATGTGCAAGACTGTGGTTTTTTTAACACCTTTCCCGGGCTCTACCGGCATGTTGTCTTGATTCTTGCGGTCAAAAATCCGAGGCCGGACGGGTTAACCGGAGCGAACGATTACTGAAATCAGGGAATGAAAGGACGGGGTGATGTCATATCGAAAACCGAAATGGATTATGCTGCGGATGCTTTTGATCCTGATTCTGGTCGGGATTTGTGCCTGGAGTTATATGATGTTTTCTCAGGTATATGAGCGGGTTGAGCTGTCGCACAAAATGGTGGCGGCACTGCTGGAAAATCGAACGGTGCAGGCTCGGGAGTATGCCCGTCAACTCGGACTCGTACAGGAAAATCTTGATCAAACGAAGTCTTTTTTAAAAGATATTCGTCAGGAGAATCTGGCTTTAAAAGAAAAGATCAAATTGCTGGACCAGTTAAAAGAGATGGAACGGGAAATCGGAGAGCTTCGAGAGACTAATGCACAGATTCAGGTGCAAATGCTGCAAGAGAGTTATAAGACTGACGCACAAAGTGAATCGCCGCAGAATCTGTTTGATTTTGAAACCATTGACCAGGGCCGCAATTGGATTCAAAAATTTAAAGGAAAAATTCAAAAGGTCCGGAATCGGATTCGGGAATTAAAACGGCAGCAGCATCAGCGCCGGGTGTCGTTGCAGCAGGAGGCCGACCGGCAAGAAACATTGTTGGGTAATAACGGTTTTTTGGTGCGGGACGGACAGGTTCTACCGATGGATGGGTTGGATGCCGCTGCACAAGCGCGGGATGTCAAAATTAAGGTTGAGTTTGTGAATTAGGGTGATCGGATCGGCCGTTTGGGTTGTGAATATTCAGGATTTGGGGAGGGCGGGGAGTTATGCCGCGATTAACAAGACGGAACACGCTGTTGCGAACGCGGACAGATCATTGTCTGAAGACCCCGGAGGGGGCGATTCAGTATTCTTTGGTGCGGTCATCCCGGCGTCGGACGATTGAGGTTCAGGTGACGGATCAGGCATCTGTTCGGGTCGCGGCTCCGTCATTTGCAGCGCTTTCGGTGATTGAAGATTTTTTGCGTGACCGTTCGGACTGGATTCACCGCCAGTGTTCGCAGGCACAACGCCGTCAGACGTTTGTTCGTCATCGGGACTATGAGACCGGCCAGGAATTTCTTTTTTTGGGAAAGACCTATCCGATTTATATTGAGCCGGCATCGTGCAGACGAACATCTGTCGCATTTGATCCGCATGGATGGGTGATCCGGATACCCCGTTCTTTGGATCCGGATGCGAGGCGAGAAGCGGTTAAGCGGGCGTTGATGCGGTGGTATCGGCGCGAGGCTATGGAGGTGATGGGGCCGCGCGTCTTTCATTTTGTCCGACAAATGGGGCTGGAGCCGATGACATTGGCGGTTAAGACGCAAAAACGGATTTGGGGATGTTGTTATTATCATCAGAAGCGAATTTTTCTCAACTGGTTATTAGTCCTGGCTCCGGTCGATGTGATTGATTATGTGATCGTCCATGAAATGGCTCATTTGACGCATCCGGACCATTCCCGCCGGTTTTGGTCGATGGTGGCCTTATATCTGCCGGATTATCAGCTGCGGCAGGACTGGTTGAAACACCATGCGCTCGAGATGAAATTGCCCGAATGATTTGTCCGGAGGATCTTTTGTGTTACAATAACCTGTTTTAACGCCCGGGGAGACGAGCGCGGTTCTTCGGGGATTTAAGGTGTTGTGAGACCGTTAGGATGTGTCGGCGGTCTGACGGTGTAAGGAAGGAGACCTTGGTCATGAATCATCTGATAGTTTATAGTCATCCCAACCCTAAAAGTTTCAATCATGCGATTTTGGAGACATATGAACAGTCTTTGATTGAACAAGGCCATGAGGTGCGGGTCCGGGATCTTTATGCGATAAATTTTGATCCGGTCCTGAGTGCCGAGGATCTGGAACTGGCTCAAAGGCGGGAATATCAAGCGGATGTGCGTCACGAACAGGAGATGGTGGCCTGGGCGGATGTGATCACCTTTATTTGTCCGGTCTGGTGGGCCGGTCTGACGGCTAATCTTCGTGGGTATGTCGATCGGGTGTTGAGTTCGGGATTCGCCTATGAGTTCGGTCCGGACGGACATCAAAAGCTTTTGGCCAATAAGCATCTGGTTTTGATTAATACCATGAACGCGCCATATGATATTTATCAGAACAGTGGAATGCTGAAAAGCATGACGCAAACCATTGATGAATGTTTGACCGATTTTACCGGAATTCAGGTGGCCGCTCATGCGTATTTCGGCAGTGTGGCCGGATGTTCCCGGGAAGAACGGTTATCCATGCTGGATCAGGTGAGGGCGTTGGCCGCACAATTTTGTTGAATGTCTTACAGACTGTGGGTATTGCAAACGACAATGGATTCAAGACAAAGGAGATGTCCGTGTCCAGAAAAGTTCTTATTGTTGATGATGAGGTTGAGGTTGTTCAGATTGTGCGCAAGAAGCTGGAGGCGGATGGATTTGAGGTGGTGCTGTCGTATACCGCGCAGGAAGGCCTGATTCAAGCGCGGGCGCATCTGCCGGATGTGATTTTGATGGATATCGTTTTGCCGGATATGGACGGTCCGGATGCTGTTAAGGAGCTCCATGCTCATCCGGCGACACTGCGGATTCCGGTGGTTTTTTTGTCCGGGATTGTTGAAGGAAAGCCGGCTGTCGGGTGTCATGAGATTACCGTTTCCGGACGGTCTTATAAGGCCATCGGAAAGCCGTTTCATTACAGTGAGTTGAAGGAAACTTTGGCGCATCTGCTGGCCTTGACGCACTGAGATCGGAAGTGCCGCAGCGGAAACGTTTCAGGGACAGATATTTGCGGTATCGATATCTGTCTTTATTTTTTCTAATATCGGTCGTGTCGCGCGATCTGATCGTGAAATTGTCTGATGAAAACTCTTGATGTGAAAGTGATCCCCGGAGCCAAAAAGAATGCCGTTGTGATTGATGAGGCGGCCAAACGTCTTAAGGTGTATTTGACCGCACCCCCGGTTGACGGCAAGGCGAATCAGGCCCTGCTTCGGGTTTTGGCGCAATATTTTCAGGTTCGATCGTCGCAGGTGGCGGTTATAAAAGGATTGAAATCCCGAATCAAAACAGTTAGGATAGAAGGCATTTGTTAGGCGATTTGAGGATAAGGAGCAGCTATGTTATCGCAAAAGATTACGCAGGATTATATTCAGGCCATGAAGGCGAAGGAGTCGGCTAAGGCATCGACTTTGAATTTTTTACGGGCGCAGATTAAGAATGTCATGATCGACAAACGGGTTCAGGATCTGGATGATTCCGAGGTGACGGCTATTATTAAAAAACAGGTTAAACAGCGGCAGGATTCTATTCAGCAGTATACTGCCGGCGGGCGTCAGGATCTGGCGGCGAAAGAGCAGACCGAGCTGGATATCTTAAAGGCCTATCTTCCGGATGAAATGAGCGCCGGGGACTTAACGCCGTTGGTTGAGCAGGCCATTGCGGAAACAGGGGCGTCGGGCCCTAAGGATATGGGGACGGTTATGAAGGCGATGATGTCCAGGGTCGCCGGCCGGGCCGACAATAAATTGGTCAGTGATCTGGTGCGTCAGGCGCTGGAGAGTCGATAAGAGTTTATGCAAGGAGCAGGGGATGTCAAATCAATCGGATGTGAAATATCAGCTGGATGAGCACGGGTCGTTTGTGCTGCAGAATTATAATCAGGCAAAACCGTTCAGTAATTTTTTTCCCGGTGTGGCCGGCCTTTGGGGTGTGCCCATGTGGGTTTTTTATGTCAACCGGGGGCAGTGTATTTCAAGCTTTGGAATTGAGAGCAAAGATAAAGCCATGCTGGAATTTTTACCGGCGAACAAGGCCTATAGTGCCACAGCCTTGCAGGGCTTTCGAACCTTTGTCAAGGTCAAGACCGGTGGTAAACTCGTCACCTGGGAGCCCTTTCAGACGTTTAAGACAACACAGTTTCGGACTGAGCAGTCGATGATGATGACATCGCATGATCTGACGCTTCGGGAAGTCAACCGCACGTTGGGGTTGATTTGCCACGTGAACTATTTTACGCTTCCGGAAGAAAATTTTCCGGCTCTGATCCGTCGGGTCAGCTTTGAGAATATTTCCCGTCGCAAGGATCGGGCACTGGAGGTTGTGGACGGCTTGCCGGTCTTTTTGCCGTATGGTATGAGCGACTGGTTGACGAAAAATATGTCGCGCACCGTTGAGGCCTGGATGAAGGTTCGCAATCTGAAAAATCGCGCACCGTATTATCAGTTAAATGTCGAGGTCGCGGACAAACCGGATGTGACGCATATTACGGAAGGCAATTTTTATTTTGCCTTTGAGGCCGGCAAGACACGGTTATTGCCGGCGATTGCGCAGGCGCAGTGTGTCTTCGGTTCGTCGACGGATTTGATTATTCCGCAGAAATTTTTCAGCGACAATCCTTTTAAAGTTCCCCAACAGCAGCAGACCAGTAGCCGAACCCCCTGCGCGATGTCATCGGCAAAATTAAATCTGAAGGCCGGGGCCTCCAGGACCATTGTCTCGGTGATGGGACATGCAGGTTCTTTAGAGCAGTTGGAGGCGATTGTTTCCAGGGTAACAGCCCGGAATTATCTGGATGCCAAGTCTTGTGAGAATCGCGATATCATGGCTGGAATGAAAAATCGGGCATTCACCTGCAGTGCGTCTCCGGTCTTTGATCAGTATACCGGCCAGACCTTTGTGGATAATGTTCTGCGCGGCGGCCTGCCCGTTTCGCTGGAGACAAAAGAGGGCAAGGTCGCGTTTAATGTGTTTAGCCGTAAACATGGCGATATGGAACGGGATTACAATTATTTTGTTTTATCTCCGACGTATTTTTCTCAGGGTAACGGCAATTATCGGGACGTCAATCAGAACCGGCGCAATGATATCTGGTTCAATACCGATGTGGCTGACAGCAGTGTCGTGACATTTTTTAGTCTGTCGCAGGCTGATGGGTATAATCCTCTGGTGGTCCGAGGGATGTCGTTTTTCGCCGACGATAAGGACAAGATTGCGGAGGTGATCAAAGAGACCGTTAAGGGGAAATCTTCGGCATTGAATGCTCTTCTGGAACGGGGATTTCAGCCCGGAGAACTTTTGACGCTGATTGATGCCCACGGGATTTCGCTGAAGGTGGAGCCCCGGGAATTTTTAGGTCGGATTTTGAGTGTCTGCCGCAAGCAGACGCTGGCGGATCACGGAGAGGGATTCTGGGTCGACCACTGGACGTATAATGTGGATTTGCTGGAGAGCTATCTGGCAATCTTTCCGGAAAAGCTTCGGGAGGTCTTGCTGGAAAAGAAGGTCTTTACGTTTTATTTGAATGATCATTATGTGCTGCCCCGGGATCAGCGCTATATTTTGACCCCGGAGGGAGTGCGGCAATATCATTCGGTCACGGATGGCGGCAAATCTATTCTGGCTGAGCAAAAAGGCCATCTGCTGCGTTCCCGGGACGGGGAAGGGGATGTCTATCATACAAATCTGGCTGTTAAAATTTTATGTCTGATCGCCAACAAGGTCTCGACGCTGGATCCGGATGGGATCGGAATCGAGATGGAGGCGGATAAACCGGGATGGTATGACGCCCTGAACGGATTGCCGGGACTGCTGGGATCTTCAATATGTGAAACCTTTGAGCTGGAACGGTATGCCCGGTTTTTGCTGGAGGCGCTGGATGAATTGGATGTGGAAGATCATTATGAGTTGAGCATTTTTGATGAGTTGGGTGAGTTTATTAAGGATTTGATTGCGATCCTCGCCAGAAAAAGCACAGCCGTTGAATACTGGGATTCTTCCAATACAGCCAAGGAGAATTATCGGTTAAGTATTCGCAAAGGAATTCGGGGCGATGAAGAGGGTCTGGCGGTCAAGGATGTCCGAAAATTTTTATCTCTGGTGATTGACCGCACAACGAAAGCCGTCGACAAGGCCCGCAACGCCCAGGGATTAATCCCGACCTATTTTGTTTATGAGGTCAGCACGTATCAAACGCTTGAACAAGAACATGATGACCAGCCGTTTGTGATGCCGCAACGGTTCCGGGGGCGGGCGTTGCCGTTGTTTTTAGAAGGTATGGTCCATGCGATGCGGCTTCAACGTGATCCTCAGGAGGCGCGGCGATTGTATCAGGCCATTCGTCAAAGCGCATTGTTTGATAAAAAACTGAAGATGTATAAAGTGAATGCGGATTTGACATCTGAAAATGAATCAATCGGCCGCACGCGGGTTTTTCCCCGGGGCTGGCTGGAGAATGAATCGATCTGGCTTCACATGGAGTATAAATATCTGCTGGAGTTGTTGCGGGCGGGATTATATCAGGAATTTTACCGGACAATGACTGACGTTTTGGTTCCGTTTCTGTCCCCTGAAACTTATGGCCGCAGTATTTTAGAAAATTCATCATTTATCGCCAGCAGTGCTCATGAAGATGCCTCGCTGCACGGGCAGGGTTTTGTGGCTCGTTTATCCGGGAGCACGGCGGAGTTTATCCATATGTGGCTTTGGATGAATGTGGGACAGAATCCCTTTGTGCTTAATCAGCGTGATGAAATTTGTCTTCAATTCGAACCGGCGCTATCGGCGCAGATGTTTACACAGAAATCTGTTCAAACCTCTCGTCTGAATGATCAGGGGGTCTGGGAGGAGTTGACCCTTCCCAAGGGTAGTTACGCCTTTCACTTTTTATCCTCCACATTGGTTGTGTATCATAATCCTCTTCGGAAAGATATCTTTCCGGACAGCGATTATCAGATTGAAAAGATTATGTTGAAAGCTGCCGATGGAACGGAGACTGTCTTGACGGATGGTTTTGTTCCGGCGCCGTATGCCCGGCAAGTGCGTGACGGCGAGATCCGGCGTATTGATGTGTATTTTGTTTAAAGATTGATTTTGGTTTGCCGGCAGATGATTCCAGTGAAGGACCCCATGAGCCGATTCCCTTGAATTTTTAATTTTGGGGACGCGGTCATGGGGTCTTTTGCGTTATCCGGACTCGGATGCTGCGCTGGTTTCCAGTTGCCTCAAAAGTAAATGTTACCCGTTAGGGTGAGAAGAGTGATTCAATGCTTCACAATAGCTGTTACCAAAAGTTGAAAGTTCTGTATCAAAAGATTGAGGTTTTTGCGTAGGGCGGAACGCCCTCGGCCCGCCGGGGGCACCAGTCGGCAGGTCGGGCCCTGCATGGTCGGACTCATGGCGCAGGGTTTTTATGGCAACATGAATTATGAGTCAACGAAGCCGGTTTCAGAACCCTTCGGCGACATTTAATGTAAGTCAATTCGGTTTTCTGTTTGCCTCTTGACAGGAATCGGTGAGAGTTTTAAAATAGCAATCCATTCCTAACCATCATAAAATTCAAATACTTATACGTTCCAGGAGGTCGAGATGACGGAGCAGTCTATTCAAGCGATCAATGAAAAGATCAAAAAAGAAAGCGCCTTTGTCGAGGGGATCTTGTTTGAGACTCAGAAAGTTTTGGTGGGGCAGACGATGATGATGGAACGTCTTCTGGTCGGTCTGCTGGCCAATGGACATATCCTTCTGGAGGGTGTTCCCGGGTTGGCCAAGACCACGGCGGTCAAGACCTTGTCGGATACAATTCAGACCGGATTTCAGCGTCTGCAATTTACGCCGGATATGCTGCCGGCGGATTTGACCGGAACCTTGATTTATGATCAGCGCTCCGGCGGATTCACTATCAAGAAGGGTCCGATTTTTTCCAACATTATTTTAGCGGATGAAATCAACCGCGCACCGGCCAAAGTTCAAAGCGCGTTGCTTGAGGCCATGCAGGAACGTCAGGTGACGATCGGTGATCAGACCTTAAAACTTCCGGAACCCTTTTTAGTCCTGGCAACGCAGAATCCGATTGAGCAGGAAGGGACCTATCCTTTACCGGAAGCCCAGGTTGACCGGTTTATGCTGAAAGTTAAAATTTCTTACCCGTCGAAAAAAGAAGAGCTGGAAATTCTCAACCGCATGGCCCGCACGCAGACCCGTTTTGACGTTAATGCTGTCGTATCGCCGGATGATATTCTGCGAGCCCGTGCGCTTGTTGATGAAATTTATATGGATGAGAAGATCCGGCTGTATATTGTGGATTTGGTGGAGGCCGGGCGTAATCCTGCGGCCTATGGTCTGGATGAGCTGGGCGCGCTGATTCAATATGGGGCGTCTCCCCGGGCCACCATTAATCTGGCGATCGCCTCCAGGGCTTACGCCTTTCTGCAGGGCCGGGGCTATGTGACGCCGCAAGATGTTAAAACGATCGGAATGGATGTCTTGCGTCATCGCATTATTCCATCGTATGAGGCTGAAGCGGAAGACATGACACCGGAAGATATTATTCAGAGAATTTTTGATGGGGTCCAGGTGCCCTGATAAAAGATTCGGTATTTTTATGCCGTTACGCACTCCGTAAGCGGGGAGCCGTGGGGGCGCCGGATTTCGGTAACGAAGAAGACTATGCTGCCAAAAGAAATTTTTAAGAAAATTCGACGGATTGAAATCACAACCAAGCGATTGGTCACGGATGTGTTTGCCGGGCAGTATCATAGTGTTTTCAAAGGCCGGGGAATGGAATTTGATGAAGTGCGGGAATATCAAATCGGCGATGATATCCGTAATATTGATTGGAACGTGACGGCAAGAACCGGGGTGCCTCATATCAAGAAGTATATTGAGGAACGGGAATTGACGGTTATGTTGCTGGTTGATTGTTCAATGTCGATGAGATTTTCCACGCAAAATCTTCTGAAGTCCCGGGTGGCGGCCGAGATTGCTGCGGTGTTGGCCTTTTCCGCGATTCGAAACCATGATAAAGTCGGGGCGATCTTTTTCACGGATCGGATTGAAAAGTTTGTTCCGCCGCGTAAGGGGCAGCGTCATGTTTTACGCTTGATTCGGGAGATTTTATATTTTCAGCCAACGGGCCGGGGCACAGACTTGGCGCAAGCGGTGGAGTATTTGAGCAAGGTCACGACGCGGCGTTCGGTGGCTTTTATTTTATCGGATTTCTTTCAGTCTGACCATAAGGGAGCGCTGGTGTATCAAAAGGCGCTGGGATTGGCGGCGCGACGTCATGATTTGATCGCAGTAACCGTCACGGACCCGGCGGAACGATCTCTGGAAAGGGGAACCGGCCTGCTGATGCTTGAGGACGCGGAAACCGGAGAGATGGTGTGCGTTGATGCGTCGGCGCGGCAGTTTTGCCAGGAGTATGAAAAGCAAACGGAACGAATGGCAGTTGAACGTCAACGGTTGTTCCGGGCCGTCGGGATGGATGAGATTGCTGTCGCGACCGATGGCTCGTATGTCGATGAAATTGTCCGTTTTTTTCGGACCCGCCGTCATCGGCGATAGTTTTGGAGGATCGGGATCATGAATATATGGTTTTATAAAATTCGGACGCCCTGGAATAAAATCCGTTTTTTGGGTCTCGGACTGCTGCTTTGGGGGGTAATGAGTGCTCCGGTCACGGCTCAGAATATGATGGAGGATATTCATGATATTCGCGGACCGGTTAAGTATCCGGGATCCTGGTCAGGGTGGCTGATCGCGCTGATTGTGTTGATTGGGCTGGGATCGGCTGTTTTTTGGGGGAAACGCAAGCTGGGGGCCGGGCGGGCACAACGTGCGGCGGCGCCGGCACGACCGTGTTGGGAAACGGCACTTGAGGCGCTGGCACAGTTGGCTGCCAGGGATTACATCAATCAGCGACGGGTGAAGATTTTTTACAGTGAGCTTTCGGATATTTTACGACGGTATATTGAGGCCCGATTTCAAATCGCGGCCCCGGAGATGACAACGGAAGAGTTTTTAGAGTCATTGCGGCAGTCGCTCAATTTCAACACGGCGCAACGCCGTCTTTTGGAAGAGTTTCTGACATCCTGTGACAGGGTCAAGTTTGCCAGAGCCGAGGTTGATGCCGCACACATGCAGGCCGGTTTTGATGAGGTGAGAGATTTTGTTCAGGCCACCAAAGAGGTTTAGATAAAACAGGCGGAATGGCCGTGACTCGGCGGCGTAGAGGATGTGAACCACTCGTTATGAGACCGGGTGTTTAAAAATTTGATATTTGCCGAAGACCTATGATTTTTAAGACTCCGATTATTTTAATTTGCATTCCATTTGTGATCGCCGGATTGTGGATTCTGCACCGCAGGCGTAAGCTGGCGGCATTGCGTTTTTCATCCCTGAGGCTTTTGCCGTTGGGGGTGGTTTCCTGGCGTCAGCGTCTGGCGGATCTTCCCTTTGGATTGCAATTAATCGCTCTGGGATGTCTTTTGACCGCACTGGCCGGGCCCCGTCTGGTGTCGGATATTCATGAGGTGACCAGCGAAGGGATTGATATCATTTTGGCGATTGATGTTTCCGGGAGTATGGCAGCGGAGGACTTCGAGATGCAGGGGAAACGCCAGAATCGTCTGGATGTCGCGAAGGCGGCGGTTAAGGATTTTATCGCGTCCCGGAAAAATGACCGGATTGCTCTGGTGGCTTTTGCCCGGCAGGCCTATGTCATCAGTCCCCTAACCACAGATCAACAGTGGTTATTGTCCAGCCTGGACCGGTTGCGTTTGGGGTTGATTGAAGACGGAACGGCAATCGGATCCGGATTGAGTTCGGCGTTGGTGCGGCTTCGTAAAAGTGAGGCGAAATCCAAAGTAATTATCTTGTTGACGGACGGAATCAATAATGCCGGAGATGTTTCGCCGCTGGAGGCAGCCGGGATTGCGAAATCAATGGGGGTTAAAATTTATACGATTGGCGCCGGAAGCCGCGGGGCTGTTCCGTTTCCTGTTGAGGATGCCTGGGGACGCAAGAGATATCAACGTGTGCGTATTGAAATTGATGAGTCGATGCTGCAGAAAGTGGCTCAGGAAACCGGCGGCCGGTATTTTCGCGCGGATGATACAAAGGCCCTGACTGAGATTTATCAGACCATTGACCGTATGGAGACGACCAGGGTTACCCATTACGGCTACCGGGAATATCGGGAGTTGTTTGGTCCTGTTGTTGTGGCCGGACTGGTTCTCCTGGCGCTGAGTTTGATTTTGGAAAATACGATTTTAAGAGTTCTGCCGTGAGGGGATAGTATTATTATGAAATTTGCGAATCCTGAATATTTACTGTGGTTGTGGTGTGTGATTCCGGTGATCGCTCTCATGATTCTGGCCTTTATTAACCGGAGACGCGCCTTGCAACAATTTGCACCGGGCGCCGTCAGTCGAGAGCTGTCGGAAGTGGTCCATCATCGAATGCGTCGGCTGCAGTATGGGATGTTTATTGTTGTTTTGATTTTTGCGGTGTTGGCGCTGGCGCGTCCTCAATGGGGTTTTGAGCTGCGCGAGGTTCATCGCCAGGGTGTTGATATTTTATTGGCTGTGGATGTTTCCAAAAGTATGCTGACTAAGGATGTCGCTCCCAACCGTCTGGAGCGCACCAGGTTGGCGATTCGGGATTTGCTGGAACAGCTCAAAGGAGACCGGGTTGGATTAATTGCGTTTGCCGGTGAGGCCTTTACGGTTTGTCCGCTGACATCGGATTACGGTGGAGTTTTAATGAGCCTGGCGGATTTGGATGTCCAGTCGATTCCCCGGGGAGGAACGCAGGTGTCTGCGGCGATCAAAGAGGCGATCCGGGTTTATCGGGATCGCCCTGCACAGTATAAAACGCTGGTGATTTTAACGGATGGAGATAATTTAGAAGGTGATCCTGTCGCTGAAGCCAGGGCGGCCCGAAAAGACGGCATGAAGATTTATACGGTCGGTATCGGGACTAGAGAGGGAGAGCTGATTCGTATTCCGGATGGGAAAGGGGGGCAGGAGTTTTTAAAGGACCGGGACGGGCGGGTGGTCAAATCCCGTTTGAATGAGGCCCTGCTTCAGGAAATTGCCTTGGCGACCGGGGGGATTTATGTGAGGGCCGGCGGAGCGCATTTCGGTCTGGACGAAATCTACCGGCGAGAGATTTCAAAGTTGGATCAAACCGAATTCGAGGCAAAGATGCAGCGCCGGTATTTTGAGCGGTTTCAATGGCCATTGTCTGCGGCCTGTGTCGGGTTCATCATTGCCCTGGTCTTACCGCAGCGGCGCAGGAACAGTGAGTTCAGGGAGGGCCGGTCATGACGACGACATCTGTTGCTGGATTTTTTGTTCAGCCGGGGTTTTCGCGATATCGAATCTGTTTTCTCTATATGCTGTTGTTGTTTTTTTATTCTCTTGGATTCCCTTCGCTCGTGTGGGCCGGTGTTGCCTCGGATGTCCGGAAGGGCAATGCGCTCTATCATCAGCAGAATTATGACGAGGCGATTAAAAAATATCGCCATGCGCTCCAAAAAGATGCGGAATCTGATATGATAAATTTCAACGCCGGAGCCGCGTTATATCAAAATGAAAAATATACCGAAGCGCAGGACTATTTTCAAAAGGCACTGTTGAGTGACAATGAACAGTTGAAACAGAAGGCACATTATAATTTAGGAAATACTCTGTATCGAATCGCCGAGGAAGCCGGCCCGAAGAATCCACAGGATGCGGTCAAGCCGCTGGAGAATGCTTTGGTGCAATATGAACAAGCATTGCAGATTGATCCGCAGGATCAGGAGGCTCAGGCGAATTATCAATTTGTCCGGGAGGTTTTAAAGAAGGTCAAAGAGCAGATTCGTCAGCAACAGTCGCAGTGTCAAAATCCTCAGTCGCAGGAGAATTCGGATTCAAACGATCAGCAGAATAAAAATCAGAATACGAATCACAATAAGGACCAGAGCACGGATCAGAACCAGGGGTCTCAAAAAGATCAATCGCAGCAGTCGTCGGGATCACAGAAGTCCGGGGAACAGCAACAGGGGCAGGATCGTGAAGATCGGCCTGATCAGGGCGACCGGCAGCAGGCGTCGTCTCAGTCCCGCAATCAAGGGGAAGAGCAAAAGAATCAGGAATTGCAGGATCATGGAGCGTCTTCCCGGCATCAGCAGGGGGCTGATCAAGAACAGGAGTCTTCTTTGGATCAGGACAGCGGGCAGGAGAATCAGCCTGATCAGTCATCCGGTGCTTTGGAGGGTGATGGGGATCAGAAAACGGTCGCTTCGTCTTCGGTATCGGCGGCGAAAAATGGAGAGGAATCGGAGGGGGACTTTTCCCGACGCGAGGCGACAATGCGCTTGGACGATTATGAACAAAACCAGCAGCCCAGAGGCTTGTTGAATTTACGCGGAACCGTTAATACAAGTCCGGTTGAAAAAGATTGGTAGGCCTGCCGGCGCCGGATCATCAAGCAGGGAAGATCAATCAAATAAAACCGCGGTAAAGAATAAATAATATGGAACATTTTTTATCACAAATAAAATTTTTTACAGGACGACTTCGCCGGAGGGCAGGCTTTTTCTGTTTGGCCGGCTGCGTGATGGTGTTTTTTGGGGGGAGTGCCGCCGGATCGTTTGCGTTCGCCCAAGAGATTGATTTTCAAGCGGAGGTCAATGCCACGACGGTGGCGCTGGGCAGCTATCTTCGATTGACCCTGAAGGTCAACGGGGTCACCGGCCTGAAGGCTCAGGAGCTTCCGGAGCTTGATGGATTTGATTGGGATTATATCGGCCCCTCATCTCGGGTGTCGATTGTCAACGGTCAGCAGTTCAGTTCGCAGTCATTTTCGTATCAACTGTATCCTCAGAAAACCGGAACATTTGAAATTCCTCCGATCCATCGTCAGATTCAGGGCAAGGATTATGCGACGCAGGCATTAACGATTACAGTAGTTGAGCAGAAAGACGCGACGCAAGAGGCCTCGTCGGGGCAGAGTCAGCGGGCCTCTCTCAAGGACCGGTTGTTTTTAATAGTGCAGGCCGGCAAGGATGAGGTTTATCGGTATGAAAAAATTCCAGTGACGATTCGATTATATGTCGGAGATGTTTCCGTGAAGGATGTTAAGATGCCGAAGATCCAGCAAACAGGTTTTTTGGTTGATGATTTTCAGCAGAACCCGCGTCAGTTTCAACAGGTGATGAATGGCCTTCGATATAATGTTGTGGAATTTCAGACATGGGTCTATCCTGTCCGGACGGGAACGTTGACCCTGGGTCCGGTGACAGCGCACTGCGGCATCGTATTCCAGGATGCCGGTAAGCGGCAAAGATCGGGATTTTTCGATGACAGCTTTTTTGACAGTTTTTTTACAGGCTATAAAACGCGGCCGGTGGAATTGCAGTCGAATCGCCTGAATTTTAATGTTCGGCCCTTACCGACTCAAGGGCAGCCCAAAGAGTTCTCAGGCGCGGTGGGAAAGTTTTCATTTAATATGAGTGTCCAGCCTCAGGAGGTCTCGGTCGGGGACCCTGTCACCGTCCGTATGACGGTTTCAGGAGAAGGGAGTCTTAAAACCTTTGATTTGAAAGGTCTGGAAGCCTCTCCGGATTTTAAGGTTTATGATCCGCAGGTCAAGCAGGACAATGGGGTCAAGGTCCTGGAGCAGGTTTTGATCCCGCAGCATTCGGGACAGGTTCAGGTACCGGAAGTTCATTTTTCATTTTTTGATACAGAACAGCAGCGCTATCGCACAATTTCCTGGGGTCCTGTTGATATTACGGTGAATCCGGTTGCTCAGGGCCGGGGATTTGCGGTTGTGGGCCTGCCGCAGGACGGCAGTGCTTCAGCCCGTCGTCCGGAAGAGCTTGGCCGGGACATCAATTTTATTAAAGATCGCCTGGGGCGGCTTTATCCCGTTGGGTATCGTACCGACCGGAGCCCGGTGTTTGTTAGTATGGTGAGTCTGATTATGATCGCATGGCTGACGGGCATCGGGGGATATTTGTTTCATCGTCGGCTGCGAACCGATGAGCGATTTGCCCGTCGTCTGAAAGCCCCGGGGTATGCGAAATTCGGCTTGCGTCAGGCGCGCAAGCTGCGTGATGCCGGAGCCGCGGCAGAATTTTACGATGTCATGTTTCAGACGCTGCAAAAATATTTTTCTCATAAATTACATCTGCCTCCTGGAGCTGTTTCACTTCAGATTTTGAATGAGCATTTGACGCAGCGTTCGGGTGCGGAGCAGGTGATGAAAAATCTTGCGGGGATCTGGGCGCAATGTGAGGCGGCCCGGTATGCCGCCGCCCGGTATGATCAAACGGATATGGTTCAGGCTTATGATGGAGTGCAAGAGATCATTGATTGGTTTGAACGCCATTTTTAAACGCGGGGTCAGGGATATGCGAAAATTCGGTATTTATATCATCATGATCGTTATCGGCTTGTGTTCGGGATCGGCCCTGGCCGGTCAGGACCAGGTGGATCAATTTGTCATGGCGAATGCTGCTTACACCCGAGGTGATTATTCGCAGGCGTTGACGTTGTATGACGAGATTCTGGCCGGGGGAGAGGTTAGCGGTGCGTTGCTTTATAACATAGGAAATACGTATTTTAAAATCGGTGATTTAGGACGGGCGGTTTTATATTATGAGAGGGCCTTGCGATATATTCCCAGGGATACGGATTTACAGGCCAATTATCGGTATGCGTTGTCTCAAAGGAGTCAGGGGCTTCATCTTGAGTCCGGGTCAGTGGGGGAGAGGGTATCGGATGTTTTCATTCAAATGGTGACATTCGAAGAGCTTTGCTGGATTTTTGCCGGGCTGTTGTTTTTTCTGGCTTTTTTTCATCTTTGGGGGCTGTATCGAAGTTGGCGGGGTTTTTTAAGGGCAGGCTCAATCGGCATTCTTATTGTCTTGATTTTTGTAGTGGTTCTGGGAATTCGTTTGCGTTTAAGGCATGACCTCCTTGGGGCTGTTGTTCTACGGGATGTTCCAGCTCGGTTTGAGCCGCGGGAAGATGCGACAGTTCATTTTTCTGTTGTTGAAGGAGAGCGGGTGGATCTGATGAAAAAAGAAAAAAAATGGGTGAAAATAAAGCGATTTGATGACAAGATAGGATGGGTTCAATCGCATGTGGTCGAAAAAATTTAAGTTAATTATTGTTAGAGAGAAGGTTTTGTCGATGAAAAAAGCATTTTGGATTGTGTTGGGATTGATGTGTTTAAGCCGAGTGGTTTCGGCGGAAAACTTTGCGGAGTATTGTCAGGGTGCGATGAATGCTGAAGGCGTGTGTCCATCTGATATCTGTGTTTTATCAGATTCGGCTGAAGCCGGAGGAACGGCCGTCTGTCGGCCCAAACCGTGTGATGAGATTGCGTCATCCGCCTGCCCGGAGCAGTTTTGTGCAACGATGGTCAATTGTCGTGGAGAGGAAATTTGCCATTTTCAGATGTTTGATCCGCCGCAATGCGGAAACATTTCTTACGCCGGGCAGGATGTGCCATGTTGTGATGGGCTGGTGAGGCGTTGCGGCATTGCATTTCTTGATGACACCTGCGATATGTACGGCGACCATTCGGAATATAGTCTGCCGATTTGTATTCCCTGCGGAGACGGCATTTGCACCAATTTTGAAAATATCTGTAATTGCCCCGAAGACTGCTGGTCCGATGGAGACCGTGTTTATGACGGGCAGGTCTTTGAGAATTGACGATCAGAATGATTTCGGAAGATTTTCGAAGTTGGAAAAGGAATTCGTATGAAGTTTGATCACACCAATAAATCATTATTCTTAAATTGTATTCTGGGGGTTTTTCTTTTTTTCATCTTCTTTCTTTTAGATTACCACATCTATCCGGTCTATGCGCCGACATTGTTGCTGGTGCGTATCGCGATTACTTTATGGCTGATTTTTTGTGTCTACTTGTTATTTAAGGTTCCGGAGAATCAACTAAGCCTTGTGGCGGTCTTGTATCTTGTTCCGGGGGCCTTCAGCATGAGTCTGATGTGCTATATTGTCGGCGACGGATTTTCCGCGATTTATTTTGTCGGGGTTCTTTTGGTGATTATCGGCGGCGCGAATTTCGCACAGATCAAGCCGTTTCAGTTTACGATTTTGATGACGGTGATTTTTTTGCAGCATTTTTTTATTTGTTTTATGTGTCCGGTTGTCTTCAATGATTTTTTAATCAATCTCTTTCTGTTGGGATCGGCAGTCTTTCTGGCTATTTTTATGCAGGGATCTCTCCGGCGTTATGAAACCGCCTTGCTTCAGACCCAGAAAGAGCTCTGTCAGGCCGTGAATGCGGATCCGTTAACAAATTTGCTGAATCGTCGCAAGATGCTTGAATTGATTCACGGGGAGAGTGCTCGTGCGGAGCGTAGTGGCCGGCCCTATGTTGTGGCGATCGGAGATATTGATAATTTTACTGCGATTAATGAGGTGTATGGTCATGATGATGGTGATGAGGTTTTAGCGTGTGTGGCGAAGATGTTGCGGGGATCTTTACGTACACAGGATTTTGTTGGTCGATGGGGTGGAAAGAAATTTTTGATTTTACTTCCGGAGACTGATTTGAAGGGAGCTCAGCTTGGGATAGATCGGACTCGGCAGTATATTGAAAAGACGCCTGTGTTTGTCGATGCAGGGACACAAGTCGTCACGATGACATTTGGATTAGCTTCTTCCAAACAGAGTAAGGATGTTGATGAATTAATCAGGTTCGCCGGAGAGGCCTTGTATCGCGGGAAGCATGGGTCCAAGAATTGTGTGGTGGTTTATAAAGAGATTGATCCGGAGGAAAAGCGGGACACGGGTCAAAGTTAGAGCTTGTGTGTATTCCGTGTCTAATTAAAGGAATGATGAATGAAACTGGAATATGTTAATAAACCGATTTTTGTCACATGTGTTTTGGGAATCCTGCTTTATTGCGGATTTTATTTTTTGGATGTATTGGTTTATCCTCAATATGTAGCAGACCTTTTTCCCATACGGATTGTGGTGGCCTCGTGGATGATATTTTGTCTTTTTTTATTTTTTCGTTTCCCCGAAAATAAGATCGGATTATTCGCGTTTTTATTTTTATTTCCGGCGGCCTATGGAATCAGTTTAATGTGTTTCATTGTGGGTGAAGGCTTCGCCTCCCCGTATTATGCCGGTGTGATTCTGGTTATTATTGGAAGTTCATTGTTTACCCGGATGAGTCCATTGTCGTATCGTTTTTTAATAGTGTTGATTCTTGCACAGCATTTTTTTCAGTTATCCTTTTTGCCCTTTACCTTTTGGGAATTGATGATGAATGTTTTTGTTATGGGTTCAGCTGCAGTCTTGTCGGTTTTTATTCAGGCCTGTATCGCCCGTTATGAAAATGCGTTGCTGCAGAGTCAGGAAAAACTTTATTTAGCGGCAACGACGGATCCGTTGACAGGCCTGCTGAATCGCCGCAAGTTAATAGAGCTGTTGCAGCGCGAAAAGACGCGCTCTCAGCGCAGCGGCCGGGCCTTTGTCGTGGCAATTGCAGATATTGACAATTTTAAATTTATTAATGATGAGTTCGGGTATGAGGATGGCGATGTCGTTCTGGTTGACGTGGCAAAATTGTTGACGAACAGCCTTCGCATGCAGGACTTTGTGGGGCGCTGGGGAGGAGAGGAGTTTTTGATCCTTTTGCCGGAAACGGATTTGGCCGGAGCCAGGCTGGGGCTCGATCGGGTGCGCCGTTTGATTGAAAGTACGTTAATTAATATCTCTTCCGGTTCGCTTAAGGTGACGATGACTTTTGGGTTGGCCGCATCGGATCAGGCCGGTGAAATTGATGAAGTGATTCGATTGGCCGATGAGGCGCTCTATCGCGGCAAACACGGCTCCAAGAACTGTGTGGTGATCCATGGGCTTAAAAAGGGTTGATGTGTTTAAGGATTTTATCTCCTTAAGGAGGCAGATGTGAAATTGGATCCTGTTAATAGACCTGTTTTTGTGACCTGTGTTCTTGGGATTTTGCTTTATGCCGGTTTTTATATTCTGGATGTGACGATTTATCCGCAATTTCTTCATATTATTCTTCCAATCCGAATTGGTGTCATCTTCTGGTCGCTCTTCTGCCTGTACTTGTTTTTTCAGCTTTCTGACGATAAGCTGGGTTTATTCGCTTTTTTATATATGATCCCGATTGCGTTTGGGATCAGTTTTATGTGTTATGCTGTGGGAGAGGGGTTTGGCTCTGTCTATTACGTGGGTGTTCTGCTCGCGATTATCGGTAGTGCTATGTTCGCGCGTCTTAAGCCCATTGTTTATGCCGGGCTGATGATTTCGATTCTTGCGCAGCATTTTCTATTGCAGTTTTTGCTTCCGTTTGCCTGGCAAGATTTTATGCTGAATGTTTTTTTCATGGGCGCGTCTGTCCTGTTGTCGATTGCGATCTTTCTGGATGTCTTATTTAAAACTCAAAGCAAGCTTTATATGGCCGCCACAACGGATCCGCTGACCGATTTATTTAACCGACGGAAATTAATGGAATTGATGCAACAGGAAAGGGTCCGTTCCCAGCGTACCGGCCGGCCGTATATAATTGTAATCGGTGATATTGATGATTTTAAAGAGATTAATGATGTGTACGGCCATGATGAGGGGGATTTGTTCCTGACGGCGGTCGCAGGGATCTTGAAAATGTCCACGCGCGCGCAGGATTATGTCGGGCGCTGGGGCGGGGAGGAGTTTCTGATGATTCTTCCTGAAACAGATTTAAGCGGGGCCCGTCTGGGTATAGAGCGGGTCCGGCGCTGTCTTGAGAGCACCCCCGTTGAGCTCTCGGCCGGCCCGCAAAAAGTCACCATGACCTTCGGGCTGGCGTCATCGGAGCACTCGTCGGAGATTGATGAGATAGTCCGCTTGGCGGATGAGGCGTTATACCTCGGTAAGCACGGCACCAAGAATTGCGTGGTGGTTTATAGTAATGAGAGTGCGGGCCCGGGGGTTGATGATGGCAAGGTTCAAGGGATAGGGTAAATTGAGGTCACTGAGGGGTAGGCGTTAAGGTTGTTTGCGGCGTCTGAATCTTGTTGGTGGCTAGTATGTCTGTGAGCGGTGCATCTTTTAAGCTGGCTGTTTCTGCCGGCATTCTTACCTGTTATTTTTCCTAATATCAGTCAGGATAATATCCGCAGCCCGTCCCGCAGCGCCGGGTTCGCCGAGAGCGCTCGTTACATCATTTAGCGCGTTGATCGTGGTTTCCATCTTGAAAGGGTCTGAATAAACAGCCAGCAAAGTCCTGGTAATCTTCTCCGGTGTTGCATCATTCTGAATGCATTCCGGGACGATTGTTTTGCCCGCGATGATGTTCGGCAAACCCACCCATCGGATTTTTAAAAGCAGTCGCGCCAGCAGGGCGGTGAGCCATGCGGTCTTGTAAATAATCACCATGGGTTTTTTGAGAATGGCTGTCTCAAGGGTTGCCGTTCCTGATGTGGTCAGGCAGATATCGCAGGCATGAATGCAGTTATGAAAATCATCTTTAATCACGGCGGAAGGTATGGATGGATCTTGCCGAAATTGTGCGAGGAGACTTTCGTTGAGGTGGGGGGCCTGACTAATCAGAAATTGTGCTCGGGGAATTCGGTTCCGGATGATCTTGGCGGCTGCCAGCATGATCGGAAGCAGGGTGCGGATTTCATTTTTGCGGGAGCCCGGAATCAGACCGATGGTGGGGGCGTTTGGATTCAGGCCGTTGGCCAGTAGAAAATCATGGCGGGAGCTTGTCACGCGAATGTGATCCAGCAGAGGATTTCCGACGAAGTCGGCGGCATAACCGTGTTTGGCGTAAAAGGACTTTTCAAAGGCAAAAATAATGAGCAGGCGATCGACATATTTTTTGATCATTTCAACACGCCGTTCTTTCCAGGCCCAGGCCTTGGGAGCAATATAATAAAGTACTTTAATGCCGCGGCGCCGCAAGGCCTTGGCCAGTCTGAGATTAAATCCCGGATAGTCGATGAGAATAACCGCATCGGGTCTTTGTTTATGGCACTGCGTCAAAACAAGATTAAAGAGTTTTTTGATTTGAAAAAAGTGCCGGAAGATTTCTACGAATCCGATGACCGCAAGCTGTGTCATATCTTCGTATAAGGAGACGCCTTGCGCGGCCATGTTAGGACCACCCAGACCGGAAAAGGCAAGGTTCGGATCCCGGTAGCGCAGCTCCCGGACGAGATCTGCCCCGTGGATGTCGCCGGATAATTCACCGGCGATAATCATAATATGTCGGGATGGTGTCATGCAAAAGCCTTTGGTTTTCAGAATGCTAACAAAGGCGGGAGAAAAAGTCAATGCTTAAGCAGTATAGGGCATAAGGTTTATTGTGCGCAGAATCGGAGGTAATAAAACCAAAAAAATCCGATTGCCTCAGATTCTTGTGTTAGAATAGGGGTCAAAATTGCAACCAAGGCGGATCAAGTGCTTAAAGGATATTTAAAATTACTCGATTTTTTGAAAGATCACAAGCGGCTTTTCGGGATTGCTGTTGTGGCGATGTTTATCTCTAGTTTTTTTGAAGGGTTTCAGCTGTCATTTTTAATTCCGATTACGGATCGTATTTTTAATCAGAAGGAGATCGTTCTGCCCAACGATCTTCCGCAGCCGATCATGGATGTTGTGGCCTGGCTCAATGGGATTAGCCCGCAGACGCTTTTTTGGACCCTGCCGTTTGTCGCTCTGGGGCTGATGATCGTTAAACATATCTTTACGTTTATTTATGGCTATACCATGAATGATGTGGCGCAGCGGGTTCTGCGTGATGTGCGGATGCGTTTGTATGAGAAGCTGCAAAGTCTGTCGCTGGATTATTTTAACAAAAAGAAAACCGGCGAGTTGCTCTCCCGAATCACTAATGATGTCGCCATTATTGAGAATGCAGTGTCTTATGCGGTGACGGATTTATTCACGCAGACGTTTCTTTTGATGACGTATATTGTGATTGTCTTTTCCATTCATTTTAAAGCGTCGCTGGCGGTTTTTTTGATTTTGCCATGGGTGTTTTGGCCGATTAATGCGATCGGAAAGAAGTTGAAAAAACTGGCCGGTGGCGAACAGGAGAGTATCGCCGATATCAGTTCGATTCTTTTAGAGACGATTTCCGGAATGAAAGTTATTAAGGCCTTTTGCACTGAAGGATATGAGATCAATCGGTTCCGCGGAAAGAATCACTGGTATTACAAACTCAAGATGAAATCCATTAAGCGAATGAAGCTGTTGGCTCCCATTACAGAGTTGTTCGGTGTGATTTGCGGGATGCTGATTATTTTTTGGTTGGGGCGCCAGGTTATGGACGGTGAACTGTCGTTCGGGGTCTTTACTGTTTTTCTGGCAACGATTTTGTCCATCATCCGTCCGATCAAGAAGTTGGGGAATGTTAATGCGATTGTCCAGCGGGCCTTGTCCGCGAATGAACGGATTTATCATATTTTGAATGAAGAGCCTACCGTCCGGGAGCGGGCCGGGGCACAGCCGCTTGGTGAGTTGAAGGATCGTATGGTGATTGATCATGTGGATTTTCGCTATCAGCAGGACGGGCCGGACATTCTTAAAGATTGCTGTCTGGAGATTCGAAAAGGAGAATTGGTCGCGATCGTTGGGCCGACAGGCACGGGGAAATCGACATTGGTGAATTTGATCCCGCGTTTTTATGATCCGTATCGGGGTCGGGTGACCTTTGACGGGATTGATTTAAAAGAGGCCTCGTTTCAATCGTTGCGGTCTCAGATCGGGATTGTCTCCCAGGAAACCTTTCTGTTTAATGAAACCGTTGCCTACAATATTTCTTACGGACGTGAGGATGTGACACGTTCGGAGATTGAGGATGCGGCCCATAAGGCCTATGCCCACCGGTTTATCAAAGAGATGGAGCAGGGGTATGACACAATGATCGGTGATCGCGGTGTGCGTCTGTCGGGAGGGGAAAAACAGCGGGTCACGATTGCGCGCGCGATTTTAAAGAATCCACCGATTTTGATTCTTGATGAAGCCACCAGTGCTTTGGATTCCGAGTCTGAAAAATATGTTAAAGAGGCCCTGGATGAGTTGATGAAGGGCCGCACCGTCATTGCCATTGCGCACCGATTATCGACCATCATGCAGGCCGATAAAATTGCGGTGATGGATCAGGGCCGGATCCTGGATATCGGCACGCATGATCAGCTGATTGAACGGGGAGGCCTCTATAAACGACTGTATGAGACGCAGTTTGATGTGACCTAAAAATGCCTTGAGATATTCCCGATGAGGGGATCTATTAGGTTGGAATCGGGATTGGGAGGCTTCTTTGGGGTGCTAAAAAGCGTAGATTAGTTTTTATTATTGCTTTTTAAAAAATTTTTGCTAGAATAACACCAATATTTTTAGTATAGCGGATGCAAAGCCGCTATGGTTCTGATGCCATTACGGAAAAAGTGACGGGTGGTTTCAGAGAAGGGCATAATGCCCAACCCCGAAGGGGATAATCATAACTCGTCCTGTGTCACTTGGATCAGGTTCTACAGGGCTGAAAAAGGAGTGAACATGCCATCAGAAGTTCTTAAGACCCTGCTGGAATGCGGAGTGCATTTCGGCCACCAGACACGCCGCTGGAATCCCAAAATGAAACGGTTTATCTTCGGGGAACGCAGCGGAATCTACATTATTGATCTCGAAAAAACCGAAGAGTATCTGGCCAAGGCCTGCGAGTTTGTGCGGACCACGGCGGCTCAGGGCGGCAAGGTGCTGTTTATCGGCACCAAGAAACAAGCACAAGACGTGATTGCCTCTGAGGCGGCTCGTGCGGAGATGCCCTATGTCAACTACCGTTGGTTGGGCGGCCTTTTAACGAATTTTGAAACTGTGTGCAAATCGCTGGCGAAGTTGCGTAAGATTGAACAAATGGCTGAAGACGGCACGCTCGAGAATCTCAAGAAAAAAGAGGTTGTCCGGATCAATAAAGAGAAAGAAAAGCTTTTGCGCAATATCGGAGGAATCCGTGAGATGATGGATCTTCCGGCTGCGGTTTTTGTGATTGATGCCAAACGGGAGCATATTGCAATCACCGAGTCGTCACGGCTGGGGATTCCGATTGTGGGACTTTTGGATACAAACTGTGATCCGGATCCTATTGATTATCCGATCCCGGGGAATGACGATGCGCTCAAGGCAATTCGGTTTATTTCATCCAGGATCGCGGATAGTATTATTGAAGGTCGCAAACAGTTTCTTGAGGCTGAGACGATCCGTAAACGGAAAGACTCTTCCGCCAAGACTGAGACCTCTGAGGCTCAAGAGACCGCAACGCAGGCGGCCACGGAATCCGGCAACGAGTAAAAATATAATTTTGACTGTAATCAATATCGAAAGGCATTATTATGGCAGCTTCATTAGATGCGATTAAAGAACTACGCGAGTCTACGTCTTGCGGTGTCATTGATTGTAAAAAGGCGCTGGAAGAGGCGGGCGGCGATATGAATAAAGCCAAGGAAATTTTGAAACAGCGGGGTTTGGAACTGGCGGCCAAAAAAGGCGGACGCGAAGCCAAGGAAGGACGGGTCGAGGTTTATGTTCATCCGGGCAATAAAATTGTGGCCATGGTTGAGGTGAACTGTGAAACGGACTTTGTGGCCCGTAATGAAGATTTTATTCAGTTTTCAAAGGATGTCGCCATGCAGATCGGCGCGATGGCGCCGGCCTATGTGTCGGACAAGGATGTGCCCGAAGATGTTTTGGCGGCGGCTGAAGATTCCAAGACATTTATCAAAGAGAAATGTTTGATGAATCAGGGTTTTATTAAAGATTCCAGCAAAACCATTCAGGATTATTTAAATGAAATTGTTGCGAAGATCGGCGAGAATATGTTTGTGAATCGGTTCACACGTTATAAAGTAGGGGAAGTTGAGTAATCGGCCGGCTTATCAAAGTATTTTGCTCAAATTGAGCGGCGAGGCGTTGATGGGGGCTCAACATCACGGCATTGACGCGGATATGTGTGCGTCATTGGCGCGACAGATTAAAGAGATCCGGGATATGGGTGTGACTGTGGCCCTGGTTGTCGGCGGAGGAAATATTTTCCGCGGCCAGGTGGCCTCCGAGGAGTTCGGACTTGATCGTTCGGTGGCGGATTATATGGGGATGCTGGCAACGGTGCTGAACGGCTTGGCTCTGCAGAATGCCCTGGAAAAGGTCGGTGTGCAGACGCGTGTTATGAGTGCCATTCATATGAGCGCAGTTGCAGAACCCTATATCCGACGCAGAGCGATACGTCATTTGGAAAAAGGGCGGGTGGTCATTTTTGTAGCGGGCACCGGGAATCCTTATTTTACGACAGATACCGCAGCCGCCTTGCGCGCCGCAGAGATGGGGGCGCAGATTATTTTTAAAGCGACGAAGGTTGACGGGGTTTATTCTGCAGATCCGGTGAAACATCCGGACGCCCAAAAGTTTGATGAGTTGTCTTTTATGGATGTTTTGAAGAAGGACTTGAAGGTCATGGATGCAGCAGCGGTGAGTATGTGCATGTCGAATCAGATTCCGATCGGGGTTTTTAATTTAACAGTGGATGGAAACATCAAGAAGGCTGTGATGGGGCAGCCGATCGGAACGATCGTTCAATAACGGAAGGACGACGCGATGAAAGAGCTAAAAAAAGAGATTGATGGAAAAATGCAAAAGGTGTTGGAGTCTACCCGACGGGAGTTTAATGAAGTCCGCACGGGACGGGCTCATCCGGGATTATTGGAAGGTCTGCATGTGGATTATTATGGAACAATGACTCCGATGAAGCAAATGGCGTCCATTACGGTGCCGGATCCCAGGACGATCATGATTCAGCCATGGGATGTGTCATCAATTCCCGCGATTGAAAAAGCGATTTCCAATTCCAATTTAGGTGTGATGCCGAATAATGACGGCAAGGTGCTGCGGGTCGGATTGCCGCAGCTGTCGACCGAGCGCCGTCAGGAGCTGCAGAAGCTCGTTAAGCAGATGGCCGAACATGGTCGGGTTTCATTGCGGACGATCCGCCGTGAGGCGAATGACCGGATTAAGAAGATGCAGTCCGACGCGGATATCTCGGAAGATGATTCGTTTCGGGCTCAGGATGAAATCCAGAAGGTGACGGATAAATATATTAAAGAAATCGATGATCTTCTGGAGAAAAAGATAAAAGAATTGGTTGAGATTTAATTCGTTTTGTGGTTAAATAAATTTTCTTTGAAAATAAGATCTCTGCATAATAAGACGAAAAAAGATTCAGCGGGCGAAGCGAATGTGCAAAGTCAGAGGAATCAGTGAGAAAGCCTTTTATTATGCATTATGATTTGACCCACTAGCTCATCCGGTAGAGCACTGCCCTTTTAAGGCAGGTGTGCCGCGTTCGAGTCGCGGGTGGGTCACAATTTGACGGGAACGACTGTGCGCAAATCAAATTCAGACTGAGAGAGTATTTTAGCCTGAAAAGATTTGCGCCAGACGGGCTCGCCCCCTAGTTTTTGGGCGGATGGCGAAATTGGTAGACGCGCTAGTCTTAGGAACTAGTGGGGAAACCCGTGGAGGTTCAAGTCCTCTTCCGCCCACTACTTTCTCACAGCATGTAAAATCATGCGGCGGTAATTCAGTTGGCTAGAATGCCACCTTGCCAAGGTGGATGTCGTGGGTTCGAATCCCATCCGCCGCTTTTTTTCGTATTTATCCGGGGCTGTTTTTCTGCCGGTCAGGCATCAAATGGTCTTTGGTCATTTTTCCAGGAGGGTGTTGTTATGAAAATCCGAGATTTCCTATGTAAAAAAGCTGTTACAGCTGAATTGAAGGCCACAACAAAAAAAGATGTTGTGGAAGAACTGGTCGATCTGCTGGTTGAGGCCGGGGCTGTTGAAAAAAAAATACGTGCCAAATTGATTGATATTCTTATGGCCCGGGAATCTTTAGGTTCAACGGCCATTGGTCAGGGGATCGCGATTCCGCATGGAAAGTGCGAAAGCGTAACAAAGTTAACCGCTGCGCTGGGTATCAGCAAGTCCGGTGTCGATTTCGATTCTCTGGACGGCGAACCGGCTAATATCTTTTTTCTTCTGGTGGCGCCTGTTGATTCTGCCGGACCGCATCTTAAGGCTCTCGCCCGCATTTCTCGTCTTTTAAAAGATAAATATTACCGTGATAATCTCAAGAACGCGAAGAACGCGAAAGATATCCTTGCACTGTTGACGCAAGAGGATGACTCGCTTTAACGAACATGTCGAGTAATCTTGTCAAATGGCTTTACCCCGGAATGCGGATCAAGCGTTGGCTTTTGATTTCCCTCCTTGGCGTTGTGATTGTTGCCGGTGGAGCGATGGCGTTAGCGGAGAAGTATATTTTTGTCCGGATCTTTGGGGTTGTGATCATTGTTTGCGGGATTCTTATGATCGTGATGGGGATGGGCAAGATGATTGTGTCGCTCATTACCCTGTTTCTTCCCCGTGGCGAACGGGAACTGGTCAATATTCTTTATCAGCGTCGGTATCTGGAGCGAGGTCCGAAAGTCGTGTGTATCGGCGGCGGGCATGGATTATCGCATCTTCTTTGCGGCCTAAAGGAGTATACATCAAATTTAACGGCAATCGTCACGGTTGCCGACAGCGGCGGATCATCCGGACGATTAAGGGAAGAATTTAATATTGTGGCTCCGGGAGATATTCGCAACTGCCTGGTGGCTCTTGCCGATGCGCCGGCGTTGATGGGGGACTTGTTTCAATTTCGCTTCTCCAGGGAATCGGCCCTGCAGGGACATAATTTTGGAAATCTGTTTTTGACGGCCATGATTCAGTTGACCGGGGGGGATTTTGAAAAGGCCATTCAGGAGTCCTCGCGGGTTTTGGCCATTCGGGGAGATGTTGTTCCCTCAACGGTGGCCAATGTTCAGCTTGTCGCCGAATATGAAGACGGATCGGTAACGGAAGGCGAGGCGGATATTCCCAACGAGAACGCTCGCATTCGCAAAGTTTTTTTAAATCCCGCTGAGCCTCCGGCCACGCAACAGGCGTTGGATGCCATTGCGGAAGCGGATATTATTATTTTAGGGCCGGGAAGTCTTTATACGAGTATTATTCCGAATCTGGTGGTAAAGGGGGTTCCTGAGGCTGTTGCGGCATCAAATGCGTTTCGAATTTATGTGTGTAATGTTATGACGCAGCCCGGAGAGACTGATGGGTATTCTGCGGCTGACCATTTATGGGCAATCGTTGACCATGCCGGGGAGTCGGTCGTCGATGCCTGTTTGATTAATAACGCTGAGGTTCCTGCGGATGCCTTAAAGCGGTATCAAACAGGAGATTCGTTTCCGGTTCATCCGGATGCGGATCAAATTCGTGCACGCGGGTATAAAGTTTTTGCCACAGATTTACTGGAAGTCGATAATTTCATCCGTCATGACTCTGAAAAGTTGACCAAGGCGTTGATTCGGCTGATTGAACAATACCGGGTCATTAAGCGCTGAAGATCGGGTGGTATGAATCGTGCAGAGATGACACAATAGAAAACAGCAAAGCGAACATGGCTAAAATTGAAAAAGACATCAAAATTATTAATTGTCAGGGGTTGCACGCCCGTCCGGCGGCAAGGTTTGTTCAAATCGCATTAAAATATGATGCGTCGCTGGCGGTGAGTAAAGACGGTCAGACGATTAATGGGAAGTCGATCATGGGGATCCTCATGCTTGGCGCACAGCAAAACAGCATGATTACGCTGGTCGCTGACGGTGATGATGCGCCGGATCTGATTCAGGAGCTGGAGGGATTTTTAAGTCAAAATGAATGAAATCATCTTAAAAGGGGTTCCGGCCGCGCCGGGGATTACAATCGGTCCTGCCTATATTTTAGACAAGCAGGAAATTATTGTCGCCTCCCGGGATATTGTCGAGCAAGAAGTTCCGATCGAAATTGCGCGTTTTGAAGAAGCCCTGACACTGACGCGGGATGAGCTGGTTGCCCTGAAGAAGAAAATTGATGTTGAGATGGGGCCGAATCATGCTCAGATTTTTGATGCCCACTTGCTGGTGCTGGAAGATTGCGCCCTGATTGATGAAGTCATTAACGGGATTCGAAAAGAAAAGAAATCCGCCGAGTTTGTGTTTTCATGCGTTCTTAAGAAGTATATTAAAATTTTTTCCGAGATTGAAGACGAGTACCTTCGAGATCGCATGGTTGATATTAATGATATCGGCCGGCGGGTTTTGAAGAATTTGATTGATGAAGAAAAGCTGTATGAGATTGATGCGTTAAGTGAAGATCTCGTTGTTATTGCGCACGATCTTTCGCCGTCCGATACGGTTAGTATGTTTCGAAAAAATATTCTCGCCTTTGCGACCGATGTGGGAAGCCGCACATCACATACGGCCATTATGGCCAAATCCCTGGGGGTTCCGGCAGTCGTCGGCCTTAAGGATGCAACATTGCGCATCAGCAATCAGGACATGCTGGTTGTTGACGGCCGCATGGGCCTGGTTATTATTCATCCGACTCCCAAAACACTCGAAATTTATCGACAAGAACAGGAACGTCTGCAGTCATACCGTCATCTGTTTGATGATGTCATTGAGGCTCCGGCGGAAACACTGGATCAGCGTCACGTCGAAATTTTGGCAAATCTTGAGGTGCCGGAAGAGATTCCGGTTATCAAGGAACATGGGGCCGGAGGGATCGGGCTCTATCGGACAGAATATTTTTATATGAACCGCGCGGATCTTCCGTCGGAAGAGGAACAGTTTGAAGCTTACAGTGCGGTCGCACGCACCATGGACGACAAGCCGGTTACGATCCGGACTGTTGATTTGGGCGGGGATAAATTTATTTCCAGCGTCCAGATTCCCAAAGACATGTATCCTTTCCTGGGGTGGCGGGCCATTAAGTTTTGTTTGGCGCGGCCGGATATTTTTAAGACGCAGCTTCGCGCATTATTGCGGGCCTCCATTCATGGAAATCTGAAAATTATGTATCCCATGATTTCGGGGGTGGCAGAGCTGCGGCAAGCGAATCTTGTTTTGGAAGAGGCCAAAAAAGAATTGCGGCTCGAAAATTTTGCATTTAATGAGGACATGAAAGTCGGCGTGATGATTGAGTTGCCGTCGGCTGCAATGACCGCGGATTTATTAGCTAAAGAGGCGGATTTTTTCAGTATTGGGACCAATGACTTGATTCAATATACCCTTGCTGTTGATCGGGGCAATGAGCAGTTGGCTGATTTTTATGAACCGTCTCATCCGGCCGTGTTGCGGTTCATCAAGCAGACGATTGATGCGGCGCATCATGCCGGAATTCGCGTCGGTCTGTGCGGGGAAATGGCCAGTGAGCCGAATTTAGCGTTATTATTGCTCGGAATGGGTTTGGATGAATTCAGCATGCCGCCGTTGAATATGCTTCAGATTAAAAAGTTGATGCGCTCCGTTAAGATGGAAGATGCGCGCGCGTTGGTGGATGAGGTCATGCGTCTGAATGCCGGACATCAGATTGATGAATTATCCCGCAAGCGGGTTAAGGACCTTGCTCCCGATATTTTCAAGATGGAATAAGCGGCAACTTTTTTGATGGTGTATTGTCCGACCGAACCGAATTTGTTTAAATTTCAATTGGGGATTAAAAATGAAGGTTTTAATTCTGGCTGGTGGGTATGGAACGCGTCTTTATCCTGTGGTGAAAGATACTCCCAAACCGTTGCTCAAGGTGGGGGATCGGCCGATTATTAATTATCTGATTGAAAAAATTCGGATGCAGGAATCCTTAAGTGAGATTCTGGTTGTTACGAATGACAAGTTTTATGGATTGTTTGTCTTGTGGGCACGTCAAAATGCGGATTTCCCCGTGCCGATTCGCGTTGTGAATGACGGCACCCGTTCGCCGGAAGATCGTCTGGGGTCCATTGGAGATATTCAATACGTTTTGGACAATTATCCGGTCGATGATGACCTGCTGGTTTTGGGAGGGGATAATCTGTTTGATTATGCTCTGGATGGGTTTATTCGGTTTTCTGCGGAACGGTCTCCGGCCGTTACGATCGGATTGTATGATATCGGTTCCTTGGCGGATGCCAGTCGTTTCGGGGTGGTTTCTTTGGGGCAGGATGGGCATGTTCGTTCTTTCGATGAAAAACCAACCCGGCCGAAATCCAGTTTGATCGCAATGTGTTCGTATTATTTTCCGAGTGGATCGTTGGGACAAATCACTGAATATATTCAGGAAACACAACGCACCGATAAGGCGGGCGATTATATTCGTTGGCTGGTTGAACACGGTGATGTTTATGGTTTTGAATTTTCCGGGGCGTGGTATGATATCGGAAGCCTGCAATCGCTTCAGGAGGCTCAGGAAAAATTTCAAGCATAGCTTTAAGAGCGCCCTGTTCTTGACCGGGGCGTTTTTTCTCTAACGAAAGGACATGGAGTGAAAGGACAATATTTTTTAACCTCGGAGTCGGTCGGCAACGGCCATCCCGATAAAGTTTGTGATCAGATTTCTGATGCGGTTTTGGATGCCATTCTGAAAGAAAACCCGAAAGGGCGGGTAGCCTGTGAGACATTTATTTCGGCGGGACTGGTCATTGTCGGCGGAGAAATTACAACAAAGACGTATGTGGATGTTCATAAAGTCGTTCGTCAGGTTTTGAAGGAGATCGGATATACAGATCAAAAATACGGCTTTGATGCCGACACCTGTGCCATTCTCAATGCGATTAACGGGCAGTCTCCGGATATTGCGCAAGGAGTCGATGCCGGGGGGGCCGGTGATCAGGGGATTATGATCGGGTATGCCTGTGATGATACGCCCGAGTTGATGCCGTTGCCGTTAATGCTGGCGCATAAACTGGTGAAACGTGTGGAAGATGTTCGAAATTCCGGAGAGCTGAGTTATTTGGGACCGGATTGTAAAAGTCAGGTGACTGTTGAGTATGACGGCGACAAGCCGTGTCGTGTTGATGCGGTGGTTTTGGCGTGTCAGCATACCGAAGAAATTCTCGATGCAACAGGAAAACATATTACCAAAGAAGCACGGCAGGAGATTATCGATACGATTGCAATGCCGATTGTCGGTGATTTGGTGGATGATGACACCAAGTATTATGTGAACGAAACCGGAAAATTTGTTGTCGGCGGTCCGCAGTCGGATACCGGTGTGACGGGGCGCAAGATTATTGTGGATACTTACGGCGGGGTTGTCTCGCACGGAGGCGGGGCGTTTTCCGGTAAGGATCCGACCAAGGTCGATCGTTCCGCAACGTATATGGCCCGTTATGTGGCCAAAAATATTGTGGCCGCCGGATTGGCCAAAAAATGCTGGATTCAATTTGGATATGCGATCGGATATCCTGAACCGGTTTCGGTGATGGTCGATACTTTCGGCACCGGAACAGTCAGTGAGCAGGTATTGGTCGAACTGGTTCGCAAACATTTTGATTTAACACCGCGGGGCATCATTAAGACGCTTGATCTGCTGAAGCCTGTTTATCAAAAGACCGCTTCCTACGGTCATTTCGGACGCCAGGATTTCAGCTGGGAAAAGACGGATAAGGCGGACAAACTCAAAAAAGCCGCGGGCGTATAATTCAGTTTCAAGTTTCAGGTCTCAAGTCTCAGGTTCAGGCTTCACAAAGTGCCGAGAGTTTGGGGGATCAGCGCTTTAGCCAAAAAAGGCGCTAAAGCGCCGGAGGATGAGAACGCTTTAAAAGATGTAAATGATTTAGTTTTTGCGCGGACTCTCAGGTTCTAGCCGTCGAGAATTTTCTTCTTGGGACATGAGACTTGAGACATGGGATTCAAAAATGATCACAGAATGAGGGAGAGCATGCAGGATTATAAAGTTGCCGATATGTCGTTGGCTGCGTTCGGCCATAAAGAAATTGAGTTGGCCGAGAAGGAAATGCCGGGGTTGATGGCTCTTCAGGAAAAATACGGTCAATCAAAACCATTGTCCGGGTCCAGAATTACGGGATCGCTGCACATGACGATCCAGACCGCGGTTTTAATTAAGACCCTGCGAGTTCTTGGGGCCGATGTGCGTTGGGCCAGTTGCAATATTTTTTCAACCCAGGATCATGCCGCGGCTGCGATTGCGGATTTGGGAGTTCCGGTCTTTGCCTGGAAAGGGGAGACCCTGAAAGATTATTGGTGGTGTACCAGCCGGGCGCTGGCTTTTCCGGAAGGGAAGGGCCCGACCCTGATTGTGGATGATGGAGGCGACGCGACGCTTATGGTTCACCGGGGTGTGGCGGCAGAGAAGGATCCGGCGATTTTAGACGGCGAGGTGGATACCGAAGATGAACGGTATTTAAATGCCTGCCTGAAAGAGATTCTTAAAGAGACGCCGCAACGTTGGCAGTCGATTGTGACGGAGATCAAGGGCGTTTCGGAAGAGACGACGACCGGTGTCCATCGGCTTTATCAAATGATGCGCGATCAGGTTTTATTATTTCCTGCGTTTAATGTTAATGACTCGGTGACAAAATCCAAGTTTGATAATCTTTACGGGTGCCGCGAATCCCTGGCCGATGGAATCAAACGGGCGACGGATGTCATGATAGCCGGGAAGGTGGTTGTCGTCTGCGGTTACGGTGATGTCGGCAAAGGCTGTGCGCATTCCATGCGCAGTTACGGCGCTCGTGTGATTGTGACGGAGATTGATCCGATCTGCGCCCTGCAGGCGTCGATGGAAGGATTTGAAGTGACCACCGTGGAGAATGCTCTTTCCGAAGGGGATGTGTATGTCACGACCACCGGTAATTGCGATGTCATTACCGCGGAGCATATGTCCCGGATGAAAGATCATGCGATTGTTTGCAACATCGGCCATTTTGACAATGAGATTGAAGTCGGAAAACTTGAGGCCTGGCCTGGAATTCGACGGGAGAATATCAAGCCGCAGGTGGACCAGTATTACTTTCCTGACGGGCATTCGATCATCCTGCTGGCCGAGGGCCGCTTGGTGAATTTGGGTTGTGCGACAGGCCATCCGTCTTTTGTTATGAGCAATTCGTTTACAAATCAGACATTGGCACAAATTGAATTATGGACGAAAGAGTATGCGGTCGGCGTGTATTGTCTGCCCAAGCATCTGGATGAAGAGGTGGCGCGTCTTCATTTGGAGAAGATCGGGGCTCAGCTGACCCTGTTGACGGATAAACAGGCCAGGTATTTGGGGTTATCCAAAGACGGACCGTATAAGCCGGAACATTATCGCTACTGAGTTTTAGGATTTTTCGGTTGAGGGATCGTGGGCGTATTGTATTAAATGAAGGCCCCTATGGATATCAGACTTACGATGACATGAAAAAAGACAGGTCAAAATCGGCCTGTCTTTTTTTTGTGAAAGCGGGCCGTCAGATAAAACAAAGAATGTTGACACCGGGGTTGTTTGTGTTATACTTCATTAACCATTTTTAAGTGAGAAAAATTATGACTCAGAAGAACTATTCGAAAACATGTTTCACCGTCATCGCCGCTTTCGTCGTCCTAGCGGTCGCCGGGAATGCGTGTATCGGATAGTCTTCGCCTTTTATAAGCAGAATTCTAACGCCCTGCGGTGAAGACACCGGCAGGGCGTTTTTTTTGGCCCTTGGGTGCTAGAGCACACAGGGGGAGGTTGAACAGTATTTCGGAGGTGGTCAGATGCGCAGCCTGATGGTGTCGTATAAATATTTGAATGTTTGGAAAGGCACGCTTATTTTCGTCGTTGTCCTTGCCGTCGTGCATCCGCCTCCGGTTACGGTCTATCGCCTTGTCGTTGACCCTGCCGGACATTCGCGGCAGGGTTTTTTTATGGATTGTGAGTGACAAGCCATCAAATGGATCGGAGTTTGGCGTTATCCAAACGATTGTGGAAAGGAGGTGAGTCAAAATGGACAGAAATCAGTTCAGGCAGGGTTCGGGACAGGAATCAGATAATGAATTTCGGAGGCAGATGGGTCAGGATTCCAGCTCGGATCAGTATCCGGAGATGTATTCCTGTTGGGATGATTTTGAATATATCGATACGTTTTTGCCGAGAAACTTTGACTTTTGAACTTTTTAATTTACATATTAAGATTCTATGTTAGAATTAAGTTCAAAAATGAAGGCAAAAATAATAAAAAAATATTCAAAATCAAACGTTTTTTAAAGGAAGGGTAAAAAATGGCTAAAATTTATTACGATTCTGATGCAGATTTGACTTCAATTCAGGATAAGGTCATTGGGGTTATCGGTTATGGAATTCAAGGCCGGGCGCAAGCTCTGAACTTGAGAGATTCCGGTCTCAATGTAATGGTCAGCGAGGTTAAAGATTCGCCGAATTATGAGCAGGCGAAAGCTGATGGCTTTAAACCTGTTGAGGCTAAAGTTGTTGCCAAGAAAGCGGATATCATTCAGATCCTGACGCAGGATCATGTCCAGGCCGCGCTGTATCGCAAGTCGATCCGGCGTTATCTGAAATCCGGAAAGTCATTGGTCTTTTCCCATGGCTTTAATATTCATTTTAAACAAATCGTTCCGCCGGAAGACGTTGATGTCTGGATGATCGCGCCCAAGAGTCCGGGAGCGCTGGTGCGCCGCCAATATGAAGAAGGACGTGGTGTGCCGTGTCTGGTTGCTGTTTATCAGGATGCCTCGGGTCATGCCTTAAAAGATGCCTTGGCATATGCCAAAGGAATCGGCGGCACACGGGCGGGTGTTATTGAAACGACCTTTGAAGAAGAAACGGAAACAGATCTTTTCGGGGAACAGGCGGTTCTGTGCGGGGGAGCCAGTGAACTGGTCAAAGCCGGATTTGAAACGCTTGTTGAGGCCGGGTATCAGCCGGAGATCGCATATTTTGAATGTCTACATGAGCTAAAGCTCATTGTGGATTTATTTTATGAGGTCGGTATTCAGGGAATGCGTAAGCGTGTTTCGGATACCGCAGAATACGGTGATTATTCACGCGGTAAGCGGATCATCACAGATCGCACCCGTAAAGAAATGCAAAAGATCTTAAAGGAAGTCCAGTCCGGGAAATTTGCCCGTGAATGGATTCGTGAAAATAAACGAGGACGTCCGAATTTTGATGCCATGCGCAAAGAAGGAGAAGCGCACCAGATTGAGAAGGTCGGTGAGCAATTGCGCGGCATGATGTCCTGGATGAAGCGCTGACACGCAGATTCTGAGAGCTTGAGTCGGTAGAACCTGGAGTTTAGGGGCATCGGCTCTCGGGATGTGCGATGTTCAGGCTCTTTAAGAGGTGATATCATGGATAAAGTTTTAATTTTCGATACAACCCTGCGCGATGGAGAGCAGGCTCCCGGTGCCAGCATGAATGAATCGGAGAAGCTGGAGGTCGCCTTTGCTCTGGAACGTCTGGGTGTGGATATTATCGAGGCCGGATTTCCGGTGAGTTCTCCCGGAGATTTTTCTTCAGTGCAGAGTGTCGCCCGGGCGGTCAAGAACGCCACCATTTGCGGATTGGCGCGCTCGATTCAAAAGGACATTGATGCGGCCTATGACGCGGTGAAAGAAGCCAACAGTGGCCGGATTCATGTCTTTGTCGCGACATCCAAAATCCACATGGAGCATAAGCTGAAAAAAGGGCAGGATGCGGTTTTGCAGATGGCTGTTGATGCCGTCAAGTATGCAAAGTCCAGGATTGCGGATGTCGAGTTCTCGCCGGAAGATGCCTCGCGAACCGAACCGGAATTTTTGTTTCGGATTCTGGAAGAAGTGATTAAGGCCGGGGCCACAACGGTTAATATTCCGGATACGGTCGGATACACGAATCCCCAGGAATATGGGCAGTTGATTACGGACATTCTGAACCGGGTGCCGAATATCAACAAGGCGGTGATCTCGGTGCATTGTCATGATGATCTGGGTCTGGGGGTCGCGAATTCTCTGGCTGCGATCAAGAACGGGGCGCGTCAGGTGGAATGCACCATTAACGGGATCGGAGAACGCGCCGGGAATGCCGCCATGGAAGAGATTGTGATGGCCTTAAAGACCCGTCAGGATTATTTTCAGGTGGAGACCAATATTCAAACCCGTGAAATCAGCCGGATATCGCGTTTGGTTTCAAAGCTGACCGGATTCCCTGTGCCGCCGAATAAAGCGATTGTCGGTGCTAATGCCTTTGCGCATGAATCCGGAATTCATCAGCATGGGATCCTGAATGAACGCTTGACTTATGAAATTATGAAGGCCGAGGATGTGGGCCTGGTTGGATGCGGGCTGGTCCTGGGCAAACACTCCGGGCATCATGCCTTTGTGGCCAGTTTGAAACGTTTGGGTGTCGAATTGACGGATGAGCAGTCGCATACGGCCTTTGAGCGTTTTAAACAGCTGGCTGATAAGAAAAAAGACGTCTTTGATGAAGATTTGCTGGCGATTGTTGACGATGAATTTGAGGCGCCGGCAGAACCGCGTTGGATTTTGGAAGATCTCAAAACAGTCAGCGGGGCTAAAATTGATCCGGAGGTTACGGTATCCCTGCGATCCTGCGGTGAGAGCATGACCGCGGCATCCTCGGGTGATGGCCCGGTCGACGCCTGTTATAAGGCGATTGATACCTTGACCGGGATCCCCGGCACCCTGATGGATTATTCCATTCAGTCGGTGACCAAGGGGAAAGACGCTATGGGAGAGGTGACCGTGCGAGTGATGTTTAACGGTAAGACCGTGATCGCGCATGGCGCCAGCACGGATATTATCGTGGCGTCTGCTAAAGCGTATATTCATGCGTTGAATAAAGTAACTCAATAGAGTGTGGACGACAACGATCCCGCAGTATGGTGCTGCGGGATCTTGAGTCTCAAAAATTTTCAATGACGGATCCTATCACGACATACGGCCTGATCGGCTATCCTTTGGGCCACAGTTTATCTCCTTGTATGCATAACACAGCATTCCGGGCGCTGGATGTGCCGGCTGTTTATGAATTATTTCCCCTCAAAGAAGATGACATTGAATCGTTTATCGATGCAATGCGCCGCAAGGAAAGTCATATTTTCGGCGTTAACGTGACAGTGCCGTATAAAGAGAAAGTCATTCCTTTTCTTGATGCCTTGTCGCCGTTTGCGCAGAAGGTCGGTGCGGTCAATACGATTGTTGTCGATGAAAACAAGAAGTTAATCGGTCACAACACCGATGGACCGGGATTCTGGGCCCATCTGAGCGAGCTGAATTTTAACCCGCGCGCAAAACAAATCGCCGTGATAGGGGCCGGCGGCGCATCACGGGCGATTATCAGCATGTTATGTCTTATTGATGAGCGCCCCTCGGCAATCCGCCTTTATGATTTAGACGCGGACAAGGCCGGAGATCTGGTTGCCGGTTTACGGGAACGGTTAAACGCCACGATTGTTCAAGTCGTCCATTCCATTGATGATTTGGAAATTTCTTCAGCCGATTTGGTGATTAATGCCACGCCGGTCGGACTTCATCCTTCGGATCCCCCTTTATTTGAAAAAGAATTGCTTTATCCCAATACATTGGTTTATGACTTGATTTACAACCCGGCCAAAACGGCTCTGCTGAAGATGGCAGAAGAGCGCGGGGCCAGGACAGCCAATGGTTTGGGGATGCTTTTTTATCAAGGGGTGCTGGCATTTGAACACTGGGCGGGCTATGAGTTGCAGCCTGCCGTGCGGCAGCAGATGCGCATGAGTCTGGAAATCGGAGAGGTCATTTAGGGAAAGGTATGGTTGTCGCACACCGGGTGGGGTTTTAGCGCTTGTTTAAAACCGTACATCATCCATTTCAGTCTGATAAAAAGGATCGTTTATGATGGACCCATTCATTGCTGCTTTTTTCTTTTTTTTCGGGGCGATTATCGGAAGTTTTTTAAACGTCTGTATTGTTCGCATGCCCCGGGATCTTTCCGTGATCGTTCCGGGATCCCATTGTTTTTCCTGCCAAAAGCCGGTGGCCTGGTATGATAATATTCCATTAATCTCCTGGTTTATGCTCGGAGGAAAGTGCCGGCATTGCGGGGCACGCTTTTCGTTTCGTTATGTGCTGGTCGAATTACTGACGGCCTGTTGTTTCCTCGGATTTTATTTCTATTTTGGTTTGAGTGAAAAATTAGTGGCGTATTTGATTATGATGAGTTGTTTCATTGTCGCGACCTTTGTGGATTTTGAACATCGGATTATTCCGGATGAGATCAGTGTTGGTGGAATGTTCGTCGGATTGATTCTGAGTATGTTCTTTGTTGATTTGCATAGTGTTGCCGCGCAGGAATTGCTTGTGGGCCGTATTGCAATGCGATTGCTGGTCGGGACGTGTTTACTGGTGCATGTGATTGAATTCTTTTGGAGTCAGCGGGAGTTCGACCGAGAGGATGGAATTCTTCTGGCGATTATTGTGGGTCTGGCGGCGGTTGAGGCGGGGCTGGATGCGCTTCTTAATACGGGCGTTGTCGCAGCCGGGTCACGGCTGGGCGAACATCTTCTGAGCACGGATGCCTCTATTATCGGTCTGCTCCTGGGGGGTGGCGTGATTTATGTGATGGGGCTGCTGGGAGATCTGATTTTTCGCAAGGAATCCATGGGGGGCGGCGATGTCAAGCTGATGGCCTTGATTGGAGCGTTTATGGGATGGAAGCTGGCCTTGCTGACCTTTTTCGTGGCTCCGTTTTTTGGTGCGGTTTATGGAATCATTGAAAAGATTCGAACCAAAGACAGCGCGATTGCCTATGGTCCGTTTATTGTGATCGGAGCGCTGGTCTGTCTGTTTTATGGGGACGCCATTGTGGCGTGGATTATGGGTCAGTATGGCGTGACATCCGTCTGACTTCCTGCGATAGACAAATAGCACGCCGATGATATTTCAAAGGCCTGAAGAATACCGACGGATTGTTATGAAAAAGACAAATATTGTTTTAGTGGGATTTATGGGAGCGGGAAAATCTGTGGCCTCTGAGATTCTGGCAACGCAGTTAGGATTGGAACATGTTTCCACTGATGCGGTCATTGTTGAGCGGGAAGGCCGTTCAATCAATCAGATTTTTGAACAGGACGGAGAAGAGTATTTTCGGAATATTGAAACACTGATTGTCAGGGAGCTGTCGCAACGACAGAGGCTGGTGATTGACTGCGGGGGCGGCGTGGTTCTCCGCCCGGAAAATGTGGCGGCCTTAAAACGTCAGGGGCTGATGATTTATTTAAAGACCTCGCCGGATGTTATCTATGATCGAATTAAACACGAGACCCATCGGCCGTTATTGAAGGTCGAGGATCCGTTGGACAAGATTCAGGGATTGCTGGCTGCACGCGCGTCTTTTTATGCGCAGGCGGACCAGGAGATTCTGACCGACGGCAAAACCGCTGATGAGGTCGCGCAGGAAATCGTCGGTCTTTTGAAATGAGGCGAGACAGCTGACTGCAAAAATTTGATCAATGTGGTTGTTCGAATAGTGTTTTATGCGTTAGAAAATGATGTGTCGATAAAACGCAATGGTGATCACGTCACCGTTGCTTGAGTGGCTGGAGAAAGAGGATGCATGACAGAACGCGAGGCATTCGTATGCTTAAACGCGGTCTCCGGCCTTGGTAATATGAAGATTCGACGGCTGATTGAAGCCTTCGGATCGGGACAATCCGTCTGGAGACAGTCCGGCGCGTCGTTGCGCCGGGTGGAGGGAATCGGCAAACGGATTGCGGAAAACATTGCCGGTTTTGATTGGAAGACATTTTTACGTCAGGAAATGGATCAGGTGCATAGGCATCGGATCACGGTGTTAGCGTTCTTTGAGCAAGCCTATCCGGAGTATTTACGGCAGACCGTGGACTGTCCCGTAGTCGTGTATATTCGGGGTAATCCCGCTGTCTTAAAAAACCCCGGAATCGCTCTTGTGGGCTCCCGTCGTGCGTCTGTCTATGGAACCTCAGCCGCGCGTTTATTGGCGGAGCAACTGGCCCGGCGGCATGTGACCGTTATCTCCGGAATGGCGCGGGGAATTGATACGGCGGCGCATCAGGGGTGCCTGGTGGCAGGCGGGACAACGGTTGCGGTTTTGGGAAGCGGTTTGGCACGGATTTATCCTCCGGAAAATCGAACGCTGGCTGAAAAAATTTCTGCCTCCGGCTGTGTGATTTCCGAATTTCCATTAGAGGTGGGACCCGTCGCGGGAAACTTTCCGCGTCGCAACAGAGTCATCAGCGGTTTGTCCGCCGGGATTGTTGTTGTGGAGGCCGCCCAGCGCAGCGGCGCCTTAATTACCAGCCGCTGTGCGCTGGAGCAGGGACGGGAGGTCTTCGCTGTCCCGGGTAAAATCGGGCAGGCTCAGGCGGCCGGAACCAACTGGCTGATTCAGCAGGGGGCCAAGCTGATTACCTGCGCGGAGGATGTTCTTGAAGAGTTTCCGGATTTGCGATGTGTCGCTGATGCCGGCGGCCTTGCGCAGGATTTGATTTCCGGGGATCAGCGGGATCTGTCTCCCGTCGAACAGCGCTGTCTGGCGCATGTGTCGGATGAGCCGATTCACCTGGATGATCTGTTGATTCATAGCGGCTTGAAACAGAGTGAACTGATGCCGTTTTTGCTGCAATGGGAATGTGAAGGGCGTATTAAACGACTGCCCGGAAATTTTTTTATTCTAAACCTGTAACGAAAAAAAATTATGGCTAAAAAACTTGTTATTGTTGAGTCTCCGACCAAGATTAAAACCATCAGTAAAATTTTAGGCAAGAAATACAAGGTAACCTCATCCATGGGGCATTTGATCGATCTGCCGAAATCATCGTTGGGTGTTGATGTCGAACATGATTTTGAACCCAAACTGATTGTCGTGCGCTCCAAACAAAAAACGCTAACAAGTCTTAAAAAGGATGTTAAAACCAAAGATGAAATCTATTTCGCCACCGACCCCGACCGTGAAGGAGAGGCGATCGGTTGGAATCTTGTCGCGCATATCGGCAAGGGCAAAAAGATTTTTCGGGTTACCTTTCAGGAGATTACAAAATCCGCGGTCCAGAAGGCCTTTGAGAATCCCCGGGAGTTTAATCAGAATTTGATTAAGGCTCAGATGGCCCGTCGGACTCTGGATCGGATTGTGGGGTATAAAATCAGCCCCTTGTTATGGCAGAAGGTCGGTTCCCGTTTGAGCGCCGGCCGTGTTCAGTCGGTTGCCCTGCGCTTGATTGTGGAGCGTGAAAAAGAAATCCGGGCCTTTGTTCCGACAGAATACTGGAAGCTCTCGATTGATCTGCAAAAAGAAGGTATTGAAGAATCCTTGTCGGCGTCGTTGGAACGGATTCATGGGGAAAAGTTTGAGTCAGCCTCTGAAGAGGAGGTGCGGGATATTGTCCGGCAATTGCAGGATAAGGATTTTACTGTGACGAATGTCACGTCCAGTCAGCGCCGCCGAAAACCGCTCCCGCCGTTTATCACCAGCACCCTGCAGCAGGACGCCTTCAATAAGTTGGGTTTTAACGCCGATCGGACCATGCGTGTGGCACAGTCGTTATATGAAGGGATTGATGTGGGCGACGGTGATACGACCGGTTTGATTACCTATATGAGAACCGACTCGGTCAATATTTCCCGGGAAGCCCTGGATAATCTGCGGGAGTTTATTCAGACGGAATTCGGTCATGATTACTTGCCGGAAAGTGCCAACGAATACAAATCGCGTAAAAGCGCTCAACAGGCGCATGAAGCCATTCGTCCGACGAATGTCTTGCTCCGGCCTGAACAGGTCAAGGCTTATTTGGATGCCGATCAGACCCGGCTTTATGAATTGATCTGGAACCGTTTTGTCAGCAGTCAGATGACGCCGGCGGTTTATCAGAACCGGAAAATCGAAATCACCGCCGGAGAATTTCAATTCGGGGTTTCGGGATCAAATATCGTTTTTGACGGGTTTCTGAAGGTGTATCTGGATTCGGATGAAGAAGAGTCGGGAATCGATTTTTCGCGATATGGAAAAGATGATGTCTTGACTTTGATCGAGGCCAAACCGACTCAGCATTTTACCAAGCCTCCGCCCCGATTCTCCGACGCCAGTCTTGTTAAGGCTCTTGAAGAGGACGGAATCGGACGGCCCAGCACCTATGCCTCCATTATTCAGACATTGGTTTACCGTAATTATATTATTCGTCAAAAGGGATATTTTCATGCGACGGATCTGGGAATCAAGGTTTCGGATTTGCTGGTAGAATTCTTTGGCCGCATTATGGATGTGCGGTTTACAGCGCGAATGGAAGAAAAACTTGATGATGTGGAAGACGGCAAGACAGATTATGTGACGGTTTTAAGAGAGTTTTATGAGCCGTTTAAAAAAGAATTGGAGCACGCCGGCGAGAACATGCAGCGCACGGAGAATTTTGTCGAGGAGAATTGCCCGGAGTGCGGACGCCGGATGATGATCAAATGGGGGCGCCGGGGGCAGTTTTTGAGTTGTTCGGGATTTCCGGAATGCAAGTTTGCCAAGCCGATGACGACCGGCATCGCCTGCCCGCAGGACGGCTGTGAAGGCGAGCTTGTCCGGCGGCAGTCCCGTGGGCGGCATTTTTACGGTTGCAGTAAATATCCGCAATGCACCTATACTACCAACACCCTTCCCAAAACCGAAGACGAGTCCGATTGATAATCCGGATTTCGGTTCACAGGGCTTGGCTTTTTTGTTATGATCAGGCATGGATCGATATATTGATAAATTTTTGTCCTACCTGGAGATTGAAAAGAACAGCTCGTCGCATACTATTGTGAATTATGCGACCGATCTGAAAGAATTTGCCGATTTTATCGGTGACGGTATGGCGCTTTCAGATATCAGCTATCTTCATTTTCGGCGGTTTTTAATGAGTCTGCGGCAACGTCAGTATCGGCCGCGGACGCTTGCCCGGAAATTATCCTCACTGAGAAGTTTTTTTAAGTTTCTACACCGGGAAGGTTTGATTTCCCACAATCCATCGTTATTATTGATGTCTCCCAAGCTGGATAAGCCGTTGCCGAAGTTTTTGTCGGAGCAGGATATATCCGGGGTGCTTAACGGGTCGTTTGATCAAACAGAAACGGGCTTGCGCGACCGTGCCATTCTGGAAACACTTTACAGTACCGGGATCCGGGTTTCGGAATTGGTCGGATTAAATCAGGAAGATCTGGATCCAATGAGTAATTTGGTTAAGGTTCGGGGAAAAGGGAAAAAGGAGCGGCTGTTGCCTATCGGGGATACGGCGTTGGAATCTGTTTTGCAGTATTTAAAGCTTCGGCAAAGATCGTCGCGGGCGGTTTTTCTGAATCGTCGCGGAGGGCGATTGACGGATCGCTCGGTGCGCAATATTATTGATAAATATATTCTTAAGGCAAGCCTGATCCGAAAGGTCACGCCGCATATGTTTCGTCATTCATTTGCCACCCACCTGCTGGATCATGGGGCTGATCTGCGTTCTGTTCAGGAGCTTTTAGGGCATCGTCATTTGTCGACAACCCAGATTTATACGCATGTTACGACGGAGCGTCTTAAAAAAATTTATGATCAAGCGCACCCCAGAGCCTGATCGTGATTTATCCGGATGAAGAGATGCGGTTTAACCGGGGGAAGGGATAAAAATTCAGACATGGTGATTTTTTATGATTTTGTTTTTTTCATCTTTGCGCTGTTCTATCTGCCCTATGCTGTGATTCGGGGCAAGTGGCATCGTGATTTCGGTATGCGTTTCGGATTTTTTACGCGTGCGATGCGCGATCGTTTGGCGGGGCAAGAGAACCTTTGGATTCATGCGGTCAGCGTGGGAGAGGTAATGGCGGTAAGTTCGTTTGCGCAGGATTTGACGCAACGTTTTCCTGATAAACGGCTGGTGATTTCAACGGTGACAACGACCGGCCAGGAAATGGCCCGCAAACGGTTTCCCGATGCCGTCGTGCTGTATGCACCGCTGGATTTCAGCGGGAGTGTCCGGCGGTATCTGCGGATGATTAAGCCACAGATTTATATTGCGGCGGAAACGGAGATCTGGCCCAATATATTTTACGCGCTCTCCCGGGCAGGCGTCCCGGTCCTTCAGATTAACGGACGGATTTCGGATAAAAGTTACCCTCGTTATCGCCGGTTCGCATGGGCCTTTCGTTCGATTTTGTCTTATGTCACATGTTTTTGTATGCAGACCCGCCAGGATGCCGATCGTTTGATGGCAATCGGTGCGCCGCCGGAGCGAATTTGTGTGACCGGGAATCTTAAGTTTGATGAGGCGGGGGAGGCTTCGCAGCGCAGATATGGTAAAATTTTTTGTGATGACGGCCCGGTTTTGATTGCGGGCAGCACCCATCCCGGTGAAGAGGAGATTATTTTAAGGGTTTTTCGGCGGCTGCGATTTCGTTTTGAACGTCTTCGGCTGGTTTTAGCGCCGCGGCATATTGAGCGAATCGCACAGGTTGAGGCCTTGATCAAGCATAGCGGATTGGGGTATGGCAAGTTTTCGGATGTGCTGGAACAGCATAAGCCGGCACAGGATGTGCTTCTTGTGGATACGATCGGCCATTTGAGACATCTCTATGCCTATGCCACGGTAACCTTTATCGGGAAGACCCTCGCAGGGCGGGGGGGACAGAATGTGATTGAACCGGCTCTGTGCGGCTGTCCGGTCATTGTCGGTCCGCATACAGAGAATTTTCGGGCTGTGGTCGCGTTGTTTCAGGAGGCGCAGGCATTAATTGTGGTCCAGAACGCGGATGAGCTTTATCATCGTCTTCAGGAATTTTTCGCGAATCCGTCTTTGGCCCGGGAGACCGGATCCCGGGCTTGCCGTTTGATTGAGAGCCAGAGGGGGGCGGTTCAGCGAACATTAGAGGTTGTCATACCGTTTTTACGCTGATTTTCAGGAACAATTTTTCCTATCTTGTTTTTTTTCTAAGACATTCATCCTAAAAGTATTATTATCAATACTAGATTTCTATAACTTTTATAGTAAAATAGAGCAAGTTTTAACTTGGAGAAGGGATAGCATGCGGGATTATTATTTATCCGTCATCAATGGGACGCGTTCGACCTGGGATGCCGCAATCTTTGCGGCGATTTTGAGGGCTGTCTCCTGGATTTATGCCGCTTCGGTTATGGTGATGCGCTGGGGGTATCAATCCGGTTTGTTGCGGTCGTATGATTTGGGCCGGCCGGTCATTTCAGTCGGAAATCTTTCATGGGGCGGAACCGGAAAGACTCCGGTGGTGACATGGATTGTCAAGCATTGTCTGGATCGCGGGGTGAACCCGGTGATCCTGACGCGGGGATACATGCCGCAGAGACCGGCGGATGCGCCGGTGGAAAGTGATGAAGCGGATTTGCTGCGGGATATTTTTCATGGAGCGGTTCCGGTGATTGCCCAGAAAGATCGGGTGCAGGCCGCCCTGCGGGTTCCGGCAGATTATGTCCACCATCTTTTTATTCTGGATGATGGTTTTCAGCATTGGCGCGTTCGGCGGGATTTGAATATTGTGGTGATCGATGCGATGAATCCCTTCGGAAATCGGGCGCTGATTCCGCGAGGGATTTTGCGTGAGCCCCTGCGGGCCTTGCGGCATGCGGATATGATTGTGCTGACCCGTACGGATTTCGGGCGGGAGCAGTTATCGGGGATTCGGCGAATTCTGGAACGTTGGGCTTGCGGGGTTCCTGTGATCCAGACGATTCATGCGCCGTCGGGATGTTATGATTTGCGCACCGGAGAACCCGTGGATCTTTCGTCATTAATGACGCAGGATGCGTGGCTGATATCCGGAATCGGCAATCCGCAAGGCTTTGAACAGACAGTGAGGGAGCTGGGGGTTGCGGTCGCAGGGCATTGGGTGTTTGCGGATCATCATGTGTATCAATATTCGGATTTTGATAAAATTCATCGTGAATTGTCAGCTCGACACTCGCCGTGTCTTATTACAACCGCTAAGGATGCGATGAAATTAGAACCGTTGCTGGATCGTATTGATCCCAGGATTTCTCTGGTTGTTCTTGAGGTTGAAATCAAGGTGACGGATGGAGAAGAGGAACTGAATCGTGCAGTCGATACTATTGTTATTCATTAAAAGCTATGCTGTGATTGTGCGGGTTTTGCCGGCGCCGGCAGCTCTGCTGTTAGGGCGTTTTTGCGGTTTGCTGATGTATTGGTTTGATCGTAAGCACCGTGGAGTGGCGTATCAGAATCTGAAATACGCTTTTGCCGCTGAACAATCACTGGGCGAGATCCGGTCGTTAACGCGGCGTTATTTTATCAATCTCGGGAGTAATTTTGTGGAGTTTTTGCGTCAGCCGTTGCTGACTCCGGAGAGCCTGGGCGGGATTGTCGAGATGGAAGGATTGGAGGCCGTTGGGGAGGGGTTGACGAAAGGCCGCGGCGTCGTGGCGATGACAATGCATTACGGAAATTGGGAATTATCGACCTTGGCGATGTCTCTGACCGGATATGCGCAGTCGATTATGTTTAAGCCGCAGGAGAGTGCGACGGCATTTAATCAAATTATGACATCGTGTCGAAAAGACGCGTATGACCATTTTCAAAATATCCATCAATATGAAAAAGGGGGCGGGGCAACCGGTCTTGTGAAGGCGTTAAAACGCAATGAGGTCGCCGGGGTGCTGGCCGATCAGGGAGGGCGTACCGGTGTGGCAGTCCGCTTTTTCGGTCGACGGGCTAATTTTTCAGCGGGAGGGGTCCGGTTGGCTCTGAGCCTGGGAACGCCGGTTTATTTAGGGGTCATTGAGCGCATCGCAGGACGGCGTCATCGGGTTCGTGTGATCCCCTTTGAGTTGACGACATCCGCGGGTGATAAGACAGAGAACGTGCGGGAGAATGTCCAGCGGATCGCCGCCTATTTTGAACAGATCATTCGACAGCGGCCTGAACAATATATGTGGATGTATAAGATCTGGAAGTATGATTGTTCCCGGAATATTCTGATTTTGCATGATAGCCGGATCGGGCATTTGCGCCAGTCGCAATCAGTTGCGGCAGCCGTTGCGGACGAGGTTCGCCGTAAAGACGGCGATGTTGTTGAGGAGACGGTCGATATTGTTTATAAAAACCGTCCGGCAAAGGCGCTCATCACCGTGAGTGCGGTGTGTTCTTCTTTTTTACCGTCAGCACTCCGCCTGCAGATTCTGCGTTTGTGCTTGTCGCCCGCAACATATCAGGCCTTATGCCGCATGAAGGCTGATGTAGTGGTTTCGACCGGATCATGGAATGCGCCGGTCAATCATTTGATCTCGCTGGAACATCAGGCCCGTTCAATCTGTGTGCTGAATCCCAATATTTTATCATATAAGCGTTTTGACAAGATCTTTCTGCCGGAGCATGACAGGGAGAAGGATGAGTCCTATCCGGCTAATGTTGTTTTTACCAAAGGGGCTCCGAATTTAATCACGGATGCATATCTTCAGACATATTCGGATCTTCTGATGCAGCGCTATTCTCATTTGAAACTCCGGAATAAATTAATGGTCGGATTGCTTTTAGGCGGCGATACGAAAGATTATATTCTGGATGAGATGCAGACGCGGATTCTGGTTCATCAGGTTAAAGAAGCGGCCGAACAGCTTGATGCGGATATTCTGGTGACGACATCCCGCCGGACATCCGCCAGGGTGGAACATCTTGTCGTGCGGGAGTTTCGAAAATATACTCGTTGTCCGTTTTTGGTTATTGCGAATCGGATGAATATTCCCGAGGCCCTGGGGGGGATTTTGGCGCTGTCCGATGTTTTGGTTGTAACCGGCGACAGCATGTCGATGGTTTCGGAAGCCGCCTCATCGGGAAAAAAGACCGTGGTGGTGTCGATCAAGAAGCGTTCGGAGAAGACGGATGATCATAAGCATAATCGGTTTGTCGATCGGCTTAATGAAGAGGGATATATTTTGTGTTCCACGCCGGGCATGTTAAGTCAATCATTATTTAATGTTGCCAAGAACAAGATTTGGACGCACCGTCTGGATGATTCGACTGTGATCCGGGACAGTGTGAGAACCCTTGTGTAGGTGAGCGTATGAAAAAAAATATCCGTGTCTTGCAGATTCTTCCGGAACTCAATGTCGGTGGTGTGGAAACCGGGACGGTGGACTTTGCCAGATATCTCAAGGATCATGGCTATCATTCCGTTGTCATGTCCAACGGCGGAGATTTGGTCAAGGATCTTGAGGCGCATCATATTCGCCACTATTCGCTGCCGGTTCATAAAAAGAACCCCTGGACGGCCATCTCCTGTATTCAAAAGGTCCGGGATGTGATTCTTCGCGAGAGGATTACTATTGTTCATGCGCGCTCCCGGGTTCCGGCCTGGATTGCCTTTTTTGCCTGCCGCAAGACTCAGGCCCAGTTTATGACCACCTGTCACGGGCATTATTCTGTGCAGTTTTTCTCACGGGTGATGGGATTTCCCAAGCTGATTATTGTTCCCAGCCAAGTCATCGGCCGGCATATGATTGATAGTTTCGGTTTTCCGGCGGAGAATGTGCGCTGTATTCCCCGCAGTGTGGATTTGGATCGTTTTAATATGCGAAAGCAGGACGACTCCGGGCAGCCGCCCCATGTGATCACGATTGTCGGACGTCTGACTCCGCTAAAAGGGCATTCCTATTTTTTAAAATCAATGGCCAAGGTTGTGCGATCCAAACCTTACATTAAGGTGCGCATCATCGGTGACGCACCCCGCAAGAAAGAATTTTATCGTCAGGAATTAGAAGTCTTGGCGCGGCATCTGGGACTTGCCGAGCACGTGGAGTTTTTAGGGCGGCGAAAGGATGTGCCGCAGATTATGGCCTCGAGTGATGTGGTTGTAATGGCGTCGATCGAGCCGGAAGCCTTCGGCCGGGTTATTATTGAGGCTCAGGCTGTCGGCGTTCCGGTTGTGGCCACGCAAGTCGGCGGAATCATGGAGGTGATTGATCATGAGCGCACCGGATTGTTAGTGCTGCCCAAAGACACCGATGCCATGGCGCAGGCTGTTGTGCGATTGCTGGATGACCGGACATTGGCTCGTCAGATTGTGGCGAATGCGCGCCGCAAATTAGAAGAGAATTTTACGCTGGAGCACATGGCCGGTCAGACGATCCGGGTTTACCAGGAGCTGATGGAGCATCAGAATATTCTGGTGATTAAGATGACGGCGGCCGGTGATGTCGTTCTGGTGACCGCTTCGCTGAAGGCCTTGCGTGAGGCCTATCCGCGGGCCAGAATTTGTTGTCTGGTGGATAAATCCTGTAAAAACATTTTACAGGGCTGCCCGTTTATCGATGAAGTCATGGTGATTGATTTGAAAGGGCGAGATCGGGGGATTTGGGGCGTGGTTCGATTTGCGCGTCGTTTGGCAGCCGGTCATTTCGACAAGGTGATTGATTTTCAGAACAATCGATTGAGTCATGTTTTAGGGTGGTTAAGTTTCGCCGCGCATACTTACGGATACCGGAATAAAAAATTCGGGTTTTTGCTGACGGATCCGGTGGAAAATGCCCGGCACGATATCTCTCCGGTCAGGCATCAATTCCAGGTTTTAAAAATTCTAGGGATTCCGTATGATGATGCCCGGATGCTGGAGGTCTTTCCGTCGAAGGACGATCAGCGGGCTGTTGCCGGCCTGCTGGAGTTGGAATGGATCGGAGAAGGGACCCGGCTGGTCGGTGTTAATCTTGCGGCATCGGAAAAGTGGAAAACAAAAAATTGGCCGATTGAAAAGATCGCGAAGCTCTGTGATGAGTTGGCATCCAAAAATATCCGCGTCGTAATAACCGGCACCGAAAAGGATCAGGAACGGGTCCGGCAGTTGCTGACACTAACGCGGGCCAGGGTGGCCAATTTTGTGGGCAAGACCAGTATCATGCAGTTAGCGGTTCTGATTCGGCGCTGCCGGGTTTATGTGACCCCGGATTCCGCACCGCTTCACATTGCTGCGGCTGTGGGCACGCCGGTGATGGCGTTATTCGGCCCCACATTATCGCAGCGTCATATGCCGCCGAACCGGGCAAGTCTGGTGATTCAAAAGCCGCTGGACTGTGCCGGCTGTTATAACGGGCGTTTTTGCCGGACATTGACGCATGCCTGTATGAATGACATCACGGTTGAGGAGATTTTGGACGGGATTAAACAATGGCTGCCGGAGCCGTTTGAGGCCGCATCACCGACCACCGGAACACGTTCAGCAGGATCGGCGCGATCATGACAGTCTTATTGCTGACAACGCATTTTCAGACCGGCGGGATCACAAGTTATCTTTTGACTCTTTCCCGATCCTTGATCGCTCAGGGGCATCATGTCGTAATGGTTTCCAGCGGCGGCAACATGGTGACGGATTTGGAAAAACTCGGGGCGGTTCATTTAACGCTGAATATGCGCACCAAGAGTGTGTTGTCGCCGAAACTCTTTCCGGCGATCAGACGAATCCGCCGGGAGATTCATGATCGCGGGATTTCCGTGATCCATGCGCAGACGCGGGTGACGCAGTTTATGGCGGCGGTTCTTAGTCGGATGACCGGGGTGCCGCATGTTTCCACGTGTCATGGTTTTTTTCGGCCCCGGTTATGGCGCAGAATTTTTCCGTGCTGGGGGCGGCGCGTGATTGCGATCAGCGATCAGGTTGCGGTGCATTTGCGTCGGGATTTCGGCGTGGCACCGGAGCGAATTCGGGTGATTCGTAACGGGATTGATTTGCATCGGTTTTCACCGGCGAATCCGCAGCGCCATGCAGAGTATCAGGAGAGGCTGGGATGCGGTCATCGCAAGGTTGTCGGAATTCTGGCGCGTCTCTCGGATGTCAAGGGGCATCATATTCTGATCGAGGCATTGAATTTGGTTAAAACCGATGTGCCGCAGGTAAAGCTTTTAATTGTCGGGGAAGGGCGGCAGGAAGCTGTTTTGAAACGGCAGGTTGCCGATTCGGGTTTGACGGAATGGGTCGATTTTTATCCGGTGGTGAATCAGGCTTCCGATTTTTTGGCCGCCTTTGATTGTTTTGTCATGCCGTCGCTGCAGGAGGGTCTGGGCTTATCGGTCATGGAGGCGCAGGCGGCCGGGTTACCGGTGATTGCGTCGCGGGTCGGAGGAATTCCTTCGCTGATTCGGGACGGCGAGACCGGGATTCTGGTTCCGCCCGGGGATGTTCGTCATCTGGCCCGGGCGATACGCCGGGTGCTGACGGATGCGGATCTGGCCCGCCGTCTGGGAGAACAGGCCCGGCATGAGGCCGAACAGTTTTACGGCGCTCAAGAAATGGCGCAAGCGGTGCTCGATGTGTATCGGGCTTGTGATGCAGGTTGAATGCAAGGGGTCGTTATGAAGACAATTCTTGTTGTCAATGTGAACTGGATCGGAGATGTGATTTTTTCGACACCGGTTTTTCGCGCGTTGCGGCAGCATTATCCGGACGCAAAGATTGTGTCATTGGCAGTGCCGCGGGTGGTCCCGGTCTTGGAGGCGTGTCCGGATGTCGATGAAGTGATTGTTTATGATGAAAAAGGCCGGCATCGCTGGCCCTGGGGCAAGCTGGCATTGATTCGGCAGTTGCGGCGCTTTCAGTTTGATGCGGCATTTTTACTGCATCGTTCCTGGACCAGGGCCTTTTTGGTCTACGGGTCGGGTGCTCGCCAACGGATCGGATATGATTTGAAAAATCTGGGTCATCTGCTGACGCATACGGTTTCGCATCCCGGTGAGGGGATTCACCGGTCGGATTATTATTTGAAGATTGTGGAGTCTTATGGTGTGCCGGTGACGGACCGTCGCACACGTCTGGTTCCGTCGGATCAATCCCGGGAAGAAATTCGCCGGCGGTTGAAATCCGAGGAAATTGATGACGGGGATTTTGTTATAGTGTTAAATACCGGCGGTAATTGGAATCTTAAACAGTGGCCTCCGGAATCCTTTGCGGCTGTGATCCGTTTGCTGGCACAGGAGGCGTCGTTGCCTGTTCGCATTGTGGTGTCCGGGGCGCCGAAAGATTTGGAACGGGTTCAACGGATTCAGAATTTGGCCGCGGGGACACCCTGTACGATTTTGGCCGGGCAGACCAGTTTGCCGCAGGTCTTTGCGTTGATGGAGCGGGCCAATCTTGTCATTTCTGCGGACTCCGGTCCGCTTCATATCGCCTCGAGCGTCGGCACAGCAACAATTGCGATTTTTGGACCCACGCGCCCTGAGATCACCGGGCCCCGCGGAGAAGGATCCAGTGTGGTTTTGCAAAAAGATCTGGACTGCAACCGCCGGGCGTGTTATCGGCTGGATTGTCCTGAGAATCGCTGTATGAAGTCCGTCACCCCACAGGAGGTTGTTCGGGAGGCGGTTCGAATTTATCACAGACAGACTGCACAGACGAAGGACCGTTTATGACCAAAAAATTGAATCCCAAAGATATTAAAAAAATACTGGTTTTATCATTGTCGAATCTGGGTGATATTATTTTGACGTTCCCGGTGATTGATATCCTGCGTTCGCATTTTGATCATGCGGACCTTGCGGTAATGGTTGGGCCCAAGGGAAAGCCGCTGCTGATTGATAATCCCAAGATTGAGTATTTGTATGTGTATAACAAAAAAATGCCGTTAAAAAACAAATGGCACTGGCTGTGTCAGATTCGTAAAGAACGTTTTGATTTGGTTGTTGATTTGCGTCACAGTATCTTTCCGCTGCTTTTGATGCCGAAATACCGCACCTCATTGACCCGCCACCGCATCGACGGAGAGCACGTGCGTGACCAGCATCTGCGTTGTCTGTATTCTGTTTTTCCCGCTGATTTAAGCAAGGAGCATTTTTGTTTTTCCCCGACGCCGGAGGATCTGGATTTTGTGGATGGCGAGCTGCACCGCCAAATCCAGTCCGATGATCCTGTCGCGGTCATCGCGCCGGGGGCAGCCGATCATCGCAAGCGCTGGACCGAAGAGGGATTTGCCTGTGTTGCAGACCGTCTGGCGCAGGATCATGGATTGCGAGTGGTCTTCATTGGCGACGAAAATGATTCGGTTATTATTTCGCGCATTATGGCGCGCATGCGCACTGCGGCCATTGACTTCAGCGGTCGCTGCACGGTGGTTCAATCCGGAGTTTTGATTCAGCGCGCGAAAATTGTGATTGTCAATGACAGTGCGCCGATGCATCTGGCCAGTTATCTCGGATCACCGGTCGTGGCGTTGTTCGGCCCGACGGATCCGGTGCGTTATGGCCCCTGGGGAGACTGGTCCGGATTTATTCGTCATAATGATGATTGCATGGCCTGCCGTGAGAACATGCCGGACGCCGAGCATTCGTGTATGGAGATGATTTCCGCCGAGGAGGTCGTCTTGATGGCCGAACGTTTGATGAACCCGAGATTTTAATTCATGAGATCCTGCGATAATAGTCCTCAAAAGATTTTGGTGATTCGCACCGATCGTATTGGCGATGTGGTTTTAACGACACCGGCCTTACGGGTCCTTCGTTGTCATTTTCCTGAGGCCCGGATCGGTTTGCTGGTGGCGCCGGCAACGCTGGATTTGGTCAGGGGGCATCCGGACGTGGATGAGGTCTTTGTCGATGATCGTTCGGGGCGGCATGCGGGCATTCCGGGTTTTTGGCGCCTGCTTCGGGACATCCGCCGGGAGCGTTTTGATGTGGTGATTAATTTTCATCCGAAGAAACGCACAAATTTATTGTCGTTTTTTTCCGGCATTCCCCGGCGTATCGGGTATGCGAATGACAAGTTTGGGTGTCTCTTGACTGATCGTGTGCCGGATATCCGGCCGCAGGGCCAAACGCATGAGGCCCGGTATTGTCTGGAGTTGCTGGAGTGTCTGGGGGTTTCTTCTGATCAGGATCTTGTTCTGCGTATTGTTTTGCAGCAGGACGCCGAGCAACAGGCCGGTCCGCTTTTGGAATCATTTGAGGCAATGCCCGGATCGAAAAAAATTATTGCCCTGCATCTGGGGGCGAGTTGTCCCAGTAAACGCTGGCCGATTCGATATTTTGCCGATGTTGTCCGTGGAATCGCCCAACGGTTCCCGGCTGTTTTTTGTATTGTGGGCACACAGGATCAGGTCGATCTTGCCGTGGCACTTCGCACGGAGCTGGGTTCGTCTGTCGTTGTCCATGATATGTTAGGCCGGACGTCTGTGGCGCTGATGTGTTCGCTGATCAATCGGTGCGATTTGTTGATTTCGAACGATTCCGGTCCTGTGCATGTGGCGGCGGCCCTGGGGGTTCCTGTCATCTCAATTTTTACACGGAACCAGCCCGGGATCAATCCCGAACGCTGGCGGCCGCTGGGACCAAAATCGCATTATTTGGCACCGCCGTTGGATCTCAGGCCGGATTTTTCCAGGGGGCGCCCGGATGATCGAATCGATCGTCCTGAAGTTCAGCCGCAACAGGTTTTGGATCTGGTTGACGCTCTTTTTTAACTATGTTAAAATCAGGCTTCATTTTTCCTTAAAATTTTTAAAGGGGCCCATTTTGAGCACACAGGAAACGTATAAAAAGATCATTTCAAAGTTTAAAAATAAAAAAATTGTTATTTTTGGCGATATTATTCTGGATCGCTACATTCAGGGATCTGTGACGCGGATTTCTCCCGAGGCGCCGGTTCCGGTGATATTGGAGCAGGATTTTTCCTATAAACCGGGGGGCGCGGCGAATGTCGCGCATAATCTTTCGGTTCTCGGGGCGAATGTCATGCAGGTGGGCCGGATCGGGAATGATTTTGAAGGACAGTTGCTGAAGCGGGAGTTGAAACGTAAAGGAATTGATATCCATGGTGTGATTGTCGATCATGCCGCACCCACGATTACGAAAACACGGGTGATTGCGCAGCATCAGCAGGTGGTGCGGATTGATCGGGAAAAAAGCGATTCAAAGCTGGGGCAGGGGATTTATAAAAAGGTTTTGCCGCTGATTGACAAGACGGTGGGCTCGGCCCATGCGGTGATTATTTCCGATTACGGCAAAGGGATGATTACGCCGGATCTGGTGGAAGCCGTCCGCAGTGCCGCGTTGAAACACAAGATCCCGGTCACTGTTGATCCCAAGGTCGAACATTTCGGATGCTACAAAAATGTGACGTGTATTACACCTAATCTGAAAGAGGCCGAGAATGCGATCCGGAATATCAAAATCAGCTCAATACACGGGGCGCTGCTGGATCTGACCAGGGACAAGCTGGAGGCCATGGACGAAATCAAAACGGCAGGGGAACGGCTGCTGCGGTATTTGGAGCTGGATTCGTTGCTGATGACGCTGGGAGAGCGCGGGATGTGCCTGTTTGAGCAGGGCCGTCGTCCGTATGTTATCCCGACCAATGCGCAAGAGGTTTTTGATGTCACGGGGGCCGGCGATGCCGTAATTTCTGTGTTCACGCTTGCGTTAACCGCCGGAGCCACAAAACGGCAGGCCGCGGAATTGGCGAATTATGCGGCCGGAGTGGTTGTCGGACATATGGGGGCGGTGGCTGTTTCCGGCAGTGAAATTCTTCAGGCCGTCAAACGGTCATAACGCGGTGTTGGGCCGTCCGGATCGGGGCAAACATTATTATTGAAGGATAGCAGATGGCAATCATCGGAGTCATTCCGGCCCGTTGGGGATCAACACGGTTTCCGGGCAAAGTTCTGGCCGATCTTCAGGGGCGGCCGTTAATCTGGCATGTCTGGAACCAGGCCGGCAAATCATCGCTTTTGACGCAGGTTTTAATCGCGTGTGATGATGAACGGGTGCGCCGGGTCTGTGAGGAATTCGGGGCTGAGACCGTCATGACCTCTGTTGATCATGCCTCGGGAACTGACCGGATCGCAGAGGCGATCGGAAATATTCCTGCCGAAATTATTGTGAATATTCAAGGCGATGAGCCGATGATTGATCCGCAGGTCATTGATCGTTTGGCGGCGGCCCTGCGGGATGATCCCGCAAGCCCGATGGCCACGGTGATTACGCCGATTCGCACGCCGCAAGAGTTTGCGGATCCCAATGTGGTCAAGGCCGTTGTCAGTCATGATGGGCGGGCCTTGTATTTTTCCCGGCATGCCGTTCCCTTTAACCGGGATGATCGCCCCTTTGAGGAGATAACCGCCTATAAACATTTGGGATTGTATGCCTACCGACGGGATTTTTTGCTGAGGTTTCAGGATCTGCCGAGTTCGCATCTGGAAACAATTGAAAAGCTGGAACAGCTTCGGGTGCTTGAAGCCGGGTATACCATTCGGACCATTGAGGTGTCGTGTGCCTCGATTGGTGTGGATACACCCGACGATTTGGCCCGGGTGAGTCAACAATTACGGGGAGAGTCTCATGGTACGAACGGTTAAACTTGATCAGGTGGCATTCGGCGGGAATAAACCGTTTGTTTTGATTGCCGGACCGTGTGTGATTGAAAGTAAGGCGCTGACGCTGAAAATTGCGCTACAGTTAGCGGATATAACCCAGCGGTTAAAGATTCCTTTTGTTTTTAAGGCCAGCTTTGATAAAGCCAACCGAACCGCGCTGAGATCTTTTCGGGGGCCGGGTTTGAAAAAAGGGCTGGAAATCCTGGCTGAGATCAAACAGGATGTCGGGGTGCCGATTTTAACGGATATTCACTCTGTGGATCAGGCCGATGCAGCGGCGCAGGTTGCCGACATTCTCCAGATCCCGGCTTTTTTATGCCGTCAGACGGATTTGCTTGTTGCGGCGGCGCGCACAGGCAAGATTGTGAATATTAAAAAGGGACAGTTTTTGGCGCCGTGGGATATGACGCAGGTGGCCCGGAAAGTGGAGGCTAGCGGCAATCGAAAGATTTTGCTGACGGATCGCGGCACGTCGTTCGGATATAACACGCTGATTTCAGATTTCCGCGGGATCGGCATTATGCGGGAAATCGGATATCCGGTCATTTTTGATGCCACGCATAGCGTTCAGCAGCCCGGGGGCAAGGGAACGGCGTCCGGCGGACAGAGTGAATTTGTGCCGTTGTTATCCCGGGCCGCGGTGGCCGCGGGGTGTGACGGTCTGTTTATGGAGGTTCATCCGGATCCGGCCCGAGCCAAATCCGACGGCCCCAATATGATTGATTTAAAGACGCTTGAAGATTTATTGGTCGATTTAACGGCGATTGATCAAATTGTCAAACGGCGTCGTCCGGCGTAGAAACCACGAGGAGAAGGCATGTCATTGGCGAAAGCAAAAGAGGTGATTTTGACGGAAGCCCGCGCGGTGCAGGGGCTGGCCGATAAACTGGATCGGAATTTTTTAACAGCGCTGACGATGATCGCGTCATCCGGGGGGCGCTTAATTGTTTCGGGTATGGGCAAGACCGGGATTATCGGGCGCAAGATTGCCGCGACCTTGTCGTCCACCGGAACGCCCAGTATTTTTATGCACAGTGCTGAAGCGGTGCACGGCGACTTGGGTCAGGTGACGGCCGAGGATGTGGTGATCTTGATTTCGACCAGCGGCGAGACGGAGGAGACAACGCGTCTGGCGCCCTTGTTAAAAAAAATCGGAGCCAGGACGATCGCCCTGACCGGAAACGCGCGCTCGACATTGGCACGCTCGTGTGATTGTGTTTTGGACGTCGGTGTGTCCCGCGAAGGATGTCCGTTGGGTGTGGCGCCGATGGCCTCGACTACGGCAACACTGGTGATGGGGGATGCCCTGGCCGCCTGTCTGATTATTCGCAAAAAATTCCGTAAAGAAGATTTTGCCTTTTTTCATCCGGGCGGGGCGCTGGGACGCCAGTTGTATCTGAAGGTGGAAGATATTATGCGCAGCGGAAAAAATTATCCGGTGGTTCAATCCGCGGCGCCGGTGAAAGAGGTCTTGATGGCGATTACCCGGGCGCGTTGCGGATCGGCTTGTGTGGTCAATACGTCCGGCCGGCTGGTCGGCATCCTGACGGATGGGGATATCCGCCGTCATTTGGAACATGGCGAGGTGTTTTTGCCGCGGAAGGTTTCCGAGGTGATGACCAAAGATCCGGCCAGGATTTTGGTATCGGAACTGGCGGTGGAGGCCTTTCATATTTTGAAAGACAAGAAGATTGATGAGCTGCCGGTCGTGGATAACAAGGGCAAATCGGTGGGGTTGCTGGATATTCAGGATTTGTTGAGGGCAGGGTTATTTTGAAAACGGAGAGGCCGCATGATTGAGAAATTGAAAAATATTCAAGTGCTGGTGATGGATGTGGATGGCGTCTTGACGGATGGAAAAATTGTCTTTGATTCCAACGGTAATGAGCTGAAATTTTTTTGTGTGAAAGACGGATTCGGGCTGACGCGCTGGCATCATCTGGGTAAAAAAAGCGCCATTATTACAGCCCGGTATTCAAAGCCGGTCGCAATGCGGGCCGACGGTCTGAAGATCGACCGGGTCTATCAGGATGCCTATCCCAAGATGGGATATTATGAAAAGGTTCTCAGCGAATTTGGGGTCGATGATGAGCAGGTCTGTTATGTCGGAGACGACTTGGCGGATATCCCTGTGATTAAACGGGTGGGGATCGGCATTGCAGTACGGAATGCTGTGCCTGAGGCCAAGGCAGCGGCGGATTATGTGACCGAACATTGCGGTGGAGACGGAGCGGTTCGTGAAATGATTGAAATGATTCTTAAGGCCCAGGGGCTTTGGAGGAGTGAATAATGGATTGCGCCGGTTTCCGTTCTTTTTTTATGGTCAGATCGTTTCCTGGAAGAAAACGATGGTCGTGGTACGGAGTGTCTGTTGCAGTGATCTTGTGGTGGGGGATGAGTTCCGCGCCGGTTCATGCGCAGGAGGTCTCTCAGCGGGTCGACGGATTCAGTCTGGAAGGATTTAATGAAAACGGGGACCGGGCCTGGGATGTCAGCGGAGACAATGCGGATTTGCAAGGGGATACGATCACGATTTCGAATGTCGACGCCAATGCCTATGGACAGCAGGAAGTCAATCTGAAAGCCCGCCGGGGACAGGTTGACAAAAAAAGCGGAAATGTTTATTTGCAGGAGGATGTGGTGATTACAACCGCCGACGGCCGTCAGTTGAAAACCGATTCGCTGGATTGGGCCAAACACGAGAGTGTGGTGCGCACGTCGGATGAGGCGGAGATTATTCAGGAAACGATTCAGGCCAAAGGAGTCGGATTGACGGCCCGTCCGGAATTAAATACGGCCCAGCTGGATCGGGATGTGGTTATTACGGCTCAGGCGCAGGATCCCGGTGCGGAGAAACAAGAGATTGTCATTAAATGTGACGGCCCGATGGAACTGGATCAGCAGCAGAATATGGCAACCTTGCGGGAGAATGTTGTCGCTGTTCGCGGAGATCAGGTGCTGAAGGCCGATAAGGTGGAGGTCCGGTTTTCTCCAGAGACAAAAAAAATCGAAACAATTATCTGCACAGACAATGTCTCGGTGCAACGCGGAGACAATATTTCCTATGCGGACAAGGCGATTTATAGTGCAGTGGATCAAAAGGTAATCTTTGTCGGCCGGCCGAAGTTGATTATGACCACCAGCAATGAGGGGGAAGAATCATTTTTTTAAGAGCCCGGGACAAACTAGATCCCGAGATCCCGATGTAGGGATCGACGCCCCCGGCGATCCTTTTACAAACAATCCGTTTTTTTCGGCGGGTCGCCTGTCCTCCGGAATGGTTGGCGAAAGGGCTTCCCGCCTTTTACTTGGGACCTGAGACCTGCCACATGAGGCCTAGAGTCAGATTCATTTCTTTCCCCAACCCATCTTTCTTGTTTTCATAATTATAACTTTAATGATTCCAAGATGTTATATTCCGGTTAATTGAACGTGCACTCTTGTTTTTCGCCCTCTAATATTTTATCATTTCTTTATATTTTATAATTTCTACGGAGGGCCTCCATGAATATTTACTTCGAACGCACAAAGTCCGGTTGGGCGTATAAACTTTTGCACAGTTTTATCGCCGTCACATTTCTGTTTTCCCTGCTGATCCCCACACCGGGATTTTCTCAAACCGTATTCAATCTGCCGGTGCCCGGCACCATGCTCAGCCCCACGGCCAGTTTCGCGCCGCCGTTGATGGCCGGCATGACTATTCATCCGGACAATCCTCTGGAATTCGATTTTATTATCACCCGGGGTCAGGACAGGCTTGAGGGTGAGGCCTTCAAGCAAGAATCCCAAAAGCTGATCAATTACTTTTTAGCCGCGCTGACCGTGCCGGATGACGAGATGTGGGTGAACCTGTCTCCGTATGAACAAGATCGGATCATTGCCGATGGATTAAGCGTGACCGAAATGGGCCGCGATATGCTCATCCAGGATTATATGCTCAAGCAGTTTACCGCCTCGCTCATGTACCCGGAAGAAGAGCTGGGCAACAAGTTCTGGAAGCGGATCTATGAAAAGACCCGGGCAAAATTCGGTGATGTCGAAATTCCGGCCAATACGTTCAACAAGGTCTGGATCATTCCGGAGACCTCATCCGTTTATGTTCACGGCACGAATGTTTTTGTCAGTGAGAGTCATTTGAAGGTCATGCTGGAAGAGGATTATCTGGCCCAGGAGGTCAATCAGAACAGCACGGCGCACGGGCTGGGGGATGTGAAGAGCGGTGATCTGCAGACGATCAGTGAGCAGTCCAAGGCGGTGATCCGGGAGGTGATCCTGCCCGAGATCGAGCGCGAGGTCAATCACGGCGAAACGTTCGCGAATCTGCGCCAGATCTATCATTCCATGATCCTGGCAGCGTGGTACAAGCAGAATCTGCGCGACAGCGTGCTGGGCCATGTGTATATGGACCAGAACAAGGTCAGCGGTATTGATCTGGCCGACCGCCAGGCCAAAGAGAAGATCTATCAGCAGTATGTCGAATCGTTCAAAAAAGGCGTTTACGACTATATTAAGGAAGACTACGATCCGGCCGCCCAGGCTGTGATCCCGCGGCGGTATTTTTCGGGGGGACTCCTTGGTAACCCCAAAATTAAGGGTGCGGGAAGGTCACAAGGGGCACAAGAAACAATAGGCGATAACGGCGTTTTAACTGTCAACACGAATTTTGACACCAAGAAGCGTGGTGAAGCAGGCCCTGACACGTCGATGTTGACGTATGAGCAGCAGGAAGATTTCATCAAAAAGTATTTTTTGCCGCAGGAATCATGGGTTAAAGCCAGAGTCAAAAGATTATTCTGGGGGAAAAAAATGATTCCCCAAGAAAAAAAGAGGCAGCGGTTATATCAGGGTTTTATGGGGGATCTGGAAAAGTATCCGTTAGTCAAAAAGGAATTATTAAAAAAACCGCTTTTGGAAATGGCGTTGAAAAACTATGAAGAAAGTGAATATTTGCAGAGCGATGTATTTTCTTTGTATGAGCAGGTATCCGGGAAAATGTTATGGGATAAATTTCCTTCTGGGAATAACAGCGGTGATTTTATTAGGACTCTTAGGGGGTTTATACCTGATCTGTCACTCAATATCTTGAGGGAAAAAGATAAAGCTGATGCGGTTGTTTCTAGATCAGAATTAAAGGAAATGATTCAAGATTGGCAACAGCGTGTGGGGCACACCATGATCTCAAATTACTATTGGTTTTGGGAGGAAAATGAGTTGTTGCTAGAGTATCTTATTAAAACCAATATGGTCGTGGAAGACCGTGAATCTGATAGCGTGTCAGTTAATCCGGTATTTGCCGGATATTTTGCCGGTGTCGCTTTGAAGCAACTTGATCAAACAGAAAGATCCCTCGATAATTTTGCGGATTTCATCGTTCCTCATCTTGGCAGTGAAGGCTGGCAGGATCCGCTCAGATTCATGGCAATGTCCATCACTGATGAGCAGTTTGAAGCGATTATGAGAGAATTTTATAGTCCCGATCGGAGTGTTGATACGAATAAACCCCTAGATAGTCTGTTGGCGGATGATGGGATGCGGAGCGCGCAGGCTTTGTCCGATATGCTTCTTTCAACGCAGGATTTGCAACGGCAAGCGTTTATTTTGGATACGATTTCAAGAATTAACCGCCCCAGGACGATTGATGTTGATAAGATAAACAAGTTTATTAATATAACGCCGAATGACGAACTTATGAAGCAAGCTCAGGCATTGCTTGACAGTGCGAAGAAAGCGCAAGGAATCACCGATCAAGATTTCGGGGCGCCGCAGCCAGAGGCAAAATCGTCCGCCGCTAGTGGTGAAGCAGGCCCTGACACGTCGATGTTGACGTATGAGCAGCAGGAAGATTTCATCAAAAAGTATTTTTTGCCGCAGGAGTCAGATGATATTGAAGATCGAATACAAAGCAGTGAAAAGAAAAAATTGTTTGAAGTGTTCATGAAACACCTTGAAGACTACCCGTCGGTTCGGCAGGAATTATTAAGAAAGCCGCTTTTGGAAATGGCGTTGAAAGAATATAAGAAATCTCGAGTTCTTTTCAGTGACGTATATTTGTTGTATGAAAATCTATCTTTAGAAATGCTATGGAATTTTCTTGATATCCGGGATATCCGGAGAGAAGAAAAGGGTTCTTATGTTCGTTTTTTTGAAGACCTCATTCCTGCTCTGTCATTCGAGATCTTAAAGAAAGAAAACAAAGCCGATGCGGTTATTTCCCGGGAAGAATTTCAAGGAATGATTCAATCGTGGCAAGATGAATTTGGCCGCACCATGAGAGAGAATCCCTATTGGGAGAAAAATGAGTTGTTGCTAGAGCATCTTGTTAAAACCAATATGGTCGTGGAAGACCGTGAATCTGATAGCGTGTCAGTTAATCCGGTATTTGCCGGATATTTTTCCGGTGTCGCTTTGAAGCAACTTAATCAAACAGAAAGATCCCTCGATAATTTTGCGGCTTTCATCGTTCCTCATCTTGGCAGTGAAGGCTGGCAGGATCCGCTCAGATTCATGGAAATGTCCATCACTGATAAGCAGTTTGAAGCGATTATGATAGAATTTAAGGACTATATCAAAAAATATCCTGATATCTGTGAGGAGATGTTTAGACATCCTGAATTGCTCCAAGATCAATTGGCGCTATTCTCTGGCAGGCAATGGATTGATGACACATTACAGGACATATATAAAACAAGTTTTAACCGCATGTTTTCAAAAGAGAATCTAAATTTTATTGATAACAATAAAATTATTGTTAATAAAATCGCATTGGAAATGGTGAAACAAGATGACTTTCAGATGGGGCGAGATGATCTTATCGGTATAATTGAAGAGAAAAAGAATGCTTTATCTGAAGAAAGAGCGTCGGCGGATATTTTGAGGTCTTTAACTGATGATAAAATATTGGCTCCGGTAGTAAATGGAAAAGATGATTCTTATGAAATTAATCCTCTGTTTTTTGGATTTTTATCCGGTTCAGCTTTGGCGGAAGATGGGTGGAATACGCAAGGCAACATAAAGATAGTGGCAGAGAATTTTGGACGTCCTGAGTGGCAAGATACTATAAAGTTTTTATCTTCGAATATTACTGATGATTTCTTTGACGGCCTCATGGAACAACTCTTTAATTCTGAGAGCGATCTTGAGTCTTCTTCGAATAAACGCAAAGCTCTGATAATGTTCATTCAAAACAGAAGAGAGGGGCTGGCCTCATTTTTGTTCGACATTCTTCTTGATCAAAATAATGCAGTCGGGCGGCAAGCGCTTATTTTGGATACGATTGCCAGGATTAATCGTCCCCAGAGGACTGATGTGGAAAAGTTGCAGAAGTTTATTGATCAAACAGCGTCTGAGGAACTCAAGAAACGCGCCCAGGCATTTCTTGACAGTGCGAAGGAAGCGCAAGGAATTGGCGGGCAGCGGTCCGACTCCGTTTCGAAAGGTCAGGATCAGGCGGGCCTGGCGACGGGTGATCCCCAAAAGGGTGGTATCGATTTCAATCCGGGGATGATGGAACTTGAGGCGCAGGGCAACACGCTGGATTTTCAACTGGATAACAGCATGCTTGAGACGCTGTTGCCTGAATCCGTGTGGGGCATCACGCCGCAGATCATGAGCATTACGCCGTTGACCAATGTCGCGCCGTTGTTAGGGCTGACGGATGATGACGCGCAAGAGCCTGTTCAGAATGCGCAGGATATGCCGCGTCCGCAGGAATCGGCGCTTGAGGCGGCGTGGAATGAGTGTTTTTTGGAGCCGAAAAGTACTACAAGAGCCTGAGAGCGTTAGAGCCTGAGGCAAACAAAAGTCCGAGGAACTAGAGCACTAGAAGTTGCTCAGGCTCTAGTGGTCCAGTCACTCGGGCTTTGAATTTTTCGCTTTCTCCTTCCAATTTTGTAAATCCGTATTATAATAATTTTTTCTGAGCATCAGAAAATATGGGGACCCCGGCCAAATAGGATCGGGTGTTTTCATGGAAGCGCCGGGATCCGGGAGGTGTCGGCACCGTTAGAGCGACGGATCATCCCACGGAAAATCGTACAAGGGTATCATACGGCATGTCGGTTCATTTACTTGAAACACATGGATTGGTTAAAAGTTACGGCGGCCGCCGGGTCGTGGATGGGCTGAGTATTTCGGTCGGACGCTCGGAGATTGTGGGAATTCTGGGCCCCAACGGTGCCGGAAAGACGACGTCATTTTATATGATTGTCGGGATTATCCCGTCTGATTCCGGAAATATTTATTTTGATCAGGAAGATATGACTCGGTTTCCGATTCATGAGCGATGTCGTCTCGGCATGGGGTATTTGGCTCAGGAGCCGTCCATCTTTCGAAAGTTGACGGTCGAAGAAAATATTTTGGCGATTCTGGAGACGCTGGATCTGAGCCCGAGGGAGCGCCGGCGGCGGCTGGATTCGTTGCTGGAAGAATTAAATATTGCGCATTTGGCTAAAAGCAAAGCGTATACACTCTCCGGTGGAGAACGGCGACGCCTGGAAATTACACGGGCGCTGGTCACAAATCCTTCGTTTCTTTTGCTGGATGAACCGTTTTCCGGAATCGATCCGATCGTGGTGGCGGAGGCCCAGGATATTATCCGCACCCTGAAAGACCGCGGCATGGGGATTCTTTTGACGGATCACAATGTCCGGGAGACGCTGTCGATTACGGATCGGGCGTATTTAATCGCTGACGGAAAGGTTTTGATTTCCGGAACGGCAGATGATTTGATTAATGATACGAAGGCGAAGGAAATTTACCTTGGGGAACGGTTTCAAATGTAAGTAATCAACTGCATTGCAGTTTAGAGAAGAAAAGGATGGGACAGAATGAAGGTGGCTGTAAAAAAGATTGATGCGTTAAAGAGAGAATTGAGTTTTGAGATGCCGAAAGATCGGGTCTCGGAAAAACAAGAACAGATTTTTAAGGAGATTGCCAGAACGGCAAAGGTCAAAGGGTTTCGGCCGGGCAAGGCTCCGCGCAATGTTATTGAGCGTGAATACGGCGCGCTGGCCCGGGAAGAAACAATCAAGAAACTGATTCCTGAGGCCTATCAGGAGGGACTGGAAAAAGAAAGTCTGGCCCCGTTAGACTATCCGGAAATCAATGATGTGGAATTCAAGGACGGGATCTTAAAGTTTAAAGCCCTGATTGAGATTAAACCGGAGGTGAAGATTTCCAATTATAAAGGTATTTCCGTCACCCGTAAGAGTTCGGAAGTTACGGAAGAGGAAATCAGCAAGACCTTGGAGTATTTTCAAACAGGCCGGGGCGTTCCGGCGGGACAGGACGGTGCTGAGGAAGGCCAGGAGGATAAACCGGCCGTTGACGATGATTTTGCCAAAGGGCTGGGATATCCAAGTCTGGATGCATTTAAAACCGCGCTGAAGACGCAGATGGCGATTGATAAAGACCGTCAGAACAGAATGGATGTGGAGCGGCAGATTACGGATGTTTTGGTCAAAAACAGTAAAATGTCTGTGCCGCAGTCGCTGGTCGTCAAGCAGTTGGAGTATCGGTTGAGCGATTTAAAACGTCGCCTTAAGGCCCAGGGCCTTCCCGATGAAGAGATTACGAAAAAAGAGCAGGAAATGGAAAAAGAACTCAAGACGCCTGTCGAGCGGGATGTCCAGTTATTCTTGATTTTCGATAAAATTGCAGAACTCGAGTCCATCGAAATCAAAGAAGGCGAAAACCTGCCGGCCAAGGTCATGGAGTTTTTGATGAAGGAAGCTCAGTGGAAAGATGAAAAAGGAAAATCGCAGAAACAGACAGCCTGAGTAAGGAGAATCATATGAATCCAGTAGCGCAATTAATTCCGATGGTCGTTGAAAAGTCTACGCATGGAGAGCGGGCCTATGATATTTATTCGCGCCTGCTGAAAGACCGGATTATTTTTATCGGTACCGCGATTGATGATAATGTCGCCAATTTGATCATTGCCCAGATGCTTTTTCTTCAAAGTGAAGATGCCCATAAGGATATCCATGTGTATATTAATTCTCCGGGGGGATCGGTGACGGCCGGTTTGGCGATTTATGATACGATGCAGTTTATCAAACCGGATGTATGCACTTATTGTATCGGACAGGCGGCCAGTATGGGCGCGGTTCTCATGGCCGCCGGAGCCCCCAAAAAGCGGTTTTCGTTGCCGTATTCCCGCATTATGATTCATCAGCCCTGGGGCGGGGCGCAGGGAGCCGCCAGTGATATTTCGATTCAGGCCAAAGAGATTCTGCGGATGAAAGATGAGTTGGCCGCGATTTTAGCGAAACATACCGGCAAGAATCCGGATGAGGTGCTTCGGGATTCTGATCGTGATTTTTTTATGTCCGCCCATGAGGCGAAAGAATACGGTTTGGTCGATGAAGTGATTGATTCTGCAAAATAAAATCATTCGTGATGAAACGAAAGGATTACGGATATGAAACGCAATTTGCTTTTAACACCCGGGCCGACTCAGGTGCCGCCGGAGTTATGTGCCGCGCTGGGGCGTCCGATTATTCATCATCGCACACCGCAGTTTCAGCAGTATCTCAAGGAAGCCATTGAAGGACTGCAGTTTGTCCTTCAGACATCCAATGATATTTATTTGATGGCCGCTTCAGGAACCGGCGCGATGGAGGCCAGTGTTTGCAGTCTCATTTCTCCCGGGGACAAGGTTTTGACGGTAGAGGGTGGAAAGTTCGGTGAGCGCTGGACAGCGCTGGCCAGGGCCTTTCAGGCCGAGCCGGTGGTCATGGCGGTGGAATGGGGGCAGGCGGTTCAAG
>JGI997J19993_1000021_pt1 | contig 99951 bp, 103 predicted proteins | sample Etolagbewater25m_FD_19993 | JGI IMG/M metagenome (IMG submission 19993)
TCTCTATAAAACATTTAGTCCTGACTCTAAACCTAGGTTTGAAACTATCATGAAAGTACTCGATAGTTTTGGTGTGAAACTTCAAGCTAGTGCATAAAGGTTTATATTGGTGTATGCATTCCCAAGCTGGAGCTTGAGAACGAGGTAAGAGTAGATAAAATACAATTACTAAACTCTAGATAATGTCTAAAAGGAATATCATGTTCGTAGATCAAGGAATTGGAAAACCACAGAGTAAGTCTGTAATCATAACGATAGTTGCTACAATTTTAGTTTTTATTGCCTCAATGAGTTCACCTTTAGTTGGGTATTTTTTAGCTCTACTCACACTTGTAATGATAATTGTAGCTATTCAAATGGATTCAATATGGCCAAGCATTTCTAAAAAAGAGAACTCATTTGTATTTGGGCTCTTTTGGGGATTGATTATAGGCGCGATTGTACCTTTTTTGATAAGTACATACATGGAGGGCGGAGCTTCTGCCATGTTAGAAATTTTTACAAGTGACCCATAAATAATACCTCGTTCCCAACTCCCTCGTTGGCAATGTATATAGCAATTAAAGAGGCTTTGTTTTTAGTAAGCTGTAATGTGTGTATGCATTCCCAAGCGGGAGCTTGGGAACGAGAAAAAGACATTGACTTTAGTTTTGATGACTTGGGCATCTCTTTTAGCACACCAGTACCACTCTCACAACTTGAGTTTACAACTTCGTTTATGGATGAGAGAGTAGAGAGTATGAAAGCTGAGCTAGGCGATGACTTTGAAGCTATGGTTACATACTTGCAAAAGATGGAAACTCCACTCGTATAGTTATTACAATGCCTAAATTCCTTTTATTATGTTAGAATTATCTTTATGAATACAAAAAAAGAGATATTGGATTTTTTACAAATAAACCATCAGTATATAGTGGAGAAGTATCATATAAAGAAGCTTGGATTATTTGGGTCATTTGCTCGAGATGAACAAACAAGTGAGAGTGATGTTGATGTGCTTATCGAGATTGAAGATGGAACTAAAAACATTCATGACTTAAAAGCATCTCTAAATGCTTATCTATCGAAAGCTTTTAATAGAAGTGTGGACTTGGCAAGAGAAAAGTATCTCAAGCCGTATGCTAAAGAAGATATATTAAAAGATACAATTTATGTCAAATAAAATCAAGTTTGATTTACTCTCATTAGTTGAAGCAATTGATAAAATAGAACTTTATTCTAAAGAGTTTTGTGATGCAGATAGTTTTTATCACGACCAAAAAAGTTTTGATGCCTCAATGATGCAGTTTGTCGTTATTGGTGAAGTTATCTCACGTTTGGATGAGAACTTTAAAAATCAGCACAGTAACATCCCATGGCAAAAAATCAAAGACTTTAGAAACATAATCGCTCATGACTATTTTGGTATAGATGCAGATGAAATTTGGGACATCATCCAAAGTAAACTTTTGCCATTAAAAGATGATATCCAAGTACTTGTAGAAGGTATAGGCAACTAATCTACGTTCTTCGTCATTATCTTATAGACAAAGCTAAAAAATTAGCAAAGGAGTTGAAAAATGACTAAGTTAACAACATTCGATGTGTTAGAGTATTTAGATTCTAAAGAGATGATAGCGGAGTATCTCACTCAAGTACTTCAAGATGGCGATACGAATGAACTACTAGAAGCTATAGGAAACATTGCAAAAGCTAAAGGTATGAGCCAAATAGCAAAAGATACAGGACTAGGACGTGAAAGTCTCTATAAAACATTTAGTCCTGACTCTAAACCTAGGTTTGAAACTATCATGAAAGTACTCGATAGTTTTGGTGTGAAACTTCAAGCTAGTGCATAAAGGTGTATATTGGTGTATGCATTCCCAAGCTGGAGCTTGGGAACGAGGTCACAAAAGATGCAAACGCGAGTAACATAACTCCCAATAAAGTAATCTACTTCTTTGTCATCTTATAAACAAAGCTAAAAACTTCTGCTACTGCTTTGTACATCTCTGAGGGGACTTCTCTGTCTAGTTCTACTTTTGAGAGTAGCTCTATGAGGTCTTCGTCTTTTTTGATGGGGATGTCGTTTAGCTCTGCGATTTTTATGATGTTCTTTGCAGTTTCACCTTCGCCTTTGGCTGTTACTTTTGGAGCGGAACTGCTTTGTGCATCGTACTTGAGCGCTACCGCTTTTTCTTTCATGCTTTTACCTCAAAACCCATATCTAAACTTCTTGATGCATTGTCATAAGCATTTCCTGCATTTGTTTCATCTAAAAAGCGGATTTCTTTTGGTGTGATGCCAACGTCAATGAGCTGTTGTCTCAGCTCGGGTAAGTTATCTTTAATCATTTCCTTGAACTCTTGATGGTATGTGGTTATGTTAATGCTCAGTTGGTTTTTTTCAAACATCCCAAGTCGAAGTTTTAGTTCACCGTACTCTTTGAGGTTAAGCTCAATGTCACAAAAGTACTTATCTTCCCCAGCTTTTTTTATAGTAATGTTTCCATCATTTAGAGCATCCCAAGAGTAGGGTACATAAAGAGATGATGCGTTTGCAAGATGTGAAGAGAGTTGAAAGTAGTCAATCTGAAGAGCGAGCTTGTCCATCTGTTTTAAAAGTTCTTGTTTATTTGGATGTTGCGAGTTTTGTAGCTCTTCGCTTGATTTTAGCAAAACCGCTTTTAGGTCGTTTGAGAAGAGCTCTTGCACTCGCGTTTGCACTTGGAGTTTTTCAGGTTTGTTTAGCAAGCCTATCTTATCGAGAAGCGTTGTTGTCTCTTTTGAAAAAAGAACGTCGTTTTTGCTAAGTGCTTTGTCCATAGGCGAGTTTTGGCGTTCACTCAGGTTGGTAAGAATGGTCTGCGTTTTTTTAGTGAGCTCACTTAAAAGTTGCGTGTCTACTTTTAAAGGAGTAGTGAGTTCTTTGTTTGAGATGTTTTTAAAAATGTCTGAGGAGAGTAACTGTTTCAGCCCAGTGTTTATCTCTTTTACATTTGGGAGTTTACTTGCACCCAGTATCTTACTTAACTCTTGCATGAGTGATTTTAGCTCTACTTTTGGCGACTCTGCGTTTTTTATCTTTGACTCTAAAAAGACTCCAGAGTTTTCTATCTTTGCCTTTAAATCTTTTTCACTTACATTTTTGATGTCACCCAAAAAGCTCTTCAGTACTTTTTCGAGTGGAAGAGGATTTTTGTCTTGTTGAAGGCTTTGATGCAAATCTTTTATGGTGCTTGTGACATTACCTAAATCTTTGAGTGTTGGGTTGTTTTTGAGTAAGTTTAGAAGTGCTTTGTCTTGTGATGGTTCTTGTGTACTTTGTTTGAGTAAACCATCTAGAATCGAGCTTAAGTCTTTGCCTTTTGAAAGTGTGGCTAACTCTTGAGGTGAAGCACTTTTAAGTACTTCTGCAAGGGCTTTGTTTGTGTTTGGAAGTAAAATACTTAGTTGCTTATCAAGAGACAAATTTATCATTGTAAAGTATATCATAGAAAAGCTAAACTATTTTTGTGTATAATCTTAGTAAATGATAAGGGGTTGTTATGATTAGTGGATTTGGTGGGGGAACGAGAGTAAACTATGTTCACCATGATTCTAAACACACTACAAGTGGTTTGCCGGTACCATTTAATATGCCTAATGTTTTACATAATTTACTTTATGAAGAGACAGGTATTGTGTTTGATCTTAAACAAAAAGATATGCTCGAGACCCTGCGTTTTTCTCATAATGCACTCATAAAATTTCAATCTACTCAAGAACAAAGAAAGCAAGAGATACATAAAGAGATACTTCACTCATCAAATTCTAAAGAGCTTAAAGATGAACTTGAAGAGATGCACTTAGATTTACTTCAAGCAACATACCAGTTTAAAGATATTGTAAATGCTATGGCAGATTTACTTAAACGCGAGCAGTACGAACAGCTTCTAAAATTTAGCAACATTCCAACATAAGTGACTAAGATATAAATGCACTCTTACCTTATAACTTCACCAGATTTTTATACACAAACGCCGTCTGAGTTTTCACCTATCTTAAGAAGACAACTCTTAAAACATCAACCAGATTTTGCTCTTTACCGTGACAAAACAAACTCAAATTATGAAGAGATGGCAAAAGAGTTTTTAAGTGTTTGCACAGAGTTTAAAAACCTCAAGGCGTTTTTACATTCTGATTATAAACTAGCTGCAAAGTTAAACGCGAGAGGTGTGCATCTCACTTCAACTATGTTTGACAAAATAGCCGAGGCAAAGAGCTTAGGTCTTGAAGTAGTTGTGAGTTCTCATACTCTTGAAGATGTTCTTTTTGCACAAAACGCGGGGGCTGATTATGTGACGTATAGTCCAGTTTTTGCATCTCCAGGAAAGGGCGAACCTAAGGGAGTGGAAAACTTAGAAGAAGTGCTAAGTAAAGTGAAGATAAAAGTCTTTGCACTCGGTGGTATAGTAGATGAGGAGCAGATAAACGCCATTGAGAAAACATCGGCATTTGGTTTTGCTTCTATACGGTACTTTTACTAGTGGCGTTTAGAGTAGTTTTCCTGCTAGATAGCCACTCGCAAAACTCCACTGTAGGTTATACCCACCACATGGACCATCAAGATTCATAATCTCTCCACAAAAGTATAAGCCACTCACAAGTCTGCTTTGCATTGTTTTTGGGTCTATCTCTTTGAGGCTTATGCCACCTCTTGTAATCATGGCAAGTCTAAAACCATCGTGTCCCGTTACATGCAAGGGTGTCCATGCTAAAAGCGAGATGAGTTTTGCGCGTTTACTCCCTTCTAACTTTTTCATTTTCATCGTCTCATCTATCTCTGCGAGTTTACATAGCTCAGATGAAAGAGCGGTTGGAAGTAGGGTTGAGACTAACTCAAGGGTGTTTTTGTCAGGATCTTTTAGAGCTTCGTCTTTGAGGTGTTTTGTTATCTGCTCCTCATTTTTTCCCTTGGTCAGATTGAGAAGGAGGGGAACCTCTTCATACTTTTTAAGAAGTGGCGTTACCTCTCTTGCAAAGTCTAAGACAACAGGACCTCGAATTCCTGTGTTTGTGAAAATCAGATCTCCTTTTGCTCGGAGTTTTTTATGTTTTTTTATGTCCACTCGAAGTTCTACTTTTGCTATGGTATCTGCTCGGCAGTTTTTTACCCACTCTTCTTTTGTCTTTAAGGGCATCATCGCAGGAGAGAGTTCTGTGACCTTATGTCCAAGCTCGCTTGCAAGAGTGTAGCCATCGCCCTCAGCACCAAGTACTGGATAACCAAGACCACCAGTCGCTACGATGACGTTTGAGCAGTAGTAGATGGCATTTTGTGTTTTAACACCAGCTATATGTTCACCCTCCATACGGAGTCTCTCTACCTTTTGCTCACAAATAAGCTCAACACCAAGTCGTTTTAGCTCATCATCAAATGCGGCGATGATTGTAGCTGAAGAGTGAGAAGTTGGAAATATACGAAAACCATCAGGCGCATGGGTATCAACACCAATACCTTTCATAAACACCACAAGTTCTTTGTGGTCAAAAAGAGCGATGGCATCTTGCATAAAACGCCCATCACGACCAAATCTTGCCATAAAGTCTTCATTGCTTAGTGTATTTGTGAGATTACATCGTCCGCCACCCGTAGCTTTTAGCTTTGAAGCGATTTTTGAAAGCTTCTCTAGTAGTAGAACGCTTTTGCCCTCGCGAGCCGCAACTATGGCGGCTATCATTCCAGCACCACCACTTCCGATGACTATGAGATCGTATATTTTTTCATTCATGAAAGTATTTTAGTATAATTCGCTTTATGAAGACATATTATGGTGACAGAGAAAAGTGTTATGAGTGTTACAGACCTAAAAGTTCATGTATGTGCGAGCATTTTGAGCAGATACAAACGCGGACAAAGTTTGTAGTGTTAATGCATCCAAAAGAGTTTAAAAAGGTCAAAAACAACACTGGACATTTTACTCATAAGAGTCTACCAAATTCAGAGCTTTTCATAGGCATAGACTTCTCAGACCATAAACGCATAAACACCATCATAGATACACATGAAAGTTACATACTTTTCCCTTCACAAAATGCACTTGATTTGAGTGAGTCAAACCCTAAGACGAGTGAAAAAGATATAGCTATTTTTCTTATAGACTCAACATGGGCTTGTACAAAGAAGATGTTTACACTCTCAAAAAACCTTCAAAGCCTTAAGCATATGAGTTTTACTACAGACAAAACGTCTGGATATGAGATAAAAGTACAACCTCAAGAGCATTATCTCTCGACTATGGAATCTACACTTGTGGTGCTTGAGCTTTTAAATCAATGGAAGATAGAAGATATAAAAGAGAAGCAGTTTGATGGGTTTTTACATCCTTTTGAGGCTATGATAAAGTATCAAAAAGAGCTCATCGCCAATCCCGTGAGTCGAGCAGTGCGATTTAAAAAGCACAAAAAAGAATAATATAATCTTAATATGTTAAACTAATACTCTATGAAAAAAATTACACTTTATTTATCAGCTTCACTACTCATGTTCTTTATGAGTGCTTGTCAAAACCCAGAGCCTACTGCCCCTGAGACTCCAAAACAAGAGATTCAAAAAGTAGTAACACAAACGCCAACACCTGCAAAAGATGATGATTTTAATGAAGAGAACTATGTGGATGAAGATGAGTTCAATAGAGTTTTTACAGAGTGTTTTGCAACGGGTAGTCTTGCTTTAAAGAGTGCATGTAAGATACAAATAAATAAGTTTTTAAAATCAGTACCGCTCAATAAAAAAAGAATCATTTTAATCCAAACACATACTGATAAAGGTAGTTCAAACAAAAATAATCTATATATTTCGAAAAAAAGAGCTTTTAATGTTGCTAGTTCACTCTACTACAAAGAGTATAAACACTCTAAGGTTTACTATAAAGGAGTTGGAGAAGAAGAACCACTCTACAACCTTCGCTCAAAAGAGGCAGATAGAGCAAATAGACGTATAGTTGTACAAGTAAGAGAAGTAGATAGTAAGATAGAAAATAAAAAATCCTATTTCCTCTATGAGAAAAAAGTGCAAAGTACAAAAAAGAAAATAAAACAGAGAGTAAAAAAAGAGAAAAAACAGAGAAATGCAGATCTTAGAAAGTATACAGGAAAAGCAGATATTGGTTGGATATATTTTGGTCAAAAGAAGTTAAAGAAGAAGTTTGAGATTAGTTGTGTGCAAGATAAACCTAGAAAAGTAAAACGCAAAAGTGTAAAAGGGCATGCAAAAGAGGAGTTTATGTCAGGCTTACATCTTAAAACCCTGAGTGCTAAAATAGATAAAGATAGTTTAAATATAGCTCCTATCTCTGTTTATGATAATGGCTATATCGCTAAAACAAATCCAAACATAGTACTTACAAAACCAAAGAAATCAAGAAAAGTTCTTACAACAATCGTAAACACATATAATGGTGAAAAAGGGATGCTCTATAGAGTTTTTATAAACAAGAAAAATAGTCCTAAAAATAACATGGAGTGTATGGACTTGGTATTTTCTTATGAAAAAAGAGAGTTTGTTTATGGAGTTGCTTACTTTAAAGAGAACAAAAAAAGTCTCTCTAAAAAATTAAGCAATTTATCTACAAATTAAATGAAGATACTATTTGTTGAACATAAGAGAGCCAAGTCTCACCATATTTGAGCCACACTCAATGGCAAGTTCAAAGTCCCCACTCATTCCCATAGAACAGATTGTGGCGTTTGGAAGAGTTTTATATATCTCATAAGTAGTGTCAAAACTTTTTTTGATGAGGGCTTTATCCTCAGAGTGAGCACCGATGCTCATTACACCTTTGAGGTTTATGTTTGGACACTCTGCGTTTATCTTAAGATATGCCGCTTTTGCATCTTCTGGCATAAAACCATGCTTAGACTCTTCATACGCTGAGTTTATCTGCATCAAACAATCAAGCTTCATATCTTTAGCCTCTAACTTCTTTTGAAGCTCTTGTGCTAACTCTAGAGAGTCTAGAGCATGAAAGAGAGTAGGGTCTATGTCAAGAAGATTGTTGATTTTGTTTTTTTGAAGATTTCCTATGAAGTGCCACTCAAGTGGAAGCTCTTCAAGCGTTTGTGCTTTCTCTTTTAAGTCTTGAACTTTGTTCTCACCAAACGCACGTTGACCGATGCTATAAAGTCTTGCTATCTCATCACTTGTAGAGTATTTGCTCACTGCGATGATTTTTACTATATGGTGTCCGCTTACTCTGAGTCTTGCAGTCTCAACTCGTCTTATTACATCGTCTATATATATTTTGTATTCTATTTCAGTCATTAAAATTTGTCCTCTTTATTTGTCTAATTATAGCTAAAGATGTTTTTAACTCTCTAAAGAGTGTCTGCTTATGATGCGTTTATAAGACTCAAAGAGTAGCTGGTACTCTAACTTATACTGCAGTACTTTTTTTTGTGCTTGCATACTGAGCATCTCTCTTTGGTTAAGAAGAAAAAGAGTACTTGAACCTAGCTCATACTTTCTTTTTTCTGCATCTTCCAACTTTTTGAGAAGTGCACTCTCCTCTTTGGCATTTTGTATGTTTTTACTTACAGTGTTTAAAGAGTTGATGATACTTTTAAGGTCTGCTTTTAGCTCAAGTATACGTATGTCTTTGTTTGAGTTTATAAGTTTTATGCTCTCTTGTATCTCTGCATTTTTAGCTTTATATTGGCTTTGTGCTATAGGAAAGCTCATATCAAGAGAGACTTTAAAACCGCTCTGCTCATTTACATCGTAAACACCGTAGAGACCAAGATTTACCTCTGGAAATTTTTTTCTCTCATTGTTTTTATCTTCAAGTTGAAGTTTTTCTATCTCTGTTCGTAGCACATTAAAATCAGCACGATTTTTCATCGCAGTAGAGAGTGACTCTTCAAGATTAAAAATCTCCTGCTGCATTTTTGGAAGCTCTGGAAGATGATAGAGTGCATCAAACTGCTCTTGAGAGAGGTTGAGATACTTCAAAAACTCTACAAAAACATTTTCGTAAGTTCTTTTTGTTGCTATGTACTCTTGTCTTACATGGATGACTTGCTGTTTGGCTTCAAGGAGCACAATCTCTGCAATATTTCCTTTTTGAACATTTTCTTTGAAAAAACCTTCGCGTTTTTCTATCTTTTGGAGCATCTCTTTTGAGACTTCTAAAAGAGACTTGTTATATAAAAGTGTGTAGTACTCAGACATAAGTCTAAAGTAAAAACTACGCATCGCTTCTTTATACTCATAGTCAGTATTTTGCAGGTTCATCTGTGTTAAACCCACTCTGAGTCTTCGCTCATCTATTTGGTTTAACAGAGAGACAAGAGGGATTTTTGCACCTGCTATAAACTCTCCATCTTCACCAGTTTTGATGTTGTTATACTCTTGTGTTCCCTCAGCGTAACGGTATCCAGCACTTAGGTCTATACCAGATTCTGTAGGTTTTTCGAGTGAAGCACCATAGTAAGTTCCATACGTAGAAGGATAATCTTTTTCGTCATACTTCGCGACTATTTTTGTATCATAAACACCTTCAACATAGGAGAGTTTTTCTTGAGTGACATACTTTTTCCCAAGTGCAGAGTAGATGTAAGGATTCTCTTTTGTTAAGTACTTTTTCATACTTTGCAGGGTGAACTCTTCTGTTGCACTCAGCAGAGTAAACGCCATAAGAGAAGTGAGAGTAAGTCTGTGTAACATACTCTTATCTCTCCTTTGGCTGTATCATTTTAAGTGGCATGGCGTTATGGAGTCTCCATACTTCATACCAGATTTGAACAGTTGAGAGACGTATCCAAGCCGAAGCTCTTGTTCCGACTTTGAGCACTTCTTCATTAGGCCAAGGATCTGTTGGGTCCTCTACGATGTAGGCATAAAAGCTTCCTACCTCATGAGCGATAGGGTCTATCTTGTCTATGATACCACCAAAGGTACCATAGGTGATTTTTGGCCATCCAGAGACTTGTAGTGATGGCCAACCATAGAACTGAATCCTAGCCTTAAGCCCTTCTTTTATAAGAGGCATATCAATGGCTTTTATCTTTACAAGAAGTGCTCTTTTTGTTACTTTTGGAGCAAAGTGGACAAGTGGGTCTCCCTGTTTTACATAACGGTCTTTATCATTTTTTAAAATGCGAAGAGGATATCCGTCTTTTGTTGCATAGACATTGGCGTTTGCATTTCTTGAGATATTTATAGAAGCATTTGTAAGCTCTTTATCAAGGGATTTGAGTCTATTTTCAGATGCAATAATCTGATTTTGCATAGTTTTAATCGCGTTTTGTTGTATCTTTTTAAAACTCTCTTTCTCTTTTATCTGTATCTCAAGTGCCTTAGATTCTCTTTGTATATTTATGCTTGTTGTATCAAGTAGTGCTGTGAGTTTTACATCTTCATTGTGTGCAAGTTCATAGCTGCGTTTTGACTCTATACCCTCTTGATACAAAAGTTTTATACGTTCATAGTTACTCTTTGTAATTATGTAGTTACTTTGTACCTCTTTTTCTTTGTTTTTGAGTGTACGAAGAGAGTCCTCGATTTGAGCAATTTTTCTCTCATGTATCTCAAGTCCAGTTTTAAGATTTGCTTCAAGATTACTTTTTTGTTGTGCAAGTATAGAGAGACTATTTTGGGTGTTGATACGCTCTATCTTTATGTCATTGCCAATGTCCTCAAGCTTTGGAAGATACTCAGAGTCTAGGTCTTGCATCTCAAAAAGTAAGTCACCTTCTTTGACAAGCTTATCCTCTTCTATATGATACTTTTTGATAAAGCCAGAGATAGGTGCATGGATTGTGTAGTCACGCTCACTTGGGTTGTAAGCTATGAGTTTTCCCTCACTCTTGGTTGTCTGCTCCCAAGGTAAAAAGAGTAAAGATATAAGCATCAAAATAAGCACAAGAGTGATCGTCTTTGCTTTTGCTACAAAAGGAGAGAGTTCTATCTTATCTAAGGAGTTCTTAGTCATGGTGTGCTCCTTGTTTATCTTCTTCTTTTGTCTCTTCTTCTAAGCCTGAAGAGAGTTTTTCTATCTTGTAAAAGCCTTCTAGACCATCATATATATAATCAAGTTGTTTTGCAAAACCATTGAGTGCATAGATAAGTGTAACGACGATAATCTCCGCAGCAACAAACTCACCCACTGGTAAACTACCATTTATGACAAGATAACCACCAAGTATGAAAAACCCAGTAATGATAACTCCTTGGATAAAAAAGCTTGTACCAAGCTGTTTTATACGGACTCCAAATTGGTTTTGGCGAGCAACAACATACTCATCCATTTTCTCTTCGAGAGTGTTTAGCATCTCATCTTTTGTTATATCTAAAGCAGGAATCTTTTGTAGATAGTGGATGGCATTGTGTTTTGTATCTGAGCGTTTTATGGCATAAAGGATTCCATTTTTACCAAAAAGTAAAATGAGTACTAGGTTAAGTACTATGATGAACAGAGCCCAAAGAAAAAGATTTAGATTAAAGATTAGTAGTAGTAAAAGTGTCATAGCTGTTTGAACAACTAGACCAGCACCATTAAGGATAAGAACTGGAAAGATTTTTTGGATAGTGGTAATATCAAAAAAGTAGTTCATAAGTTTATCTATAGGGTAAGATGTACTTCTGTGATTCTCTTTGAGTTTAAAGACTTTGTTGGCTACTTCATAGCCCTCACTTACAAAAACTCTCTGTTCAAATTTTTCAATGATGTACTCTTGTATGACACGTAAAAAGATTATGAAAGCGAAAACTATAGAGATGATAGTGCCTAATGTTACAAGTGAAATCTGTGAATGTGCAATCAAAGAGTTGATGACAAAAGAAGAGGTAAGAGGGATACTTAAAACAAGAATTCCCTCTAAAAGTGCATAGTAAAGTACAAAGTAAACACTGCGTTTATCAGCCTTTACTGTTTCTATAAAGCCGTGAATAATTTTGGCTTTTATATCCATTGAATTTCCTATTTGTATTTTTGAGCGAATTGTATCACTCAATCACAAACAGCTAGCCTACGAGTCTGTTGATGTCGTTGTAAAGTCCAAGTCCCATAAGACCAAAGAGAATAATCCACCCAGCGATGGTAAACTTCATCATAACAGCTTCACTTGCTTCGCGTTTGAAGATTAGCTCATAAAGATTAAACATTATATGCCCACCATCAAGTGCAGGAATAGGCAGAAGATTTAAAACGCCAAGATTTACACTAATGAGAGCTGCGAAAAAGAGCACACTCATCCAACCAGTCTCAGTCGCATCTGAAGTGAGTTTTACTATGCTTATAACTCCACCTAACTCTTTTGCTGGAACCTCACCAAAGAGAAGTTTTTTTACACCAGTAAAAATCATAGTAGAAGCAAAGATAGTCTGCTCAGTTGCATAGCCAAGAGTCTCGCTAGGAGAGAGTTCAAGTTTGTGTGTAACACCTGCTGAACTAATTCCTATCATCTTGCGTTTTACATTTTCTCCAAACATATTTTGTGCATCTTGGAGTTTTGGAGTCAAGATTTTATGTTCTAAAAAACCATCTCTTTTTATCACTAAATCCAAACTTCCTTCACTTTGTGAGATAATCTCTGCCATCTCTTTCCAAGTAGTAATGCTTACTCCATTTATAGAAGTAATAGTATCGTTTGCATCAAGACCAGCTTCAAACGCCGGAGAGTCTTTTACTACTGTTCCAATAACGGGAGAAAGCACAGAGGGAGAACCCAGTGCTATGATGAAGTAGAGAAAAAACGCCAGTATAAAGTTAAACGCAGGTCCTGCTAAAAGTATAAATATCTTTTGTGTTGGCGTTTTAACATTGTAGCTATCATTGTCATAGCTTTTTTTTGTAGGGTCTGAATCATCTTGACCCTTCATACGAACATATCCACCAAGAGGAATGGCACTTATGCTCCACTCTGTGTTCCACTTTTTAAAAGTGTAAAAACGCTTTCCAAAACCTATACTAAAAACTTCAACAGAGACACCCATCATACGAGCGGCAATGTAATGTCCAAGCTCATGAAAGAAGATAAGTGCACTTAAGACTAAGAGCGATACTACGATTCCCATTATTTTTCATCCTTTAAAATGGCTTTTCTAAAGCCCCATAAATACTCTAAACCAGAGTAGAGTGTAAGTGCAACCGCAATCCATAAGAGTGCACTCCCAAAAGGCCAATGCATAAGTAAAAAACCTATGGCTATCATCTGTGAAACTGTTTTTACCTTTCCAGCAAAAGAGGCTTTTATGTCAAGTCCTTCTGCGACCGCTACGGTTCTTATACCTGTGATAAAAAGTTCACGAACTATGATGATGTAGATAGCCCATGCAGAAGCCTCACCACTCATCATAAGCCCTAAAAACGCAGCGATAGTTATCATCTTATCTGCGAGAGGGTCTATAATGGCACCTAGTTTTGTCTCTTGCTTCCACTCCCTAGCGATATAACCATCAAAAAAGTCTGTTACTGAAGCTAGTATAAAGATTACTGCTGCAAAATAGTAAGCCCAAGTAATATGAAAACCAGTTTCAACAAATACTTGCTCATTTAAAATAACCCAAAAAAGAAGTGGTGCTAAAAGTATGCGAGTAAACGCGAGTATATTTGGCAAGTTTAGCAAAAAGAATCCTTCATAAATTAATGCTGTGATTCTATCTTCTTATTGCTTATTTAGGTATAAGATGGCATGATGATTCAAATAATATTAAGAATAGTTATATAGTATTATAAAAATATCCGTATTTATAAGTGTAAGCTATTTTAATTAAAGCTTAATAATTAAAACTAAATGATATAATTATTATAAAAATTTAGTATGATAGTTATACTTCATACTTATAATTAAGGAGTATGTCTTGGAACAAAAGATTCAGAGTCGTTCACTTGAGTTTATGCCTGTTCAACTTTTTGCAGTTATCATGGGTTTATCAGGTTTAGCTATTGTTTATGCAAAAGCATTTCATCTATTAGGTGTGCCGTATTGGATATATGCAAGTTTACTGATACTTGACACACTACTTTTTTTATTAATTTTTACATCTTATATGTTGAAGGTTCTACTTTATGAAAAAGCAGTTTTAAAAGAGCTTAACCACCCTATAAAAAGCTCATTTATGGCAGCTATCTCTATTAGTTTTCTACTACTAAGCATTGCATATTATGATTTTGCACCCACTGTTTCGATTTTACTTTGGTCTATTGGTGCCCCTCTGCAACTCTTTTTTACCTTAGTTGTCATTAAGTACTGGATTCATAATGATTTAGAAGTAGTACATAGTAATCCTGCCTGGTTCATTCCAATAGTTGGAAATATATTAGTTCCTGTTGTAGGAGTTGATGCAGCTCCTTTATATGTTTCTATCTTTTTCTTCTCTATTGGTCTGTTTTTCTGGATAGTACTTTTTACAGTTATGATGAATAGAATCATTTTTCATCACCAGCTTGTCAAAAAACTCATTCCAACATTTTTTATATTTATAGCTCCTCCTGCTGTAGCATTTATAAGTTACTTTAAAATCACAAACGGAAGTATAGATATGTTAAGTATGTTCTTATACTTTGTGTCACTTTTTACACTTATCTTACTTTTGTTTATGATTCGTATGTATGACACAAAAGAGTTTTTTATCTCATGGTGGGCATATACCTTTCCACTTGCAGCAATTACTATAGCTACTTTGATGTTGGAGATGGCGTTTCATAACAACTTTACATTTATAGCTTCATGGTTTTTAATTTTGCTGAGTAGTTTTGTAGTTGGCTTTGTGGCATATAGAACATTAGTTGCCTGTAAAGCTCAAATAATTTGTATTTCAGAGGAGTAATGATGAGTAAGTTTTCAGTTTTAATTGGAGTAGTTCTAGGTTTTGTTTTTGGTGCTTTTGTATATGGTCTTGCTATCAAGCTTGCCGTACCTACTATGCTTTTTAAAGAGGTAAAATCTTCTTATAGTTTTGAAAAAACAGTAGAGCTTTTACAAAACCGTATAAATGCACAAGAGGGCTGGCATGTGACAAATGTCATAGATCAACAAAAAGAGATACTTGAGTATGGAGGGCACGATATTGGAAAAGTTAAGATCATTAAGTTTTGTAATGCCAAGCTCTCTGCAGAAATGCTCAGTGCAGACGAGAGTAGATTTATGGCAACAAAAATGCCACTGAGTATCTCTGTATATGAGAAACGTGATGGAAGAGTTATCATAGGACTTAGTAATGGTTACTTGATGGCAAGACTCTTTAGTGGTACTCGTGAGGGTGAAGTGATGGAAAAAGTTGTAAAAGATATGGAGAGTGTTCTAAGTTTTATGCACTTTAGGTTTACACTTTTTTAAGGATAATGAAAATGTTAAAAGTATATGCAAACAATATTTTTTCACTCTATGCAGATGGATTTAAAAATATGCGTTTAGGAAAGCTATTATGGAAAATAATAGCTGTGAAATTTGTAGTTTTTATCTTGATTATGAAAGTTTTTTTCTTTCCTAACTTTTTAAACACTAACTTTGAAACAGATGAAGAGAGATCTTCACATGTTTTACAAAACTTAATAACAGGAGAGAAATAACTTATGGAAGATACACTATTAGTAGATTGGTCACGTGCTCAGTTTGCACTCACTGCTTTATATCATTGGCTTTTTGTGCCTTTGACTTTAGGTCTGTCATTTATAATCGCGATAATGGAGAGTATATATGTAAAAACTGGTAATGTAGTCTGGAAGGAGATAACAAAGTTTTGGATGACACTTTTTGCCATTAACTTTGCTCTTGGACTTGCTACTGGAATTATCATGGAGTTTGAGTTTGGTACAAACTGGTCAAACTACTCTTGGATAGTTGGAGACATCTTTGGTGCACCACTTGCCATAGAGGGTTTGATGGCGTTTTTTATGGAGTCTACATTTTTTGCAATCATGTTTTTTGGTTGGAATAAGGTAAGTAAAAAGATGCACCTTCTTTCAACTTGGCTCGTAGCTATCGGTTCAAACCTTTCAGCTTTATGGATTCTTGTAGCAAACGGTTGGATGCAACACCCTGTTGGAATGAAGTTTAATGTAGATACGGCAAGATTTGAGATGGATAGTTTTTGGGATGTTCTTTTCAATCCAAATGCATACTCAAAGTTCTTACATACCATTGGAAGTGGTTATGTGATGGGTGCACTCTTTGTTGTAGGAATTAGTGCTTACTATATACTAAAAAACAAAGATGTCATCAAAGCTAAAAAAAGTATAGTCGTTGGAGCTACTTTTGGACTCATCGCTTCTATCTTTTTGATACTCTCAGGAGATGAGTCAGCACACCAAGTTGCTCAAAATCAACCTGCAAAACTTGCAGCGATGGAAGGTCTTTATGATGGGCACAAACGTGCAAGTATCGTGGCCATTGGTCAGCTTACTCCAGATAAAGAGATAGGAGATGATAAACCTGAGTTTGTATGGAGTTTAGAAGTTCCTTATGCACTCTCTCTTCTTGGATTTCATAGTGTTGATGCTTATGTTCCAGGTGTAAATGAGCTTGTGTATGGTGATGAAGAAGAGGGCATTGAACCTGCAAAAGATAAAATTGCTAAGGGTAAAATAGCCATAGCTGCACTTAAAAATTACAAAGAGGCTAAAAGACTTAAGGATGAAGTGAGTGCATCTGAGCAGTTAAACATCTTTAGAGCAAATGAGAAGTACTTTGGTTACGGTTATCTCAAAGATGAGAAAGATATCATTCCAAATGTAGCTATAAGCTTTTATAGTTTTCATATCATGGTAGGTCTTGGAAGTTGGTTTTTAGTACTTTTCTTTTTTGTACTTTACTTCTCTATGGTTAACAAGCTTGAGACACAAAGAGTACTTTTGTACTCAGCACTCTACTCAATTCCTTTAGGATACTTAGCAGGAGAGATGGGCTGGATAGTCGCAGAAGTAGGTCGTCAGCCATGGGCTATACAAGATATGTTACCAGTAGGCATGGCAACTTCACAGCTCTCAACAGGAGCAGTTCAGGTGACATTTTGGATGTTTGCTTTTATCTTTACAGCACTACTTATTGCAGAGATAAAAATTATGTTTACACAAGTTAAAAAAGGGATGGAGGAACACTAATGTTTGAGTTATTAACATATCAGCAATACTGGTGGTTTGTAGTCGCACTACTTGGTGGGCTTTTTGCTCTTATGAGTTTTGTTCAAGGTGGTCAAACACTACTCAACACAATCGCTAAAGGCGAAGATGAAAAAAGTATAGTTATAGCTTCTCTTGGAAGAAAATGGGAGCTTACTTTTACTACATTGGTAATGTTTGGTGGAGCTCTTTTTGCCGCATTTCCACTGCTCTATGCTGTAAGTTTTGGCGGTGCTTATTTTGTTTGGATGATTATACTTTTTTGTTTCATTATTCAGGCAGTATCTTATGAGTATAGACTTAAGCCAAACAACTTTTTGGGACAAAAAACTTATGAGGCATTTTTGTATATAAATGGTTCTTTAGGAGTTTTTTTAATAGGTGTTGCACTTGCAACATTTTTTACAGGTGGTAACTTTATAAAAAACGAAATGAACTTATCTTCATGGGTTGTGCCTAGTTATGGACTTGAAGCACTTTTAAATCCGTTTAACATAGCTCTTGGTTTAACACTTTTCTTTCTCTCAAGAGTAGGAGCAGCACTCTACTTTATAAACAACATAGAGCATAAAGATATTTTAAGCAGAACACAAAGAGTACTAAGAGTAAACGCGAGTTTCTTTTTACTCTTTTTTATAACAACAGCAATCCTCTTACTACTAATGAGAGGTGTTGGATATAATGATGGTGTTTTTACGGTAATTGAGCACAAGTTTTTACACAACCTTTTAGAATTACCTCTCTTAATAGTTACTCTTTTAGCTGGCGTTTTAACTGTTTTGTATGCGTTTTATATAAGTATGTTCAAAGGCTCAGATAAAGGTATCTGGTTCTTTGGTTTAGGAGTTGTTGTGACTATCACAACAATTTTGAGTCTACTTGGATTTAATAACACAGCTATCTATCCATCATTGGCAGATTTACAGAGTTCACTAAGTATAGAAAATAGCTCGGGGAGTCACTATACTCTAGAGGTTATGAGTTTAGTATCTTTAGCGATTCCTTTTGTTCTTGGATATATCTACTTAGTGTGGAGATCAATGGATAAAGAAAAAATAACAGCAGATGAAGTCCTCTCAGACTCACATCACTACTAAAGGAGATTTTATGGAAGAGATTAGTTACGTATCGGGAATACTTTGGTATGCGTTGTGGCCTTTTACAATATATGTCGCTTATAAGTTTGTACTGATAAACATAGAGCATTTAGAAAATAACCTAGAAAAGTAAAGCAAGGAAATAAAAGAATGAAAGTAGTAATTGCAGTAGATGAAGATAAAAAAACAATAGTAAAAAGAACGGGACAATCAGCTTTTTTTGCCATTTATGAAGATGGTAAGCTTGTAGATATGGTACCGAACAAACATAATGATGGTGGACATCATGCACATACTCATAATCATGAGCACAATGAGTCACACGAAGAGCATGAAGCACATACAAACTCTCATAGAAAAGATGTTGAGAAACTTGAAGGCTGTGATATCATCCTGGTCAGAATGATAGGTGAAAACATGAGAGAAGCACTTGAATCAGTAGGTCTGAAAATCAAAAAAGTAAGAGAAAAACATGGCGAAAATGCTGATGAGATTGTCAAAAACTTTTTAGATGGCAACATTTAAGGATAAGAGATGAGATTAGTATTTCCTACAGATGAAAACAATGGCTATATGAGTAAACGCGGAGCACATTTTGGCAAGGCAAAGTTTTACACTATAGTCACTTTAGAAGATGGCAAAATAGTAGATGTAGAGGGTGTACAAAACAGAGGTCACGATAGTGGTGCTTGTGGTGGTGCAGTTTCAAACATCATGAGTCTAAATCCTGATGCTTTAGTAGTCGGTGGTATTGGTGGAAGTCCTGCAAAAGGTTTTTTTGAAGCTGGTCTTGATGTTTATGTAGATGGTGAGTCACAAACTGTTGAGATATCTATACAGAAGTTTCTAGAAGAAAAGTTAGGAAAATTAGATGGCTCAGGAACATGTTCTGCACACTAAAATAGTTTTGGCTTTAGCTTTTGTCTTCTTTGTTGGATGTAGCCAAGAAGAGAAACAAGTATCTCTTGATGGAAAAAAGCTTATGCAAGAAAAATGTGCATCCTGTCATAATCTAGAGATGCCTCCAGTGATTTCACAAGATGAACTCGCTCCTCCTATGATGGCAGTCTCTTTTCATGTACATAGTTTTGTCAAAGCCTCTGATGAGAGTCAAAGAACGCCAAAGGCCATAGCGTTTGTGGTGGACTATGTTTTAGATCCATCTTTGGAAAAATCATTTTGTGATAAAGAGAGTTTAGAGAGATATGGTTTGATGCCTTCTCAAAAAGGAAGTGTTACAGCACAAGAGACTAAGGCAATAGCTACATATATGTTCCAACACTTTACTCAAGAAAATTTAGCAAAAGAGCAAAAACTTCAAAATGAATACAATGCATTTTCTGAGGGTAAAAAACTAGCACTCAAGCATAAATGTTTGGGCTGTCATAGAGTAGATAAGAAGGTTGTAGGACCATCATTTGTAGAGATTGCTAAAAGATACCAAGATAATGAGCTAGCTATAAGTAAAAGCATAAAAAATGGTTCTAAAGAGAAGTGGGAAGGCTCAAGAGCTATAATGCCTGCGTTTAAAGAGATAAAAGATAAAGATTTAGAGATTTTAAGTAAGTGGATTTTAGAAACGAAGAAAAGTATAAACGATAATTTAAGATAAAACTATTAATTTTTTTATATAGAAAACATGTCTTTTAGAAATTCTCTTTCATCCTCATTCTGAATTAAAATTTTTATACTTTTCTTTTGAGGTTTATCTATTAAAACATAGTTGTGTTTAATTTTTACATATGATTCAATCCATTTTTTGTCTAATTCTCTTAATCTAGTTAATTGATTATGTGAGTAGATTCGTTCTTCAAAGTTTCTTGATTTGTCAACTATAAAAGTAGCCCATTTACCTATATGAAGTCGTCTTTCTAATTTATATGGACTATGCTTTATTATTTCTTTATAGATTCTATTATCTTCAATTTGAGGTGTTGTAAGTATTGAAAGGGTTAAGTAAACAAGGAAAGCAAATAAAAAACTTAAAAACAATCCTAGTTTATTTGAAATCAAATTTAGAGCTTATTGAAAAGATGTTCCGCCATCTATAACGATAGCTTGGCCTGTGAGCCAAGATGCGGCATCTGAACAAAGAAATGCACATGCACCTGTTAAGTCTGTAGCATCACCCATACGTGAAAGTGGAGAGCGTTTTACAACCTCTGCTTTTACTTCTTCATAATTTGGAAATGCTTTAAGTGCATCTGTGTCGATTGGACCACCACTTACGGCGTTTACTCTAATGTTTTTCTCACCAAGTTCAGCAGCAGCATAACGAACCATAGTCTCAACTGCGGCTTTGTTTGTTCCATGACCTGAATAGTTTGGTGTATAAACTAAGTTACCAGTTGAACTCATGCTTATGATACTACCACCACCCACTTTTTCCATTCTCTTAGCAGCTTCTTGAGCACCAACAACAAACGCTTCAACAGTAGCAGTGTAGATGTTACCAAGACCTTTTGGTTTTAGACGCATAAATGGAGCAAAACCACCAACAACAGCACGACCAGAGATGATAGCGTTTGAGATAAAGAAGTCAAGTCTGTCAAAGTCTTCATCAAACTCTTTATATACATCTTTATATGTCTCTGGCTCTAGAATGTTTAATTTGTAAGCCTTTGATTTTATCCCGTACTTTGATTCGATGTCTGCAATTATCTCATTTGCAGTATCAGCAGATGAAGCATAAGTAAACGCTACATCACAACCTTTTGATGCAAATTCGTAAACGATTGCTTTACCGATACCACGAGTACCACCTGAGATAAAAAGTGTTTTGCCTTTCATTGTCTGTTCTGCCATTTTTTAAAGTCCTTTAATGTCGTAATTTTTCATAACTTCTTCGATTTTTTTCATGTTCTCAACACTAGGAGGAACAAGAGGAAGTCTATACTCAAGTGTATCTATAAGTCCAGCGATATACATAGCAGCTTTAATAGGAATAGGGTTTGCCTCACAAAACATTACTGAGTTTAATGGATATAGCTTATCATTAATAGCTTTTGCCCCTTTAAAATCACCAGCTTGTACAAGTCTTACAAGCTCTGATTTTAAGTCAGGCATTAAGTTTGATGTCACAGAAGTAATCCCAGCTCCACCATTTGCAAGTATAGGATAATCAATAGCATCATCACCAGAGAAAACTTTTAAATCAGGGCGGCGAGATAAAAGCTCTACTGCACGTTCAAGTGAACCAGTAGCCTCTTTGATACCATAAATGTTTGGTATATCATCAAAAAGACGGATTACTGTGTCAGCTGAAATGTCAACAACAGTACGTCCTGGTACATTGTAAAGCATAAATGGAAGATCAGGAACTGACTCAGCAATAGCTTTGTAGTGTTGGTATAGACCCTCTTGAGAAGGTTTTACATAGTAAGGTGCAACTGAAAATATTGCATCAACACCACACTCTTGTGCATTTTTTGCTGCTAGTATTGCTTCAGAAGTTGAATTGCTTCCAGCACCTGCAAGAACCTTAGTGCGAGTTCCTTTACATACTTCTACAGCTATTTGCATGCAGCGTTTGTCTTCATCTGAAGAGAGTGTTGCACTCTCACCTGTTGTACCTACTGGACAGACTGCATCCATCCCATTGTTGATTTGACGTTGTATGAGCGCAGCATACGATTGCTCATCTAGTTTTCCATTTTTAAATGGAGTTATTAGTGCGGTTGAAGAACCTGTTACGATATTCATCTCTTTTGCCCTTTAAATTTATGATGGAATTATAGCTATTTTTTCAAAATAAGTGTAGTTGACTTTTTGAAGTCAAAGTACTTATTTGCAACTTTTTGTACTTTTTTTGCTGTAACTTTGTTTACATCTTCTTCATATGTGAGTAGAGGTGTTAAATCTCCACGAACAAGATAGCTTCCATAAAGATTAGCCACAGAACTTGAACTCTCTAGTGAGTAAATAAAGTCAGATTTTGTGTTGATTTTTACTTTTTCAAGTTCCTCTTTTGTTACAAGTGTTGTTTTCATCAGCTCTATCTGCTCTATAAGTTCAGCTTCTACATCTTCAGCTTTAACACCTGGATTACATGTAGCCATAAAGATGAAAAGTCCTGGATCAGTATTTTCCATATTGTAGGCGTAAACACTATTTACAAGGCGTTTTTTATCTACAAGCTCTTTATATAAACGCGAGCTTTTCCCTGAGTATAAAATCTGTGAAATAACACTTAGTGTTACTTGGTCTGGATCTTTAAAGTCAGGAATATGAAAAGTAATTGCTAACATCTCTACTTCACTATCTTTGTGAACTGTTACACGTTTTGCACCATCTTGTTCAGGCTCAACGAATTTTACTTTTGGAATTTTGCTTGTATTTTCTATCTTGCCAAAAGCTTTTTTAGCACGTTTAAAAACTTCCTTTGGTTCAACATCTCCAGTAACTACTAAAATAGCATTACTTGGTTGGTAGTATGTTTTGTGAAAATCTTTGATATCTTTAATCGTCCATGTTCTGATGTCGTTCATAAAACCAATCGGTGTCCAGTGGTATGGATGGTAGAGATATGCGTTGTTAAAGAGTCTAAAGTAGAGGTATCCAAGAGGATTGTTATCAGTTCTCCAACGTCTCTCTTCTGTTACAACATCGCGTTCTGGTTGAAACTCTTCATCTTTGAGCTTTAGGTTTTGCATAAGCTCTGCATACAAATCTATAGATTTTCCAAGGTTGTCGCTACTTGACTTAATGTAGTAGTGAGTGTAGTCAAAACTAGTTGATGCGTTGTTAATACCACCGATACTTTTAACCTCTTTGTCAAACTGACCTGCTGGAAGATTTTTTGTGCTTTTGAAGTTCATGTGCTCAAGCATGTGAGCGATTCCAGTTTTTCCCATAACTTCGTTACGGCTTCCAACCTTGTAGAAGATATCTGTACTTACAACATTTGTATTATTGTGAAGTGGAATGACTACGATTTGTAGTCCATTCTTAAGAGTTTTAGTTTCGTATTTTGGTAGTGCTGATGCCATAAGTGTTCCTAGGGTTAAAATTAAAGTTAAAAATATTTTCATACTATTTTCTATCGGCTCCGATAGCCTCTGTTATATTTGTGTAGCCATCCGCTTGTAAAAGCGATATAAGCCCTTTGTTTATGTTCATAATCATGTCAGGTCCATGAAAAACAATGCCACTGTAGATTTGAACAAGTGAAGCACCCGCTTTAATGCGTCTGTATGCTTCCTCAGCAGAGTCTATACCACCAACTGAGATAAGTGTAGTTTTACCGTAAAGCTCTTTAGCGATTGCTTCAAAGATTTTAAAGCTTTTTTCTTTAAGAACTGCACCGCTCAGTCCACCTATATCTTTAGGCTCACGAACTAGTGAGTAGTCTATGGTTGTGTTTGTCGCGATGATACCGTCCGCTCCCTTTTCAACTGCCATTTTTGTAAGTGCTACTGCATCACCTATCTCCATATCAGGAGCAATTTTAAGAAGGATTGGCATCTTTGTAAGTGCTTTTGCTTCTTTAAAAAGTTCAGTGATAAACTCTTCATTTTGCAAGTCACGTAGACCTGGAGTGTTTGGAGATGAGATGTTTATAACAAAGTAATCTCCTAGTCCATCAAAAGCTTTTATAAGATGCGTGTAGTCACTTATAGCCTCTTTTTCAGGAGTGACTTTGTTTTTCCCAATGTTTACACCAATAGGTGTAGTAAAAGGAAAACGCTGCTTTAGGCGTTTGACTACCTTATAAGCTCCCTCATTGTTAAATCCCATGGCGTTTTGAAGTGTTTGCTCTTCAACATGACGAAACATACGAGGTTTTGGATTTCCTGGTTGTGGTTTGGGTGTTACTGTTCCGATTTCTGTATAACCAAACCCTAAGATTTGAATACCACGAATCATAGTCGCGTTTTTATCAAAACCAGCACCAAGTCCAACAGGATTTAAAAAAGTACGACCAAAGAGTTCTTGGTTTAAGATAGCGTCATCTATAAAATGTGATTCTAAAAATGAGTTAAAAGGAATTTGGCAGATGTTTGGTAAACCTAGTACAAACGCTGCAAGATGGTGAGCATTTTCAGGTTCAAGTTTAAAAAGTAAGGGTTTTATAGAGCTGTAGTTTATCATGTGGTATCCATAGTAAAAATTATATGGATTATACTAAAAGAAAGGTAATAGTTTGATTAGAGTGAATTTTCGTCTGATAAAAGCAACTCGTACTGCTTAGCTGCAAGTGGTCTTGAGAAGAGATAACCCTGATAAAACTTACACCCTATAGAGTCAAGATACTCTCTTTGTTTTTCCGTCTCAACACCCTCTGCCACAACATGTAACTTAAGCATTTTTGCTATATGGATTATCATACTTACAAACTCTTGTCCATTTCTTGTGTCTAAGTCATCTATAAAAGTTTTATCTATTTTTATTATGTCAAAAGGTATGTTTTTAAGATATGAAAGTGAAGAGTAGCCTGTACCAAAATCATCAAGTGAAAGGGAAAATCCAAGAGATTTAATTTGATTTATTAAGGTATATTGAGTGTCAAAATTCTCAGCAAAAACAGATTCAGTCAGTTCTATATCTAACTTTTTTCTATCTATATTTTTGGTGTATTCTTGAAGTTTTTCTACAAGTTTTTTATCATTAAACTGTTTTGCAGAGAGATTTATAGAGATTTTCATGTTTTTTAGTGGTGTGTTTTCCCACGCTTTGAGTTGTCTTACACTCTCTTTTATAACCCAGTAACCAAGCTCAATGATAAAATTGTTTTCTTCAGCTATAGATATGAAATCATTTGGAGGAATAAGGCCTTTTTGTGGATGTATCAAGCGAATGAGGGCTTCACAAGATGATACCTTTTGAGTTTTGATATCAACCTTTGCTTGATAGTAGAGTTTAAAGTAGTCATTCTCTAGTGCATTAATAAGAAGATTTTGCATTGTGATTTTGTTCTGAAGATCTTCATTGAAATTTTCAGTATAAAAATGATAATCATTTTTTCCAAGTTCTTTAGATTTGTACATTGCTATATCTGCATGTCTCATTAAAATATTTACATCTTTGCCATCTTTTGGAAATATAGCAACTCCCATACTTGCTGTGAGTCTGTACTTTACACTCTCCAAAATATTTGGAGCAAAGATATTTGTTTTAATCTTATCAAGAACTTTGATGATTCTTGTGTCCATATCAATTTCTGGTAGTACTATAACAAACTCATCTCCACCTATCCTAGATACGAGATCTTTTTTTTCTACAGAGGATACAAGGAGTTGGGAGATTTCTTTTAAAACCTTATCTCCTATATTGTGACCCAAGGAGTCATTAACAGTTTTAAAGTTGTCCAAGTCAAGTAAAATAATTGCAAATGTTTCTCCTTTTTTCTTTTTTTCTGAGATAAGCCACTCTATTTTCTCGATCAAACTTCTTTTATTGTACAGACCAGAAAGTTCATCTCTTGTTGAGAGTTTGTAGAGCTCTTTTTGCTCTTTTTGAAGTCTTTTAAAAGTCATCTTTAAAGAGTATCTGATACTTTCAAGCTCTTGTATAAAAAATTCGTTTGGAGGTTCATTTTCATAGTAAGCAAACTGTCTGAGTCTTTCAAGTGGGGTCTTGATGGTTTTAGAAACGAGAGTCCATGCTAAAATTAAAAGTAAAAATAGACTTATAAAGTACTCTATTATCAATTCAATAGTTTGGTTGTGAAGAAGTGAGTCAATGTATGGACGAGAAAGATAGACATTGACTCTGTAATAATAAGGTTTTAGACCTCGGTAGAGTTTAACCTTCGTACTGTAGCAATCATTGTAAAATATATTTGTATTTGAAATCTCAAAAATAGGTATACATTTTTTTGCTGTAGATAGTTTAAAGTCACTTTTAGTGGAGTAAATGATACCTGCATGCTCATCTTTTATCTCTATGTTATCTACAACATCGTTGATAGCAGCTCTAGTGTCTAAGTGTGCTTTGATTTCATTTATATTATTTTCAAGCAAGTTAGAGTCTAGATAGTGTTTAAGATTAAAAATATTTGTTTGAACATTTGATTTTAAGAGAGTTTCGATATTTGCTTTTGAACTAGAATAAAAATTAAAAAAGACTAAAGATATACCACCCATCAAAAGGAATATACTTAAGAGCGAAAAGAGTTTTATTGAGAGTGTTTGTTTCATAAAAGATTCTCTCTCTTGTAACCAATAGAATCAATTTTTTGTAAAAACTCTTGGGATGGTTTGTTAATCCATTTGATAGTTTCAAGAGCATTTGAAAACTCTTCATAAGAGAGATTTCCTAACTCTTTTTTAATAAGTTCGTGTGCCCTTACTTTGTCATTCATTATCTCTTGTATTGACTTGTCAATAACAAGCTTAAGTGCTTCTAGTCGCATTTTGTTTTGCTCTAAAATTTCTTTACTTGTACAAATTGAGTCAATGACTAAGAGTGTATCTGGTTTGTTTGTAGAAGCAAGCTCTTTAAAGCCTCTTTTTTCAAGTACAAGATTGTTTGGAATATATGTAACAATTAAAATATCTTTTAAATTTGTAAATTTAATATTTTGAATTTTTGCCTGATCTTTATTTATGAAATGCATATATTTTGAATCAAGATTGTATGTTTTTATAAAATCTTCTATCATCTCTTTATTTATAGAATCAACTTCAAGATACACAGTTATATTTTTACTTTTTTTAATAGCTTCTAGGCTTTGGTTTGAGAGTATCATATCTCCACCGTTTGATCGGCTTAAAAGAATTATAGGAATTATTGAATTCATCTCATTTTTTAGCAAGTTATACTCATGTTGTGTGCCTGTTACTAGTTGAGCTTTGGAAATTAAAAAAATGTTTGAAGCTTCTCCAAGTGATACAGAGTTACTGAGTTTAATATTGAGTTCATCAAGGTAACCCTTTTCTTGTGCATAAAAAAGAGGAGAGTATCCTATCCACTGGTTTGTTGAGAGTAGAAGTGGTTCTTCTTTTGGGCTAGAACAAGCAAGAAGAAAAAGTGTCAAAAATAAGAAAAGGCTTTTTATCATAATTTTATTTTAACATAATTTTATTTTAACTCATGTATAATCATTTCGTTTAGATTGAAGGATATAATAATGACTAAAGTTTTAGTACCTATAGCTAAGGGATTTGAAGAGATAGAAGCTGTTTCTATTATTGATGTGTTAAGAAGAGCAGAGATAGAAGTTCTTGTTGCTTCTTTAGATAAAGAGTCATTAGTTAAAGGCGCGAATGCTATAACAATCCAAGCAGACTGTGAAGTGAAAAACATATCCTCAGATGAGATAGATATGATAGTACTTCCTGGTGGATGGGATGGAACATATGCTCTGGCTGATGATACAAATGTACAAAGAATTTTAAAAGAGATGGATGCAAAAGGCAAAGCAATTGGAGCAATTTGTGCAGCTCCTTATGCTTTAAGTAAGGCAGGCGTTTTAAAGTCTGCATTTACTTGTTATCCTTCAGTTGAGGATGAGATAAAGCAAGAGGGTTATAAGGGTGATAAGGCGATGGTAATCTCTAGTGAAAATGTACTCACTTCAAGAGGACCAGCCACGGCAATCTGTTTTGCTTTAGAGATAGTAAAACAGCTAAAAGGCCAAGAGATGTACGAATCTCTCAAATCAGGGCTTTTAGCCACATATTGTGAAGGATAAACAATGATAAAAAAAATAATTTTAGCATTAACGGTAGTGCTGTTTAGTGGCTGTTCACAGCTAGATGTAAGAGTTGATTATGATGCTGCTTATGATTTTGAAGGAAAAACAAAGTATATTGTTACTCATAACAGTCGTAAGGGTGCTGACACTCTTAATGAAGATAGAATCAAAAGAGCTCTTATCAGCGCATTAAATGCAAAAAAATATACAGAAGTAGCTAAAGATAAAGCAGAACTGATTTTTGTATTTCATACAAATGTTCAAGACAAAACTGATATCCAAACTGATTATCAGATGCTAGGTTATGGTGGTTTTGGTTATGCTAGAGGTTTTGGTGGTGGTATGGTTGCAACAACAAATACATACAACTACACAGAAGGAACTTTAGTTGTAGATGCACTTAATCCTGCGACACAAAAAATTGTTTGGCGTGGAGTTGTTACAGATGAACTTAGTAGTAGTTCTTCTACACCTGAAGAAAAAACAGCATACATAAATAAGGTTGTTTTTAAACTTATGGAGAGTTTTCCTAGAGAGGCTAAATAGCCTCTCTTACAAAAACAAGATTTTTAAGACTTCTCTCTTCATCACTGCTAGCAAACTCTGCTACATTTTCTAAACGCTTTACAAATTTAAAACTTGGTGCATACTCTTGTATCATACTTATAATAAAGTCACTGCTCAATTCTGGTGAGTTTAAACAAGCGAGTAAAAGTGTTCCATCTTCACTTAATTCAGGTAGTTTTTTTATGATTTTCTCATAATCTTTTGTTGCCTCAAAACTTCCTCTTTGAAAGCTTGGTGGGTCTATGATGATTAAGTCGTAAGGGCCTTTACGTTTTAGGCTTGAGAAGGATTTTAAAATGTTGTAAGGTAAAAAACTCACACCTCTTGGATCAAGAGCATTTAAAGAGTGATTTGTTTTACCTGTAGAGAGAGCACCTTTACTCATGTCTACATTTACAACCTCGTAAGCTCCGCCAAACTTCGCAGCCAGAGAAAATGCACAAGTATATGAAAAAAGGTTTAGAACTCTTTTATCTTTAGCGTTTTCTCTTACAAACTCACGTCCTATCTTCATATCAGGGAAGTATCCAGAATTTTTATTGTTCAAAAGATTTAGCTTTATTTTTATACCATTTTCTAGAACATAAATATCATCAGCGATTTCACCTATGAGTACTTCACTTGGTGATCCTTTTAAGTAGCGGCGTTGAACTACTAGCGTAGTATAATTTACTTCTTTGGCAAACTTCTTTAACATCTCTAAAAGTTCATCTTCTGTGCTCTCTTCAAAGTAAAGAGCAACACTTAAAAGTTTGTCAATAGAGTCAACTGTAAGATGTTTATAGTTTTCATAGAGTCCTCCTCTACCGTGAAAAAGTCTTTTAAACTCCTGAGATACATCTTTAGAAGTTTCGTTTAGGTGTAAGTATAAATCGTTTATCTGCACAAAATACCTTTTTTATTTGTAATAAGTTTAATATTATATCACAGCTAGGTTTGCTATAATTCAGCGATTTTATATAAGGTGAGCATTTAATTTGAAATATTTATTTTTATTTTTTATTTTTTTTACAAGTTTATTTGCTCAAGAAAAAAATGAACTCGAAAAAATATCAGTACAACTTAAATGGAAGCATCAGTTTCAATTTGCCGGATTTTATATGGCAAAAGAAAAAGGCTTTTATAAAGATGTAGGTTTAGATGTCGAGCTTTTAGAGTATGAGCACTCTAAAAATATAGTAAATGATGTTCTAAGTGGAAAAAGTGAGTATGGTGTTGGTTATCCAAGTATCATACTTGATAAAACTAAGGATAAAGATATAGTACTTTTAAGTGCTCTGTTACAATCTTCACCGCATGTATTAGTAAGCTTGAAATCTTCAGAAATAGAATCTATAGAAGAGTTTAAAAATAAAAAAATAATGATAGCTAATGCAGCTACATATACAACCTCTTTTTTATCCATGCTTCATTCTCATGGTGTAAGCTTTTCAGATATGCAAAGATTTGACCCTGATAATGATGTAGAAAAACTTATCTCTAAGCAGGTTGATATTATCTCTGCATATAGCTCAAATCAGGTCTACTCCCTTCATAAATCAGGTGAAAAGTACAATATCTGGGACCCTAAAGATTATGGGTTTGATTTTTATGATGACATACTTTTTACTTCAAAAGAAGAGCTTCAAAATCATCCAAATAGAGTTGAGAGTTTTAAGTTTGCGACTCTTAAAGGTTATGAGTATGCATACTCGCATATAGATGAAGCTATAAAAATCATAAAAGAAAAGTACAATACTCAAAACAAAACAGAAGAGACACTTCGTTATGAAGCAGATACTTTAAAAAGCTTAGCTTACACAGGTAAAAATACTTTAGGAAGAATTGATTTAGTAAAAATTCAAAGAATCATAGATATATATAATCTCTTTGGATATATAAAAGTAAAAGTGGACCTTGATGACTTTATATATACATCTAAACACTCTCTTTACTTAACAGATCAAGAACAGCAGTATCTTTTAAAGAAAAAAACTATAACAATGTGTGTAGATCCTAGTTGGATGCCTTTTGAAGAGATTGTTGATTCTAAACATGTTGGAATGAGTGCTGATTATTTTGAGTTAATAAAGAAAAAACTTCCCGTAAATTTTGAACTTGTTCCAACTCAAACATGGAGTGAGTCTATAGCACTAGCAAAGCAGAGAAAATGTGACATCATGTCTTTGGTTATGGCTACACCTGAGCGAGAAAAGTATCTTAAATTTACTGATTCTTATTTAAATATACCTCTTGTAATGGCGACAAAGATTCATACACCCTTTGTTGTTGACTTTTCATCACTACCAAACAAAAGAGTAGGGATAGCAAAAGGGTATGCTTTTTTAGAGCTTTTACGTGTGAAGTATCCAAATCTTGACATAGTAGAAGTAGAAAATCTCGAAGATGGTTTACAGCAAGTTGTTAATGGTAATATTTATGGATATATAGGAACATTAGCAACTATTGGTTACTCTTTTCAGAAAAAGTTTACAGGGGAACTGAAAATTGCAGGAAAGTTTGATGGTTCTTGGGATTTAGGTATTGGTGTACGTAATGATGATGCAATGCTTTATGAAATACTTCAAAAAACTGTTCAGAGTGTAGATATAAGAGAGAAACAAAAGATTATTAACGATTGGCTCTCTATTAAGTATGAACAGAGAGTTGATTATCAGCTTATACTTAAAATGATAGTTGGCTTTGTTTTTATACTACTTCTAGTTCTGTTTTTTTACTTTAGAGAAAGAGCACTTAAAAAAGATTTACAAATGAATCAAACTCTTTTAGAAGCAATTATAAACAATATTCCAAATCCTATGTTTTATAAAGACAATATGGGAGTTTTCAAAAATGTAAACAGTTCATTTGCGAAGAATATTTTTGGTTTAGAGAAAAAAGATGTCATCGGAAAAACACTCTATGACTTTGAGAGTCTCATCTCCTTTGAAGCAATTCAACTTCATCGTGAACATGATGAGTTACTCTATGAAAATCACCTATCTCAAGAGTATGAGGCACATATACAAATAAGTGATGGTGCAATGAAAGATTTTAAAATAACAAAGACTATTTTAACTTCTAGCTCTGGTGAATGTATAGGTTATATTGGAATAATGTCTGATATAACAGACCTTAAAAAGAAAGAGAAAAGACTTCAAAAACTAGCATCTATTGATCCTTTAAGTAAGTTATATAATAGAAGATATTTTTCAAATATGGCAAATCACCTCCTTAACCTTGCTAAACGCGATGATGAGAAAATCACTTTAATAATGATGGATATAGATAATTTTAAAATTATTAATGACACATATGGACATAAAATTGGTGATAATGTTATCGTCGTTATCGCAAATATTTTGCAAACAATGAGTAGAGAGAGCGATATAGTCTCAAGGTATGGTGGAGAAGAGTTTCTTATACTCCTGCCAAAAACAGATAAAGATGGTGCCATAGTCATTGCAGAAAAAATACGTCAAAAAATTCAAGGTTTAAGTCTGAAAGTGCACGATGAAGAAGAAATAAACTTCACTGTAAGTGTAGGTGTTGCAGAGGTAAAAGTAGGAGATGAAAAAGATATAGAAGCTGGAATAAAAAGAGCAGATGATGCCCTTTATGAAGCAAAAAAAAGTGGAAAAAACAAAACCTGTATAAGTTAAATTTTTTCCCAAAAAGTTCCAGCTGGTGTGTCCATAAGTGTAACTCCAAACGCCAGTATCTCGTCTCTAAGTCTATCTGACTCTTCAAAGTTTTTCTCTTTTTTTGCTTCATCGCGTTTACTCATAAGTAAGGCAATTTTCTCTTTTGTATCCTCATCCATTCCAAACTGAAAGTATTCAAAAGGATTTTTTACACCAAAGCCTAATACATTTTCAATAAATGCAAGGTTTGAGAGAGTCTCGCGTTTTAGTACTTTATGTTTTCCTGCAGTATCGAGTGTTTCGTTGGCGTTTGAGAGCATCTCATCTATTAGTGCAAGGGCACTTGAGACATTCATGTCATCACTGAGTGCTGCTAAAAGCTCCTCTTGAAATGGTGTCTTCTCATCACTTTGTGCTAAACCAAAGAGGCGTTTTTTGAGTCTATAAATCTTGTCTAGGCGTTTTTTAGCAGTCGCTAAATCTTGTGTGTTGAAGTTGAAGTTACTTCTATAGTGCGTGCTTAAAAGATAAAAACGCAGCACTTCACCGTCGTACTCTTTGAGGGCATCTTTTAAGAAGAAGCTATTACCTAAAGACTTAGACATTTTTTCGCCATCTATGTTTACAAAACCGTTGTGCATCCAGTAGGCAGCTAGTGCATGATTTGTACTACATCTTGTTTGTGCTGCTTCATTTTCATGGTGTGGAAAAAGCAGGTCAGCTCCACCCCCGTGGATATCTACGGAAAATGCAAGCTCAGGTTTTGCTAAATGTTTTTCTATCATGGCAGAACACTCTAAGTGCCATCCAGGACGACCATCTCCAAAAGGAGACTCAAAAGTAATAGTATCATCCTTTACTGATTTCCAAAGAGCAAAATCTGCTGCGTTTTTCTTCAGAGATGAGCTCTCTACACGCTCTTGTTTGTCATCTTCATCTTGAACACGAGAAGAGAGGCTTAGATACTCACTGTCACTTGAAGTATCAAAGTAAACATCACCCTCAGCAGTTGGATAAGCATGACCACTATCTATGAGACGCTGAATCATCTCATACATGGCGTTTAAGCTCTCAGTTGCTTTTGGTTCAATGTCTGGACGAGCAACACCAATTGCTTGCATCTCTTTATGAAACGCCGCAGTGTAATGGTCTGTAATCTCTTTTATATCTTTGCCTTGTTCAACAGCTTTTTTAATGATTTTGTCATCTATGTCTGTGATGTTTCTAGCGTAAGTTACATCATATCCATTTGCTTTTAAAACGCGAGTAAGCAGATCAAAGACTAGGGCTGATTTTGCATGACCTAAGTGTGCATCATCATAAACTGTTGGACCACAAACATAAAGAGAAACCTTGCCTTCTTCTAGTGGAATAAACTCGCGTTTTGTTTTTTGTACTGAATCGAATATTTTCATTTAACTTCCCATTTTTAAAACTATCACACCTAAAATTATTAGTGCTACACCGATATATCTTACAAGACTAGAAGGATCACCATAAAACATTACACCAACTAGAAAAGTTCCTGCTGCTCCAATAGCTGTCCAAACTGCATAAGCAGTTCCTATGGGGATAGTTTTTTGTGCAGTATAGAGTAAAAACCCACTCACACTCATAAAAAAAAGAGCAAGAGCAATTCCTAAGAGTCTACTATTTTCCTCTTGAGCCATTTTAAGCCCAATTGGCCAACCTATCTCAAAAAGTCCAGCTAATACTAGATAAATCCATGCCATCTCTCATCTTCCTCTAAATATATACGCTAATAAAATCTTTAAAAAGAAGCAGTAGCAATACTAAAAGAGCAGAGCCAAAGACTAAATAGATTATATTTTTTGAGCGAATAATATCTAAAAAGTTACTCATACCAAAAACCTTGATAGTGAGAATGAAACTTACAAAGCCTCCAAAAGTGCTTGCAAGTGCCAAGCCACTTACACCTAAAGGAGAGATAAGTGAGAGTGCTATGATGATGTAAGTTGCAAGAGAGTAGGTCGCTATTTTTGCCGCTTTACCCTGCATCTCATTTGCATAGAGCCACAAAACAAAAAGCTTTTGAAGACCAAATGGAAGAAGTCCTAGCATGTACATTTGTAAAACTAGAGTCGTGTTTGCAGTATCCTCTGCACTAAAAGCACCGCGTTCAAACAAAAGCCATGTTATCTCTTTTGAGAGGATTATACCTCCGATGGTACTTGCAGTGAGTAAAAACGCCAAAAACCAAAATGCCTTACTCATAAAAGCTTTTGCCTGTGCTTCATCTTTGTTGCGAATATAGCGAGCTACTCTTGGAAAAAGTGCTATAGAAGTTGCGATGGCAAAAAGTGCAAGAGGGAGTTGAAAGATACGGTTTGCATAGTAGAGATAAGAGATGCTTCCAGTTACTAAAAACGAGGCTAAAAAAGTATCTAAAAATGCAGAGACTTGAGCCGTCGAATTTCCCCACATTGCAGGAAAAAAGTTGTTACGAAACTTTGTAGTATCTTTTTTTATAAGTTTACTTTTGACTCTTAGATATTTAAAACCACCTGCTAAAAGCCTCATAAGCCCTAAGTTGTAAATGGCTACAAGATGGGCGAGAAGTTGTAAAACACCACCAATAACAACACCAAAACTAAGATAGTAGACTATTTCACTCTGCGTTTTGTCTTGACTGAGATAGAGTGCAGCTATAAGAGAGAGGTTGAGTAGGGCGGTACTAAACGCCGTAGTAGCAAAATGATGTTTGTACTGTAGCATTCCACTTAAAAAAGTCATAGCAAAAACTAAAGGGAGATACCAGAAGTTTATAGCTACAAAAGGTGCTGCAATTTCAAGGGTCTCTTGGGTGAAACCAACGGCTATAGCCTTGGTAAAAAGTTGGGGTAAAAGGTTTACAAGTAGAGTGATTAAAAGGATGATAGAGAGAAAAATTAAAAAGATATTTACACTAAAGACGGCCTTGTTTGCTGTTCTTGCAAACGCGGGTATAAATACCTGTGTAAAAGCACCCTCAGCAAAGATACGACGAAAAAGATTTGGAAGTTTAAACGCGATGAAAAAGATGTCACTATAGATGTTTGCACCAAGTGCTGATGCTGTGAGTAAGTCTCTGATAAATCCTAAAATTCTAGAGATTAAAATTCCAAAACTGTTGGTGAAAATTGCTTTAAACATGGGCTTCTTTATCTCTATTTTCTTTGTTTTACGAGATTTTAACAAACTTTTGGTTAAAATCAAGCCTTAAAAACAAATTTAAATTAAAGACTGGTATATAAAATATGGGACTATTTGGGTCTACAGCAAAAAATTCATCATCAGAAAAAACAGTGAGGCCAACAGTTGTAAGAACACAAAATGTAGCCAAAGAGTTGTTCAATATCGCAAAGTCTTATGATGTTAAACCAGAGATGCTTGATTTTAATATTTTAGATGTTCAAACATATAAACGAGTAGAAGAAAAAGATACTGAATGGGAGTCTATTTCTAATGAAGAGCTTTATGAACTCGATGATAAAACAGAACTACTCAATCCAAGTTTTCAACTCAAACAGACATATGAAATAGAAATTTTTTCTAAATCTAAAGAGCATACTATGCTTTGTCAAGATATGAAAATAGCAGTGGGTGCGAATGCCTCTAAGTGTAAAGTCTACTTGAGTATCGCAGCAGGTTCTTTTGTCAGTTATAACCCAGGACTCGAAAGTGGTCTTCTTTTAGAGATAAATAAGAGAAAGATTAGAGCAGGAATTCTTATAAATATTTTTGACGAAATGGTGGCTGATGTCGCTTCAAAAATTTCTGCACGTGTAAGAGTTGCAGAAAAACTTCAATTTGAAAAAAACGAAACCATACTCATTGCAGAAGCTTATGAGCCTACTGCTACAACTAACGATGCTCTAATTTTTCATTACGAAGAGAGTAAAAATGTAGATGAACATGAAAAAGTTGATTATTCCTCTAGAGATTTTATTCAAAGTGTAAAAAAAGATGAAGTGCTTATAGAGTATATAAAACCACAAAACGGTAAACCAGGACGTAACTGTCGTGGAGAGTATATGCAACCACAAGAACCAGTCGTTTCAAATGAAGTGACATTTAATGTTGATGATACTATTAGGTTTGAAGAGAGTGAAACTTCAGTCAAGTATTTAGCTGCTCAAAATGGTTATATAGCCTTAGAAGATAACACATATACGATTAAAAAAGAAGTTGATGTTGGTGAGATAAGTTTTAAAACCACAGGTTCAATTTCTAGTGGTGTTGACTCTGATGTTAACATTAGTGTTTCAGAGTCTGATGCAGAGAAAGATGCGATTGGCACAGGAATGCATGTAGAAGTGACAGAGATAGATATAGATGGAAATGTAGGTTCTAATGCAGTAGTTGTTGCTAAAAAAGCAACTGTAGCTGGACAGACTCATAAGAGTGCTAGTATTACAGCTGATAAACTCGACATAAATATTCACAAGGGCAAGGCATCTGGACACAATATTCATATAACTAGGCTAGAACATGGTCATGTGGATGGCGAGATAGTTAATATATCTCAAGCACAAGGTGGAACTGTAAAAGCCAAAGAAATAGAGATAGAGCTTTGTGCTTCACATGTAAAAGCAACAGCAACAAGGAGAATTGAGATTCAAAAACTCCAAGGGAGCGAAAACACTTTTACGATTGATCCCTTACTTAGTAAAAATATACAATCAAGCCTGAATGAAAATAAGGAAGAAATTAGTTCTTTAGAAAAAGATATTAAAGAACTTCAAGCAAATATTAAAAAATATACAAAAATAGTAGAAGAGGGTAAGCCTGCATTTTTAGATATTAAAAAACGCCTCATTCATTACAAAAAGAAAGGTGTGAAAATGCCTGAGAGTTTTGTGAAAAAATATAAAGAGTTTCAGAGTTTAGAGTTTTCACTCAAAGAGTATGAAGAGACATTGTCTCGAAAAACTGATCAACTATCTCTTCAAACCACAAGAACAGCATCTTTTCAGGACAATATATTTGATGCAAGAGTCATCAACAATGACAGATGGATTGGTTACAACGAGATAAAGTTTAAACTTGTAGATCCAGCAATAGAGTTGGTATATAAACCACATGAAGGTTCTCACGAGAAAATTTTTGGACTTGTAAATCTAGGTGAAGGCCAGTTTGCAATACAAGCACTAGATGAATAAGGAAGTAATCATTCGATGATAGTAGGACTAAAAGGTACCGTAGTATATAAAGAGCCAAGTTTTGTGCATATAGATGTAAATGGAATTGTTTATGAGGTATTTATCTCTCTTCAAACATTCTCTGCTATTGGTAAGGAAAATATTTCTCTTTTTACAACTCAAATAATTCGTGAAGATGCCTCTTTACTCTTTGGGTTTTTAGAGATGAGTGAAAAGAAGATGTTTGCAAGACTTGTAAAGATAAATGGAGTAGGGCCAAAAGTAGCGATGGCTATATGCTCAACATACACGCCTTCTCAGTTTGCAACTATTATAAACAACAAAGATATGAATGGTGTAAAAAAAGTACCAGGAATTGGACCAAAGAGTGCTGGGCGTATCTTGGTTGAACTTAATGGCTTTTCAGAAGAACTACTTGCCGACTCAAGTACATCTTCTAGCTCACTCGCGTTTAATGAAGCGGCTGAAGCACTTGAAGCCCTAGGGTTTAAAAAAGACAAAATCTCTAAAGCACTGAGTGCATGTGAAGGCGAAGATACAGCATCACTTGTAAAAGGTGCTCTAAAATTACTACAAACAATTTAAAGGAACAATATATTGAAATTAACTATTTTATTTGGTGGTGCTAGTTTTGAGCATGAAATTAGTATAGTAAGTGCGATAACATTAAAAGAGAAACTTTCTACATTTGATTTAAGTTTTGTGTTTTGTGATAGTGAACATATTTTTTACTCTATAGATAAAAATAAAATGAAAGCTACAACTTTTTCTAAGGGCTTATACAAAAAAATGCCAGAGTTACAGTTATCTCATGGTGGTTTTACACAAAAGAGTATCTTTGGTTCTACACAGCATACAGGGACAGTTTTAAATCTTATTCATGGAGCAGATGGTGAAGATGGTACTGTTGCAGCACTTTTAGATTTCTTCTCTATTAAGTACATAGGACCACGTGTAGATGCTTGTGTCTTCTCTTATGACAAACGCTATACAAAATACCTTGCAGATGCAGTGGGTGTTAAAAGTGTAAATTATGAAGTTTTATATGCTGATAGACATGAAAATATAAAAACACCTTTTCCTGTTATAGTTAAACCCTCGCGTTTAGGAAGTTCTATAGGTGTAAGTATAGTAAAAGAAGAGAGTGAACTTGATTATGCACTCGATACTGCATTTGAGTTTGATAAAAGTCTTTTAGTTGAACCTTTTATAGAAGGTGTTAAAGAGTATAACCTAGCAGGATATATGGCAAATGGAGAGATTCGTTTTTCAATTGTTGAAGAACCACAAAAAGAAGAGTTTTTGGATTTTGATAAAAAATATATGGACTTTTCGCGTTCACAACAAGTACTTCAAGCTGAGATATCAGAAGCACTCGAGGCAAAACTCAAAAATAGTTTTGAAAAAATTTATACTGGTCTTTTTGAAGGGGCTCTCATTAGATGTGATTTTTTTGTAGTAGATGGAGAAGTTCTTTTAAATGAGATAAACCCAATCCCTGGTTCTATGGCAAACTATCTGTTTGAAAATTTTGCTACTTCTATAGAAGAGCTCTCTGAATCTCTACCTCACTCAAAACGTGTAAAATCTACATATGAGTATATACATTCGATATCTGCAGCAAAAGGGAAGTAGATGGCTCTAAAGTCTATACAGTACAATCAAAATACCTTTGAAATAAGTTACGAAATAATGAATCCAGAGGAAAAAGTTGATTTGATTGTTTTGCATGGCTGGGGAAGTAATAAAAATCTTATGAAAAGAGTATTTTCACCTTATATGAAAGGTTTTCGTCATATCTATATAGATTTACCTGGTTTTGGTAATTCAACTTGTAGTACAGTTCTTACAAGTGTTGATGTTGCCCGTATTGTTGAACTTTTTATTAGTAGTATAAGTGCTTCAAAAGATATTGTTTTAGGGCACTCATTTGGTGGAAAGGTAGCACTTATACTCGAGCCAAAAGTCCTTGTTTTAGTTGCAAGTGCAGGTATATATATACCCAAACCATTAAGTGTGCAACTCAAAATCGCAGCAACAAAAGTGTTTAATGCTTTAGGTCTTGCAAGGTTTCGTTCACTCTTTATCGCAGCAGATGCAAAATCACTCTCAAAACCTATGTATGAAACTTTTAAAAATGTAGTCAATGAAGACTTTACTGATGAGTTTAAAAGTTTTAGAGGAAAAGCACTTTTGTGTTGGGGAAAAGATGATACTGCAACACCACTCAGCTCTGCAAAAACTATAGATGAACTCATTACAGACTCAAAACTTGAAGTATATGAGGGTGATCACTACTCTTTTATGCAAAATGCTGAAGATATCTCAAAAAAAATAGAAGCTACATTTTTAGCTACACTAAGGCATTAATATGGAATCTTACGAAACACTTACGGCGTTTGTTGTAAATGTAGGTTTTGTCACACTTTTAGGCTGGTACTTAATCACGAATTTACAATGGTATGACTACAGACTCTCTCGTGTTGTGCTCAAACACCATAAACCACAATGGCATGTTATCTACTTCATAATCCCTTTTATTGCGTACTATACTACGGGTGAGTTTTTTACTATCTTTTTTCTCTTTGCTATGATACCAGCTATGATTTTGTGGCACAAAAAGCTTGATAAAAAACTTGTGCTTACTTGGAGAGTCAAGCGTTTTCTTATACTTTTAGTTTCGCTAACTCTTTTTCAAAATGTCCTTTGTACTCTTAAAGATGCATGTGCTGTTTATGGTGTTTTTATGCCTTTAGCTATAGCATACATAGGCTCTTATATCATAGAAGGCTATCTCTTTAATGTCTATAAAAAAGAGGCAAAAAAGAAACTCTCAAGTATGAAAGATTTACAAGTAATCGCTATTACAGGGAGCTACGGAAAAACAAGTATCAAAAACTTTGTTGCTGAGATATTATCTACAAAGTACAAAACATATCCAACACCACGAAGTATTAATACTCTTGGTGGAATTATGGCTGATATCAACAACTCTTTACCTGAAGATACAGAGATTTATGTTTGTGAAGCAGGCGCTCGTCAAACAGGTGATATCTATGAAATAGCTACATTTGTCGAACCACAAACTGTTGTAGTGGGCAAGGTTGGCGAAGCTCATATTGAGTATTTTAAAACACTTGAAAATATTAAAAGAACAAAACTAGAGCTTATGCAGTCTCCGCGTTTAAAGAGAGCCTTTATACACAACTCAGTTACAGATGAACCACATGAAAAAGTAACTTTTTTTGGTGATGAGATAAAAAATGTAAACGCCACACTCGAAGGTACAGATTTTGAGTTAGAAATAGAAGAAGAAGTTTATCAGCTTCACACGAATGTATTAGGTGCATTTCAAACAATGAACATCGCTGTAGCTGTACGAATAGCAAAAGAGTTTGGAATGAGTAAAGATGAAATTACAAAAGCTGTCTCTAAATTAGAAGCAGTTGAGCACAGACTGCAGCTCATTAAAGCAGGTGGAAAACTCATTCTTGATGATGGCTACAATGGTAACATAGATGGGATGTTAGAGGGAATTAGACTCTGCTCTTTACATGATGGAAATAAAGTAATTGTAACTCCTGGTTTAGTTGAGAGTAGAGATGAACTTAATTTACAGCTTATCCAAGCTATAAATAAGGTCTTTGATACAGTTATCGTGACAGGTTCACTCAATGCAGAGTTGTTTAACAAAAACCTTCAAGTTAAGAACAAGACTATACTTGCAGATAAGTCAAAACTCACCGAAGTACTTGGACACCAGACAAAAGCAGGGGATGTCATTCTTTTTGCAAATGATGCTCCAAATTTTATTTAGGAAAATATATGTTAGATAAAAGCATGAAACTCATCTCTTACCTTACTGCGTTTGTACTGCTTTTACTTGTAGTCTTAATTCTTTTTGATGCAACATCGCGTTATCTCTTTTCTGCGGGTTCAACCGCATTACAAGAGCTTGAGTGGCATTTTTTTGATGTTGTTATTTTACTGAGTATTGCCTATACCTTTAAGCAAAACGCACATGTTCGTGTTGATATCTTTTACAATAACTTCTCTCTTAAAACACAGACTATTATAAACATACTCTCGATTATTTTTTTTATACTCCCTCTTTCATTTTTAATTGTCTATATAGGTATAGATTTTGTGCAGATGAGTTATTTACAAAATGAAGCTTCTTCCAATCCTGGTGGACTTACAAATCGTTGGATAGTAAAATCACTTATGCCACTCGCGTTTATCTTCCTCTCTTTACAAGCATTTGTGATGCTTGTTGAAGAGTTTAAAAAATGGAGAAGCCTATGATAGCTATGATCATGTTTGTCTTAGCACTTGCACTACTTCTAATCGGTGTTCCTGTCGCGTTTGCTTTTGGTGGTGTTGCTATGATATTTGCTTTTATCATTCCTGAACTAGGGTTTGATGTGTTTAACATCTTGCCTTTTAGAATTTATGGAATTATGAGCAATACAACACTTATGGCAGTTCCTCTTTTTATCATGATGGGTCTAATCTTAGAAAAATCTGGCATGGCTGAAAAACTTTTGATATCTATGAGTATTATGTTTAAAGGCGTTAGAGGTGGACTTGGTGTGAGTGTTGTACTCGTTGGTGCAATTCTCGCAGCTTCTACGGGTATAGCTTCAGCGACTGTAGTTATGATGAGTTTGATTGCCCTTCCACTTATGATAAATGCAGGTTACAACAAGTCACTTGCAGCCGGAACTATCGCTTCAAGTGGTACCCTTGGGCTTATTATTCCTCCTTCTATTATTCTTATCATTCTTGGTGATGTTATGAGTGTAAGTGTTGGTGATTTGTTTATGGGTGCTGTACTGCCTGGTTTGACACTTGTCCTTTTGTATGTCATTTATATTCTCATTCGAGCATACATAAACAAAGAGGATGCTCCAGCTATTATAAGTGATGAAAAAATCTCTTTTTCTGAACTCTTTAAGGCAATTTTTCCTCCAATGTTGTTGATGGTTTCAGTGCTTGGAAGTATTTTTGCAGGTATAGCATCACCTACTGAGTCGGCTGCGTTTGGAATTTTAGGTGGCTTTATTTTGTCATTTTTAAACAAAAAATTAAACTTTGAAATGGTGAAATATGCTCTTTTTGAGACTATGAAACTCTCTGGAATGATTTTTATGGTGCTTATTGCTGCTACTGCGTTTAGTCTTGTTTTTAATGAGCTTGGCGGAAGTGACTTGATTTTAGAGTTTTTTAGTGATGATATTGGGGATGTTTGGGTTTTTATAGCTGTTGCAATGCTGAGTATCTTTATTCTTGGTTTTTTCATAGATTTTATAGAGATTAGTTTTATCATTGTGCCTATACTCGTGCCTATTATGAGTGCATTTGGAATAGACCCTATTTGGTTTGCAGTTCTTATAGCGATGAACCTTCAAGCCTCTTTTTTAACACCTCCTTTTGGTCTTTCTCTCTTCTTTTTTAAAGGTGCAGCTGGAGATAGTGTCACAACCATGCAGATATATAAAGGGATTATTCCTTTTATACTACTTCAAGTTTTGGGGCTTGGTTTAGTTATTTTATTTCCTGATTTAGTTTTTGCGTTTCTTTAGGCAAAATGCCTAAAAAGTTTTTCTTAGAACTCTCAATAAGTTTTTAGTTAGACATGATAAAATGCAGAATAAAAATTTATTACTAGGATAGTATATGTTAAGTGTATTAGTAGAGTTTAGTATGTTTCCAACATCAAGTGATGGCCGTGAGGGTGCATCAGTTTCAAAGAGTGTAAGTAAAATTATAGATGCAATAGACAAGTCTGGAGTTCCTTATCAACTCACACCTATGGGAACTGTTTTTGAGGCTCCAAGTATGAAAGAGGCATTGGGAGTACTTGAGATGGCATATGAGCAGTTGAGTGATCTTGAGAGAGTTTACTCTTCACTAAAATTTGACATTCGTAAAAATACGGAAAATAGACTTAAAACAAAGATAGCATCAGTAGAAAAAGTACTCGGTCGTGAGGTTAGTCACTAAAAAATAGGAGTGAAAATGGAAGATATATTGTATGCTCCTTGGCGAGATGAGTATGTTACAAACCAAAAGATAGAAGGCTGTGTTTTTTGTCACATAAGTACTCACGATGAAGAGGATTTACATATCCTTTATAAAGATGAGCACTGCTTTATGGTGATGAATAAGTACCCTTATACTCCAGGGCATTTTATGATTATTCCCCATTTTCACACAGATAAGCTTGAAGAGTTAGACTCAGAGGTCTGGCTTCATATGTCCGCATTGGCTCAAAAAGGTGTCAAACTCCTAAAAGAGGGTATGAATGCGCAAGGTGTAAACATCGGTATGAACCTTGGTGCAGCAGCAGGTGCGGGAATAGCAGAGCATATTCATATGCATCTTGTTCCGCGTTGGCAAAGAGATACAAACTTTATAACTTCCATAGCAGAGACTCGCGTTTACTCCACTGACTTTGAAAAAATTTACAAAAAAATTAAGAGCTTGATACCAGAGTATATTTAGTGTTAGTCAAGCTTTTACTTCTCTGTGTTTTTGTTTTAGATATCTTAAGTGCACAGGAGTATCCTAAGACATTTGCAAGACTTGGAACGCCACTTTTTCAATCATCACAAAAACTCTCTACATTTACAGATATACAAAGTTTAACACCCGAGATAGAGAAGTTTCAAACAAAGGTTGTAATTGCCACAAAGAATGGAAAAAAAGTAGACACAAGTCAAGACAAAAAAGAGATTAAAAACTACCTTCTAGAACTTAGAGCTCTTCAAAAAAACTATGATTTTTTACTTCATCTTATACACAAAGAGATACTTCAAGCCATAAATAAAAAAGAGTACGATACCTTTATAAAACTTACATCTTTGGAACTTCAAGGACTCTTAGAAAACAAAAACATAAAAAACAGATCCATTGCATTCTATCAAAAGAACAAAGCGAAAAAAAAATCTAATTTACTTGAAAAAAAGATAAACAATGAAGCACTTCTTGAGGCTACAACTCAAGAATTTTACAATGAGATAGTAGAGTCTAATTACAGCTCAGAAGATAAGAAAAAAAGGGCTACTAAAAGTGTTTCTATATACACTATGCGTGCGAAAAATGAGATACAAGTTTTCTTTTTAAATGTAAATCCTTATGATGTGACTGTAAGAGTGAACGCAGACTATAAAAATATAAAAGAGAGTCCAAACACTACAAAAGAGTTTGTAATAAAAGCAAAAACAAGTACAAAGTATACAAGCTTACAACTCACCAAAGCAGAGAGTTCTTACAGTTTTTCTTATGCTTGGATTATAGGCAGTAAAGACGCTATCCATGATGATGCGTACATATATAGACTCCCTTTTGCTAGAGGGAGTAAACATAGAGTCTCTCAAGCTTACAATGGTGCCTATACACACAAGGGGAGTTCTCAATACGCAATAGACTTTGTGATGAAAGAAGGAACAAAAATTTATGCAGCTCGTGAGGGTGTAGTCGTACGAACAAAATCAGATTCTAATAGTGGTGGATATGATAAAAAATTTGCTAAAGATGGAAATTATGTAACCATAGCACATAATGATGGAACCCTTGCAACATATTATCATTTAAAACGCCATGGAGTGACTGTTAAAGTTGGTGAAAAAGTACAAAGAGGAAGTCACATTGCTTACTCTGGTAACACTGGATACTCGAGTGGGCCGCATTTACACTTTGCAGTTTTTAAAGCTATAAGTGCAAGAGCAACACATACTATACCAACAAGGTTTATGGGTGAAAGAGGTCTTATAGAGACTCCTGAGAGAGGTGAAATATATGAGGCACGATAGTGATTTTTTATCACTTTGTTTACCTATATTTAAATGTAAGTAGCTATAATCAGCAAAGTAATAAATATGATAAGGAATAACTATGAAAAGAAGAGATTTTTTTAAAACTTCAATAGTCGCATCTGCTGCTGTTTTAGGTACTAGCCTTTCAGCTGGTCAAACAACCCAACCAATAGATAATAGAAAAGTGTCAGATATGGCTTTTCCAGAAAAACGCCCACTCATTACATACTCAGACAGACCACCACTCCTAGAATCACCAAGAAGTACTTTTACTCAAGGTATTACGGAAAATGATCAATTTTTTGTTAGATGGCACCTTCCGGATATTCCGACACAACTTGATCCTGATGCTTATACTATTAAGATTGATGGACTTGTAAAAAAAGAGTTAAATATTTCACTCAAAGAGCTTAAAAATAGTTTTGAGCAAGTTGAAGTAACTGCGGTTCTTCAGTGTGGTGGAAATAGCCGTTCAGCGTTTCATCCAATAGCTGGTGGTATCCAGTGGGGTAGTGGAGCTATGGGTTGTGCTAAATGGAAAGGTGTAAGACTCTCAGACATTCTTAACCGTGCAGGACTTTCAAAAGATGCAAAATTTATTGGTTTTAACGGTAAAGATAATGCAGCTTACTACGAAACACCAAACTTCGTAAGAGAACTTGAAGTTGAAGAGTTAAACGATCATGTTATTCTTGCTTATGAGATGAATGGTGAAGATTTACCTTACCTAAATGGATATCCACTGCGTTTAGTTATTCCAGGATACTACTCAGATAGCTGGGTAAAAATGCTTAGTAACATCACTGTAACAAACAAGTATAAATCTCTTTTCTTTATGGATGTTGCTTATAGAGTTCCAGATAATGAAACTGAAAGTGAAACGCCAGATAAACACTTTAAACCAACGAAACCAATTACTTTTATGAATGTAAAATCTATCATTGGATATCCTGAAAATGGTATGAAGGTTTATCATAATTCTCATGTCGTAGTTCGTGGTGTTGCATTTGATGATGGTCATGGTATTGAGAAAGTTCTTATCTCTACAGATGAGGGTAAAACTTGGGATGAGTCTGAACTTAAACAAGAAAATGGACGTTATGCATTTAGTGAATTTAGATTTGCTTATAAACCAACGAAATATGGAAAAGTAAATATTATGGCTAAGGCAATAAACCGCCTAGGTCAAGAGCAACCCCTTGCTAAAGATATTTTATGGAACCATGGTGGATATAAGTATAACGGTATCGATGTAGTTACAGTAGAAGTGGTATAAGGAGAGAAATGATGAAAAAAATAGTATTATTAAGCATGTTAGCATTTGGTTCACTTTTTGCACAGGTTAATGAACCTGTAGAAGTTCCATATATCTCTTATGAGATTAAAATGGGTAAGGGTTTTGATGCAGTTCAAGCAAACTGTTTAATGTGTCACTCTTTTGGTTATATCATCAACCAAGGTCCACAGTCTAAAGAGTTTTGGGCGAAGAAAGTTGATAAGATGATTGTACATTTTAAAGCACCTATGACTAAAGAAGATGTAACAACAGTTACAAATTATCTCTTTGAACATTATGGTAATGGAAAGTTAAAATAAATAAAATAGAAACACAATAATTTTATTGTGTTTCTAAAACCTCCTTCTCCCCCTCACAAAATAACTAAAATTTATAAAATCAAAGAGTAAATATGTTAGAATGTATCTAAATTAAGCTCAAAGGTTTTTTTATGAAAAACATGTCTATTAGCAACAAAATTCACCTCCCTCTCATCGTCTCCATTTTACTTGGTTTTGTAATCATTATTTTGAATTACTTCTCTTCTATATCAGATATGAGAGATGAAGTTTATGAGTCAGAAAACAGTAGTATTCACAGTATGTATGATGATTTACTATTAGGGAAGAAGAACATTGGTTTAACAAATGTAATTAACATTGCGGACAATTACTATGTAAAGACAGCTTTAAAAGAAAATAACCGTGAAATAGCTATAGATGGATTGCAAAATCTTTCTAAAAAATTTAAAGACAATACAGAGTTTCAAAATGTAAAAATCCATATTCACGATTCAGCTCTTCATAGTTTTTTAAGATCATGGAAGAAAGAGAAGTTTGGTGATGATTTAAGTTCTTTTCGTCATACAATTAAAAAGGTAAAAGAGACTCAACAACCTTTAGTAGCTATAGAACTTGGGGTCGCAGGTATATCATTGCGTGGTATCTCACCAGTTTTTGATAATGGAGAGTACATTGGTTCTGTTGAGTTTATGCAAGGTTTAAACTCTATCGCTCGAGCTGCTAAAAATAGTTATAACACTGATTTAGTAATACTTCTTGATAACAAATACCTCTCAATAGCGAAGCGTTTAGCAGATGCACCAAAGGTAAGTAACTACACACTCGCCATGGTTCAAAAAGATGCAAATATGAACTTCTTTAATGAGCTTTCTGATGTTCATTTTGAAGATACAGAAAATATTGCTTATACAAAAGACTATTTTATAGTTTCTGAGCCTATTTTGGATTTTTCACAAAATGTTATAGGTTATGTAGTTATGGGTAAAAAACTTGATTTAGTTGAAAAAATTGTATCAAGTTCTAAGACTTCTTTATTGACACAAGTAATCATCATGGCTTCTATCGACCTCTTTATTTTAATCTTCTTAATGATAGTTATTAAAAGAGCAGTAGCAAATCCAATAATTAACCTTGATAAAGTAGCAAAAGAGCTCTCAGAAGGAGACGCAGACCTCACTCAAAGACTCCCAGTTCTCTCTAATGATGAGCTTGGACATGCAAGTAGAAGCTTCAACACCTTCTTAGATAAGGTTGAAGCAATAGCCCTAGCTTCAAAAGAGGAAGCACAAAAAGCAGAAGAGTCTGCTCAAAAAATTTATGAAGAGTCTGAAAAAAATAGACTGACACTAGCCTTATCTTCTGAAATGTTAGCGGGTGCTATAGATAATGCTGATAACCTTCGAGTAAGTATGAGTGATAATGTTGATAAGGTTAATCTTGTAAACGAGCTTAATGCTAAAACAAGTGAAGTTATACAAGATGTGACTGTTTCTACAAACAATATGAAAGATGCTATTGGAAGTATTACAGAAATGGTTGGGGACTCTAGACACTCAGCAGAAGAGTTAAATGCAAATGTTCAAGAGATTTATAGTGTTATCTCCCTTATTAAAGATATCTCAGACCAAACAAACCTACTTGCACTAAACGCAGCTATAGAAGCGGCTCGTGCGGGTGAACATGGTCGTGGTTTTGCTGTTGTTGCAGATGAAGTACGTAAACTAGCAGAGCGTACTCAAAAAGCAACGAGTGAAGTTGAAGCAAACATTAGTGTCTTAAAACAAAACTCTACAAATATGAGTGAAAACAGCGAGAAAATTGAAGAGTACTCTATATCTTCTCAGGAGACACTTGATGAGTTTATAAATGTCTTACAAGTACTTATCAGTAATGCAGAAGAGATTACTAGAGATAACGAACTTATAGGACATGAACTCTTTGCAAACATGGCAAAACTTGATCATATGGTGTATAAAAACAATGGTTATTCATCTATGATGAGCGGCGAAGTAAACTTTAAACTCACAGATCATACTGAGTGTCGTTTTGGTAAGTGGTATGATACTGCCGGTAAAGATCAATTTGGTAGTAAAGTAGAATTTCAAGGAATGGTATCTCCACATAAAGAAGTTCATGATACGATTCAAAAAGCTATGAGTTTGATTGGAACTAAAGATGTAGACAAAATAATTGAGCTATTTAAAGATGCTGAAAAAGCATCTAAACAGTTGTTTGTAAGTTTAGACACATTAACTAAAGAGAAGTAAATTCTCTTTAGTCTCTCTTTTTTCCCTTCAAGACAAAGAAAAAAATACCTGCTATCACGACAAGAATTGCTACTCTGATTGTTAATGTTGTAAAGTCTGTTGTATCATTCATATACCTATCCTTTTCTACTCTTATATTTCTTTAAGTTATTTATTATATCAAAAAAACAAAAAATACTTAGGCTATAGCAAATAGTGCTGCGCTATAATACTAAAAAATTTATAGAGTAAAAGAGTACTATGATACAGCTGCAAAACATCTCAAAAAACTTCGCTTCCCAAGAACTATTTTCAAACTTAAATCTTAAGCTAAATGCAGGTAATCGTAGTGGTTTAGTAGGAAGAAATGGAAGCGGAAAATCTACTCTTTTTAAGATAATACTTGGAGAAGAGTCCGCTGATAGTGGAGAGGTGATTATCCCTAAAAACTACAGAATAGGAACGCTTAAGCAACATCTTGTTTTTAGTGAAAAAACACTTAGAGAAGAGGCTGCCTTAGCTCTCTCTGGTGAGATGAAGTATGATACTTACAGAGTTGAGAAGATTTTGTTTGGGCTTGGGTTTAGCGCTGAAGACTTAGAGAAAGATCCACTCTCTTTCTCAGGTGGGTATCAGATACGTATAAATCTTGCAAAGCTCCTTGTAACAGAGCCAAATCTCCTTCTCTTAGATGAGCCTACAAACTACCTTGACATTGTTTCACTTAGATGGCTCAAGAGTTTTTTGAGAGCTTTTGAGGGTGAAGTCATACTCATAACACACGACAGAGATTTTATGGATGGCGTTTGTACTCACACTATGGGAATCGTTCGTAAAGATATAGAGATGATTCAAGGAGATACTCATAAGTTTTATGAGCAGTTAAGTGCAAATGATGAGCTTTACGCAAAACAAAAAGTAGCACAAGACAAAAAAGTAAAAGAGCTTGAAGAGTTTATAGCAAAAAACAAGGCAAGAGCATCAACAGCTTCACTGGCCCAGTCAAAAGTAAAACAGTTAGAGAAGATGCAGAGAATGGATGATCTCTCTTTTGATAACTCCTTATGTTTTGATTTTAACTTTAAAGAGTCTCCTGCAAAACTAATGCTAGAAGTGCAAAACCTCAGTTTTGGATACTCACCTGAGAACATCTTGTTTAAAGATATATCATTTAGTGTAAAACACGGAGAGACTCTGGGTATCATTGGAAAAAATGGAAAGGGAAAATCAACGCTTCTCAATGTTTTAGCTAAAGAGTTAAAAGCACTTAGCGGAGAGATAAACTCACATCCATCAGTAGAGTTTGCACATTTTGGTCAAACAAACATTGCAAGACTTCATCCTGAAGCGACTGTGACAGATGAGATTCACTCTGCAAATACAAAACTCTCTACTCAAGTGATAAGAAGCATCTGTGGGGCAATGATGTTTAGTGGAGAGAGTGCAGACAAAAAAGTCTCACTTCTCTCCGGTGGTGAAAAATCTCGTGTAATGCTTGGACAGATTTTAGCCCGTGAAGTAAATCTTCTTTTCCTAGATGAGCCAACCAACCACTTAGATATGGAAAGTATCGCAGCACTTACAAACGCCATACAGAGTTTTGAGGGTGCGGTCATCATCGTAACTCACTCAGAAGAGCTGCTTCGTCGCGTTTGCGATAGACTGATAGTCTTTTCAAAAGAGGGTGCAGAGTACTTTGATGGCGGTTACGATCTGTTCTTAGAAAAGATGGGTTGGGAAGATGAGGAGAGTGAAGAAAAGAGTAAAGCGGCTCCAAAGTCAAACGCCAAAGAGAACAAAAAACTTCGTGCAGAGCTCGTTCGCGAGAGAAACAAACTGACAGCCTCACTAAAGAAAAAAGTAGAAAAACTTGAAGCACTCATCATGGAGACAGAAGAGAAGCTTGAAGTGCATCACCAAGAGCTTATAGAAGCTTCAAACACGGGAGATAGTGCAACACTGATGGAACTCTCTAAGCTAGTATCTAGCGAAGAAACTAAAGTAGAAGAGAGTTTTGAAGAGCTAGAAGTGGCACAAACCGAGCTTGATGAGATAAACGCAGAGTATGAGAAAAAGATAGAGGATTTAGGATGAGTAGAGAGCTTTATTTTTTACGTTCAAGTGAGCAAAAGATAGTTACTGACATGTTTAAACATGCACACCCAACAAAAGAGGATGAGCTTTTAAAATATACCGAGTTTTATGGTTTGACTCCTAAAGATTTAGGTCTTTATGCTTTGGTAAGTGGTGAAATAGCAGGAGCTATTTGGTCGAGAAAATTTGAGGGCGATGTTGGAGCGACTCTAAGTGTCGCAATTGTTCCTAAGTTTAAAGACGAAGGTATAGAGAGCTTTATGATAGAGCAATTTTTAGAAGAAGCAGCCGCTGTTTTTGATGAGCTTAGCATAGATATAAGTGCACAAGCAGAGTCAAAAGAATTATATGAAACATTTGGATTTACTCCAACGAAAAATGATTTTGTCCTTAGTAAAACGCTTGAGCGAAAAGATGTGATTCGGCCAAGTGATGGATATGATCCAAAAAAATGGATGGACTAAGAAAATGAAGAAAAAATACCTACTTTTTGATAACGATGGCGTTTTAGTAGAGACGGAAAAACATTACTTCACTGCAAATATAAAAGCTCTTAAAGAGTTTGACATTGAACTTGATTTTAGTAGATATATGGAGATTATGGCAAGAGGTGGAACCGCTTGGGAGTTGGCAAGCGAAGCGGGAATCTCGCAAAAAGATATAAACGCCAAACGCATAAAACGCGATGAGTACTACCAAGAATTACTTTTGAGTGAAGAGATAGAGATAGCCGGAGTTGTGGATGTACTTAAAGAGTTAAAAGAACACTACCAAATGGGAGTTGTGACAACTGCAAGACGTGTAGATTTCGACCTTATACACAATAGTAGAGAGATAATCAAGCAGATGGATTTTACTCTCTGCGTTGAAGAGTATCCAAGAGCGAAACCATTTCCTGATCCATATCTTGCTGGGATGAAAATGTTCAACGCAACACAAAGCGAGTGTTTAGTCATTGAAGACTCGCAACGCGGTCTCACTGCGGCAGTAAACGCAGGGATAGATTGTGCGGTTGTGGCAAACGAGTTTACTAAAACGCATGACCTCTCAAAAGCGACATATAAAATCCAATCTCTACAAGAATTACCGCAATTACTTTACTCTTTGAAACAGTAAGACCATGCTTTTAAGCTAGAATTATCTTTTATGCTTACAATCAAGAATAATTCTGTACCATAGGCTCAATAGATAAATATAAGAGTGAAAATATGACAGAAACAGAAAAATTAGTTAAAGCACAAGTTAAAAAGTATGAAAAAGTAGAAGAAGATGAGTACGAAAGTGAAGCCCAAAATAAGATAGCCTTTGCAAAACAACTCAGAGTTGAACTTTCAAAAGATTTGTTTGGTCAGAATGAAGCTATAGAGACTGTTGTAAACAGTATGAAAAATGATATCACTGAAAATAAAAAAGCTCCTAAGTCAACGTACCTTTTCTTAGGTTCTCCTGCAACTGGAAAGAGTTACTTAGCTGAACTTATGAGTGAGCACATTCCAAAGTACAGAATCATGACATTTGATATGACACAGTATCATCAACAAAATGGTGGGGAGCTTTATGGTTATCCTGCTGGTTGGAAAGGGTATGGTGTTGGACAACTCACTGGTTTTGTACATAGAAACCCTAAGTCTATCATCGTTTTAGACTCTTTTGAAAAGTGTGACACAAACATCCAAAGTAATCTCCTCTCAATTTTTCAAGGCGGTAAAATGCGTGATGGTTGTGGTTGGGATAAGGTAACAGACGAGCCATGTAGTGAAGACCAAGATATCATCTATACAGATGAAAACGCCACTTACATGGTTGATTTTACTGAGACTATCTTTATCATTACTACGAGTTTGGGAAGCGAGCTTTACTTAGACAACAGATTTAAAGAGCTTGTAAAACAAGACTACATTCAAGCTGAGTCTATGATTATTGAGGCGATTAGACGCGAGAAAAAACGCGACAGTAGAAGTGGTGGAGAGCAACAAGCTATCATTCCTGAACTCGTTTCTAGATTTTCTCAAGCACACATAGTTCTTTTTAACAAGCTAAACTATCAGGCGTTTGAGAAGATTACTAAGAAGATATTTTTAGACTATAAAGATGGTTTTAACAAAAAGTACGAGATAGAGTTTGTACTCTCAAACAATTTTGAAAACTTCTTAAAAGTCCAAATCCTTAACTTTGCTCCAGAGTTAGATGCAAGACGTCTCAAAGATAAGGTAAGCACTACATTTTTTAATAAAATCACAGAGCACATTGTAAACTCTGGTAAATCTACAAGACAGTTTCATACCATCAAAGTATCACTCTCAAAAGAGTGTATCAACTATGTAAATGATATGATTAATCCTCTTATTGAAGAGGAGATGATAGTTAAAGAACTATTTAGAAAAAATGTCACACTCTATGTGGATGACAAAATCACTAGTAAAAATGGTGTCATCACTTACAAGATAAACAGCTGTAAGTTTAAACAAGTAACGAGAATTAAAGACTTTAGTGAGGATGGGCTTGTTTTTGACATTCCAAAAGTATCTTTTAGCGACATTGCAGGTCACCATATTGCAAAGCAGAGACTTCATGAGGTTATCAACTTCTTTAAAGAGCCAAGACTTTTAAGAAGTTTTGATATAGAACCACCAAAAGGGATGCTTCTGTATGGACCTCCAGGAACTGGTAAAACGATGCTTGCAAAAGCCTTTGCCAAAGAAGCTGAACTCCCTTTCATCTCTATCACGGGACTTGAACTCCTGCAACCAGAAAAGACAAAAAAAGTCTTTGCTAAAGCAAAAGAGTACTCTCCTGCCATTGTTTTTATAGATGAGATAGATACTATTGGTAAACGCGGAGGTGGTGGTACACGTGAGATCGCCATCAACACACTGCTCGCTGAGATGGATGGTTTTTCTGGTTATAAAGGTGAAAATGTTTTTGTTATCGCTGCTACTAACTATAAAGAAAATATAGACACAGCTATCATTAGACCAGGTCGTATTGAGATTCATATAGAGATAAACAATCTTGATAAGGATGCAAGACTCTACTTTTTAGAAGGTATCATTAACAATAAGCCCTCAAGTGGTGACTTTGACATGAATAAACTCTTGATGTATACAGCTGGATTTACAGGTGCTCAACTTGAACTACTAAGTAAAGAAGCATCATTTTACTGCCTGCGTCACACTCTGCCTGCAATAACACAAGAGATTTTGATTGAGCAGATAAACGCCATCAAGTATGGAGAGAAACAATCGTATCTCTCTATAGAGCAGATGTTTGAAGAGACTGCGATTTATGAAGCAGGACGTGCTGTCATTTCAAAAATATTGATGCCTCATGTTCATATAGAACATGTCAGTCTAACACCAAAAGCTAATAATGAGCGTTTTGTCTCACACAACTATAGTGATGTTCAAGACAATATGACAGTCAAAGACTTTCAAGATAAAATCTGTGTCTCACTCGCTGGAAGAACAGCACAGATAAAACTCTTTGGAGAGATTGATGGAGTAGATAGTGGTGCCTCAAATGATCTGCAACAAGCGACTCGTGATGCTTATACTGCCATAGCGCACTACGGTATGGACAAAGAGGTAGGCTACATAAATATAAATGGTGTTATGGATGCACAAGATAACTCTACAAGTAACCGAGATACAAAACACTTTCATGCAAAAATAGATACAGCACTTGAACGCTGGATGCTTGAAGCTGAAAATAGGATTATTGAGTTAGTAAATGAGCACTGGTCTCTTATTGAAAAATTATCAAAACTACTTCTGGAAAAAGAGATTATTTATGAAGATGAGCTTGTTGAGATTGTAGCTGATGCTAAGTAAACTCTAGTGCTAAGAGAACTTGTAAAAGAGATTGCTAAAAAAACAACTCTAAAAAAAGAGCATATACAAAACATACTAAAGCTTTTAGATGAGGGTTCTACCATTCCTTTTATTGCTCGTTATCGTAAAGAGATGAGTGGTGGGGCTGATGATGAAGTGCTTCGTGAATTTGAGCTTATTTATCTTAGTGCGAAGAAACTCTTAGAGCGTAAAGAAGAGATTTCTCGTCTTATAGAGGAGAGAGCGACTCTTAGTGAAGCTCTAAAAAAAAGCATAGAAGAAGCAGATAGTTTAAGAGTTTTAGAAGATATTTACAGACCTTTTAAAGAGAAAAAGTCTTCTCGCGCAACTACTGCTATGGCCAAAGGTTTAACACCTTTGGCAAACACTCTCCAAAGTGCTAGACTTACAATAAAAGAGTTTGAGAGTGAAGCTAAGAAGTATGTAAAAAAAGATGTCACTTGTGTGGCTGAAGCCATCAAAGGAGCACAAGACATCTTAGCTGAACGCTACGCCGAACTTTCTCGTGAACGCGAAGCCCTACGAAACTCAATGCTGCGTTTTGGAGTATTAGAGACAAAAAAAACTAAAACTTTTGATGAGAATGGCGTTTACAAAAACTTAGCGGCTAAGTCTGAAAAAGTAGCTTATATTCCTTCGCATAGATATCTTGCAATTATGAGAGCTCTAAAAGAAAAAGAGCTTTCTGTGAAGATAACTATAGATATTGCAAGAATTGAAGAGAACATAAAACAGTACAAAATTCCTCGCAATGCTTCAAGCTCAAAAGAGTTACTTTTTGATGCATACAAAGATGGTCTCAAGAGACTTCTTTTACCGTCTATAGAACGCGAGGTACAGAGTGAGCTAAAAGAAAAAGCTGATAGTGCGGCTATATCTGTTTTTGGTAAAAACCTCTCTCAACTTCTGATGACTCCACCTGTTACTAAAATGGTGCTTTTAGGAGTAGATCCTGCATTTGTAAGTGGCTGTAAACTCGCTGTCATAGATGAAAATGCCAACTTTTTGGAATCGGCTGTTATTTACCCGACCGAACCTAGAAAAGATTATGAAAATTCAAAGAAAAAAGTACTACAACTTGCTAAAAAGTATAATATCTCTGGAGTGGCTATAGGAAATGGAACTGGTTCTCGTGAAACGCAGGAGTTCTTTGCAAGGCTAAACGCCGAAGAAAATGCCAATCTTCGTTATACAGTAGTCTCTGAGGCAGGTGCTTCAGTCTATTCTGCTTCTAAGCTTGCACAAGATGAGTATCCTAATCTTGACGTAACCATAAGAGGTGCAATCTCCATTGCGCAAAGACTTCGCGACCCGATGGCAACACTTGTAAAGATAGATCCAAAATCTCTTGGAATAGGGCAGTACCAACATGATGTAGACCAAAAACTTCTGCTTAAACGCCTGGATGATGTAACTATGGACTTGGTAAATAGAGTAGGGGTAGACATAAACTCCGCTTCGGCTTCACTGCTTTCTCATGTAGCGGGAATAGGTGCTAAGATAGCTAAAAATATCATAGAGTTTCGAGATGAAAATGGAGAGTTTACTACAAAAAGCCAACTCCTAAAAGTAAAAGGTCTTGGAAAAAAAGCTTATGAACAAGCCGCTGGATTTATCCGCATAAAGAGTGGTAAAAATCCTTTTGACAACAGTGGAATTCACCCTGAGAGTTATGAGGTGGCAAAAAAACTGGGTGGCTTAGACTTAGATAGCATTGATGTAGTGTTTAAGTCAAAAGAGTTGGCTGTGGGAGAAGAGACACTTATAGACATCATCAAAGAGCTTAAAAAACCAGGTTTTGACCCTAGAGAAGAGTTACCACTCATACCTTTTAAAGAGGGGCTTACCGATATAAAAATGCTTAAAGAGGGGAGTTTTGTTTCAGGAATTGTGCGAAATATCACTGACTTTGGAGCTTTTGTAGACATCGGACTTAAAAACGATGGAATGATTCATATCTCTAAGATGGCGAAGGGAAGGATTTCCCATCCTTTAGAAGTACTCTCTTTAAACCAATACTTACCACAGATAGAAGTTATAGCTATAGAGAGTGAAAAGGGTAAAGTGGGTCTGAGTTTAGTTTAAAAAACTAAGCTTAGCCAAGCTGTGGTGCTGCTTGTGAATCCCATTTTGCAATATGTTGTGTATACCACTTTTTAAAGTCATTTTCTAAAAAGCCTTGAAGTTCTGTAGGACCTTTGAGAACATCCCAGCGTTTTTTAAACTTCTCTAGTTTTTTTCTGATAGCATCATGGTCACTTTTATGCATTTGCGTATCAGAGTAAGCAACTTGTGCCATCATCTCTTCTTCTGTTTGAAAGTGAGCTTCTATCTCGGCTAAAAACTTAGGGAAAAGTTCATCTACTTTTTCTACATCTTTAGCTACAACACTGTCATGAAACTCGTTGATTACTTCTAGTTCGTCTTCATGTAGCATGTTCATCATTGAGTTTGCAACTTGCTGTACATCTTGTTTTTGAATTAACATATTATCTCCTAATTTAAAAAAATATTATAGCTATAAAAAATTTATAATTACTGAGGTATCCTAAGAAATTTTAAACTTTAAAGAGTAGTTATAATGCAAAAGAATGATAAGGAAAATTACTGTATTATCTTTTTAAAGTTGAGGAGAAAATTTTGATAACAGTAGAACAATTACCAATGGTAGCAATTTCAAGCATGAATGATACTCACCTTGAAGAGACAATCCTTGTAAACAAGCTTCAAGAAAGTGCAAAAGCAGGAAATGTAGCTGAAGTAACTTCGGTACTTCAAGAGTTACTTGCACATACAAAAGAACACTTTCGTGGCGAAGAGGAGATGATGCAAGAGAGTGGATTTTCAGCCTTTGCTATGCATAAGGGGGAACATGATAGACATTTAAATGAACTCAATGCTCTTATAAAATACTTCGATACTAACAGAGATACAAAGGCTATAACGGCCTATGTCGATGGAAACTTAGTACGATGGTTGCTGCATCATATAGAAACTATGGATACAGTGACAGCTCTTCATATACAAAAGAGTGCTCAGTAGTATCTTTAGTGCGAGGTGCTTTTCTTTTTTGCACCTACTAACCAGTAAGATACAGCAAGTCCGACGATAACCCCCGCAATAATCAAAAGCTCATCACCTTTATCAGTTGAGAGTGAGTAGATAAGAACCTTTCTTATAAGTGCAGCCATGGCGAGCATAATAAAAGCACCTATGGCAAAGCCTTTACCTTGAAGGTGTGCTATCTCTTCATGAATTAACTCAATAGACGCCCAAAGAACAAGTAAACTTCCAAGAACTGTTAAAATCCCTTTTTCGATTTTTATATCTGTAAAGAAAAGCAGGTAAATATCATATAGAAACAGACCAATAGCAAAAAACGCGACAATTGCTAAGGCTGCTGCTAAAAAGTAGTTTATATATGAGTTGAATTTTTTAAGACCACTCAAGATATTTTTTTCAACTTTTGACATAGATAAGTATTTACCCAGCTCTTCTTCTCTGTATGAACTTGTAAGCGAATCAAGGTTTATATCTATTATCTTCTCTAGAGCTTGAATCTCTTGTATATGGCGTTCTTTATTTTCAAAGTTTTCTTCTAGTGTTTTTAAGGCAAAGCTTCTTACAAATGTAAACGCAGAGTTCACATAGTGTGTGGGAAGTCCAATTTTGACATGAGTTTCACCAATTTTATAGAGATATAAGAAGTAGGGCAAGTCATATTTTCCACAAAAAAGATTTAAAAACCACTCTTTAATTTTCATCTTATGATAATCAAGCATCTCTTTGTTTTTGAAGTACTGTGCAGTTTTTCCAAATCCCCAGATATAATCATAAAACTCATCTAAAAATTCATCTGCTATAGCTTCCATTTTAGGTTGGAGTTCTTTTAGAATTTGTTCTTCTTCTTTTGTAAATCTATAATGTTCTTTGAGACTTTTGTAGTCATTCATATTCTATCCTTTATCTCTGTTGGATGTAGTTGTTGGTATGTGTGAAGTCTCTTAATTATATCAAATTTACTTATAAAATATTAGTTCTTTAAAACTATTTTTGCTTTTTATAAATTTTGATATAATTCCATTTCAAAAATACCTATAAGGACCTAGAATAGAACTTCAAAACAATATTACTAGAGAAAATCTTAGAGTCTTAATGACCTCATTTTATGAAAAAGCGATGGACAATGAAAAACTAGGACCATTTTTTAGACATGAACTTGGTGACGATATGCAAAGTGAAGATTGGATTGAGCATATAGATCTCTTAGCTGACTTTTGGTTAGCTAAAATTCTTGGAGAAAATACTTATTATGGGAACTTTATAGGTGCTCATATTAAGCTACCTCGAATAGAAAAAGAACACTTTGCTAGTTGGCTAGAACTTTTTTTCATAGCTGCTGATGAAGTTTATATACCTGAAATTGCAGAAGTCTTTAAGAAAAAAGGTGTAGCATTTTCAAAAGAGTTTATGAATAGTAAGCTAAAAATTTAAATATATGTTAAAAAGGAAAGAGATGAGTACAAAGAAAAAATTAAATATACTTTTTATCCAAAATAGTGAATCTACAATGAATGTAGAAACTGAGAAGTTTAATGAACTGTTTGCTAAGGTAGATATGGTTTTAGGCGAACAAAAAGCTTTAAAACTTATATACAATAATGAGTACGATATTATTGTTAGTGACATAACTGTGAAAGTTGACGATGGTATTACATTTATGAAACAGGTTAAGCAGATGAAACCAAATCAAAGAATAATTACATTAATAGCACCCATTGATGAAGAAAAGCTTGGTGGTCTAATAGAGGGTGGGATAGATGCTTTTGTTCTAACACCAGAACAATTTGAGCAAGCACTTGAAGCTATTGCTCAAGTTTAAAAATCTAAACTTCTTCTAGTAAACACTGCAAAGAAAGACCTGCTTTGTTTGCTTGTGTTTCTACATTTAAAGCTTTTGTTTCTGCTATCTCATAAAGATATGCTCCACAGATTCCTTCACCATAGTTTTGGATTTCATCTGCAATAGCAGTAGCTTCTTGAAGTGTTTTATGAAAAATATTCATAAGGATTTTCATAGAAAACTCCCATGGAATATGTTTCTCCCCAATTATAGTAATAAGATATGTCTTTGGATGATTATGTTTGATTGAAAGACGAGACTCTGTTTTAATATGCATTTTACTTACTTTAAAAGAGTTTTCTTGGTGATTTACGGCTATCTGCAATGCGTTGTAACATTGCATCAAGACTTCCTGTTGAACGAACTTCAACAACTGCATTTACAATACCGTGAAGTGCTACATAGCTAAGATAACGGTTCAAATCTTCACAAGCACTCTCTTTCATATTTGCTAGAATTTTTTCTTCTTGCGTTTTAGTTACACTAAAACTTAGCTCTATAGATGCTTCTTCATCTGATAGTCCAGCAGGTGTTAAAATAAATGCTTGTGTTTTTAGTGCTACAACTTTTATGTACGAAGAGATGTCATCAAAACCATTCTCTAGAGCTCTTAAATCTATAGTCTTTTTTTGTGATGGTGTTACTTTTAAGTGTATATCAATAGTTTTATCCATAAAGTTACCTATCCTTGAGCATTTTTATCAAGTATTATAGTGTAAATTCACTTAAAAACTAATGTGACCCTCTAAGAGTGTAGATATTTTACACACTCAAGTGTTACATATTGTCACCTATATGCATAGCAGTCTCTGAATCCCATCTTGATATATGCAAAGTAATCCAGTGTTTAAACTCATCTTCTAAAAACTCTTGAATCTCTTGAGGATCTTTATGTGCATCCCAACTTGCTTGGAGCTTTTTGATTTTACTTCGCATAGTGTCATGTTCTGCTTTGTGAATAGGGTAAGCAAAAAACTTACTCTCTTCCATCATTTGCTCTTCAGTTGAGAAGTGATCTTCTATGTCAAAGTGAACAACCTTAAAAATCTCATCAATAAGGGCAATATCTTTTGCTAAAACAGCATCATGAAAGCTATTTATAATCTCTAACTCTTCTTCATGGAGCATATTCATTACATCATTTGAAACCTGTTGAACATCTTTAAGTTGCATTAACATTTTGTCTTCCTTTATTTTTGTGTATATAACTCTTCTTCACGACCCATTAAAATAGCACCTAAAAAGCCGTAAGCTTCTCCCCACGCGTCTTTATATGTATCTGTGAACTCTTCACCTAAAACATCAGCCATAGCAGTTATCAAAGCATCACCAACCATTGGATAGTGAACTGGTTTAACATTTGTTGCTACATGTGTAGCTGCCATTTTTTCTACTGCACCAGAGAGAGCATCTAGTCTGTCGATATTTGTCGCAAATGCGGCAATAGCACCTGCAAGCTTTTTATGTTGATCACCTTGAGCTGCTTCAAAAAGAGGCTTCGTTTCAGGGTACTTGCTAAAAAGTATCTCATACATTCGAGAAGTTATTTTTTCTGCATTTTTTCCAATAAGTGGAGTCGATTCTTTAACCGCTGCGATTGTGTTTTCTGATAAGTTCATTTTATTTCCTTTATTTTAGTTGAGCAAATTATATATATACTACCTTAAAGTAGTATATTAAAATAAAAGTAATATCTGTAGGTTTCTTAGTTATAATAAATCAAATAAATTTGAAGAGTAGGCTAAGTATGCATTTTTCTAAAACAACAGAGTATGCCATTCGCGTTTTGACATATCTACATCGTAATGATTCAAAACCACAATCTGTCGCACATCTTCATACAGAATTAGATTTACCATACAAGTACCTAACCAAGATGATGACAGAACTTGAAAAAAAAGGTTTGCTCAGTGCTTCAAAGGGTCGTAATGGAGGATTTACTCTAGCCATCAATGCAGATAAGATATATCTTTGTGATATTGTTGAAGCAGTAGGGGAGTCTCTGGAGTCTAGTCGTTGTATCTTGGGTTTTGAAATGTGTGATGCTTCAAATCCTTGTGCTCTACATGGTCGATGGCTTGAACCTAAAAAAGCGATTGATGAAATGTTACAAACAACTTCTTTAGCTTCACTTGTAAAAGAGAGTACAACAAAAATCTAATTTTTTAAGGCGACTAATTATGAAAGAAAACATACCAAATAAGTTTCAACAAGCTTTTATACTTTTACTACTTATTATGATTCTTATGGCGTTTATAGGAATGATACAAGAGTTCTTAATGGCAATAATACTTGCTGCAATTTTTTCTGGATTACTTTATCCTTTTTACTCTAAAGCAGTGCGTCTCTTCAAAGGTAAAGCAGCTTTAGCAGCTTCAAGTGTTCTTATTGTGTCTATTGTTGCGGTTGGTTTTCCTCTTGTCGGTCTTGCAGGTATGGTAACAAATGAAGCTATACAAATAAGTCAAAAAGCACAGCCTATAGTTAAAGAGATTCTAGACAAAAATCCCTCATTTAGTGAGAAATTACCTCAATGGTTACCTCTACAACAGAAGTTAGAGTCTTTTGATGAAACTATCATTACAAAAGCTTCTGAAGCTACTAGTGCTATAGGAAAGTGGCTTGTTTCAAGTCTCTCTAGTGCGACAAAAGGAACTCTGGGTTTTTTTATGAGTATGTTTATTATGTTGTATGCAATGTTTTACTTTTTGATAAATGGGCAAAAACTGCTTGATACACTAGGCTCACTACTTCCTATGTCTAAAGATGATTACAAAAGTATGATGGAACGCGGAGTTATGGTTACGAGAGCATCTCTTAAAGGTATTATTATTATTGGCTTAGTACAAGGTTTCTTGGTTAGTTTAGCATTTTGGGCTGCTGGAATTACAGGTATGGCGTTTTGGGGAAGTGTAGTCTTTGTTCTTTCAGCTATTCCAGGCTTGGGAGCTCCTTTAGTTTGGTTACCTGCTGCAATCTATCTTATCATCATAGGAAGCACGGGATGGGGAATAGCTATGATTGTCTGGGGTGTGTTGGTTATAGGACTCATAGACAATATTTTACGTCCTTGGATTGTTGGAAGTGATGCAAAGTTACCAGACCTTGTCATACTTATATCAATTCTAGGAGGTATAACTACTTTAGGACCTCTAGGAATTATCATCGGTCCTGTGGTAGCAGCACTTTTAGATACGATTTTAAACATCTATAAAAAGAGTTTTACAAATCTCTTAGCTTCTTGAGTGTGTGTTTTAAATAGCTAGGTAAATGTAGATATAGGCTGTTATATAAAAAAACACGGTTAAAATGAATTGAGAAGCTGTAAGTGTGCAAAGGGTAGAGTAGATAAAATTATTATTGAATTTATATGTTTGGAAAATATTTAATGTGGATGGGGTAGAGGGATTCGAACCCCCGAATGCCAGTACCAAAAACTAGTGCCTTACCGCTTGGCGATACCCCAATATTTAAAAATAATAATTTGGTTGCGGAAGCTGGATTTGAACCAGCGACCTTCGGGTTATGAGCCCGACGAGCTACCGAACTGCTCTATTCCGCGGTGTTTTAAACAAACAACTGTGTGTTTGTGAGCCGAAATTATAGACAAAATGATTTTCAATGTCAAGGGCTATTTTGATAAATTTTAAAATTTATCTCATTTTGATATAATGAGGAAAATTTAGAGTCTTTTGAAGGTGTTTGATGATAGAAGAGTATGTGCTAAATTATGTGTTGCTCTATGTTTTACTAGAGAGTTATGAAATTTGGTGGCAGCGAGCAGGAACACTTCTTGGTATACTCGCTCGTATGTTTGAGTATTATCGTAAAAATATCTGGCTTTTTCTTCTGATGCAACCTACTTTTTACTTTTCTATAGTTTTTATGATGCTGTGTGATTACAATATTTACAGTGTGATTTTTCTTTCTATTAAAGCAGGTGATGTTCTCACAAAGATTACTTTACTCAAAAAAGTGTTTATAGACAAAGAAGTTTCAAAAGAACTCTCAGAGGTACTTTTAGTGCCAATAAATCAAGTGTTTATCTATATTGGTTTAATTATTTATCCTATTTTGATAGTTTTGGCTTTATCTTAAAGGAGAAAAAGTATGGCAAAAGTGATTATATTTAGCGGTGCGGGTGTGAGTGCTGAGAGTGGAATTTCTACTTTTAGAGATAGCGATGGTCTTTGGGAAAACTATAAGATAGAAGATATATGTAGTGCGGGTTGTCTCAGTTTTAACAGAGCAGAAACGGTAGACTTTTATGACAAACGCAGAGAAGACATAAAAGAGAAAAAGCCAAACTATGCACATGAGCAGATTAAATTGCTCAAAGATAAGTATCCAAATGAGATTGCCATCATCACTCAAAATGTAGATGATATGTTCGAGAAGGCTGGATGTAAAGATGTCTTACACCTACATGGTTTTTTAAGAGAAGTAGTTTGTGAATCTTGTGGTTTTAAAGAAGACATAGGTTATGAAAAAATGGACGACGTTTATGAAGTCTGTCCAACTTGTAACAATCTCCTTCGTCCAAATATAGTTTTTTTTGGAGAAGCCGCTCCAAGGTATTCAGATTTGTATGAAGAAGTCGGGGAGTGTGAAATGTTTGTAGTCATTGGAACAAGTGGGAATGTTATAAACACAGATATGTTCTTAGGCGGACAGATAAAAAAATCCATCTTAAACAACCTCGAGCCAAGTCGTGCTATAAACGACAAGCTATACACAAAAGTACTTTACAAAAAAGCTACAGAGGCGATAGATGAGATAGTTGAAGATGTGGAAGAGTTTTTAGCTTAGATAGTCTGCGTTTTACTCCACTCGTCTATCTTACCGTTCATGTCAACTTCTGTTAGATAAAGTCGCAGATCAAACTCTACTTGATGGTAAGAACTCTGCATATAAGTACAAAGCTTGTAAAAGGCTTTGTTGTGCTCTTTTTCTTTAAAGTGAGCAAGTTCGTGCACTACTATCATCTCTAAAAATTCTTGGGGAACACTTTTAAACATTGATGCAATTCGTATTTCGTTTTTTGCTTTGAGTTTTGAGCCTTGAACGCGAGAGATGAAGTGATGTGTTCCTAGCGCATTGTGAATGACATTTATCTTGCCATCGTATAGGGATTTACTGAGTGGCAGAGACTTTTTTAAGTAGTTGTTTTTGATGTCTATTGTGTAGTTGAAAAGTTCTTTGTCGCTACTAATGGAGTGAGGTTTTGGGTATTTTTTGAGTAAGTGTTTTTTGAGAGAGTCTTTTTCTATGAGTTTAAGAACTTGGCGTTTAGTCTCTTCATTGTAGTGGTTTAGGTATTTTAGTTTATTCATAAGAGTAAAATTATACCTGCATTTAATGAAGAGTTTTATATAATGATTTAAAAATAATTAAAAGAGAATTTATGACACCTATACAGAGAGTGATTGAAGCAATTGACGAGATTAAAAAGGGAAATATGGTCATCATGATAGATGATGAAGATAGAGAAAACGAGGGTGATTTAGTTTATGCTGCGGCGTTTAGCTCTCCACAGCATGTAAACTTCATGGCGACACATGCCCGTGGACTTATCTGTGTAGCAATAAGTAAAAACATAGCTACAAAACTAGACCTAAATCCAATGGTAAGCTCAAACACATCTTCATATGAGACGGCGTTTACTGTCTCTGTAGATGCTAGGGATGCACTTACTGGTATCTCGGCTAAAGAGCGCGATGACACCATCAAAATCCTTGCAAACCCTATAGCAAAGGCAGAAGAGCTTGTAAAGCCAGGACATATTTTTCCTCTTATAGCTAAGGATGGAGGAACACTTATCCGAACAGGGCATACTGAAGGCTCTGTAGATATCTGTCGTTTAGCGGGTCTAAGTGAAGCGGGTGTTATCTGTGAAATCATCAAAGAAGATGGGACTATGGCTCGTCGCGACGACTTAGACGTTTTTGGTGAGAAGCACAATCTTAAAACTGTTTTCATCTCAGACATAGTTGAGTATAGACTTGCAAACGAGTCGCTTATAAAAGCCATAAAAGTTGAAGAGATAGAGTTCTTTGGAGTAAAAGTAAAACGCCACACTTTTGCCGACCATGACGAGATAGAACATACAGCTATAGAGTTTTACTCTGCTAAAACAGTCGCAAATGTTCGCGTTCACAATGTTGTTCCAGATATTGAGCTTCTTCTCAACCAGCAGAAGTACAACAATCTTGTAAGCTCTATAGAATACTTAAAACAAAACAGTGGGATTTTGGTCTTTATAAACAAGACAAACCATCAAGATAACTCTGCTCCAAAAGAGTTTGGTATTGGCGCACAAATCATCAAGTCTTTTGGAATTTCAAAGATGAACCTTTTAAGCTCTACAAAACAGATGGATCTCGTAGGACTGGGTGGTTTTGGCCTTGAAGTAAACGAAGTGATAGAAATCTAAGAGAGATGAAACTCCTCTTTTTATTTCTCGCGGTTTACACGCTAAACGCAGAGATGACAAGTCGAACAAAAGTGCTTATGGGTACTTTTGCGACTTTGAGTTTAGACTCTAAAGACAAACACTACTTTAAACCCGCGTTTGAAACTCTTAAGGGTGTTGATAACGCACTCTCATCTTACAAAACAGACTCTCCCATCTTCATACTCAATCAAAACAAAAGCAATACCTTACTTCCACTCACTTATGAAGCTCTAACTCTTAGTAAACGCTACTACGAAGAGAGCGATGGCTATTTTGACATCGCTATTGGAAGTGTTACAAAGGACTTATACAAATTTGGAGAGGATGAGTCTTTGCCAAGCGAAGAAGCCCTCAAAAAAAGCGATACATCTTTTTCAAGTCTGCATTTTAATGAAAAAGAAGCCTTCATACTGAATAATATTAAAATCGATTTAGGGGGTATGGGAAAAGGCTTCGGAGTCGATAAGGCCATGAAGTTTTTAAAATCAAAGAGTGTTCATAAAGCTGTTGTAGCCATGAGTGGAGACATTCGTTGTCTTGACGTTTGTTCGGTAGAGATTCAAAACCCTTTTAAACAAACGCCACTTGCTAGTTTTAAAACTAAAAAAGAGGAGATGGGCATAAGTACGAGTGGGAACTACAACCGTTATGTAAAAAGCACGCAAAACAATCATCTCATAAACCCAAAAACAAAACTCTCCCAAAAGAAATTTGCCTCCATAACGCTAGTCTCAGAACTTTCAAATAGTGATCTTGACGCTTATGCAACCGCAGCGAGTGTTATGCCAAGAGAAAAGGCTTATGAGTTTTTAGAGAGTTTAGACTTGGCGTTTGTCGTAGTTGAGACAGATAAAAAAGTAGTTGTAAGTAAAAATATAAAAGAGTATGTAAAAGAGTTACTCTTTTACGATGGAGATGAAGAGTAGGTAACTCACATAGAGTGAAACGCCGAGCATGGCAAAAAACGAAGCTATTTTTACATAGGCGAAAATCCAAATGCCACCTAAGATGAGAAAAGGCGAAAAAAGCTCTAAAAACGCAGCTATAAATGCGGCATAAATTATAAAGAGAACTTCAGATGAGTTTCTTTTATTTGTAAATACCAAGAAGTGCAAGATAACCATCATAAAAAGTCCAAATGCGAAGATATGAGGAAGAATGATCTTTAATAAGCCCAGTGGCGTTTTAGCTATCATAAAACTCTCTTCATTACCTAAGTAGTAGTTTAAAACTTCAAGCTGAGAAAATCCTATTTTGTGTTCAAAAAGTAAAAAACTACTTCCTAAAAGAAGTAGTGAAAAAAGTAAAAAGTAAACTATTGCATATTTATAGAGACTATGCACGGTAGAGACTCCACAAAGAGAGAGCACTCATAAGCAAAGCACCACAATGCCAAAGAAAAAAAGTCACTACATAGAGGTTTATAAAACTTGCTGAAAAAAAGTAAGCAAGAGCCAAAGAGAGCAGAGCGAGTAGGGCCGAAGTCATAGTTATGTTTAGAAGAGTAATGGAAAATCTTTTTTTAGCTCTTAAACGAATAAACACAGCACTTAGCATAAGTAAAATCATCATCAAAAAGAAAACTTCAGCGTGTAAGGTTTCTAAAAATACAGCTTTGCTTATGGGGTCTAAAAACTCTTCCGTGTTTCCAAAAAGAGTGAGAGATACCTCGGAGCTAGAGAGACCTATGGTCTGTTGTTTTACAAATATGTCTGCAACAATGTATAAAAACATAAAGATAAGTAAACCACTCAAAATCGGCTTCATCATGCTATCTTGCTTGAGGTCTTTTATGAGTGTGAAACGCAAGCTATTTATCCTTTAGAAGCGTGTTGTAAAGAGAAAATGCCACTCTTGAGCCATCTGTAATGCTTCTAGCACTCAGAGTTGCTCCTGTAATAGTTGGAATCTCACGGTTAAGTTGTAAGTAGTTTGTCGTTTGTGTGTTGTTAAACTGCTCCTGCCATGTTTTTGAAGGAACATACTCTAGAGGTTCGTTAAACGCGATGACATCCATGCTTTTTAGTTTTTCATTTTCAATTATGTATAGCACTACGGCATTTTTAGAACGCACCTTACGACTAACTAAGATGCCATAACCCAGAACTTTGTCATCTTTTTTTGCACTGAAAATTCTATATATTTTTGTGTCAAGTTTTAACTGTGCATTTTTTTGGACTTCTTTGTACTTTGCATTTGAGATAAGAATGTTTTTTTTACTTATAGTAGCTCCAGAGCCAAAACTTTCTTTCATAGCATCTATAGGAGAGATAAGGATTTGTGCTTGAAGTACAACTCCCAAACAGAGGAGTAAAACAATAATTTTTTTCATAATAAACTTCTTTAAAATTAGGTTGCGAATTATAACGAAATTCACAATCCTAACAAATATTTTTTACTTCTAGAAAATGAAGCCCATTGAAAGACTAAAAGTGTCAAAGCCATCCGCTTTATTTTGTTTATAGTCATTATCCTGAATTGCATAATCAGCTTTTAATACAACTTGTTCAAGTGGAAAGAAGTTTATACCAAAAGTTGTAATGTTTACTGGATCAAATGAAGTCCCATTTGCTAGTTTTGCTTGAGGATTCAAGTTCTCATACTGTACGAAAATAGGAAGAGAATATTTTGATTTCATCGTTGAGAGAACATCATAACTAAGGTTTAGGTAACCACCATTTGCCTCTTTTGCTGCATCATTCGCTGTTCCTATAGTATTTGAGTTAGTACGTGTAACACCAGAGTAGATACCATAAGCTCTAAAGCCAGACATTTTGTAGTCAAGATGTATATCATACATAAAAGTATTAGAACTAACACCAATATCTGAAGAACCATAGTAAGCTGATGCTCCTACAAAAAGACCATTTATTCCTGTATAGTCAACTCTTGCAACCCCTGCAAATTTTGGGTTTTCTTGAGTCCATGAACCACCACGGCCATCTCTTATCCAACTTTTGCCATTTAAATCAGTATTTAGACCAGTTATTCCTGCTATTTTATAAGAGATATCATCACCAATATTTCCAAAAACCATTGCACCACTTTCGTGCCATGTTGAAGGAATAATATATTTTTCAGTTTGTGGACGTTGTACTGTTGTAAAAAGTGTTGGCTCATGTCTTTCATTTACAAGTCCCATAGGTACGAGAAAGTTACCAAGTCTTGCATTAAAGTTTTCATTGAAAAGAAAGTCAAGGTACATAAACTCAACAACTACATATCCATCATTAGTATTTGTTGGGTCACCATCAGCCCCACCATGTTCAAACTCAAGTTCAGTATTTAAAATTATGTTATCACTGAACTTGTAACCAATATATGGAACAAATCTATATACATCTACCTTTGAGCCACCATCACTGTTACTTGAGTAGTACATCTCACCATAACCACCAATACTTAATGGAGATTTTGAGTAGTAAACTTTAGAAGCAGCAGCTCCTAGACCTGAAAAAGATTTGCTTGTATCTACAGTTGTGTAGTTAAAGCCTGTTTTTAAGTCGCTTGTTTCATCCGTAAGTGTTTGAGTCATCTCTTGAAGCTCTTTTACTTGCTGTTTAAGCATCGCTATATCTGATTTGTCATCTGCATACAAGCTGCTAGATACTAGAAGTGCAGCACTAAGTGCCAGTTTAATTTTTGTTTTCATTTTATTCCCTCTTTTTATAATTACATGATTTTAGTATTTGTTATCAAAATCACTTTATGGCGGAAATATTAGTGAATTAAAATTTAAAAAAAAAGATTTATGATAATTAATATCATTGATTAAGGAATATTATAGTTTTGTATGAAAATTAAAAGCTTCGATTGGTTATAATAAAGAAAAATTATTGAGAGCATATGAGAGAAATATTTACACGTTTAGAAGATGATAGTTTAGTTTACATAGAAGTAGATATGAATGCTTTTGCTTATGTTAAAAGATTTGCATGGCTGTTTAGTGTTTTTGTAAAGTTTGACGCTTTAGATGAAACAAATGCAGGCTTTGAAGAGTTTTTAGAAGCTAAAGAGTCTCTCATCATTTCACTAGAACATAACGATACTGCGAAGTATGTTGGCATGAGAGTAGTAGATGGTTGGAGTGAGCTGTACTTTTATTCAGATGAGTCAAAAGAGCTTGATACTACAGTAGCAAAAATGCTTATGCCAAGTAACTATAAGTACGAGAGTAGTGTAGTTAAAGATGCTAAGTGGGATTTTCACTACAAAAATATTTTTCCAACGGAACTAGAATTGTGTCACATTGAAAGTGAAAAAATTATCTTTTTACTGAATGAAGAAAATGATGACTTAAGTGTTGCTCGTGATGTTGAGCACTATGTCTCTTTTGAAACGCCAACACAAAAAAATAGATTTGTAAACACTCTTAGCCTTGATGGTTTTAGTGTGAAAGACGAGATTGATACCGATGAGTTTGAAAATGGTGTAGCACTTGTAAAAAATCATGCTGTGACAAGTGAAGATGTACAAAAAGTTCTTGAAGCTCTTTTTAAAGAGGTGAAAAAATCTCATGGTTACTATGAGGGCTGGAGTACAACTCTAGTAAATGAAGAGAAGCTTTAAGGAATGATACAAAAGGAGAAGATGTTCGCTATAGCGGGAAGTGTGAACTATCTTATCGTTGTTTTTTTAAATGCCTTTACAGATTTAGGGCATAAGATTATTATCCAAAATACAGTCTTTAAAGTTTATGATGGACAGATGCAGATTATGCTCACAGCCATTGTAAATGCACTTATACTTCTCCCTTTTATCTTAGTTTTTTCTCCTTCAGGTTTTTTAGCAGATAGATTTCCTAAAAACAAGATTATGGAGTACTCTGCTATCTTTGCTGTTGTAATTACTCTTGGTATCACTTACTCTTACTATCAAGGTTTTTTTCTTGCTGCGTTTATACTTACTTTTTTACTTGCACTACAAAGTGCTATTTATGGACCTGCAAAATATGGCTATATTAAAGAGCTTTATGGTGAGAGTTTTATTTCACAAGGAAACGCCGCAGTTCAAGCGGTTACTACCATCGCTATTCTTGGGGGAATAATTTTCTATACCGTTTTGTTTGAAGGCTTCTATGATGATGTGCTGCTTACGGAAACAGAGATACTCCAAGCAATTGCTCCTATTGGATGGCTTTTAGTTATAGGTTCGATTATTGAGTGGTATTTAGCCTCAAAACTTCCAAACAAGATGATAGAGTCAAGTAAACGCCTCTTTAAGCTAAAACGCTATCTTAAAGGTGCTTATCTTCTAAAAAATCTTAAAACTATCAAACGCAAGCAAGAAATTTTTGATGCTATCATTGCTTTAAGCTTTTTCTGGTCTATTTCCCAAGTTGTTTTAGCTATTTTTGGGGAATATGCTAAAAGTAATTTAGGTGTTACTAACACTATTTTTGTGCAAGGTATTATGGCACTAGCAGGTCTTGGAATAGTCTTTGGATCAATCCTTGCAGCAAGGTTTTCAAAATACTTTATAAATATGGGTCTTGCAACTGTAGGGGCATTTGGACTTACTTTTGTTGTTAGTTTGATTCCATTTTCAGAGTCTATGTATCTACTTGCATTTTTATTTACATTTTTTGGAATATTTTCAGGTTTTTTGATGGTTCCACTCAATGCTAAAATTCAAATGCTCTCTCCAAGAGTTCATTTAGGAACTATTCTAGCAGGCAATAATTTTATACAAAATATCTTTATGTTCGCGTTTTTATCATTAACAACACTCTTCGCATACTACGGGATGAATGCGAAGATGCTTTTTTACATGATGATTTTGATGGGAATTTATCTTATATACATAAGCTTTAGAAGATATCTAGTTGAGACTTTTTGGCTTATAATGGAAATCTGTTCTTCCCCTCGTCATAGGTACATTTATCACGGCTTAGAAAATGTTCCAAAAGAGGGGGCAGTCTTACTTCTTAGCAATCATGTAAGTTGGGCTGATTGGATTATTATTCAGCTCCCTATAAAACGCCGTATTAATTTTATGATGGAAAAGTATATCTACCATTGGCCTATTTTTCATGCTTTTTTTGTAAAAGGTCGTGCAATCCCAGTTTCACAAAAAGCGGCAAAGGATGCCTTTAAAATTGCATATGAAAGACTTAAAGAGGATGAGATCGTTGGGATATTTCCAGAGAGTTTTATCAGTAGAGATGGAGAGATTGGAAAGTTTTATAGAGGGTATGAGTTGATGCCTACTGACTATAATGGTGTAATTGTTCCTGTTTTTATAGATGGAATGTTTGGCAGCAGTTTTGCGGAGTATAAAGGTAAAAACAGACGAAACATATTTAAACGCAGAGAAGTAAATGTCTACTACTCTAAACCAGTTTCTATAGAAACACAACATCGAGAGATACGAAACATAGTAATTAATATGAAGGAAAAATATGGAAGACAATAAACTGAACAAACCAAAACATTCTCTTTTTAAAAATGGTATTTATGCCCTTGAGGGTTTTATAGATATAACAAAAAATGAGACCTCTTTTAAGTGGCAACTTCTTATGCTTTTTGTCATGGGAACTATAGCTTGGGTTTTGCCTGTTAGTTTTGGCTATTCAAGCATACTTTTTTTGTCTCTTTTTATCCCTGTGTTGGCTGAAGTGGCAAACTCTGCATTGGAAAGAGTTGTGGATTTAGTGACTAAAGAGTATCATATCCTCGCAAAACAAGCCAAAGATGCGGGAGCAACTCTTGTACTTTTGAGTCTTATTGTTATGGTTTTAATCTGGTTGAGTGTTTTACTCTTGGCGTTTAAGCTTGTTTAGGTGAATATGTGAAGATTTTACTTGTTCTTACACTCTTACTATCTACACTTTATGCCAAAGAGAGACCAAAAATTGCCCTTGTTTTAAGTGGTGGTGGTGCGCGAGGTGGTGCACATGTAGGCGTTTTAAAAGTACTCGAAAAATATAATGTTCCCGTTGATATGATAGTAGGAACAAGTATGGGTTCATTTGTAGGTGGGCTTTATGCGAGTGGACAAACGCCACAAGAGATAGAAGATATGCTCACTTCAACACCGTGGAGAGAGTATATTAGGAATTCTTTTGATAGAGCAGATATCCCTATGCGAAGAAAAGATATGGATTACACATATCCTGGGCGTTTAGGACTGGGTATCAATGCTGAGAATGAGATCGTACTACCTACGGGTGTTTTTAAACGCCAACCTATGCTTTTAAAATTTGAACAACTTACACAAAATGCTCAAGATATTAGGGATTTTGATAAATTAAGTATTCCTTTTCGAGCAGTGGCTACAGATGTAAAAAATGGTGAAGCAGTTGTTTTAAAATCTGGTTCACTTGCAAAAGCCATATATGCCTCAAGTTCTATACCAGGTGGTTTTCAGCCTATACATATGGATGGAAAAGATTTAATTGATGGTGGTGTGAGCGACAATATGCCTATTGGCGTTGCGAGACAAATGGGTGCTGATATTATTATTGCAGTAGATGTAAGTGAAAATTTTGATGAAGAGTTAAATGTAAACTCATATTTTGTAGTCATGGGTCAACTCGTAGATATCCTTATGAGAAAGAATGTAAATAACTCTATAGCAACACTTAAAGATAAAGATATACTTATTGTTCCTGAGTTGAGTGGATTTTCAGGTCTTGACGCTGATAAGTACCGTGAAATTATACAAAAAGGTACGATGCTTAAACCAGAAGTAATAGAAAAACTAAAAAAGCTTTCTTTAGATGAGAGTGATTATATCTTGTATGCATCTAAACATAGAAAATTATTAACATATAAAAATCCGATTATTGATGAAATCAAAATAATTAACCCAACTTATCTCTCTAATGAGTCTATTAAAAGAAGAATTCATCAAGTAGAGGGAGAAAGGCTTGATGAAAAGCAACTCCGTGGAGATATCCTACATCTTTATAACATGATGATTTTTGATAGTGTGGAGTATGAGTTATTAAACATTGATGGAAAAAATGTTTTACTTATTGAAACTACACCTAGTTGGGATAATCATGGTGAAATACGTTTCGCTTTTGGAGTAGAAGATGATTTTGATGGTCACTCTGCATACTCTTTAAAACTTGGCTACTCCATGTATGGTATTAACTCTTATGGTGCAGAGTGGAGAAGTGATTTTGAGATTGGAAAGATAAAAAAGCTATATAGTGAGTTTTTTCAGCCCTTAGACACTATGCAAAGATACTATCTTCGTCCCTCGGTTGTATACGAATCAACTACAGATATATTTACCTTTGACCAATTTACAAACCAAGAGCTTTTTACAAGTAGAAGTGGAGGTGGGTTAGCTTTTGGTGTACATATAGGAACAAGTTTACAATTAGAACTAGGACTCTCTGCATTTAATGATGAAGTGGAGATTCAAAGTTATGATTTTAAAGAAAACTACAATGCAAGACCTCTGTATACATCTGTGAATGTTGACAGTCTTGACAATGCTTACTTCCCAAAAACAGGAATTAGAGGAGAGCTTACATGGACAAAAGAGCTAGAAGAGTTAGGAAGCGATTACTCATACGAACAGATTTATTTTGATATTGAGAAACCTTTCTCTTTTTACTCAAATAACATTACGGGATATTTTCAATATGGAAACACCTACAAAGATGATGGGGTAGAAAGATTTGCTGGAACATTCTCTTTGGGAGGTCTTTTTAATCTTTCGGGATATACACCATATTCTTTTAACGATCAGAATATGTTTTTAGGAGTTTTGAAGTATACTTATGAAATAAAAGATGGTGGTTTTTTTGGTAGCTTCAATGCTCCACTTTATGCCGGGTTTAGTGCTGAAGTTGGTCAAACTTGGGGCAGAAATAACAGTTTTGATTATTCAAGTGTCAAAGAATCAGGTTCTGTATATGTAGCAGCAGATACATTTTTAGGTCCTTTTTATTTTGCTTATGGGTTTTCAGCTGATGGAGAAGATAGTTTTTATCTATATTTAGGAGAAAAGTTTTAATGATAAGAAATAAATTTCAATGCATGGAGGCACTAAATGCCTAGTCGTAATACAACTTTAATAATTGGTGCCGGTGGTGTAAGTCGTGTTGTTGTATACAAGTGTGTACAAAACGCAGATATTTTTGGAAAAATCATTCTAGCAAGTAGAACTATTTCAAAGTGTGATGAGATAAGAGATGAACTTCCAGATGCAGATATACAAACAGCTGCATTAGATGCAGATTCTACTGATGCTGTAATTGCTCTGATTAGAACTATTAAAGCAGATATTGTTATCAATGTGGCACTGCCATATCAAGATTTGACAATTATGGATGCTTGTATAGCAACACAAACGCCATATCTTGATACTGCAAATTATGAACATCCTGATGAAGCAAAATTTGAGTACAAACTTCAGTGGGAACGCGATGAAAGATTTAAACAAGCTGGGATTATGGGACTTCTTGGAAGTGGATTTGATCCAGGTGCTACAAATGTTTTTTGTGCATATGCACAAAAACACTACTTTGATGAGATACACACTATAGATATCTTAGATTGTAATGCAGGTGATCATGGATATGCCTTTGCAACCAACTTTAACCCTGAGATAAATCTTAGAGAGGTCTCGGCAAATGGTCGTTACTGGGAAAATGGAAAGTGGATAGAAACGAAGCCGATGGAGATTATGCAAGTTTGGGATTATCCAGAAGTAGGGCCTAAAGATAGTTACCTACTTTATCATGAAGAGATGGAGTCACTTGTAAAACATATAAAAGGTCTTAAACGCATACGCTTTTTTATGACTTTTGGTCAGAGTTACTTAAAGCACATGGAAGTTCTTCAAAATGTAGGAATGCTTGGGATAAAAGAAGTAGAGCATAAGGGAATGAAAATAGTTCCTATGGAGTTTCTAAAAACGCTACTTCCTGATCCCGCTTCACTAGGTCCAAGAACAAAAGGTAAAACAAACATTGGAATCCTTGCAGAAGGTATCAAAGATGGCGTAAAGAAAAAAATCTACATTTACCAAGTAAAAGATCATGAAGATTGTTTTGCTGAAACTAATTCTCAAGGCGTTTCATACACTACAGGCGTTCCAGCTATGATTGGTGCGAAGTTAATGCTTCAAGGCGTTTGGAGTGGCGTTGGCGTTTTCAACATGGAACAGATGGATCCAGATCCATTTATGAAAGAGATGAACGAACAAGGGCTACCTTGGAAAATTAAAGAATTCGAATAATTTATTAAAAAGAGAACTGTATGAATATAGATGAGATTAAAACACCTGCATATGTTTGTGAAGAGTCACTTCTAAAACATAATCTCGAGATTTTAGATAGTGTTCAAAAACGCAGTGGTGCCAAGGTTATATTGGCACTCAAAGGTTTTGCAATGTGGAGTACATTTCCTTTAGTCTCTAAGTATCTTAAAGGTTGTACAGCAAGTGGCCTCTATGAAGCAAAACTAGCACGTGAAGAGTTCACTAAGTTTTCAAAAGATGCAGAAGTTCATACATACTCACCAGCATTTAAAGATGATGAGATAGAGGAGATAGCAAGTATTTCTGAACATATTGTTTTTAATTCTATAAATCAATTAAATAGATATATAGTAAAAGTCAAACAAATAAATCCAAAAATACATATTTCTCTAAGAATAAATCCAGAAGTATCATCTTCTCCTGTAGATATTTATAATCCTTGTGGCGTTTATAGTAGACTTGGTACTACCTTGGAAAATATAAATGAAGAAGCTCTCAAACAACTTGATGGACTCAATTTTCATGCTCTTTGTGAGCAAAATGTAGATGCTCTTGAAGAAGTCTTGGTGGCGTTTGAGAAAAACTTCTCAAAATACTTTAAAAATTTAAAGTATGTAAACTTTGGTGGAGGACATCATATAACACGAAAAGATTACAATATTGAAAAATTAATTTGTATAATCAAAGATTTTAGAGAAAAATATAATGTTGATGTCTATCTTGAACCAGGTGAAGCAGTCGGCTGGGAGACAGGTTTTTTAATCTCTACTGTTTTAGATACTTTTAAAAATGGTATGAATGTAGCTATTTTAGATACATCTGCTGAAGCACATATGCCTGACACACTCTCTATGCCATACCGAGCAGCAGTTAGAAATGCTGGCGAGCCAAATGAGAAAAAGCATACATATCGTTTAGGTGGCAACACATGTTTAGCTGGAGACATCATGGGTGACTACTCGTTTGACGAACCCTTAGAAGCTGGGGATAAAGTGATATTTGAAGATCAGATACATTATACTTTTGTTAAAAACACAACCTTTAATGGTATAAAGCTACCCTCTTTGATGATAAAACGCGAGAATGGAGAGATAGAATTGATAAAAGAATTTTCCTACGAAGAGTATAGAAATAGGCTCTCTTGAGATATTTTAGTATAATACTTTATTATGAAAAAAATTGAAAAAAATATTTGGAATCTGTTTTTTATACTTATCGCTCTGTTTACATTAGGGCTCGCGAGTGTCTTGTATTTAGACTTTAAACATATTAGCAAGAAGCTTACATTTGAGCTAGAAACTTCTGTACAACTTGTTGCAAATAGTATATCTTATAAGCTAGGCGAAGAAGAAGTCCTTTTAACTTCTTTAGGTAAAGAACTGCTACTTGGAAATAAAACAGATCTTCAAAAACAACAGTATCTTGATAAAGTTTTAAAAAAACATCCTTTATTAGCAGGGTTTGGTCTTCTTGATAAAGAAGGAAACTTTCTTGTTACAAGTTCAAATATAGACTTGCCTCAGCATACTTCACTTTTGAAAAGTAAATCTGTGTCTCACTACTTTAAAAAAACTTTACAAAGCGAAAATATGGTAGTAGGAAATACTCGCTTTTTTAAAGCTTTAAATCAATGGATTATTCCTATACGAAAAGCTATAAGAGATGAAAACAATGAAGTTATTGGTGTCATGACAGCTGGAATACTTAATGGAGAAGATCAAAACTTTCTCGATAAACTGCAACTACTTAGTAACTATAATATAGTAATTGTTAAAGATGCAGATGAAAATGGAGAGTACTTTCGACAATATACAAGTGGTTTTATGGAAGTTACAGAAGATTATTTATATCTTCATCCTCTAAACCATGCATTGGTTGAAGGGATTAAGTCTCGTTTAAATGCTAAGTATTCAATTCCTTTTCAAGAGATAAAAAAGCAAAACAAAGTTGTTAGTTTTGAGTCTGCAGATGTGCTTGGAAACAAACAGTTAGGAGGACTTGTATATAATAGTAAATATAAACTATGGATTTTAATTAAACAAGAGTATAACTTCCTACAAGAGCTTGTATTAAGAAGTGCTTTCATATATTTTGGTATATTTATTGTTGTTTTTCTCTTGCTTGCTTGGCTTTTTAAAAGACTAGCTCATTCAGAACTTGACAATAAAAAAGAGCTTATATTTCAAGCCGAACATGATGAGTTGACAAAGCTACCTAATAGAAAATATATGTACGAATATATAGATGAGTGGATAGATAAAAACAGCAAACAGTTTTATGTGCTTTACTTAGACTTGGATAATTTTAAAAATATTAATGATAAATTTGGACATACTGTTGGTGACAAAATATTACAAGAAGTCGCAAAAAGACTTGTTTCATTCTTCTCTCCTAGTGATATGTTGGTTAGACAAGGTGGAGATGAGTTTATAGTCTTTCTTACAGAGTCTTATACAGACAGGTTAGATACCTTGTGCAAAGCCTTGATATCAACAATATCAAGTACATATGTCGTGGATAAAAATGAATTTCGTATAGGAATGTGTTTAGGTATATCTACATATCCAAATGATTCTAAAGATATTAACGAACTGTTGAGTTATGCTGATACTGCAATGTATAAGGCAAAAGAGCACAAAAATTATTATACATACTTTTCAGAAGATATGCGACATGAAAATATCTTAAAGTCAGATATTGAACATGAACTTAGAGCTGCAATCATCAACGAAGAGATTTATGTAATGTATCAACCACAAATTGATAGACAAGGCAAGATATGTGGAGTAGAAGCTTTAGCAAGATGGAATAATAAAAAACTTGGTTCTGTGAGTCCTGAGAAGTTTATTCAAGTAGCTGAACAGACTGGAATGATGGATGAATTAGGAAAATTTATAATCAAAAAGTCCATTCAAGAAATCAAAAAAGTGCAAGAAGAGTTAAATATAAAATTTACCCTTTCACTAAATATTTCAGTCATTCAGTTTGTAGAAGAAGGCTTTTTAGAAGACCTCATGAATATCATTAGTGAAGAAAACTATAATAAAGCATTTTTAATACTTGAAGTAACGGAAAGTCTTTCTATATCTGATTTAGACAAGATTGTACCTTTGCTAGAAGCTATAAATCAAGAAGGTATTGAAATCTCTTTGGATGATTTTGGTACAGGCTACTCATCTTTAAGTATTTTGAGAAAACTTCCAATTAATGAGTTGAAGATTGATAAGAGTTTTATTGATGAGATAGTCTATGACATAAATGGAAGAAAACTGGTTCAAAGTATCATAGAAATAGGTAAAAATTTTGATATGAAAACACTTGCTGAAGGTGTAGAAAATAAAGAGCAACTTGAAATACTTAAAGATTTAGGTTGTGACATTATTCAAGGTTACTACTACTCTAAACCACTAAACTTAGTACAGTTAATGAAGTACTTAACAAAAGGAAAGTAATGATTGAAGATAAAGAACGCTGGAACAAACGCCATGTTGAAAAACCTATGAGAGAAAATGTTGAACCTATTGTAGAAAAATACATAGATTTCGCTCAAAATGGTAATGCACTTGATATAGCTTGTGGAGTAGGGCGAAATACTCACTATATAGCAGATAAAGGCTTTTTAGTTGATGCTGTAGATATTAGTGACTATGCACTTGGTGAAGTTAAAAATATAGCTACAATCAAAAAGATAGAAACTGACTTGGACAAGTATAACCTAGCTGTAAATAAGTATGATTTGATAGTTAATATAAACTATCTTAACAGAAGACTACTCCCTCAAATGAAAGAAGCACTTAAAAGTAATGGTATTTTAATATTTGAAACTTTTATTGTTGCACATGGTGATTTTACTCAACCAGCTAATCCTGAATATCTTTTAAGAAAAAATGAACTCTTGCATACTTTTATAGGTCTTGACATTATTTATTATGAAGAACGAGACGATGTAAATCTTAGAGGTGAGAAAACAAGGGTAGCTTCTCTAGTAGCTAGAAAAGCTTAGCTCATTAAGAGCTAGGAATAAATTAGATTGAGAGTCTAATTCCTACTGGGCAATGGTCCGATCCAGTTATATAATCAAGTATAAAAGCATCCTCAAGATTTTCAGCTAAATCTTCACTAATAAAGAAGTAATCTATTCTCCATCCAACATTTTTAACTCTTGCACTTGAACGGTATGACCACCAGCTATATCTATCTATCTCGTCTCCATTTACATATCTAAACGTATCTATATAACCGTGGTCTAAAAGCTTGTCTATCCATTCGCGTTCTATAGGTAAAAAACCTGATGTTTTAGAGTTTGCTTTAGGGTTTTTTAAATCTATCTCTTTATGTGCAGTATTTACATCCCCACAGATAACTATAGACTTACCATTCTCACGAAGTTCCTCACAATGAGCAAGTAAGTCATCATAAAATTTCATCTTATAAGCAAGTCTATCTTCATCTTTTTGACCATTTGGAAAATATATGTTAAAAAGAACTATATCTCCATAATGAGTCTCTACAATACGCCCTTCATTCATAGTATCAACATGATTTGTAGTTGAGTTGTAGTCAGAAGCAAGGGTAGAAAAAGTTGCTGTACCACTATACCCTTTCTTTTCTGCAGGGTTAACATGGCGTTCTATGTACTCTTTATCAAATAAGTTATCTGGTATTTGGCTCTCAAGGGCTTTTATCTCTTGTAGGCATAAGATGTCAGTTTGACGTTCATCTATCCATTTAAGTGCTTCTTTAGTGGCTACAGCACGTATTCCATTAACATTCCAAGATATGATTTCTATTGAGTCTGACATATGATTTCCATTATAGTGATTTTAAAAAGAAGAGGGTAGGTAATAATCCCGCATGTATGCGGGAGAACAAACCTATAGAAAGTTTACTTTTGTAACGTGATGTTTCATACCAAGTGACTCTTGTGGACATCCAAGAGCAAGACCTAGCATCTGTTGCATGTGAAGTACAGGAAGTGAAACTTCACGTCCTATAGCCTCAGATGCATGATGTGTTTGAGTATCAAGTTTTAAGTGACATAGAGGACATGGTGTTACCATCCAGTCTGCATTGTTATCCATTGCACCAGCGATAGCATTACCAGTGAGTGTAGCTGCTGTTTTTGGTGCTTGAAGTTCTGCATGAAAACCACAGCATTTGTTTTTCTCATCATAGTCTACATTCATACCACCACAAGCTATGATTAAATCGTCTAAAGAAGTAGGGTTATATGCATTTTCTGGTGTTTTATGTGTCTCATTTTGAAGTTCAGAAGGACGGATATTGTGACATCCATAAAAAGGTGCAATGTTAAACTGACTCAGTGGAGTTTCAACCATTTGGGCAATTTTGTCTAAACCAATATCATCAATGATAGCATATAAAAAGTGAGTCACTAAAGAAGTACCCTTATACTCAAGTCCTACTTCTGCAAGTTTTTCATTAACTCTTGCTTTTAGCTCTGCATTGTTATCAAGTCTATGTTTTGTCATAGCTGTGTTGAGTTGACAAGTATTACAAATTGTAACCATTGTAAGCTCATGCTTTTCTGCATATGCGATGTTTCTTGCATTTAAAACAAGTGATAAAAAGTCATCATAATCTTGAAGGTGAGAAGCTCCACAACAAGATGCTTCTGTTAGTTCTACAAGTTCAATTCCTAGTTTATCTGCTACAGCCATAGTTGACATCATTTGCTCAGGTGTACTCTGTTTTGCAGTACATCCTGTAAAAAGTGCATATCTTAATTTTTTCATCTATCTACTCCTAGAACTTTGCCGTTGATGAAGATTTTACAAGTTTTTGAATCTCATCAAGATTGTCTGATTTTGTAATGCCCCATGGTGGAACAATTTTCCCTTTTGTAAACATTTTAAGTGCAACTGGCACATGCTTAACAATACTTAAGCCTTCAGAGTAAAGAACTAAACCGCCCTCGTCAAGTACACCGTTTCTTGCGATAGAGTGTTTAAATCCAACAGCATGACGTGTTGCGACATTCGAAGTTGCAACACCCTCTTTAAATAGCATGTTGTGAAGAGAAGTAATTTTGCTGATTGGATCAACATCTTTTGGACAAACTTCTGCACACTCCATACATTTTACACAATCCCAAACACCCTGTTTTTCTTGATGAACTGCTTCGAGTCTTTCAACATGAGCATCATCACGAACATCTGCTTCAAAACGGTATGCTTTAGCAAACGCAGCTGGTCCAAAAAAGTCATCATTGATTTCTACTACAGGACAAGCATAGTGACAAGCACCACACTGTATACATAAGTCAGCTTCATTTAGTTCTTCTGCTTCTTCAGGTGTTACAAGGTGCTCATGTTCAGGATGCTCATCTACATCTGAAATAAGATAAGGTTTTACAGCCTCGTGTTTTTCCCAGAAATCACCTTTATCGATAATCATATCTTTAACAGAACGTTTTTTACTAAGTGGTTCTATTACAAGTTCGTTACCAAAAATCTTAACCATGTTGTTCATGCTCTCTTTACAAGCAAGAGTTGCACGACCATTTACTTTAATGGCACATGTTCCACAGATACCGTGACGACAAGATCTTCTATATGAAAAACTTCCATCATGGTCCCATTTGATTCTATTTAAAATGTCTAAAACGACTTCTTCTGAAGTAACTTCCATATCATAGTTTTCGTAGTATGGAAGATAATCTTCATCTGCATTAAAACGAAAGACTTTGAAGTTAACTTGTTGTTTTGTTATTGTATGTGTACTCATAAGTTTCCTTCCTCTTTTAGTAAGTTCTAGCTTTTAGTTCGTGTTTGCCAAGAACAACTTTCATATAATCAAGTGCGATTTCACCATCCTCATTCATATAAGCCATTGTATGCTTTAAGAAGTTTTCATCATCACGTGTATCAAAGTCCTCTCTGTAGTGAGCACCACGACTCTCGTTTCTAGCGATAGCACTCTCAACAATAAACGCAGAGTAGTCAAGCATGTGACCAAACTCTATTGCTTCTTGAAGTTCAGTGTTAAATATTTTTGATTTATCCTGAATACGAACATTTTTAAATCTTTTATGAAGTTCTTTGACTTTGTCGATGGCAATTTGTAAAGTCTCTTGTGTTCTAAATGCACCAGCATTTGCTGTCATACACTGCTGAAGTTCTTCTCTTAAATTTGGAATTGTTTCATTTCCATTGTTTTGTAAAAGAAAGTCCATTTCACCAAGTGCAGTAGCTGCATCTTCTTGTGTAGCAGGACGAAGTTCTATCTCATCTATCTCTTCTACCATTGTCTTACCAACAAAACGTCCAAAAAGTAACGCTTCAAGAACTGAGTTTGCTCCAAGACGGTTCGCACCATGTACAGAAACACAAGCACACTCACCAGCAGCATAGAAACCTTCAACAAACTCTTCGTTGTTTTTACGAACATTTCCTGCAGTATTTACAGGTATACCACCCATAGAGTAGTGTGCTGTCGCTGAAATAAGAATAGGCTCTTTAATCATATCTAAACCAAGAAAAGTGATAGCAAGCTCACGTAACTCTGGTAATCTCTCCATGATAAGATCTTTTCCAAGATGTGTTACATCAATATACACAGCATCTTGTCTTGGACCAACACCACGACCCTCTCTGATTTCATTTAAAATAGCACGAGCAACAACATCACGTGATGCAAGTTCCATCGCGTTTGGAGCATATTTCTCCATAAATCTTTCACCCTTAGAGTTAAAAAGACGTCCACCCTCACCACGAGCAGCTTCAGAGATTAAAACACCATTTCCTGAAAGTCCTGATGGGTGAAACTGTACAAACTCCATGTCCTCTAAAGGAAGACCGTGACGAGCCACAATACTCAGACCATCACCTGTATTCGCATGTGCGTTTGAGTTGATTTTGTAAGCACGAGCATAACCACCAGTTGCGAACATTACAGACTTTGCATTAAAAATGACTGTTTGCATGTCTCTAATGTTAAATGCTACTACACCTGAAACTTTTCCATCTTTGTAGATGATGTCAGCTGCATACCATTCGTCCCAAAACTTCACACCTGCACGATGTGCTTGCTCATAAATAGTTTGTAAAAGTGTAAGACCTGTTCTATCTTTTGCATAACATGCACGTGGAGAAGATTGTCCACCAAAAGGACGTTGTGCTATTTTTCCATCAGCTGTACGACTAAACGCGGCACCCATTCTTTCGGCCCAACGAATAGTCTCTGGTGCTTTTTGGCACATAAACTCAACAGAATCTTGATCTGCTAAATAATCAGAACCTTTTACAGTGTCAAACTCATGAAGTTCAACACTGTCTTCATCACTAAACGACGCATTAATACCGCCTTGAGCTGCTCCAGAATGACTTCTTAGAGGGTGAAGCTTCGTGATAACAGCAACTTTTTTGCCTGCATTTTGTAATTCTCTTGCTGCTGCACATCCCGCAAGACCTGCACCAACAATAATCGCATCGTAAGTATAAATAGGAATACTCATTAACCCATCCTTCAATTATAAAACTTAAATAATGATGATTATATCGTGAGTAGTCTTAGTAGAGGTTAAATTAGAAGTTTGTCTTTAGGAAGTTCGAGTGTGTTACTATTTGAGACATATTTCTACATCTCTCTTTCAGCTAAATCTCTTGTTTGTAGAATTCTATTTGTTCCTGTGCTTTTAGCGTAAATAAGGATTTCTTTGGCCTGTTTTGTAGCTTCATCTAAACTTGTATTGTTAGGTTTGATTATAAAACCGCCACTTATGGTAATACTTGAACTACCTTTATCTGGTATATTAAAACGTAACTCAGAGATACTTTGTCTAATGAGTTCTACATCTTTAAAGGCTTGTTCTTTCGATGTTCGCGATAGTATGAGTGTAAATTGATTATAGTCAGTTCTGGCTATTACATCAACTGGTTGCTCATGTAAAGATATAGTGTAAGCTACTTTTTTGAGTATGGCTTGTGTTATCCCTTGCGAATACGCACGTTTACTTTTAGAAAAATTATCAATTTCAAGTACACTTACAGAAGTAAAGTTACTATCTTTGAGTCCTTTTTTCTGCGAGTAGGCATTTATCATTCCTTTATGGTTGTTTATTCCAGTAACAGGGTCAAGCATAGATGGATTGTCTGTATTTTGTGTTTTTCTATTCATACGAAGTGCAATAGCATCTGCTTCAAGAGAAAAAATTGTATGCGTTTTTTTATTTTTTTCAATTTGGTATAAAAACTCTATATCTTTGTAGATTGAGTATAGTTTTTTACGGTACCACAATGTAGCGAGTAGAACTAAGACGAAGTAAACAACCATTGCTACTTCAGCTATTTGAAATTTCTTTTGGTCATAAGCAGTATTTTTAAAAAGCATATTGTTTATATGCTTGTTGATCTTCAAAAAGGCCAAGTCTAGGTTTTTCTTTGTCTCTTTTTCAATTTCTATATTTTTAACTTCTGTTTTTACATAGTATTCGTGAGCAGCATTATTAAACGCGGTAGTTAGTTTTCTAAGTTTTTCTAAATCATCTAAGTACTCTTTACTGTTACCAAAAATAAATCTATCAGTAAAATTATATTTGTATTGATTTTTCATTTTAGTTATTTCTTGAAGAAGGTAAATACTTTTACCATTAAACTGTATTAAGGCGAGTTCAACATCATCTCTTTGAAGTTTTGTAAGTGTTAAGATTATATCTTTTTGATTGTTTAAGTTGTCAACTTTATTGAATGAGAGTCTCTGTTCAAAAGTCATTACCATAGCAATGAAAGCAACAAATAGTACGAAGAATAGATAGATATTTAGGTTTTTAAAGATATTCTTTATAGAGTGTTTCATTAATATTTCCTAATAATGTTATAATATGTCCTATTTTATATCTATATAAATTAATATATGCTTAAAGAAGTTAAATTTGAATTTAGAAAATTATTTTATAACACAGTTCAACAACAGGCACATAGGTGATGATGGTGCATTGATAGATGGCTATGTCTATTCTAAAGATGCTTTTTTTGAGAATGTTCACTTTAAAAGAGAGTGGCTTTCATACTTTAATATTGCTAAAAAAGCGATGCTTGTAAATATATCGGATGCTATTGCAATGAATGCAATACCTAAGTACATACTTTTAAGTGTTGCTATGCCCAGTGACATGAGTAAAGAAGATATGCGAGATCTTGCAAACGGTTTTAAGAGTGTAGCAAAAGAGTATGACGCAGAGATCATTGGTGGTGATACTATTAGTAACACTAAACTCGACATTACAATTACAGTGGTTTCTAAAGTTGAGAAACCCTTACTCAGAGCAAATGTAAGAGAGGGGTATCTTTATGCTTATACAGGTCAGCTTGGAAAATCTGCTAAAGAGCTAAAAAAACTTTTTAATCTTGGTTCTATCCATAGTAAGTCGAAATTTGTAGATATTAAACTAAGACGTCATTTTGTAAAAAATGTACAAAGAGAACTAAAGGCTGGTATGGACATCTCTGATGGTTTATTTAGCGATGTTGACAAGATTAGTAAACTCAATGGACTTGGTGTTAAGTTTTTGCACAAGATTCCTAAAGGTCTTGGATGTAGTGGTGAAGAGTACGAACTACTTGTAGCATTTGATAAAAGAGATAAAAAAGCTGTCTTGAGGCGAGCTAAGCAGAGTCGTACAAAACTTACAATATTTGCACAAGCAACACGTGGCAAATTTACGAACAGATGTAAAGCACATCACTTTTAAGGAAAAAACAAAAAATATGGATAGATTTTATTCTCTTGCACATGCAAGTATAGATTTTCGATTTAAACAGTCTCCGCGAGACTTTGTTGTTGAAGAGATTCCTCTTTATGAGTTTTCAGGGGAGGGTGAGCATCTCATTCTCTTTATAAGAAAAAAGTCTTTATCTACGAGTGAGATGATAGGCCAAATTGCAAGGTACTTAGGTATAAAAAACAAAGAAATTGGATATGCCGGTCTTAAAGACAAGCATGCTATGACAAAACAGTATATCTCATTACATAAAAAGTATGAAGAAGCCCTTGAGGGTTTTAATCATGAAAATATAAAAATACTCTCAAAAACCTATCATAATAACAAAATAAGAATAGGACATTTAAAAGGAAATCGTTTTTACATTAAAGTAAAGAAAGTGAATCCTACATCAGCAGCGAAGATTGATGAAGCACTCAAAAATATCTCTGATGCTGGAATGCCAAACTACTTTGGATACCAGCGTTTTGGAAATGATGGTGATAACCATATTCTTGGAGAAAAACTTGCAAAAGGTGAAGCCAAGGAGCGAAATCCTAGAGTAAAAAAACTTCTTATAAACGCATACCAGAGTCACCTTTTTAATCTTTGGCTCTCACGGCGTTTAGAGATAAACTCTCTTGTGAGTAGTTTTGAAGCTAAAGAGATAGAGGGTCTTTTAAACATGCCTAATGATGAAGTCATGAAAATGAAAGCACAAAAACATCCTTTTAAACTCATTACTGGAGACACAATGGAGCATTATCCACATGGTAAGCTTTTTGAATTTGAAGGCTCAGAGGAAGATCTGCAAAGATTTAAAGATAGAGCCATAAGTGTTACCGGACTTTTATGTGGTAAAAAAGTGAAAAACGCCACAGGTTTAGCAGGTGAGATAGAAAAAAGTTTTGATGATGAGATAAATGCAGATGGTGCTCGTCGATATGCTTGGGTTTATCCTACAGAAGTAGAGGGGCGTTTTAATAAGGTAGAAGCTCAGTACGAAATGAATTTTACACTTCCAAAAGGTTCTTACGCAACAGTGCTAGTAGAAGAAATAGCAAAGAAAAAAATAAATTAATTTTAAAAAATTTAAGGTAAAAAAATGAATAAACGACATATAACTTCTGGGGCATCACAAATGTTTGGAAAATTCGCTTCAAAAGAGTTTCCACATTGGTTTCAAAAAATTATAAATAACTCTTATGTAAGCTTAATGGGCCTAAATATGAGTGACTTTCATGCTCCTGCTACATATAAAAGTCTCAATGCTCTTTTTACAAGACGATTAAGAGAAGATAGAGAGTTCTCACTCAATGCAGAAGATTTTATATCTCCATGTGACTCTTTAATTTCAGAGTGTGGAACAATTACAGATGATTATGCTTTACAAATAAAAGGTATGAGATACAAGTGTGCAGATTTTATTGGTAGTGAGTTTAGCGATGAAGAAAAAGCTATAGTTGCTGATGGAACTTTTATAAATTGTTATCTCTCTCCAAAAGATTATCATCGTTATCATATTCCTACAAATTTAAAAGTACTCAAGGCTGTACACATTCCAGGAAAGTTTTATCCTGTAAATATTCCTTCACTTAAAAAACGCCTTAATCTTTTCATAGAAAATGAGAGAGTAGTGATTCTTTGTGAAGCCACAAATGGTAAAAAGTTTTACATGGTTTTAGTAAGTGCTCTAAATGTTGGTGTTATGCAAGTGGCGTTTGAGAGTCGTATTCAAACAAACGCGAGTGCTACAACACCACAAACATATAACTTTGAAAATCTTTATTTAGATAAGGGTTTTGATTTTGGCTGTTTTGAAATGGGTTCGACTATTATTATACTAGCTGAGAAAGATATGCTTGAGTTAAATGTAAACGCAGGTCAGGATGTAAAGTATGGAGAGACTATAGCATCAATCAAAGATTGATGACTTGTAGTTTCGCAAGAAGTTTTGAATCTTCTTTATAGATATCGAGTTTTGTGTCTATAGGAAATTTCTCTTTAACAAGTACACCTTGAACTGAATGAAGTATATGTACAAATTTTGGAAACATTGGTACTACAACATAGTCAATATGGTCTTTTTTAAGTAAATCAGCTAAAACCTGAACAACACAGTAATAGACACTTTTGTTCACAGCACGCTGGACGAGATAATCATGCATAATAGTTATATTGTTTTCTAGCGTTTCTTTATCCTCTTTTGAGAGGACTCTGTTCTCATGTGCTCTTTGAATATTCTCTTCTATCTCTTCTTCAACACTAAAATTCTCTTTTTTGATAAGTTCTGGAAGATTTGGACAAACATGCTGAAGTTCATCTATAAGTTGACGGGCATCAACCTTCGTTTCATTGAGTGTATATGTGTATTTTCTATCTTCAAAGTAGTCGTGGTTTAAAGCCTTAATGAGTTGCACAACTATATGAAGATAAATATATTTATCTTCTTTGTTGTTATCAAAATCAATTCCCGTGTGGGAAATGTGAGGTTTTGGACCAACATACTCAAGCATGATTTTTCCTTTTAAACGTTAAATCGAAAGTGCATAATGTCGCCATCTTGGACAATGTACTCTTTACCTTCAAGTCTCATTTTACCAGCTTCTTTTGCTTTTGACTCACCACCGCAGCTTATATAATCATCATAAGCGATTACTTCTGCACGGATAAAACCTTTTTCAAAGTCATTGTGAATTGCAGCTGCGGCACGAGGTGCTGTAGAGTTTTTACGTATAGTCCATGCTCGTACCTCTTTTACACCTGCTGTAAAGTAGCTCATAAGACCGAGTTTATCAAAACCTTTATGGATGATTTGTTCGAGCCCTGACTCTTCAACACCTAGGTCTGTTAAAAACTCTTGAGCCTCTTCTTCTTCAAGACCAATGAGTTCTTCTTCAACTTTAGCACATAGTTTTATAAGCTCACAGTTGTTTTTCTGTGCATGTTCTTTAAGGGCTGTTACATACTCGTTATCTTCTAGTAAACCATCTTCGTCAGTATTTGCACCATACATAATCTCTTTATCAGTAAGAAATCTTACTTCACGAGCAAGATTTTTATACTCATCTGTATCTGTTTTAGAGAAGTTACGTGCTAAATTTTCTTCACCTAAAAACTCTAAAAGTTCTAGTGCAATATCTAAGGCTGCTTGTGCAGATTTGTCTGATTTTGCTTGTTTTTTAAGTCTGTCTATCCTGTTTGAAAGAACTTCAATATCAGCAAGTATAAGTTCACCTTCAATAATCGCAACATCACGTAATGGATCTATATTTCCCTCATTGTGAACAATGTTATCATCATCAAAACATCTAACAATCTGGAGTATAACTTCTGTCTCACGAATGTTAGAAAGAAACTTGTTTCCAAGCCCTTCACCTTTAGAAGCACCTTTTACAAGACCTGCTATATCAACAAAGTCTAAAGTTGAGTACTGAATACGCTCAGGATTTACAATTTTTGCAAGTTCGCCTAAGCGTTTATCTGGAACTGGGACTACTGCTTTGTTTGGTTCGATAGTACAAAATGGATAGTTTGCTGCCTCCGCGTTTTGTGCCTTTGTGAGTGCATTAAAAGTTGTTGATTTACCTACATTTGGAAGCCCTACGAGGCCAATTGCTAATCCCATTCTATCTCCGTTTATATTAAATTTAGTAAATTTATTTTTGAAATTTGAGTGCGATTATAGCACAAGTAGCTACTGCTTAACTCTTTTTAGTTGTGAAAAGAGTTCCTTTGTCATGTATGCCATCTATTAAGAATTCTCTTGCTGATGTTAGGTCAAAACCATTACACAAAAACATCTCTCTATTTTTATCCATAATATATTTTGCTGCTTTTAGTTTTGTAACTATACCACCTGAAGCAAATTTTGAGTTTGGAGTATAGCTTTGATTTAGCTCATCTTCACTTATCTCATTTACAAATTTTCTAATTTTTGCATTTGGGTTTTCTGCCGGATTAGAATCAAAGTAACCATCAATATCACTTAAAATAATGAGCATATCGGCATCTGCATAATGTGCAACATGGGCTGAGAGCTGATCGTTATCACCAAAGAGTTGATCCGGAGTTGTAGAAATATCGTTTTCATTTAAAATTGGTAAGATGTCATTTCTTAATGTTCGCTCAAGAATATCTTGAACAATTTGAGTGTGAACACTAGAGTCAAAAGCTTCTTCAGTTAAAAGAATTTGAGATATCGTAACATCATAAATATCAAACAAGTTTTTATATGCACTCATAAGTATGGGTTGACCAAGAGAAGCCAAAACTTTTTTACTTGTTGGGATACTTTTGTTTAGTTGTACAGCTGTATATCCTGCAGATACAGCACCAGATGTAACGAGAATTACCTCGTAATTTTTTCTAGCTTCTGCGATTAATCTTACGAGATTTAACATTCTACTTTTTGCCATACCTGTTTCATCTGTTAAAACTGAACTACCTACTTTTATTACTATTCTTTTCACTATTATTTTCCTAATTTTAATTTATTTTGTACTTCATCAAAGCATTGATGAATTGAATCTGAATCATTTTTTGTAAACTTACTAAACACTAAGATAGCTATCCATGAAAAGATAAATCCTGGAAGCAATTCAAAGATATCGAAGATTCCACCCTCAAGTTGTTTGTAAACTATAACCGTTAAAGCTCCAACTATCATACCAGCTAGAGCACCTTGTTTTGTGATGTCGCGTTTGTATAGACTTAAGATAATAAGTGGTCCAAACGCAGCACCAAAACCAGCCCATGCATAAGCAACAAGTTTGAGTACACTAGAGTTTTCATCTATAGATAAGTACCAAGCAACAAGGGCAATTACCATAACTGTTACACGTCCTACCCACACCAACTCGGTATCACTTGCATCTTTACGGATAATAGCATGATATATATCTCTTGTGAGAACCGAAGATGAAACTAGTAGTTGAGAATCAACTGTGCTCATGATTGCTGCAAGTATTGCCGCTAGTAAAAAACCAGCTATCCAAGGGTTAAAAAGGAGTTGCGATAGCATGATAAATATCTTTTCACTATCTTGTAAATCAACACCATTGCCGGCTACATAGGCAAGGCCAAAAAAACCAACAGATAGAGAGCCAATTACTGAAATAATCATCCAAGTCATACCAATTGTTTTAGCCTTATATACTTCTTCTTCATCTCTTATAGACATAAAACGCACAAGAATATGAGGCTGACCAAAGTAACCAAGCCCCCAAGCTAGAAGCGAAATTATGGAAATAAGAGATGCTCCGTTAACTATATCTAAGTGAGTAGCATCTATAGTTTTTATAGCGTCTACGGCGTTTGAGACTCCTCCGAGGTCAAAAATTACTACAGCAGGAGTAATTATAAGTGCTAACATCATCAAAATTCCCTGAATAAAGTCTGTCCAACTCACAGCATTATAGCCACCTAAAAAAGTGTAAGAAACAATGATGAAACTACCAATAAGAAGAGCATCAGAGTATGTAATGTCAAATGTAGCCTCAAATAGTTTTGCTCCACCAACTAGTCCAGAAGAAGTATAAAGGGTGTAAAAAAGTAAAATAACGACTGCCGTTACTACTCTGAGTGTATTTCCTTTGTCTTCAAAGCGGTTAGCTAAGTAGTCAGGAATAGTAAGAGCATCGTTAAGATAGTGAGTGTAAACACGAAGAGGTTTTGCTACATAATGCCAGTTAAAATATGCCCCTATTATGAGACCAACAGCTATCCAACTTCCTACTAAGCCATCACTATACATCATTCCAGGAAGTCCTAAAAGTAACCAGCCACTCATATCTGATGCACCTGCACTGAGGGCCGTTACACTAGGGTTTAATCCGCGACCTCCTAAGACATAGTCACTTAGGTCATCTGTTTTAAAGTAAAAATAAAAGCCAATTGCAAGCATAACAAGCATATAGCCAATAAAAGATACTAATAATTCAATTTGCATTTTACACCTCTTCCAAGACTAAACCTTGAATACCTAAGTTTCCATACCTATGGTAAGAGTTTGAAATACTTTGCTCTATAAAGTAGTGCATAAGTTCAAGTCTACCATGTGAAAGAAAATTCTCGCTTGCTATATAGATAGCTTGATCTGCTATGTTCTCATAGATTGTTTGTGTAACATTATTTGGGTGAAGAAACCTAACTCTTTGAACTGTAGGTATCAACTTTATCAGTTCATCTTCATCATCTCTAGTGAATCTGTCGTCTTTACCTATAAACGCGGCCTGTTTTAACTCTAACCAAATAAATTCTGCTTTTTTTGATTTTTTAGGCATGGAGAGATGAAGTCTTGCACCTATCATTTTAATAGCCATGATAGTAGTCAAAATTTCATCAAGAGCATCACTTTCTTCGATTCTAAGAAGAACGCTCTCTACGGGGAGGTATCTTATAACATTACTCTCACCCCTGATGTACGCATAATCATGCTCTTTTAAAAACTCTACCTCGTGCCAATGTGCAAAGTTGGAGATGTGTCTGAGTGCTACTTCACACTCATCATTAAAGACAGTATCTCTTGTTAGGAAGCTTCTCATCTGATTTATATACTGTGTTGTACACGATTCGTAAAGGTTCGTCTCTTCGTAGTCAATATTCATAAATTGGCTTACATAGTTAAAACCACCTGCTTTTTTACCACTTCCAATAGCAGATTTTCGCATACCACCAAATGGTTGTCTAATAACTATAGCTCCAGTTGTTCCGCGGTTTATGTAAAGATTTCCAGCTAAGAGTCTTTCTCTCCAGTAATCTTGTTCTCTTTTATCTAAGGTCTCAATACCTGAAGTCAAACCATAACCAGTAGAGTTGACGATATCTATGGCATCATCTAAATCCTCGGCACACATAACACTAAGAACTGGACCAAAAAGCTCGTTCATATGACAAAAGTCATTTTTCTTAGTACCCCATCGAACAGATGGCTTTAACATATATGGATTTTCATCATTAGCAAAAGATGGTTTTACTAACCACTCTTCGCCTTCATCAAGATATGTGAGTGATTTTTCAAGTTCCCCTGATGGTAAGTTTGCAAGAGTCCCTATACGGTTTGAAAAGTCCCAAACAGAACCGGTGTGCAGTGACTCAACAGCCTCTTTGAGTGTCTGCTTGAAACTAGGGTCATTATAAAGCTCTTTTTCTAAAACAAGAAGAGATGTTGCTGAACATTTTTGTCCAGAGTTATGAAATGCTGAGACTACTACATTTTTTATGGCTTGGTCACGGTCGGCGAGAGCAGTTACTATAGTTGCATCTTTACCACCAGTTTCAGCACTCAAAGAGATGTCAGGACGAGATTTTATGATTCTGTATGCAGTTTGCTCTCCCCCTGTAAAGATAGTAAAGTCAATATCTTTACTTGGTATCATATGCTCTCCCACAACTGAACCACGTCCTGGAACAAACTGTAAGGTGTTTTTGCTTACCCCTGCATCCCAAAAACATTGACAGAGTCTATATCCACAAAGTATGGAATCTTCCGCAGGTTTTAAAATGACAGTATTTCCAGCCGCTAATGATGCTGCTATTCCACCAGTAGGAATGGCTATAGGAAAGTTCCATGGACTAATGACTAAACCAACACCTTTTGGACTTGTCTCAACTCCTGTAAGGTTTGAAATTTTTGCAACACTGTAAGGATAAAAGTTTAGAAAATCAATAGCTTCACTTACCTCAACATCAGTCTCGGTAAATACTTTTCCAACTTCAGCAGCACCAACACCAATGAGATCACCTCTTGCAATCCTCATCTCATGTGCAACATCCATAAGAATTTCTTGTCTTTGAGAAATGGAGAGTTTCCTCCAACCATCAGGATCTGCTTTTGCAGTTGCAATAGCTATTTTCATATCTTGGGGAGTTGCTTCAACATAACTACCTGCTAAGATTTTCTCGTGGTATTGACTCTTATCTATAACATCAATATGCTCATCTCTTTGTACAATTTTTCCGCCTACAACAGGGTAAGCATTAAAGCCACCGATTGAACTTATGTTTTGCCATTTATCACGAATTTTTTCTGCCCATATTCTGTTTGCTTTAAGAGCAAAGTCAGTATCAGGTTCACTTTCAAAGTGATACTGTTGTAAGTTAATAATTGGTTTCATTGGAACTTGATTTCTATCTTGCGTTCTATATGGCGTTTGATCAAGAGTAGGCATAAGTGCTACTGCATCTTCATAACTTTTTACAAGTGTTTCCCATGCTGGTGTATCAACTTCAAGACCAAAACTATGTCTTAAAAAGTTTTGATCTGCTGTGTTTTCATCAAATCTTCTTACCAAGTATGCGATGGCGTTTGTGAAAGTCTCTTTTGTCGCTGTTGGAGCATAAAGAATGACGTTTAGACCTTGTTCTTTGAGCACTTCGTAAGCTGCTTCACTCATTCCCTCTAGCATTTCAGCACTTACATACTGTTCTACTTTTCTCTCTTTTGCTAGTAGCATTGCTAAGGCATGGTCAAAAAGATTATGCGAAGCTACTCCTGTGTGAACATATGGAGCGACTTGAGGGTCTAGTAAGAAGTCCATGGCGATTTTAAAGTTTGCATCAGATTCCGCTTTTGAAGCATAAGTAACATTTGGCCAACCACGAAGTGATGCTTCTGTAAGCTCCATCTCTTGATTTGCACCTTTAACGATACGAATCTTAATGGCTGCACCACCATTTTCAACTCTTCTTTTGGACCACTCATATAAATCTTTTATATAGATAATTGCATCAGGCAAATATGTCTGAATAACAATACCTGCACTAAAATCTTTAAACGCCTCTTTCTCAAGTACATTTTTAAATGCATCTATAGTTATCTCTATATCTCGGTACTCTTCCATATCGAGGTTTACAAATTTGTATTTTTCTTTTAAATCTTTATCTTTGTAGCTGTTTTGCATCGCTGCAGTATAAACTCTTTGTAACTGTGTAGATATATGTTGTATGTTATTCTCATGTGCATGAGGAACTATCTGAGAGAAAAGGTTAGATATTTTAATGGAGAGATAGTCAACATCTGGGTTTTCTAGAAGTTGTATATATTTTGCAACTCTTTGGTTTGCCTCTTCTTTACTAAGAACAATTTCTCCAATTACATTGATATTTACACGAGTTCCCTCTTTTTTTCTCTTCTTCATATGTTGAGATAAAACAGGGTCTTCACCTTTGATGACTATGGAACTAATGTCATTTCTAAGGTACTTTATAAACATAGGAATAGAGATAGAACTGACATAAATCCCAACATCTCTAAACAACCATATAAGAATCTGCTCAAACTGTGAGAAAAAGTCAGTGCTTTTATACTTAGCAAATATATGCTCTAATTGATCTGCAACTCTATCAGCATCATGCGAGCGAAAGCTTTGATCTAGTAGTTCTATAAGAAAAATTTTATTTATTGGATTGTTGAGCATCTTAAGCATCATCTCGTGAAATTCTTGCTCTTTACCTTTTCGTGAAACTTGAATTTTTTTCTGCCACTCATAGGCGACTTTTTTTACATCTTCTATCGTGTTCTGTGGTATGCTCATAAATTCTCCAAAGTTCAGAATATGCCTACAATGTATTAAAACAGAGTTAATATGTCAAATTTTATATTATAATTTGTATCAATATTGACAAGTTTGAGGATTAAATGCAAAAAGAAAATTTACTAATCGTAATATCTACAGACAATGTAGACTCTATCATGAAGTTTCCACTTCTTTATGGTGGAGTAAGCCTTCCACGAGAGTACTGGAAGATAGTTCATGTGATGTTTTGGGGTGCTTCTATACAAGTAGCAAAATCAAATGAGAGCATAAGAGAAAAAGTACAAGCCATGCAAAAAGATGGAGTGGCGTTTAGCTCCTGTGTAGTTTGTGCGGAGGATTATGAAGCTGTAGCAAAGCTAGAGGAGATAGGTATTGTATGTAACCATACAGGAGAGTTATTCACTGAGGCACTAAAAAGTGAGACTTGGTCGGTTTTAACTATTTAAAAAAACTAGTAAGACCTCATAGACATTTTGTAATCATCCATGATATATCCATGTCCAATTTTTTGTACCACTCGACCCTGTTTTTCAAAGCCCATCTTCTCATAACTCTTTAGAGCAAGATTATTGTTTATGTTGACGGTGAGATAGAGAGTGTGGAGCCTTTTTTGTCTAAGGAGTTTTTTGACATATAAAATGCCTTGTGTCGCAACTCCTTGATTTCGGTAGCTTGAGTCAACATATATTTTACTCAAAAAGATATTTTTTTCTTCAAAGGCTATAGAGAGATAGCCAACATATCTAGTAGAAACTTTAAATAGATAGTACTCTATACCTCTTTTCATCTGGCGTTTAATGGCACTTTTACTTTGAAACTTTCTAAGCATAAACGCCACCTGCTTTTCTCCTATTATTGGTGTGTAGTGTTGCTTCCAAATGAGTGAAGCAAGTTTTTCTACCTCTCTTATCTCTGTGGCGTTTGATACTCTTTGAATTCTCATGAAAGAAACTCTCCTATACTTTTTTACTTTGGTATTATATGCAATAATTGTGCTCTCTTAAGTCAAATTGGACTAAAATGTCAAAAAAAGAGGAAACCCTATGAAAATCACAAAAAACATACTTGTACATCTTGACTACTGCTTAAGTGATGCACAAAACAATCATCTTAACCCGGATGAAGAGGAACTTATTTATCTTCATGGTGGACATGGACATATATTTCAAGAGCTTGAAGATGCACTTGAGGGAAAATCTGCAGGAGATACCTTTAAAGTAACACTAAAACCAGAGCAGGCTTTTGGGGAGTATAAAGATGAGCTCGTAGTAACTGAAAATGTAAGTGATCTTCCAGAAGATATTTTTATAGGAATGGAACTTGATGCTTCTGATGAGGGTTCAGATGAGAGTACTATTTATGTTGTGACAAACATTCAAGATGATAAAGTCCTTCTAAACGCCAACCACCCACTCGCAGGTCTTACACTGACATTTGAGGGTAGGGTAATGGAGCTTGAAGAGCTAACACCAGAGGGTGTACAAGAGATACTAGAGCATGAGAGTCATGAACACTAATAACTTCNAATAGGCTTACCAACTACAAACACGATTTCGTCCTAGATCTTTTGCTTGATAGAGTGCCTTATCTGCATTTTCTAGGACTAACTCGAAGCTGTCACCAAGTTTACGAGGGCTACTAGCTCCTAAAGAAACAGTAATATGTCCAACATATAAAAATGAAAACTCTTCAATGTTTTTTCGTATTTTTTCTGCAATTTTCTCCACTTCACTAAGCTTTATATTGTTCGCTAAAACTAAAAACTCTTCTCCTCCCCAGCGAGCAAAAATATCTCTATCACGTATAAGAGTAGTAACAATTTGAGAGAGTTCCTTTAAAACGCTGTCTCCAATATTGTGTCCATAAGTGTCATTGATATCTTTAAATTTGTCTATATCAATCATAATAATAGAATAGTTGGTTTGATAAAGATTTTTATCTTTAAGCTTTTCTAGAAGGGCACGTCTATTAAAAATTTGAGTTAAAGGATCTATGTTTGCCTTGGATTGTAATTTTATATTTGAGTTTTGAAGATCAATTTGTTTCTGTCTTAATGAGTCAAGTAGATAGTTGAAAAACTTTGAAACTAGACCTATTTCAGTACCTCTTTCCTCGTATATCTTTGTGTTTATATCTCCAGTTTTCATGATTTTTATAATACTTTCAATAGTCTCTACCCATGGGACTTTAGCATTGTGTTCACTTACATTTAGACCGATAACTTCATGGCGTTTACTAACCCGTAAAAGATTTATTTTTGCTAAGAGCAAGAAGAGAATGAGTCCAAGCGAAAATGCAAAAATAAATGCAGTCACAACACCAATAGATTGAATTAAAATAAAATCAACTCTAGACATATTTAAAGATGGGGTTGCAAAAAAACCTACAGCGAGTGTTCCCCATGCTCCAGCAAAACCATGAACACCAATCACACTTAAAGGATCATCTAGTTTTAGTTTTTTAAGTATGATTGTGTCAAAAAGATACATGATTATTCCAGAAGTAAATCCAACAAAGGCAGATGTATAGACATCAAAGAGGTGACAGCCAGCTGTAATTCCTACTAAACCAGATATGACTCCAAAAGCAATAATCTCAATTCCTACTTTTTCTTTGTAAAAGAGTGTTATGATCCAACCAGCTAAGCCTCCAAAAGAAGCAGCTATTGTTGTGTTTAGAAGTATGGAACTCACTTGAGAATTAAACTTTAAAAGACTCCCTCCATTGAAACCAAACCAGGCAAAAAAGAGGATAAAAACACCAAATACTACAAAGTTATGACTACTTGGAGCAAAATACTTGATATTTCCCTTTTGAAATTTACCTAAACGCGGGCCAATAACAATAACACCAGCTAGACCTATCCATGCACCCATTGAGTGTACAACAGTAGAGCCGGCAAAGTCAACAAAACCAAGCTCTTTAAGCCATCCATAATCAGACCACGCCCAGTGACCAAATAAAGGATAAATTACAGCAGTGGTAATTATGGCTATGATTACATAACCATCAAATTTCATTCTTTCAGCAACTGCTCCGGAGATGATAGTTGCCGCTGTAGCTGCAAACATTGCTTGAAAAAAGAAAAAAGTATTTTCATTTGAGTTTTTACCATTGATGGCAAAACTGTCTATACCTATGAAACCGTTAAAGTCTGTACCGAACATGATTCCATAACCAATAAGCCAAAAGAAGATAAGACCAAAAGTAGTATCAATGAGGTTTTTCATTGCAACATTAATAGTATTTTTAAAGCGTACCATTCCTGTCTCAATAAGTGCAAAACCAAGTTGCATCATAAATACTAAAAAAGCACTAAGAAGAATCCAAAGTAAATCTATATTAGTAATTGTATCCAT
>JGI997J19993_1000022_pt1 | contig 96989 bp, 105 predicted proteins | sample Etolagbewater25m_FD_19993 | JGI IMG/M metagenome (IMG submission 19993)
ACTCCGGGTCACGTTGACTTTACTATTGAAGTTGAACGTTCTATGCGTGTACTTGATGGTGCTGTTTCAGTATTCTGTGCTGTTGGTGGTGTTCAGCCTCAGTCAGAGACAGTTTGGAGACAACGTAACCGTTACAAAGTTCCATCAATTGTTTTCGTAAACAAAATGGATAGAACTGGTGCTGACTTTTATGAGGTTGAGCGTCAAATTCGTGATCGTCTCAAAGGTAACCCAATGCCTATTCAACTTCCAATTGGTGCTGAAGCAGAATTTGAAGGTGTTGTTGATTTAGTACTTATGAAAGAGATAGTTTGGGATATGGATGCAGCAATGGGTTCTAACTATCATGTTCAAGATATTCGTGAATCTTTACAAGAGATTTCAGAAGAGTATAGAGAAAAAATGCTTGAGTCACTTTCAGAAGTTGATGGAAACGATGAGTTTGCAATGAAATTCTTAGAAGGTGAAGAAATTTCTGAAGAAGAGATTAAAGCAGCAATTAAAGCAGCAACAATTGGTATGGCTGTTGTTCCAATGACTCCAGGTACTGCATTTAAAAACAAAGGTGTTCAAACTTTACTTGATGCTGTTGTTGCATATCTTCCTTCACCTATTGAGTCTCCTGCAATTATGGGTACACTTATGGATGATGAAGAGAAAGAAGTTGCTGTTCCATCAACTGATGATGGCGATTTTGCTGCACTTGCATTTAAAATTATGACTGACCCTTTTGTTGGTGTTCTTACATTTATTCGTGTATACCGTGGTTCACTTGAAGCAGGTTCATTTGTTCATAACTCTACAAAAGACAAGAAAGAGAGAGTTGGTCGTATCGTTAAAATGCATGCTATCAAACGTGAAGAAGTTAAAGAGATATATGCAGGTGAAATCGGTGCAGTTGTTGGTCTTAAATCTACAACTACTGGTGATACACTATGTACTGGTGAAGAGAAAGTTGTTCTTGAAAGAATGGATTTCCCAGAACCAGTTATCTCTGTTGCTGTTGAGCCAAAAACAAAAGCTGACCAAGAAAAAATGGGTATTGCACTAGGTAAACTTGCTGCAGAAGATCCATCTTTCCGTGTTAACACTGATGAAGAAACTGGTCAAACAATTATTTCTGGTATGGGTGAATTACACCTTGAAATTCTTGTTGATAGAATGAAACGTGAGTTTAATGTTGATGCTGAAGTTGGTGCTCCTCAAGTTTCTTACCGTGAGTCTATCAAAGAAGAAGTACAACAAGAGTACAAATATGCTAAACAATCAGGTGGTCGTGGTCAATTTGGTCATGTTTACCTTACAGTTAAGCCAGGTGAGCCAGATACAGGATTTGTTTTCCATAATGAAATTAAAGGTGGTACTGTTCCAAAAGAGTATATTCCAGCCGTACAAAAAGGTTGTGAAGAAGCTATGCAAAATGGTGTTCTTGCAGGATACCCAATGGAAGATGTTGATGTAACTCTTTATGATGGTTCTTACCATGATGTTGACTCGAATGAGATGGCATTTAAACTTGCTGCTTCAATGGGTTTCAAAGAAGCGTGTCGTAAAGCAAAACCTTCAATCTTAGAACCAATGATGAAAGTTGAAGTTGAAGTTCCTGAAGAAAATATGGGTGATGTTATCGGTGACCTTAACCGTCGTCGTGGACAAGTTAACTCAATGGGTGACAGAGCTGGTAACAAAATTGTTGATGCTCATGTACCACTTTCTGAAATGTTTGGTTATTCAACTGACCTTCGTTCAGCTACACAAGGGCGTGCAACATATGCAATGGAATTTGATCACTATGCTGAAGTTCCTAAAAATGTATCTGAAGAGATTCAGAAAAAACGTAACGGCTAATCTTAGTCTTTACCATCTTCATGTACTTCCTATTATAGGAAGTACATAGACTACTTTCTACTACAATCAAAAACTTGCTATAATTACACTAAAATAAATTTAGGTGTAATATAATGTACAAAATATTAATCATTTCACTACTAACAACACTGCTTTTGGCATCTAATCCAAAAATATACTCTGCCCTTGGGGATGTAATCTATGGGAATGTAGATAAGATAGAGAAGCTAAAAGATATCGAAGTTTATAGCCTTTACAAATCTGATATTATAAAATATGTCTCAGAGGTCAATGAAACAAAGAAAAAAGGGTTTGCATTAGAAATCTCACCAAGTAAAGATGCTCAAAAAGCTTATCTTGAAAGTCTAAGAGAACTATCAAAGAAGAATGATTTTTTTGTTAGAAGTGCTCAATCTAATTATAAAAAAGCAATGAAAGATGAAAATAATTTGCTTTTTTCAAAACTTATAAATAGTGGGATTATTGATACACAGAAGAATAAACAAGAGATTATAAACTATTATTTTAAGCACTCAGATGATATTAATGCAAGTGGTATAATCGAGACATATATTAATGAAGATGCTCTTCTTAAAAAAAAGCAAAGCAAACAAAAAGCGAAATATAAAACAAAGAAAATGAGAGAAGCTGAGAAAATAAAAAGAATAAGACAAAACGATATTGATGCACAAAAAGAACTAGAAAAAAAATTACAAGATGAAGTAAATAAAAAAAAGTTAGAAATTAGAAAAAATCAAAAGATAGAACTAACTAAGTAGTCCAAACATAAGCTTCTGATATGTCTGGTCTACCCTGTAGAGTAAGGTATGGTTTATACATTTGTTTGTATGATAAAGAAGGACATTCTTCTACATAGTAGCCTAAATATATCCATTTTTTTTGTGACTCTTTTGCATATTTAATTTGATTGTAAAGTGAGAGTTTACCAAGTGAGAGATGAGAATAGTCTGGATCATAGTAAAAATAAATAGATGATATACCATCATCGAGTATATCAATTAAATCAACACCTATTAGCTTGTTATCATCATAATATAAGACTTCATAACCAAACTCTTCATGACCAAGTACAAATGATCCATAGTAGTGATCAGCAGTTGTAGTTGTATGCTCCCATCCTTTTTTTTGATGCATATGAAGATGATATTTTTCAAATAGTTCAAGATGCTCTTGTGACATTGTTGGGTGCTGTATATATTTTTGAATATCTTTAGCTTTTTTCAAAACTCTTTTAGCAGATTTTGAAAAGCTATAGTTTTCAACATCTATCTTAATACTTTGGCATTCATTACAATCACTACATACGGGTCGAAAGTACATCTTTCCAAATCTACGGTACCCTCTTTCTATCAACTCTTGGCAGACAGATGTAGTACAACTATTAATAATTTTGTAATGAGTTGTTTGCTCATGATTCTCAAGATAAGAGCATTTATCATTAAGCGAAAATTCTTTAAGTAAATTCATACTAGAATTTTGACATAATTTCTTTTACAAATAGCAAAAAAGAGGATTATTTTGGAATTTTTTTTAAAACATAAAACTATTATTGTTCGTACACTGGGTGTGTTTATGCTCCTTATAGGTTTTGTAGCATATTTTTGGAGTGCCCCAAAAGAGGGTGTAAGTGCAAATGAAATCGCATCTGCCAATGTTGCAAGAATGGAAGCTAAGACATCAGGAGCAAGTAGTTCAAAAGCTCCAGCTAAAGCAAATGAATCTAAGTTTTTAGAAAAGTTTAAGGAGACAAGAGAAAACCAACTGAAGTACCTTATGATCATTATGATGATAGTAGGTGTTGGATTTCTGGGTTATAGTTTTTTAAAAAAGGATGAAGAGTAGAACTTATCTGTTTTAAGCTCTATTGTTAGAGATTAAAACATCTTCAATCATTTTGTCCATATCGCCATCAAGTATTGCACTGATGTTTGAGTAAGCTATATTACTGCGAGTATCTTTTACTTGTTGATATGGTTGCATAACATAAGAGCGTATTTGATGTCCCCATCCAATTTCACTCTTAGCAATACCATCTTCCTTTGCTTTAAGAGATTCGAGTTCTAGTTCATATAAACGCGACTTTAGCATTTTCATCGCAGTTGCTTTATTCTTATGCTGGCTTCTGTCGTTTTGACACTGCACTACAACACCTGTTTCTATGTGTGTTAGCCTAATTGCTGACTCAGTTTTATTAACATGTTGTCCACCCGCACCACTTGCACGATATGTATCTATACGTATGTCTTTATCTTCAATAATTATGTTGATATCATCATCAACTTCAGGAGAAACCATTACAGATGTAAACGATGTATGGCGTTTGGCATTAGAATCAAATGGCGAGATACGTACAAGTCTATGGATACCGTTTTCAACCTTGAGATAGCCATAAGCATTTTCACCTTTGACTAAAATAGAAGCATCTTTTATCCCAGCCTCTTCACCACTCTGATAATCAAGTAACTCTATGCTAAACCCACGTCTCTCAGCCCAGCGTTTGTACATACGTAAAAGCATTTCAGCCCAGTCTTGAGATTCCGTTCCTCCAGCACCTGGATGTATACTTAGAATGGCGTTGTTAGCATCACTATCCCCACTTAAAAGTACTTCTATCTCCATTGTTCGTATCTGCTCTTCTAAAAGTGGGGCATCGCCATAAAGTGCTTCAAGTGACTCTTCATCATTTTCATCTTGTGCCATTTCATACAGTTCTTGAGCATCTTCTACAGCTTCTCTTGCTACATTGTATTTTTCAAGTTTTCTTTGATGTTGTGTTTTTTCTTTTTGTATTTTTGCAGCATTTGAAGCATCATTCCAAAACTCTTGATCATTTTCCATCTTTTCAATTTCATCAAGTCTAGTTTGTAGTTTTTCTGGCTCAACAACACCAGTGATATTTTTCATTTTTGTAGTGATGCTTTTAAGTAGTTCTTTATATTCGTAATTATCCATAATTGTCCGTTTATTGTATAATTGCGATTATAACACACCAAGGCATAATAAATGAAGATTATTTCTAATCCCTTAGAGCTCAAAGAGTATTTGAAAACACAAGAGGGGAGTGTAGGATTTGTACCTACAATGGGGGCTCTGCATGAGGGGCATATATCGCTTATTAAAAAAGCTAGAGTTGAAAATGAGCTAGTAGTCGTTTCTATATTTCTCAATCCTACACAATTTTTGAAGGGTGAAGATTTAGACAATTACCCTAAACGCGACGAGGGTGATAAAAAGATATGCTCACTAGCAAATGTAGATGTTCTCTTTTTCCCTAGTAAAGAAAATATGTATGGGGAGGATGAAGTAAGTCTACTCGCTCCAAAAGTTAGAGGCTTTACCTTAGAAGGTGCTACAAGACCAGGACACTTTAATGGCGTCTTAACTGTTGTAATGAAACTTCTCAATTTAGTGCAACCTACAAGGGCTTACTTTGGGAAAAAAGATGCACAGCAACTCAATCTTATTAGCTTAATGGTTAAACAACTTTTTATGAGTGTAGAGATAGTTCCTGTTGAGACTATGCGAGATAGTGATGGTCTTGCAAAGAGTAGTCGAAATGCTTATCTGAGTCAAGAAGAGAGAGACGAAGCTCTAAAAATATCTAAATCACTGCATGAAGCTTCTAAACTTGTGAGTAGAAGTGTTTTAGAAAGCTCTGCCATAAAAGAGAGTATGCTTAGTATACTCGTTCCTCTTGAAGTTGCTTATGTAGAAGTCCTTAATCGTGACTTTGAGATGATAGATAAAGTTGAGATAGGAAATAGTGTTATATTAGTAGAAGCACTTGTTGGAAAAACAAGATTACTAGACAATATATGGTTATAGTTTAGGTTTTAAATAGCCATCTTCAATCATAATATCAACAGCTTTTTTAAAGACTGGAACTGAAGTTTGTGAAGCAAATTGGCTTTTTTTAGGCTTAACAACGATCACACCAATGGTGTACTTATGTGTTGAATCATTTGCAAAGCCAATAAATGCAGTATTGTATTTATTAACATATTTTCCTTTTTCAACAATGTGGGCAGTCCCTGTTTTTCCACCAATCTCTAAACCCTTCGTAATAGCTTTTTTACCAGTACCCTCATCAACTGTTTTTATCAGAATTTTTTTCATGCGCATTGCAGTTGCACTTTGAATGGCCTGGACTTGTTCCTCATAGGGTAAGAGTGTTTCAACACCATGTTCATCTATAAAACTGTGAACGATTTTTGGATAAACCATCATTCCATTGTTATTAAAAGAGCTGTATGCACGAAGGAGTTGCATCAGATTAGCTTTCATTCCATAGCCATAAGAACAAGTTGCTTTATAAATCTCATTTTCTAGTCTTTTTGGGCTAGGAAGGGAACCAGTTCTTTCATAAATAAGATCAGAAGTAGAGCGTTTTGAAAGACCAAATTGTTTGAGACCTTCAGAAAACTCATAGCCAGATAGCTTTTGAGCAAGTTGCGCTATACCTACATTTGAAGAGTGTACTATAACATTTTCTGCACTTAGCCAGTCAAACCTATGCTCATCGGTAATCACCTTTCTACCAATTTTAAAACGCCCATTATGTCCATTGACTAAGTCATAAGGATTTACAAGTTTTTTCTCAAGAAGTAGGGCAAAAGTTAGAGGTTTAATTACACTTCCTGGTTCAAAACTATACTCAATCATTCCACTTCTTAGTGATGGATAATCACTGCGTTTTATATCTTTTGGTAGAAATCTACTTGAACTTGCCATCGTGATAATATCACCATTTTTAGAATTCATGATTGCTATCATTATTTGCTTTGCATCTAAGTCAGTTTTCATCTCATCAAGCATTCTTTCCATTTTGATTTGTAAAGAGACTGGAATAGTGATTTTTATATCAAGTCCATTGATTTTAGGTTTAGTAAAACTATCTTTATTGAGAATAATATAGGCATTCACATCGCGTTTTCCACGACTTGTTCCATTTTGTCTTGCTGACAACTCGTTATCGAAGCGTTTTTCAAGTCCTTTGACACCTTTTATGTAAGTGTAACCATCATCTTCAAGTTTATGTGGATAGCCTATTATTGGTGTTAAAAGATTCCCATAAGGATACTCGCGACTTTCACCACTCTCTATGATACTAAGTCCATGAACAGAACGCAGACCTGTTACACTGTTTTTAAGTTCCATAAAGACTTTAAATCGACGAAGTTCACTTGCTAGTTTTTGCAAGTAATGCGCTTGGATTTGAGGAATGTTGTAGCTAAGAACTACTACACCCTTGCGTTTGTTGAGGCGTTTTGTTATCTCTTCTACTTTGATACCAGAGTAAATACTAAAGAGTTGGATAAAAAGCTCGCGTTTTTGAGGGTCGATATAACGTGTGTTTACTACTGCTTTGTAGAGTTTTTTTGTAGATGCTATGTGAAAATTATCAGCACTGATAATATTGCCACGTTGTGCACGTGAATTTTCTTCTGTGTATATTGAAGGGATATCGCGTTCTTTGAGAACTGTAACAAGCATAGCACTTAAAAATATTAAAAATCCTATAGAAACAAGAACATAAAGAAGAAAGATTTTTTTACTTTTGTTGTGGTTTATCATATGGATTTTAACTTTGTCCTGATTTTTATGAACTTTTAAAAGCAAAAGTTTTATTGCAGACTACAAAAGAGAAGTAAAAGGGACTTTATACCATAAGGGCATAAAAATTCCTTTTACGGATGAACTATAGTTGTGTTCTACCTATCTCTTTGTAAGCACTGAGTGCTTTATTTCTTATCTCTAGCATAAGCTTCATATTTGTTTCAGCTTTTCCAATCGCAAGAGCCGCTTGATGTAAGTCTTTGACCTGACCAGTTGCCATGTTACTCATAGCAACTTCTTTATTTTCTTGAAGCTCATTGACTTCATTCAGTGCAGATTTTAGTTGCTCAGCAAAGGCCTCTCCACCACCAGTTTTGAGTTTTGCTTTTTCTTTTAGTAAGTCTGAGGCTGATATACCAGCTACACCACTAATGTTACTCATAAGCTACTTCTCCTTATCATTTTTTTCATATTATTGTAAAAGTGAGATAGAGCTGTTTGCTATATCTTTTGCACTTTGAAACGCAGCAACATTTGCTTGATAGCTTCGTGTTGCTTCTACTAAATCGGCCATTTCGATAACAGGATTAATGTTTGGATATGCAACATACCCAGACGCATCTGCATCAGGATGGTTTGGTTCAAATTTCATCTGTGGTTTTGAGTCATCACGAGAAATTTTGTCAACTATTACACTCATTATAGCAGGATTTACTTTTTTTCCAAATTCACCGCTGTTGAGAGGGTCTTCATATTCTGAGCTCTCACTTATTTTTCCAAGTGCCTCATTAAACTTCTCATTAAAATCAATAGCCTTAAAAACTACTTCTTTACGGCGGTAAGGACCACCCTCTTCAGTTCTGGTAGTTTGTGCATTTGCGATGTTGCTAGATATTGTATTTACTCTTACTCTTTGCGCTGAAAGCCCATAACCAGAGATATCAAAACTATTTAAAAAATTACTCATTTTTATTTCCTTAACTTACTTTTGATGAAGCTTCTATAACACTTCTAAAGATTGCACTATCTTTCTTTTTTGCATTGACTAGAGCGGTAAACATGATAGAGTTTTTACTCATCTCTGTTGTTTCAACATCTATATCTACACTGTTGCCATCATTTCTAGCCATATGGCCATCTCTAAAAAAAGTTGTTGCGATATGTGAACTTGACTCACTTTGAGTTGCAAGATGATTTTTATCTGTTTGAGCCATTTTAAGCTCTTTAGATTTATCGTGAAATATCTCTGCTTGCTTTGTTTTTAGTGTATCTTCAAAGCTAATATCACGAGGTTTATAAAAAGGAGTATCTGCATTTGCGATGTTAGAAGCTATCATATCTTGTCGTGCTGCACGGTAGTCAAGTGCTCTACTTGTAATATCTGCTGCTCTTGAAACACTTACTGCCATACTCACTCCTTAATTTGTTTAGTAATAAAGCAATTATAGTTCCAAATTTTCTTTAAAAAGCAAATAAATATTTATATTGTTTTTATTTGTTAATTTTATCACATATTCTTTAATCTACATAACAATTATATGAATTAAGCAAAAATTAATAAGAGTAGTCCCATAATGACTCCCAAGGTTACTAGTGTAATCCAAATTTTTTACAAACTAAGGAGTTCTTATGAAAAGAGCTGGTTTTACAATGATCGAATTGATCTTCGTTATCGTTATTTTAGGTATTTTAGCGGCAGTTGCTATTCCAAAACTTGCAGCAACGCGTGATGATGCAAAAGTTGCAGCAATGGCTACAAACGTTAATCAAATTGTTAGTGATGCAGTTGCACATTATACATCGCAAGGTGACCTAAATGTTAGTACTACAGACCAATGGAAAGATATTACAAATGTTTCAAGTGGTGGTGGTGATTTTGTTTTTGGTGCAGATGAAGTAACATATAACAATAAAGCAAATGGAACACAGTGTGGTACTATTACATATGTGCCACCATCAGGAGGAGATGCAGCTACTTTAACAACTACTGCTGAAGATGTTACTGATCCTATTTGTGCAGGTGTAAATGGCAGAATGGGTCTTACTGCAGTTGATGACAATAATTCAGTTAAACTTGGTGGATCATCAGTTAAATTTTAATTGGTGACTTCTTTATTCCTAAGCTTCTGCTTAGGAATACTTCTAAAAATAAACTTCTTCTTTTTTATAATTTCAACTTAAATAATTTAAAAAATGCTAACATAATAAACAAATTATATATTAGTAATTAAAAGGACTTTCTATGCAAATATCAAAAAAGGCATTTACAATGGTAGAGCTCGTCTTTGTTATCGTAGTTCTTGGTATATTAGCAGCGGTTGCTATACCAAGACTTGCAGCAACCAGAACAGATGCTCAAATTTCTAAAGCCCGTGCAGATGTCTCAGCAATTCGTTCAGCTATAATTACAGAGCGCCAATCAAGACTCATAACAGGACAAAGTTCCTTCATCCCAATTGGAACAGGTACATACACAGTAGCTACAAAAACATATAAGCAGATTGACAATGGTGGTCTGTTTGGTGGTCTTCTTACATATCCTATCGCTGCATCAACAGGAAATAGTGGTTGGAGCTCAACTACTAGTGGATCGTATGTATATAAAATTGATGGAGTTAGTACTTCATTTGACTACAATGCTACTACTGGAATTTTTGATTGTTCGACTGGAACTTACTGTTCTGACATTACAGATTAAAATACTTTTTCTTTAAGTGAATTATTATTCTCTCTCTATCATAGGCTCGCCACTTGGTGAGTACTCTTATCAATCACCTCAAAATATTTCTATTGGCACAAAAATAACATTAATGTTTAATAAGCGTCTAAAAGATGCTGTTATTATTTCTTTGTCTAAAAAACCTGATTTTGAAACCCTTGATATTTTAGAAGTTTCTGAATTTCGGTACTCACAAGAGCAGATGAAACTTGCTCAGTTTATATCAAGTTATTATGTTTGTTCAATTGGAGAAGCTTTTTCTTTGATGATGGCATATTCTACATCAGTAGAAACGACTCTCAATGAAGAAAAAGTTTCTAATACGAGCACGATTACTCTCTCAGAGAAACAAGAAAATGCTCTCTCTTTTTTGAAATCTCATAAAGTCTCGCTTTTGTTTGGTGATACCGGAAGTGGAAAAACAGAGATATATATGAAGTACTTTGAAGAGATGATTGCCGAGGGTAAACGCAGTATCTTTTTAATGCCAGAGATTTCACTCACACCTCAAATGAGTCTGCGTTTGGATGAGCATTTTGGCGAGTCTGTTGTTATGTGGCACTCAAAACTTACTCCAAAACAAAAAGGCATTGCGCTAGAGAAAATTTATAGTGGGGAAGCTAAGATTGTTGCGGGACCTCGATCTGCTCTGTTTTTACCCATAAAAGATTTAGGGCTCATAGTAGTTGATGAAGAACATGACGATAGTTACAAGTCATCTTCTCGCCCGCGTTACAATGCTCGCGATATAGCGATTTATATGGGAAAACTTTATGGTGTAAATGTAGTGCTTGGAAGTGCTACACCATCGCTCACTTCGTATGTAAAGTTTCCTCATGTTCGACTTAAAGGCGGACATGTCAAAACTCAAAAAGAGTTTATCTATGAAAAGTCAGTCGAGACGCTCTCGCCTCTTATCTTAGAGAATCTGCATAAGACTTTAGAATCAAATGAACAGTCTATAGTATTTCTGCCAACACGAGCAAATTTTAAGTATCTTATTTGTGGGGATTGTGGTCATACTTATGAGTGTGTTTTTTGTAGCGTTGGGATGAGCGTGCATCAAAAGTCTCGTGCTATGAAGTGTCACTACTGTAACTTCACTCAAGCTATCCCTCAAGTCTGTTCAGAGTGTCATAGTCCAAACCTGACGAGCTCGCGTTTAGGAACAGCAGAGGCTGTAAAAAACATTGCAGAAGCCTTTCCAAACGCAGTGGTCGAACAGTTTGACAGAGACGTCATAACAACTGCAACAAAACTTAAAAAAGCTCTCAAGCGTTTTAACGATAAAGAGAGTGACATCTTAGTCGGAACGCAGATGCTCTCTAAGGGGCATGATTACCACGGTGTTACACTTGCGGTAGTTTTAGGGATGGATAACATGCTTAATATGAGTGATTTTCGTGCACGCGAAAAAGCACTCTCTTCACTCATTCAAGTCTCAGGGAGAAGCGGGAGAGCTAAAGATGCAAAGGTGCTTGTACAGAGTTTTAATGAAAGTTTTTTTAGTGCTTACATTGAGAAGTATGAAGAATTTTTAGAAGAAGAAAAAGAGTTCCGTCAAGGGCTCTATCCACCATACAAACGCCTCTGTCGAGTGCTTTTTTCAGACAAAAATGGAGCAAAAGCACAAGAGCAGATGAGAAAAATGCATGACAATTTGGTCGCATTTGGACTTGTAGAGATAGTGGGTTCAGGCAAGTGTGCAGTGGAGCGTGTAGCGAACAAGTATAGATTTGAGATACTGCTGCGTTCAGATAAGAGTACGGATTTGATTAAGGCTATAAAAGTATGTAAAGTTCCAATGGCAGAAATAGACATGGACCCAATAGAATTCGGCTAAAAAACTTCAAATAGCAATGCATCTTCGTCGTTTCTGCACTCGTTACCTACTAGAGTAGGCTTCCTCTTTTGTGCCTAGAATCTACATTACTCTTTGAAGTTTTTCCTGCAAATTAACTTATAGTCGTTTTTTATTCTCAAAAAACCAGTAAAACGCGAGCATAAGTCCAGGTGCTTTTTTCTTCGTCTCGTCAAACATAAACTCTTTTGCATTTTTACATGGAAGGTAGATAACTTCTATCTCTTCATCATGTAAACCACCACCTTCATTTACTTTCATGCTCTGAGTAAGTTCAGTATAGTAGAGTTTTTGATAAGCTCCTGTAATTCCTACGGCAGGGTAAAACTTAGTGATTCTTTCTAAGTTTTCTACAGGAACATCATAGCCGCACTCTTCAAAGATTTCTTCTTTAGCGATTTGAGTGTCACTTGCGTCTTTGTCTATTATGCCCGCACAGAGCTCATAGGTAAAGCCGTTACTTTCATCCGCTTGAAGTATGGCCGGACGGAGTTGTTTTACGAGGACAAAAGCATCTTTTTCTTTATGCCAAAGGAGAGTGCTTACACTGTTGTGAGAGATGACAGCTTCCCATACTTTTTTTTGTGATTTTTGTGTGTAGTGAATCTTGATAGGTTTTACAAAGAGTGGATTTTGAAGCTCTGTAACTGAGTCAATTTTATCCATTTTTGTTCTCTTCACTGAGTATATTTTCAGGTGCAGAGTATATGTAGCATTTACTTCTAAACTTTGGTAGCTTTACAAAGGCAGTTTTGTTTTTTATATGTAGATTTATACTCTCGTCGTAGTTCTTTTTTAGTTTTAGAAATGCTTTGTACTCTTTACCTTTGAGCTTTTTAGTAGTTACTTGAACTACACGGAGTGGATTGATAGCACGACCATGTTTACGAAGCTCAAAGTGTAAATGTGGTCCAGTAGAACGCCCAGTTGTTCCAACATAACCAATAGTTTGACCTTTTTTAACACGTTTACCCCTATGGATACCACGGCGAAAGGATTTCATGTGAGCATAGCGTGTCTCGTACCCATCAGCATGGCGGATTTTTATAAGTTTTCCATAACTTCCCATTCTAGCAGCATAGCTGATGGTACCACTTCCTGCAGCAACTATAGGAGTTCCTCTACGTGCTGCATAGTCTATTCCTAAGTGTGCTTTCCATTTTTTTAGTATTGGGTGGAAGCGGCGTTTGGTGAAGTAAGATGAAATCCTAGCTCCACGTACTGGTCGTGCAAGTAAAAAACCTTCGACTTCATGTCCCTTCTCGTCATAGTAGCGCTCATCATCATTGAGATAAATGTAATGATACTTTTTTCGCATCTCAATCATTGCGGCATTAAGTGTCGGCATAGAAAAAACTTTTCCAAGTCGATATTTTTGATCATAAATCATTACCAGTTTATCGCCTGCTCGAATATCATTTTTAAAGTTGAGAGAGTTTCTAAAATTTGCTGTGAAGATTTGGGTGAGTTTCTTGCTCCCTGTGCGTTTCATAATAGTATAGTTTGGAGAGCTTACAATCGTAGTGGCAAACGCTTCTGTTTTTGTCTCGCTGATGATAGGTATGGCTTCAAACTCATAACTTGCTCTATCTTTAAAAAGATGAATTTGGAGTTCATCATTTAGGGGAAGTAGTATCTGTTCTATGGAGTTGTTAGTATCTCTAAGAATCTGGTAGTTTACACCTGCTCTCATCTCATCTGTAAGACGCTGATTGTCAGTGTCGAGATTGTAATAAAGCTCTTTTGTTGGAAGATTGTTTTGTTCTAAAAATTCAAGATATGTGAGTCCATTGTCCCAACGATATCTATCAACTTCGGCCGCAAAAATTGTTGTTGTAAAAATAAAAAAAATGAAAAATCGTATCATATATGTTAGCCCAGAATAAATTATTTTGTGAGATTATCAAATTTTGGCTTAGACTGAGGTTTATTTGATATAATCGCATAAATACTAAAACAAAGAAGAATAATGAAGCAGATACTTTTACTAACACTCCTTGTCCTAGAACTTTTTGCTGGTACGATAAAAACACCTATAGTTTCAATAGATAAAGAGAATCAGACACTTACAATCAACACAAAAAAAATAGATATTGGAGTAAGTGGTTTTGCAATTCATAAAATTGCTGCTGATCATACGAGCATACTCAAAAATGTCGTGGTTATTGGATTTGATGAAGCAAGTGAAACTGCTACTTTGAAGATGATAGACTTTAACACATTGAGAAATAACTCACTTCCAACAGGAAAGTGGGAACTCGAAGTGGGAGATATGGTTGAGTTGGCGTTTGCATACTCACGTGCACTTTTGATTGCACCTAGTGAAGAGATTTATCACCAAGTGACAAAAAGTGTTAAAGTTCAATGGGTACATCCTGATTTATTTGCTACGGTCTTATCTTTTAGAGGACATCCGACACCACTCAAAGAGGACTTTGAAGCGATGGGTATAGGCTCAAGTGTAGGACTTTTATTTATATATTTAGACAAAAAAGTTTACACTATTGATATTCAGAGTTTTAAGATTTTGAGTATTTCTGATGCTCCATTAACACAAGATAGTACAAAACTACCATTTTATTCAAGAGTTGAAAAAATTGAAGCAAACTGGTTTGGTGAAGGTAGTGATGAGCTTGAAGAGTATGAGCCACACTACTATGAACTTTTAGTAGAGAACAACAATAAAAACAGAGAGTTGTATGAAATTATAAAGAGTAGTGATGCAAAACATCAAGATCTTTTAGAAGAATTTGAATTAGAGGAAAAGTAATGATAGATACAAAACATATAGAACACTTTAGCGGTATAGTTGGAAAAGAGAACATTTATAGTGATAAGGCTCACTTAATTGCATACTCGTATGATGCTACTCGTGAGCATTTTGAGCCAGATGCAGTTCTTTTTCCTCGTGATGAAGCAGATGTTTCTGCGATTTTAAAGTACTGTAACGAACATAAAATAGTAATTGTTCCGCGTGGAGCAGGTTCTGGGTTTACAGGTGGAGCACTTCCAAGTTCTGGTGGAATAATCCTAGCGATGGAAAAACACATGAACAAAATCCTTGAGATTGACATGAAAAACATGGTAGCAATCGTTCAACCAGGTGTTATAAACATGGATTTGCAGCGTGCCGTGGAAGAGGTAGGTCTTTTTTATCCGCCAGATCCAGCGAGTCAAGACTACTCAACTATAGGCGGAAATGTAAGTGAAAACGCAGGTGGAATGCGTGCGGCTAAGTACGGAATCACGAAAGATTATGTAATGGCAACACGTGCTGTTTTACCAAATGGTGACATCATTAAAGCGGGTAAACGTACCATCAAAGATGTGGCTGGTTACAACATCAGTGGTATTTTGATAGCTAGTGAGGGAACACTTGCTGTTCTTAGTGAGATTACTCTCAAGCTTATCCCAAAACCAAAGATGACAAAAACAGCGATGGGAATATTTCCAACTGTAAATGATGCAATGGAAGCAGTTTATAAAACAATGGCAAGTGGTATAACACCAGTTGCGATGGAGTTTTTAGATAACTTAACTATTCGTGCAGTTGAGCAGACTTTTAGTAAGGGACTTCCAGTAGATGCAGGTGCATTACTTGTAACTGATGTAGATGGAAACCTTGAGGATGACTTAGATTATCAACTCTCTGAAATCGAGAGAGTCTTTAAAGAGAATGGCTGTAGTGAATTTAAGATAGCACAAAACGATCAAGAAGCAAAAGATATCTGGTTTGCACGTCGTAATGCTTCTCAGTCAATCACGGTTTATGGAAGTAAAAAACTTAATGAAGATGTAACAGTGCCTCGTGCAGTTTTACCAGAACTTCTGGAGCGTTTTTATGCAATCGCTGAAAAATACAATATAAACATTCCATGTTTTGGTCATACAGGTGATGGAAATGTACATACAAATGTTATGGTAGATGGAAGTGACCCTGAACAAGTAAAAATAGCTTATCAGGCCATAGAAGAGGTTTTCCAAGCAACAGTTGATTTAGGTGGTACACTCTCAGGTGAACACGGTATAGGACTTGCAAAAGCACCTTATATGTCAATGGCGTTTACAGAAGAAGAGATGAATCTTTTCAAATCAATTAAAGTCGCATTTGATCCAAATAACATCTTAAATCCTGCAAAAATGGGACTTAACTAAAGTATGAAACTCACAGCAGCCAAAATTTTTAAAGAGTTAAAGTTTTGGGTGAGTACATTTGTAGACAAAGAGCTTACACTCTTTGCTGCAAGTCTTAGCTTTTACACTATCTTTACTATCATCCCACTCTTACTTATTATGCTAACACTTTTGACCTCACTGCCTAGTTTTTCTGAAAATTATGAGAGTATCAAAACATTTATCTTCTCAAATCTTATGCCTGTAAATTCTGAAGCTATCATGGGGTATATAGATGAGTTTTTAGCTAATTCTGCGAAAATGGGAGTGATTGGTTTGGCTATGATTTTAGTCTCTTCTTTACTTTTTTTCAAAAACTTTGAGTACATTGCAAACAGAATTTTTCATGCAGAGTCTAGAACTCTTTGGGAGTCAGTGACAACATACTGGACGATGCTTACACTCACGCCTATAGCTCTTGGAATCTCTTTTTATATCACAGGTTACATCGCTACTTTGATGGCCTCAAACACTCTTACAGAGGGTTTAAATATCTTGCCATTAGTGCCTTATATCATTATCTGGGCGCTTTTCTTTTTGATATTTCAGATTGGTGCAAACGCGAAGATAAATCCTCGTGCTTCAGCTATAAGCTCGCTTATAATCTCTGTAGTTTTTAGTGTGAGTAAAAATGCTTTCATCTACTATGTTTTTATGAACAAGTCCTATGCTACGATGTATGGCTCTTTTGCCATTATCATGTTTTTGTTTCTTTGGATATACGTCTCTTGGATTATTTTTATATATGGTCTCAAACTATGCTATATCATAGATAAAATGTATAAAAATGCCGATAGAAAAAAAGAGCAAAACAAAAGCGAAACGCCGCTTGTAAATACTCAAGATAGAGAGTAAAACTTCCAAAATTAGCCAAGAGTAGTGAAGTTCTACACTCTTGGCATCCAGATCCAACTCCAAAAGAAAACGCAAAGAAAAATCCAGTAAATCTCCAAAGCCTATAAAATGTAAAAGCAGTGAAAGTGGATAAAAGATTACAAACAGAGATGTCCAGATGATAGAGAGTGGATGATACAAACTAAAGTTGCTAAATATACTAAGAGAGTAGGGTAGCATCATGATATAAATCCAGATAGGCAGAAGAAAAAACTGCCACCACTTGTTTAGCTCTTTGAAGTGAATTAGAAAGAGAAATATATAAAAAACACCAGCAACACTTAGCCAAAAACCCAGTGCAAAAATAAGCTTAGCAAAGAGAGCTAAAAGTAGGATAACACTCACAAAAAGAGTCTGCATTGAGATGATTTTTACTCCTCTATCATAAAGTATAAAACCAATGAGTAGCATCATAAAAGCCCGGAGAAGCGAGGGTGGACTCTCTAAAAAAATGAGATAAGAAAAAAGAACTGTGACAATGATAACAAAAGAGTCAAGTTTGTAACTTCTATGTGGAAAGTATCTGTCTTGTAAAAGTTTATATGGCGTTTTTATAAGAAAAAAAAGCAGTGCTGAGAGCACTCCAAGGTGAAAACCACTGATGGCAATGAGGTGCGATATGCCAAGAGATGAAAAGAGTGATTGTAGTTCATACTTAAGAGGTTTGGCAAGATAGAGGGCTTGGTAAATACTTGTGATATTTTCATCTGTATGTTGCGTTTGGATGTATCTAGATAGTTTTGCTTTTAAAGAGTTGTCTTGGGAGACTTCTATGATTTTACTAAAGGCAAAAAAAGTACGCAGGTACTCATAAAAACTTATCTCTCCTGCCCAAATCTCTAGCTCAACTTTTTTATCTTTGATGGATGGCAAATCTTTTGAAGCGATGGTATAAAAAACTAAACCCTCATCACTTTTAAGTTTGAGGACTTGGTAGGTTTTTGTTTTTCCTGTTTTTGTCAGTTTTGTTTTTTCGTACTGATATAAGACATTTACATTTACAAGTTGAGAATCAAATGAGGTAAACTTTTTGTAGCTGTAAAACTCATAAGAGATACTGAGTAATGAGAGGATAAATGCAAGAGCTAAGAAGTAGAAAATCTCTTTTTTTGAGTTAAAAAGTGAGACTCTCTCTATCATTTTTGGGACTCCTTAAAGAGTCGGCATATCTACTTGAGGTGGTATGTCCATATTTGCTGAACTTGTATCTATGTTTTCATAGACAGTCTCAACTCCTGCTGCATATGCTGGAGCATCCACAAATCGAGTGAGCTTTTTCTGAAAGACGAGTTTTACATGTCCTGTTGGACCATTACGCTGTTTTCCTATAATGATTTCAGCATCCTCTTCTTCTTTTTCTACATACTCAGAGACAAACTCTTTTCCCTCTGCTTTTGCCGCTTTTTCTCTCTCTTTTTCTTCTTTGTAGAGATAAACATCATCACGGTAAACAAAAAGAATGATGTCGGCATCTTGCTCAATAGAACCTGATTCACGAATATCACTTAACATTGGGCGTTTGTCATTTCTGCTCTCAAGTCCACGGTTAAGCTGTGAGAGAGCAACGATAGGAATCTCCAACTCACGAGCAAGCATTTTGAGTCCACGTGAGATTTCAGATACTTGAAGGTGTCTATCTTGTGTTCCGATTCCTTGCATAATCTGAAGATAATCAATCACAGCAATCTCAATTTCTGGATGCTGATTTTTTAGCTTTCTTAGTTTACTTCTAAGTTGGTTGATGTTGATACTTCCCTGATCATCAACAAAAAGTTTTGCTGAGTTCATACGGTCTATAGCACCATTTAAACTACTCCACTGGTTGTCATCCATATCACCAACTCTAAGTTTTTGTAGAGGAATTGAAGTTTGGATAGAGAGTAAACGCAGCATCAACTGCTCGGCTGGCATCTCTAAAGAGAAAAACGCCACACCTTTGCCATTTTGGATAAGAGAGTTTACGGTGTTGAGCACAAAAGAAGTTTTCCCCATCGCAGGACGAGCTGCAATGATGACTAAGTCCCCTTTACCAAAACCCGTTGTCATTTTGTTGAGTTCATGAAATCCAGTATCTACTCCAACAAGGACAGAGTTTCCACGAGCTTTCATCTCTTTGATGTACTCCATAGTGTCAAAGGTCATTTTTGGAGCATCTTTAAAGTCACTGCTTTGGTTATCTTGGGTAATGTCGTAGAGTTTTTTCTCTACTATATCTACTACTTCAGCGGATGGTAACTCCTCTTCGACTGTTACTCTTTTTATCTCTGTGGTAAGTGTTAGGAGGTGGCGTTTGAGTGATTTGTCTTTTATCTCATCGACATACGCTTTTGTATTTGAGATTGGATTAGCAGAGAGGATTTCAAGTAAAACTTGTTCATCAAACTTTTTTATCTTGATAAGCTCTTTTTTTATAAACTCTTCATCAATGGGCTGATCTTTTTGAAGGAGTAGAAGCATTACTTTGAAGATATCTTGATGTGCAGGAAGATAAAAATCATCCTGTTTGAGTTGAGAACTCAGTTCATCAAATTGGCTCGGTTCAAAAACTATAGAGCTAAGAATAGAGCGTTCAAACGCGAGGTTGTAAAGATTGTCTTGCATTATGAGTTCGCCGCCATAGTCTCAACTTCATTAACAAATCTATCTACAAGTTCAGATTCATCAAGATTTGCTACTACTTCGCCTTTTACCATGACAAGACCTTTTCCTTTTCCATAAGCAATAGCTACATCTGCATGAGCCGCTTCACCTATGGCATTTACCACACAACCCATGACTGAAACGTTGAGTGGCGTTTTGATGTGGGCTGTGCGTTTTTCTATCTCTGCGACTGCTGTAACAAGGTCAGCTTCTATACGTCCACAAGTTGGACATGAGATGATATTAAGTCCATCTGGCATAGCTCCACTATCTTTGAGGATAGCACGAGCTACGTTTATCTCCTCTTCTAGCTCTCCTGTGATAGAGACTCTCATAGTATCACCTATGCCATCAAGAAGAAGTGCACCAAGACCTATAGAACTTTTTACAGTTGCATGAAAGAGTGTTCCCGCCTCTGTAACCCCAAGATGAAATGGATAATTGTTTTTTGGACGAAGCATTCTGTATGCATCTACAGTTCTACCCACATCTGAAGCTTTTAAAGAGACTTTTATATCTGTAAAGCCAAGGTCTTCAAGATACTTGATGTTGTACTCAGCAGAGGCAACCATACCCTCAGCGGTTTGACCGTACTTGTTCTCAAACTCTTTTTCCAAACTCCCCGCGTTTACACCGACACGTACAGGAATATTTCTCTCACTACACGCTTTTACAATCTCTTTTATACGAGACTTCTCTCCGATGTTCCCAGGATTAAAACGCACACAGTCAACTGACTCTGCTGCAATGAGAGCGAGTTTATAGTTAAAATGGATGTCTGCTACAAGAGGTAGAGAGATCTGCTCTTTTATGGATTTAAGTGCGAGAGCATCTTCCATGTCAGGAACTGCAACTCTTACGATGTCAGCACCTGCAAAATGTAAGCGGTTTATCTGTGCAACTGTAGCTGCAACATCATGAGTGTTTGAGTAAGTCATCGACTGTGTTGAGATAGGTGCATCACCACCCACAGCTACATTTCCGACATATATTTTTTTGGTTGGGTATCTTGTTATCATAAGAAGGATTTTATCCCAAAGAAGGTAAATACCCGCTTTAAGATAAGTGTGTAAAAAGAAAGTAGTTTAGAATTTAAAGTCTAGGTTTGTATAAACATACCGACCAGGTTCATTAAGAAGCATAATGTCAGATGTTCCACTAGCTGAGACAAGTACTAAGTCTGCATAAGTATTGCTTTGTGCATATGTTTCATCGAAGATATTATTTATACCGAATGTAAAGTCAAACTGTTTGTTTACTGCATGTGTAACTTTTGCATTTACAATAGTCCAAGCATCTATCTCTTGTTCCCCATTTTCACCATCATATTTGTCCCATGTATCACTCGCTACTACTTCTAAAGTTGCAGTAGAGTTTGGCATATACTCATAGTTTGCAGCGATATTTCCACGAAGTGGTGCCATATCTGCCATGTTTTTACCCGTTTGTCCTATAAGTGGATCTTTAGACCCGCGTTTGTATGAAGCACCCATATCTATACTAAGAGCATCTGTTGCAAAAATTGATGCACTGAGTTCACCACCATAAACTACAGCATCTACATTTTGAAATGTTGATGTTGTATCGTTGTAGTAAATGTAGTCATTAAGCATAGAGTAAAAAGCTTTCACTTTAAATTTAAACATTGCATTGTTTATTTCATAACCTAAATCTACTTCTTGGTTTGTTACTTGTTCAAGATTTTCATTTCCTTGAGGTACTATATAGAGTTCTCTTGCATCAGGAACACGAGAAGCTTGTCCAATACCTAAAAAGATTATGTTTTCTTTATTGATATTGTACGTTGACATAAGGTTTGCACTAAATGCTGTGTAGTCGTTTGACTTGTAAGCCCCATCTGGTTTTACCTTTGTATAGTCATATCTCGCACCAAACTCTAAATCAAGTGCACCATAAGACTTCTCTAAAGTAGCAAAAATAGCTTGGTTTGTTGTTTCTGTGTGTGGAAGTGATACAATACTTGGCATTTGCATACCAGTGAGAGTATTTGTCTTATATTTTTCACCTTCCCACATTCTCTGACTTGCATCAAGTCCTACTAAAAGTTGGTAAGAAGATAAATCAAAACTATTTTTAAGTTTAATCCCATCCATGCTTGTTTTAAGATGGTTTGTCATATAGTTTAGAGTACCTGCAACTCTATATTTCGTATCCATTGGATGATCTACATCTGAGTGATAATACTGAAGATTGATATTTTTATATGCATCACTTACATTGTCAATATTGTATTCTATACTATAAATATTTGAGTCATCATAAGCTGCATCCATAGGAGTGTTTGCATACAAAACACCAGTACTTCTGTTGGCTGCAACACTTAGGCGTAGTTCTTGGTCTTGGAAAGTCTTGATGTATGCTTTTGCCATAGCACTTTTTTTACTGTAAGCATCGATATCACGGTATTTATCTTGATACTTATTTCCTGGTGCACCACCAATGTCGACTTGTTGAGCTAGAGTGTTACCATCTCCATCTTTATACTGTTCGCTTGATTCAGTTGAAACACTTGCAGATACTCTTATTCTGTCTGTTCCGCCACTAGCACTTGCTCCAAACTTTTGGTATCCAAATGAACCAAATCCTACATTTATCTCAGCTTGTTCTTTTTCTGTTGGTTTTTTTGTAGTGATTTTAAGACCACCACTAAGAGTTCCGAAGTTTTCTACATCATACGGACCTTCAATTACTTCAATAGTTTGAATTTGATTTGTAACTATATGAGAGATGGGAGGGTCCATTCTGTTTGGACATGCTCCACACACTTTTGTACCATCTACTTCTACTGAGATATTGTCGCGTTTTTGTCCACGGATAAGAACATCATTTGCAATACCACTACGACGAGACATATCGATACTTGGAACAGCATCACTCAGTGCTTGAGCAACATCTGCTGAGGTTTGTGCTTTGTGTGCTACATCTGTCATAATCGTAGCTTCAACATCTATAGGGGACAATTTAATTTCAGCCGAATATAGAGCTGAAATAGTCAAAAGTGAGAGGGAAATCATTTTATTCATAAACATACCTTTTGTGATAAATAGTTTGGGATTATATGAAAGTAAGTGTTACAAAAGTGTTAATTATAAAGTAGAGTACCGTACTTCGCTCAGAATGATAGCTTAGTGTTACACTAAGGCTTTAGCCGTGGCAGTCTAAAGAGTTGTTATATGTTTTGTGATAAAATTCCATCATGAGCAAAGCAGAAAAAATTAAACGCACCATACTAATAGCCATAGGTTTTGGACTAGCCACTTATCTACTCATAAATGGTTTTGCCCTTTTAGAAAAAGAAAAAACTGTAAATTCGAGTTTAAAAAACGAGAGTAACATCACTAGCGAAGTTCATAGTGACACAGTGAAGTGAGCCATGCTGGCGCACTAAAACACTACAATCGACTCCAATTACATCCATATCTTTAAATGTCTCTCTAAAAATTTGTAGGGCTTTTTCATCTTGTTTCACACCATAAGTAGGAACGATTAGCGCACCGTTTACAAACAAAAAGTTTGCGTAAGTCGATGGCAAACGCTCATCCTCGTAAAAGAGTGCATCTGTCATAGGAAGCACTATAAGTTTTAGCTTATGTCTTTTTGCATGAGAAAGAAGCTCTTCTTCCATTAAACGCAGAGCTTCATAATGCTCATCATTTTTATCTTCACACTTTACATACATGATGGTGTCACGACTTACAAATCTTGCAAGAGTATCTATGTGCGAGTCTGTATCATCCCCACTTAAATAACCATGATTGAGTGTCAAAATCTCTTTTGCACCAAAGTATTGGCGAAGTTTTTCATCTACTTCCTTTGGTGAGAAAGTGGCGTTTCGGTTGGCATTTAAAATGCACTCTGAAGTTGTGAGAATGAGTCCTTCGCCATTGCTCTCAATGCCACCACCTTCTAAGATAAAGTCGCATTTAACTAGAGGAGCTGAATAATGTTTTGAGAGATTCTGACTCATCAGATTGTCACGGCTTGCTTCAAACTTTCCACCCCAAGCAGTAAAAGTAAAGTCAAGTAGCTCTGTTTGTCCCGCGTTTTGAAGTGAGAGGGCAGAGCAGTCTCTCGCCCAAGTGTCATCACAAACATAAGGAACGAAGAAGAGATTTTCATCTTCACTAAAGTGTTTTTTTACAGCCTCTACATCATAAGAGACGACTAAACATTTTTGATACTTTGTAATGGCGTTTATGATGTTGACGAAAGTCTTCTGTGCTTCTTCTAGATAAGGAGACCAGTCTGTGTTTTTGTGTGGAAAGATTATTTGTGTAAAACTTTGTTTTTCAAACTCTGCTATTAGTCTCTTCATAGTATAATTCCCTCATGGCTTACATAACTTTAAATAAAAATCACTTTTTTTATAATCTTGACATTATCGCAAAACAAACTAAATCTAAGGCTAAAATTGCCCTTGTTTTAAAAGATAATGCCTATGGACACGGTTTACTTGAGATGGCAGAGTTAGCATCCCAGTACGGCATTACAAAAGCAGTCGTGCAAACAGATGAGGAGGCTCGAAGTATTACTCAGTTTTTTGAGTATATTTTAGTGCTTGCTGACATACCAAAAGAGTCCTCTTCAAAAATAAGATATGCTATAAATGACATACAAAAGATAAAAGATTTTCCAAAAAATACACTTGTAGAACTTAAGGTAAATACAGGAATGAATAGAAGTGGTGTGGAGATGGATGATCTGCAAAAAGCCATAAGTGCTACACAAAATCAAGGGCTGAAGCTAGAGGGAATTTTTACACATCACAACTGTGCAGATGAGCTTAATGAATTTTATGAGATGCAAAAAGAGAACTTTGCAATAGTTAAAGCAAATGCACCAAAAGGTCTGCGTTTTCACTCTTGTAATTCAGCCGCACTCTTTCGAGATGAAAACTTTGAAGAAGATATGGCACGTGTTGGCATTGCTGCATATGGCTGTATGGAACTACCACAAGAGATAGCCAAGCCTAGATTAAAAGCAGTGCTTAGTGTTTATGCAAACAAGATCTCTTCTAGAGTTTTAAAAGCAGGTGCACATCTTGGTTATGGTGCAACTTTTAAGGCAGAAAAAGAGCTTCTTGTAAGTAACTATGACTTTGGTTATGGGGATGGTTTTTTTCGTATTTGTTCAAACCGTTTTACAACAAAAGAGGGCATTAAACAAGTAGGAATAATCTCTATGGATAATGCCTCATTTCTTACAGATAAAGAGAGTATCTGTATCTTTAGTGATGCTAGAGATGTCAGAGAAGTTGCCGGGACAATTAGCTATGAAGTACTTACTTCACTCAAGGCAAACCTAAAACGCGAGATAGTTTAGAATATACTAAAAGAGTATATTTAGCGTGTTAAAACTCTTCGCGTTTGCCAGTAGGCATTTTTCCAGTAAGGGTTGTTTATATTTGAGATACTGACTCCGCGTTTGCTTGATACATGCATAAAGTTTCCTCTCTCAAGATAGATACCAGAATGACGGGTATCCCAACCTGTCTTAAAAAGGAGTATATCTCCTGCGTCTCTCTCTTTGAGTGTAACTTCATAACCTGATTTAGCTTGATTGATTGTGCTGCGTGGTACTTTGAGCCCAAATGCATCAGCATATACAGATTGAACAAATGCAGAACAATCTACACCATTTAAAGAGTTCCCACCATAAGCATAAGGCACACCTCTCCACTTTTCATACTCATCAAGAAGTGCTAAAGTAATTGGCGTTTTGTTTTTGAGTATGTAAGAGGGGGTTTCTGCTTTTTGAGGTTTTGTGTACTTTGTAAGTGTTGCTATATGTTCTGGAGATTTAGAGGGTGGTTTTTTACTAGAGCAGCCACTCACAAAGAGTAAAACGCTAAGGAGTGCTGCAAAAGTTTTCATAAGCTTTAGGAGTTTATCTTTATAATGGCGTTTGAAAATATGATGCCATCGATTCCTAAAATTGCTAACTCCTCAATCTCATCTTCATCTTCAACTCTTACTAAAATTTTAGAGTCAAAAAGATAAGACTCGGCTATCTTTTGAGCTGTCTTTGCAAGCTCTTTTTTTACTATAAGGTACTTGGCGTTTAGTGCGGAGCCATAAACGAGTTCATTTACATCTTCTATACTGAGGGCAAATTCTATTGCATTAGCATTTGCATACTCGATGAGGTCAAGATTTGACTCTTCAAACTTTATGTAAACAGTAGAGGATGCTGGTGTATGTGAGATTGCATCAAGATCAGAGATATAGTAAAAACTCTCACTTTTTATAAACCTATGGCCAAAAAGTAGCATTATCTTGCCTTCTCTACACACTCATCTGAGCAGTAGTATTTTCCATTGCTTAGTATAGAGTCGCTAAGTTGGCTATAAATACCACAACTGCTACACTCTATCATGTCGTTTGCTTGGCTCTCCTCTTTTTTCGCTTTTCTTGTTTTTACAGTTTTTTCTGGTTTCTTCTTAAAGTATAAGAAATATATAAGGGCGATTAAGCCTGCGATAATGACATATTGCATCATATGTTTGCTCCTAAAAGTAAGTAATGGCGATTGCCTGTTTGGATAATTTTGTGGGACATCTTTTCTGTTGTATCTGCTACTTCGTCAAAAACTTTTTCACCCTTATAAAAAAGAAGTTTTGAGTTTTCATCACGAAAGTTTTCACTTAGTTTGAGTAGCATTTTTGTGTCAGTCACTGCACGTGAAGTAATCATGTCAAAAACACAAGGCTCCATCTGCTCAACTTTTTTTTTCACCACAGTCACATTCTCTAGGTTTAAATCAGCTTTTATAAACTGTAAAAAACTAGCACGTTTTGCAAGTGGCTCTACAAGTGTTACTTCTGTATCAGGGAGTGCAAATGCTAAAATCATTCCCGGAAATCCAGCTCCAGTTCCTATGTCCATAAGTGTTTTTATCTTAGGCAAGAAACTCACAGGGAAAACAGAATCATAAATGAATTCATTAAGAGTTGTTTCATCTTTAGCACCTGTGAGGTTATGGATTTTGTTCCATTTGAAAAGATGCTCTTTATACTTTTGAACATTATAAAAAAAGTTCTCAGGCAGTTCTATATTTTCTTTTTCGAGTTGTGCGTTTAAGTTCAATATTTATCCTAGGTCTATACATTTATAAATGCAATTATATAGTCTTTTAGCTAACTTTTAGAACTTTACACCTAAAGATGTTCTAAAAAAGAGTCTTTGTTCATAGTTTTATTTATGAAATTTATGCAATAATATTTTAATAAGAGGCTCAAATGATGAACAAAAAATTAACCTTGCAAATTCTTGAAGAAGCAAAAGAGATTCACATAGAACTAATGTATGTGATTGAAGACTTTTTTGAAGGAGAGCTAAAAGATGTTCCTATTTCAATTGATGAGGCAGAAAGTGATTTCAGAGAGATATTTTATGCTCACAAAGAAGATATTTATCACATACTGGGTGCACAGTTTTATAAGAAGTTGGATGAACTGCATGCACAGTGGCATCTACAGTATGAAAAAATAGACAAAATTTTGTTGGCTAAAAAAAGAGTAGGCTTTTTTTCTAAATTTTTTGTAAAACATAAAATAAGTACTTCAGATTACCAGTTAGCAAAGGGCTACTACCATGAACTAAGTGCAATAACGGGAGAGATACTATATCTCTTAAACGCATCAATAAGACGAGTAGTTGCACTTAGTGATTCTAAATTTGAAAGTTAAGTAGTTTAAATTTTGTTTATGAAAAAAGTTTTTTCATTGCAGTAAAAAAGAGTTTGAAAACTCCTTTGTTTCCAACAAGCTCATTTATAAATTCATCATAAGTCATTTTTTTCTCTTCTAAAAATCCACGAAGATACTTTTCACTCGCTTCCATGCCACCATCTTTTTCTATTTCTAGAAGTTTTTCATAGATAGGAGCTATTGCATCTACAGCCTCTTGAGGAGCTGCTTTTCTAAATGCTGTGTGGGATATGATTTCGTTTGTAATGGGATCTACTTTTGGTTCAAACTCTGTAACAACCCAGTAGTAACTTCCATCTTTAGCAAGATTTTTTACAACTGCCATAATATTTTGAGTACGATTTATTCTATCCCACATCATTTTAAAAACAACACGAGGCATGTCTGGATGTCTAACAATAGAATGCGGCTGTCCGATGAGTTCTGCTTCAGTATAACCCGATACTTCAACAAAATAGTCATTACCATATTCGATAATTCCTTTAGCATCTGTTTTTGAAACTATGTATCTTTTAGTACTGAGTTTAATCTCTTTGTTAGTAGGTTCTGCATGTGCCATAAATAATTCCTTTTGAAAAAATAAATTATATTATATAGTTTTGTTTATTAATATTATGCAATAATTCTACTTATGAGGTTAAATAATGAATAAGACAGAGACATTAACAGCACTAGAAGATGCTAAAAAAAATCATTTAGAACAAATGGAGAAAATTGAATCTCTTATAAATGGAAAAAAAATAGAAAATCCTACTCCAGTAAGTAAAATGGAGTGTGAATTTGGAAAAATCTTTTATGGAAATAAAGATCATTTTTTTCGTATATTAGGAGCACAATTTTATGAAAAACTAGACTTTCTTCATGAAAGATGGCACTTAGACTATGTAAAAATAAACAATATATTTTTCCAAGAAAGAAGCAATGGATTCTTCTCTAAGTTTGTAGGTACAGACAAAATAAACCCTTTAGAATATGATAAAGCAAAGATGTATTATGTAGACTTGCAAGCTATAACAAAGGAACTTTTGTATCTTTTAGATGCATCCACACGTAGAGTTTCAGCTCAAAGTGATTCTAAGTTTAAAACTCATTAAACTAGAAGCACCCTATTTTATCACATAAATAATCCCAAAATCTTTCTTACTAATCACTAATAAGTCCCTAACAGTGTATATAATTTTTTATTCTAAAGTATATATAAATATTTTATAGTATTATTCCAAAAATTAAATAATATTTATATATAACATAAAAGGTTTATTTGTGCAAAAAGCAATAGTACTTAAAGAGTTGGAAAATGCTAAAAAAGTTCATATAGAACAGATGGAAAAGATAGAACTTCTTTTAGAAGGCTACTTTATCACTGAGCCAACAGAACTAGCAAAGACAGATTGTGAATTTGGAAGACTTTTTTATGGAAATAAAGAAGATTTTCTTCCTCTTATAGGTGCACAGTTTTTTCAGAAAATTGATCTACTACATGAAAAATGGCACGATGAGTATGCACATGTATATGAGATATTTTATAAAGTTAGAAAACAAGGATTATTCTCTAAACTTCGTGGAACACATAAGATAAAACAAATAGAGTATGAAAAAGCTAAAATGTACTTCACAAGACTTGATAAAACAACAACACAACTCTTAAGAATGCTAGATATATCAATACGAAGAGTAAGTTCACTCAGTGATGCTAAGTTTAAAAATTAAGTCCACCTAAATTATATAATGATAAAATTCAATCAATTAAAATTTAGAGGATATAAACAATGCCATTATTAGATTCATTTACCGTAGACCATACAATTATGCCAGCACCAGCAGTTCGCCGTGCAAAAGGAATGAAAACGCCATCAGGTGATGATATCACAGTTTTTGATTTACGTTTTTATGTACCAAATGTTGATAAAATGGATGGAAAAGGTATACATACCTTAGAGCATCTTTTTGCGGGTTTTATGAGAAACCATCTAAACTCTAAAAATGTAGAAATCATTGATCTTTCTCCAATGGGATGTCGTACAGGTTTTTATATGTCTTTACTTGGTAAACCAGATGAGAAAAAAGTTGCTAAAGCTTGGAGAGCATCTATGAAAGATGTGTTAAAAGTAAAATCTGAAAAAGAGATTCCAGAGTTAAATGAGCATCAGTGTGGAACATACAAAATGCACTCACTTAAAAATGCAAAGAAAATTGCACAAGATATTTTAGATCATAAGATTGGGGTAATGAACAACGAAAAACTTCAACTCTCTAAAAAACAACTCAAAGAGATAAACGCTTAAAACATTGAAAGTAATTTCCATCTATATAGAGGAAATTACTACTTAATGCTGTTTAGAACCAGCACTTTTTGTTGTTTACATATATTTCTTGAAACTCTCCATCTGACTTCACAAGATACATAATAAATTCTATAAATGCGATTATTGCAATAATGATAGTTGGAATTCCAAGTAAGATAAATCCACCTAAAAAAGCTACAAGCATTATTATTCCAGCAGTGTTACATCCAAGGTAAAACTTGTGAATACCAAATCCGCCTAAAAAGAAAGCGAGTAGAGCAGCTGCTATTTTACTTTTCCCTTCTTTAGAAACTGCAGTTTGTAAAAGATATATTCCATTTGCATTTTCGCCATCAATAGAAAAATCAACACTTTGATTTGCTTCTGGGTTCTTGTCACTTTTCCACTCTGATGATGTAAAGTTATATCTCTGTCCATCTTCTCCAGATATTACACCTGCACTATTTTGTATATTAAAATCTAAGACTTTACCTTTCATATTATTCGACATCCTTTGTTTTATTTATGTTCAATATTGTAATCATATTTGTCTGTAGTTTAAATTAAAATCTAGCTTATTCTTAAACAAAATGAAACTTTGTAAAATAAAAAAAAGATTTAATAATTCAAGACTTATGCTAAATAGTAAAGTTATAATATGTTTTTAATATATTTAGCACAAAGAGGAGAGTTTGAGTATGTTCAATGATAAGCTTCATAAAGAGATAAAAAGTGAAGATGGCTCCTACACTGCATACTCAAAAGAGTATGATGAACATTATCACTCTACAAAAGATGGGGCACTTAAAGAGTCTTATCAAAAACATGTTATACCTGCGTTTAAAACACTTGAAGATAAAAAGGAAGTTAGTATTTTAGATATCTGCTACGGACTTGGGTTTAACACTCTTTGTAGTGTTCTTTTTTATAGAGAACACTCTCCTCAAACAAAACTAAAAATTTACTCTCCTGAACTAGATAGAACACTTGTTCACTCACTGCAAAACTTCACTTATCCAGAGGAGTTTCAAGGGCTTCGTAACATTATAAACGCCATAAGTCGTGATGGCGTTTATGAAGATGATACTCTTTATATTGAGGTTTTTTTAGGTGATGCTAGAGAGTATGTAAGAGAGTTCGAAGATAAGTTTGACATAGTTTATCAAGATGCTTTTTCACCAAGCTCAAACCCAACTCTTTGGACACGAGAGTATTTTAGTGATATCAAAAAAAGCATGAAAAATAGTGGTGTTCTTACAACTTACTCCATTGCGCTTGCAACAAGAATTGCTCTCTTTGAAAATGACTTTTTGATTTATCTTAATGAAGGAAGTGATTATAGAGGTGCAACCGTTGCGGTGTTTAGAGAGCTAGAGGAGTTTAAACGCATAGATGTAGAACACAAAATGGCTTGTAACCCTGAGATGAAATCACTAAGAGATAGTTAAGAGTTTTAAAGACTCCTCTTTGGACTGCCACGGCTGAAGCCTCGCAGCGACAGGGCTATGTGAGAAGAGTGCTATGGTTCAAGCTTTTGGGTGACAGCGTTTATAAATGATATGCCTGTTTCTTGAGATGAAAATGCTGTCATTGCGAGCGTCAGCGCGGCAATCTAGTTTATGAGTTTATAACACTTAAAAACTCTTCTCCAAACTGAGTGAATTTCTTCTCTCCAACACCATTTACCTCAAGCATAGAAGCCTTGTCAAAGGGTTTGTCGTTTGCAAGATGCTTGAGTGTTTTGTCACTAAAAATAATGTAGGCGGGAACGCCAAGCTCGCTCGCCATCTCACCGCGTTTAGCACGAAGCTGCTCAAATAGCTCTTCATCATAATCAAACTCTTTGTCTTGTTTAATTTTTTTCTCTTTGACATTTAAGAGTAAACGCGAGGATTTTATGTCTACTGTTTTTAAAGACTTTAAAATCTCAACTGCATCGTTTGTGAGTTGTAAAACGCTGAAGTCACCAAGAGTTAAAATCTTTAACTCTATAAGTCGCTCAAGTATAACAAACCACTCTTTTTTACTTAGATGCAAACCAATTCCATAGACTGAAAGTTTGTCCGCACCATTTGCTAAGAGTTTTTGCTCGCTTGAACCTCTGAGTATGTCGATGATATAGTTCTTACCAAATCCCTGCTGCGTTTTATAAATAGTAGAGAGAATCATCTGTGCTTCTTTGGTGATGTCTTGGCGTTTGTCATCAGAGTTTAGGCAGTTGTCGCATCTATCTTTACACTCATCTAGAGTATCGTCAAAGTACTCTGCAAGTTGTTTATGAAAACATATCTCGCTTGTGGAGTACTTATATATCTGATCTATTTTTGTCTCTAAGTGGCTTTTGTACTCTTCATTGGTGATGTCGTGTAAAAATCTTTTGTGAAGAACCATATCGCCTGCATTAAAAAGCAGAAGTACTTCACTATCTTCACCATCACGACCAGCACGTCCTATCTCTTGGTAGTAGTTCTCTTGAGATTTTGGCAGAGACATGTGGGCTACAAAACGGATGTCGCTCTTATCTATTCCCATACCAAACGCGATGGTTGCTACCATAATGTCTACATTGTCATTTACAAAAATTTTAAAGTTGTTTTCTCTTACGTGTTGGGGGAGTCCTGCATGATAGGGAAGCGATTTATATCCATTGAGATTTAAAAAACTTGAGAGCTCTTCTGCTTTTTTTCGCGAGCTTACATAGATGATGCCTGACTCATTTTCATGGCGAGAGAGAAAGTTTTTGAGTTGAGCTTGTCCGTTGCTTACTCTTCTTTGGGCGGAGATAAAGATGTTTTTACGAAAGATTTTTCCCTTAAGTAAAAGGGGCTCATCCATTCGTAACTCTCGCATGATATCCTCTGTTACATTATCAGTCGAGGTTGCTGTAAATGCCGCGATAGTTGTGTAGGGAAAGTTTGCTCTTAAGTTGCCAAGAGCACGATAATCATCACGAAACTCATGCCCCCATTGGCTAATACAGTGTGCCTCATCTATAACAAAAAAGTTGATGTTTAACTGACGAAGTAGAGCGATAGTGTTGCCATTGTTTAGGCGTTCTGGGGAGAGATAGAGAAATTTTAACTCTCCTTGAAGTGCTCGTTGTATCACACTCTCAACATCATCATAACTCTGAGCAGAACTTAACATCTCAGCTGCAATCTCTTGTGCTTGAAGAGCGGCTACTTGATCTTGCATAAGGGCGATAAGTGGAGAGATAACGATAGTTATGCCATCCATCATCATAGTGGGAAGTTGAAAAACAAGACTTTTTCCCCCACCAGTTGGGAGTATCATCAGGAGGTCTTGCCCACTGAGTATAGAGTCAACTCCATCTTCTTGAAGTTCTCTAAAGCTGTTATGACCGAAGATATCTTTTAAAACTTGATTTTTGATTTTTAATCCTAATATATGAATCTTAGTATGAGATGTTTTTTAAATCGAGATGATTATAGTCTGTTTTAAAACTTTGAGTTAAATATATGACAAAATGCAATGCTGACTTAGTAGCTCGCATTTATAGCATCTACTTCACTCCAAGACAAGGATGAGTCTTTTGTTTGATGAGAAATTATATGTGAAACATAGCGTGCGAACATATCTGTTTCTATATTGACTCTGTAGCCTTTTTTATAGTTCTTAAAGAGTGTCTCTTTCATCGTGTGAGGAATGATAGTAAGACGAAAACTATCTGTGTTTACATCATTTACTGTGAGTGAAACACCATCTATGGTTATAGAGCCTTTTGGGACTATAAACGCGATGTGTTTCTTCTCTACCTTAATAAAAACATCATATGAGTTTCCAAGATTTTTTATGTCGATAATAGTACCTATTGCATCAACATGACCTTGAACTACATGCCCTTCAAACTTATCACCCATCATCATAGCAGGTTCTATATGAACTTCATTTTTATAGTTTTCAGTAGCTAGATACTTTTGTGATTCAGGAGAGAGCTCTACAGAGAAACCATCAGGAAGTGTTTTAACTACTGTGAGACAAGCACCATTTATAGCGACACTGTCCCCAAGGTTTGTCTTGAGTTTAGCTCGTATACTCAGGGTACTTCCAACAAAGCTTTTAACAGTAGCGATTTCTCTTATAAGTCCCGTGAACAAGTGCTTCCTTTAAGTTAAAATGTGTCAAAGAGTTTCTGCAAAGGTTCTCGAGTAAATCTCGAGAAACGCAAGGAGTCCTTCCTTTAAGTTAAAATGTGTCAAAGAGTTTCTGCAAAGGTTCTCGAGTAAATCTCGAGAAACGCAAGAAGTCCTTTCTTTAAGTTAATTTGTTTAGTCTAAAAAACTATCTTGCCTTCTTCTTGAAGGCCTTGGATGATGCCTTTAGCAGTTTCATGACCTGCATAAGCCGCTTTTCTACAAAGGTCAAGTGCTTTATCGTTATCTTGTTCACAACCAATACCTTGATCATACAAAAGACCTAAGTTATAGTAACCTTGCGCAAGACCACCCTCGGCGGCACGGCTAAAACAGATAAAACATCTAGCATCATCTTGTACAACCCCAAGCCCATCTTTATACAAAACGCCAAGGTTATTAAATGCTTCTAGGTGTCCGCGTTTAGCCGCTTCTTCATACCAAAACGCCGCCTCAGAATAGTTTTGGACACAACCAAGACCGCGTTCTAGCATAAGCGCTGTTTCATACATTGCAGGTGGAACTTCACGTTCTGCTGCTGCAAGGTGGAGTTCATGTGCTTTAAATTGATCGTGTGCTACACCACCGATTCCATTTTCATATAAAATAGCAAGGTTAAAAAGTGCATAAGGTTGATTTGCTTCTGCCGCTTTTGTATAAAGTTCTAAAGTTTTTGCCTCATTTTTTTCACAGCCTTGGCCATTTTGGTACATATAACCTAGAGAAGTTTGCGCCTCTGCGTTTCCTTGGTCTGCTAGTTGTGTAAAGAGCTCAAAAGCTGTTTTATAATCTTGTGCATTATATGCTGCATTTGCTTTTTCTATCATACTATTTTGTCTCTCTTATATTTTCTGTCTTAAAAAGCTTAATTAATTTCGTTAATATTATGCAAATCATACACAAAAATGATAAAATTCGCTTTAATAAAAAGAGGCAGCAAAAGAACTCTTGCCTAAAACATCCTGTAAGCTCATTCTCAAAACGACATCCATGTGGTTTTTCCGAGGGTTAAAAATCAGAATTCATCCTTGAATTCTTTTTGATTTTTAAAATCCGCTTACCGAATATTTTAGTCAAAAGTTTAAGCCGTAAAGGGTTGGAAATGGAAGATATAAATTACGACATAATAGTAGTAGGTGGTGGTCATGCGGGTGTTGAGGCATCTCTTGCAGCGGCACGTATGGGGAACAAAACACTTTTAGTTTCAATGTTGGCTGAAAATGTAGGAGCGACTTCTTGTAATCCTGCAGTTGGTGGTCTAGCTAAAGGGCATTTGGTTCGTGAACTTGATGCTCTTGGTGGGGAGATGGGGCTTATAACCGATGAGGCTGGTATACAGTTTCGTATACTTAACCAAACAAAAGGGCCAGCAGTTCGTGGAAGCCGTGCACAGATTGATATGGACAAGTACAGAGTTATAGCTCGTAATGTTATTTTAAATACTCAAAATTTGAGCCTAGCACAAGAGACAGTTGAGTCTCTCATCATTGAAGACGATGTAGTAAAAGGTGTAAAAACAGATCTTTTTAATGAGTACTTAGCTAAAAAAGTCATCATCACTTCAGGAACTTTTCTTAATGGTATCATTCATGTTGGTGAGGTTCAAAAAAAAGGTGGACGTTATGGAGAGGAGAGAAGTGAGGGGCTCTCTGCTTCACTTAAAAATGATGCAAAACTCACACTTGGGCGTTTAAAGACTGGAACTTGTGCTCGAATTGATAGCTCAACTATAGACTTCTCAAAAATGGAAGAGCAGGGCGGAGATGAACTTCCAAGCCCTTTTTCATTTAGAACAGATAGAGAAGAGTTTAGAGAGACAAAAAAACAACTTCCATGCTACATAGCGTATACAAATGAGCTCACACATGAGATAATCTCTAAAAACTTCTATAGAGCACCACTTTTTACGGGTCAGATTGAGGGAAAATCTCCGCGTTATTGTCCGAGTATAGAAGATAAGGTAAGTAAATTTGCTGACAAAGATAGACATCATCTTTTTATAGAACCACAAACTATGGACAATACGGAGTGCTACATAAATGGACTCTCAACTTCACTTCCTCCAGAAGTACAACGTGAGATGGTGAAGTCTGTAGTAGGGATGGAAAACGCCAAGATTGTACGTTATGGATACGCTATAGAGTACGACTTTGTAGATCCACGCGAACTTAGACACTCGCTTGAGACGAAAAAGATAAGCGGGCTTTACTGTGCTGGTCAGATCAATGGTACGACTGGTTATGAAGAAGCGGCGGCTCAAGGAATCATGGCGGGTATAAACGCAGGACTCTCTTTAGAAGGTAAAGAACCGCTTGTACTTCGTCGCGATGAAGCTTATATTGGCGTTCTTATAGACGACCTTGTAACAAAAGGGACAAACGAGCCATATAGAATGTTTACTTCTCGTGCTGAGTATAGACTCCTTTTACGTGAAGAGAGTGCAGATACACGACTTGGAAAGTATGGACATGCACTTGGACTTGTTGGTGATGCCGAGTATGAGAGAATCAAGAAAAAAGATGAACAAATAAAATACGGAGCACAGCTCTTAGAAGATACAAAGTTCACTCCAAATAAAGAGTTTAATGCACTTTTAGCTGAGATGGATGAGGCACCACTCAAAGACGTATCAACTGCTCAGCAACTTGTTGCTCGTAAAACTTTTGATGTTGAAAAAATGCTTAGAATTGTTCCTGAACTGGATAAGTTTGATGATTACATCAAAGAAGAGATTTTGGTTGAGGGGAAATATGCTCGTTATATTGACAAGCAGAGCGAAGAGATAGAAAGAATGAAAAAATATCTCAAAATTGCTATACCTGAAGGTTTTGATTTTACAAGTGTAAGTGGATTAAGTAAAGAAGTACAAGAAAAACTAGCTTCTTTTGCACCACCAACGCTACAGGCTGCTATGAATATTAGCGGAATTACACCTGCTGCAATTGAGATTCTGCACATCTACATTAAGATTGCAGCAAGAGATAAAAGTAAATAAACTGTAAATAAATTGTAAAATTTATGTAAAATACTTTTTAAATATCTTTGAATAAAGCTAAAAGACAGATAGGTTATGCGACAATCATAACCGCTGTTAATTATATTTATTAATTTTACAATGAGTTAGTAGGATTCTTTTAAAATTGATAAAATAAAGCTTAAATTTATTATTGATTAAAACTTATTTTGTATATAATAAGTTTGTAAAAAATCACACAAGTGAGTAGAGATGAAAAATAGTAGCCGTAGAGGTTTTATGGGTAAGGCATTTGGTGCTGTAGCAGGTATTGGAGCAGTAGCTTCATTATTTGCAATGAAAAAATCTTGGGATCCATTACCAAGTGTTAAGGCAGCTGGATTTACAACTCTTGATATGACTAATTATAAAGAGAATGTAATGATTACTGAAAAATGGAGAGGGAAGCCTATCTTCGTTCTTAAAAAGTCAGCAGAAGTAATGGCTAAAGAGAAAGGTAATCCTGAAGCAGAAGCTAGAAATATACAAGTTAATGGTGATAACTTCATGGTCGCTATTGGGCTTTGTACACACCTAGGATGTATTCCAGCATTTAGAGAAGATGAAGGAAATTTCCTTTGTGCTTGTCATGGGGGAATGTTTGATGCATCTGGTTTAGCTATCAAAGTACCACCACCACGTGGTTTTGATATACCTCCTTTTAAAATTGAGGGTAACAAGCTAGTTCTTGGTGAGGCTGGTCCTGAGTGGCAAGCTATGAAAGATAATGGCGTTACGCTTTAATTAGGGGGAGAATGAATGGCACATTTTACAAAAGCAACAAGTATTAAAGACTGGCTAAACCAACGTTTAGCAGTTGATAAAGTAGAAAAAGTGATGATGTCGGAGTATTGGATTCCGAAAAATATTAACTTTTTATGGGCAATGGGTATGGTTCTTGTAATCACTTTTGCACTTTTAGTAGTTTCTGGTATATTTCTTTTAATGTACTATGTACCAACAGTTGAAGGTGCATTTTATAGTGTAAATTACACTATTATGCGAGAAGTTGACTTTGGTTGGTTATGGAGACATATTCACGGTGTCGCGGCATCAGTAGTATTTTTAATCATCTATATCCACATGTTTACAGGTATCTACTATGGCTCGTATAAAAAGGGTCGTGAAATGATCTGGATCTCTGGTATGCTTCTTTTTGTTGCATTCTCAGCTGAAGCCTTTTCAGGTTACATGCTTCCATGGGGTCAAATGTCTTACTGGGCAGGTATGGTTATTACTAACCTTTTTGCTGGTGGTTCACTTCATGCTGATGGTTTAGTTGAGTGGATTCGTGGAGATTATGTTCCTGCACAAGCTTTCCTTGGCCGTTTCTTTATGCTTCATGTTTTACTAATTCCTTTAGCAATTATAGGGCTTATAGGACTTCACTTTGGTGCACTTCGTATACCTCACGTAAATAACCAAGATGGTGAAGAGATAGACTTTGATGCAGAATCGAAAAAGTATTTAGATGGCGATAAAGCTGGTTCTAAAGTAATGCGTTTTGCAAACGACTTTATGTCAAAAGATATGATGGTTGTAGGGATTTACTTAATCTTCTTCTTCTACCTTGTATTTTATAACTATGGTTTTGCAATGGATCCAGTTAACTTTGATCCTGCTGATGGTCTTAAGACACCAGCACATATTTATCCTGAGTGGTACTTCTTATGGTCTTATGAGATTTTACGTCCATTTAGTGTTGATTTAGGTCTTATACTCTTTGCTTTTGCTCAGGTTATTTTTGTTCTTTTACCATTCTTAGATAGAAGTCCAAACAGTGTTCCAGCAAACCGTCGTGGTATGTTCGCTATTTGGTTTTGGGTAATGCTTGTAAATATGATTATATTAACAGCTATGGGTAAACTTCCTCCAGAAGATCCATTTAGTACTATCGGTTTTTACTCAGCGATTGTTTTCGTTGGACAATGGTTACTTTTACCAGTAATCACTATGTTTGAAAAAAAAGTATAAGGGGAAAGAAATGAAAAATAAAGAACCATTAATATTAGCAGTAGTTGTATTCTTCTCTCTTGTTACTTACTATCTTGTTGAGCCTTATGCTCACCATGTAATGCATAAGCATGTAGATAGTGAAAACTTTGCTTATGCTGACTTACCAGCACTTACAAAAACAGGTGATGCAGCAAGTGGACAGGATTTAATCTTAGGTGCTGGTTGTACTGGTTGTCACTCTATAGAAGTAGCTGGAATGCCAGCTCCTATGGATGCTGTTATGGCTGCACAAAGTTATGGTGTAAACCCACCAGACTTAAGTAATGCAGGTGCAATTTATGATGAGAAATTTTTAGCAGCATTGATTAAAAATCCTGCTCATGCTCTTAAAGTAGAACATAAGTTTGACGAGTCTAAAGGTCAAATGCACCCAATGATAGCGTTTTATGGAATGGGTGGCGATATAGACCAAGAAGTAGCTGATATGGTTGCTTACTTAAAGTCTATTGCACTGAAACCTGAAGAGATTACACCAGCTATGGCATTTGAAAATGCTTGTGGTAGATGTCATGCAGTTGCATATGAAAAATGGTCTCAAATCGGTACCGAACCAAACTTTAAGTATGAAAAAGATGCTTTAGAATATGGCATTAGAGTTATTGAGTATCAAGATTCATTGAAAGCTTATATGGGGAAATTACCACCAGACTTAAGTATGTATATCCGTTCAAGAAATGAGCACTTTATTTCAACATTGATTGAGAACCCTCAAAACCATTTAGCTGGAACTGCTATGCCTCGTGTAGGTGTAACTGCTGAGTCTGCTGAAAAGGTAATTGAGCACTTAAGAAATGCGGGTGATCCAAAACGCCATGAGAGAGCTTCTGTAGGTATGTACACAATGATTTACATTGTTATTTTCGCTATCTTTGCTTTTCTTTGGAAAAAACAAGTGTGGAGAGACCTTCACTAATTTTGCGTAAAGTGGAGTAATCCACTTTACTTCGCTTGTACCACACTTATGCTTTAGCAACATTTCTGAGTTAGTAATTTCAAGATACTTCTTTTTATTCTACATTAATCACTTCGCTGATTCTTCATTTACAAGAAACACTCAACAAGCTATAATTTCACCAAAATAAAATAATGAGTATATATGATAAAAGAGCTAGCACAAGATTTAGTTGATTTGATTTTTGATTGGGGCTATTTAGGAATCTTTTTACTTATGACAGTTGAGAGTAGTTTTATCCCTTTTCCTAGTGAAATAGTACTTGTCCCAGCTGGATACTTAGCTAGTCAAGGTCAAATGAGTATAACTTTAATTATGGCTAGTGCTCTAGGCGGATCTTTAATTGGTGCATTTATAAACTACTATCTTGCATTAACACTTGGTAGAAAAGTACTTCAAAAATATGGAAAGTACTTTTTTATAAGTGAGAGTGCCTTGGTAAAAATGGAAAACTATTTTGAAGCACATGGTCATATCTCTACCTTTACTGGAAGACTTATTCCTGGCATTAGACAGCTAATTTCTATTCCTGCGGGTCTTGCAAAAATGAATATAGCAGAGTTTGCATTTTTCACAGGACTTGGAGCTGGGATATGGGCACTTATTTTAACTCTTCTTGGTTATTTTATCGGTGCAAATGAAGAACTTATTAGTGCATATTTAAAACAGATAACTATTGCAATTGTAATACTACTGATTGTTTTAGCTTATGTATACTATCGTTATCAAAAAAATAAGGAATTAAATTAATGGACTATATGTTTCAAGCAGGATTTTTAGGTACAAGAGCACCTTTTTTTATGGATATAGTTACACTTATTGTAGCTATTTTACCACTATTGATATATGGAGCGATACTTTTGGCAAGGAAGGGTTATCCTAAACTACATATGATTGCTCAAAATATTATATATGTTGTCTCGCTCATAGTTGTTGCATACTTTGAAGTTGGTGTACGTATTGGTGGTGGTTTTGATGCTTTTGTAAGTGATAGTGATGTCTCGCATAATTATGTACTTTGGGTACTTATAGTTCATATAATGATTGCAATTGCTACACTTATATACTGGACTTTGACTATGATAGGTGCAAATTTACAATACTCAAAAAAAGAACTTCCGGGTAGATACTCTATAGGCCATAGAGTGTTAGCGATTAAAGCTACACTAGGAATTGTACTTACTTCTTTTAGTGGGATTTGGGTTTACTTACTACTTTTTGTATATTAAAAATAAAGGAAAAATAGATGATAAAAATAGATGATAAAGCACCAGAGTTTTGTTTACCAAACCAAGATGATGTTGAGATATGTTCTCGTGATTTAAAAGGGAAGTGGATAGTCTTATACTTCTATCCAAAAGATAGTACACCGGGTTGTACTACAGAAGCGTGTGAATTTACAGAGGCTGCACCAGATTTTTCTGACCTTGATGCAATCATCCTTGGTGTAAGTGCAGATAGTACTAAACGCCACCGTAACTTTATAGAGAAACAAAACCTAGGAATCACACTGCTTAGTGATGAAGATACTACTATGATGCAAGAGTATGGCGTTTGGCAACTCAAAAAGAACTACGGTAGAGAGTATATGGGAATCTCAAGAACGACTCTTATCATAGACCCAGAAGGTGTTGTAAAGGCAGTATGGGAAAAAGTACGTGTAAAAGAGCATGTTGCAAAAGTAAAAGTAGAGTTAGAGAGACTTAAAAGTCTGTAGATTTTTTTAAATAGTACTCAGAAGCTTTTCTGAGTACTTAGATACCTTAGTATCTATAACGTAGATAGAAACGGATGTCTTGAGCTGTGTCAACAACTGATGATGCAATGTTATTTCCATTTACCATCATAGTATCAGAAATAGTCATAGCATTCCCTGTAGTATTTCCAAAAAATCCATTACTTCCAGCATATTTATAATCTACATATGTATAACGGACTTGTAGAGTCAAGATATCTTCTACTAAAGGCTCTGTGAAGTAAACCTCATAAGCATCACCACGTGCTGCAACTTTCGAACCGATATTTGTATCTTCAGCATATGTTATACTTCTCCAGTATTGTGAACCATGGTTATATTCAAGTCCCCATCTTCCATCATCAGTCATAAATGAAGGCATTTGTAAACCTGCCCAGACTGAGTAACCAGTTTTACTTTCACCATCAGCACTTCCAAGCATGCCTTGATTGTCTTTAGGGTTAGTGATACTTGCCGCACCACTTACAAAAAAGAATGTATCGTCTAGATAATCATTAATTTCATTTCCTATACCATTCACAGTAAAGTTTGCAGTAATACTGTGCATACCACCAACAGTATCAAAACCTCCGAGTGAATTAGTATCAATTAAATTGTTAGCATAGTAGTATTGTGTTGCAATCCCGTACTGACCATTTGTCCATGGAACGAAAATTAGTCCAATTAAGTCAATATCTGGATTTACAGCATCATCTTGAGCATATGGAGCTCCAGATTGACTAAATTTAGGAACTGCATTTGTTAAACCACGTCCAGCACAAAGTTTGGCATACATTCCGTTTACACCAGTAAGGTTTTCAAGTCCAAACTTCGCACTTAAACCATCGAACTCAACATTTATAGTATGTCCCATAGGTGAAGATGCACCATCATCGTCTCTAAGATTGATGAGATGTCCATTTGTAGATGGACGACGCCCTATACTAAAAGTCCAAGGTATATCTGTACCTATGAAAGTGTCATTTCTGTAAAGAAAATATGCAGAGCGAACTCTAAGTACATCATCATATGCATTTTCATTTGCAATCCAATCAAAATTTTCAAAGGAACCATTAGTTGGAGTTACACCAGAACGAGCACCAAAAGCTTTATTATATGCAAGTTGTCCTCTAAAGCTTAAGTTATTAGTCGCTTTCCAATCCATGTTAATCCAGAGTCTGTTTGTCATGAATGCATCGTTTTTTTGTTTATTATTTCCAGATGCATCAGGTCCAGCCATTTCATACTGCATATTATCAAGAGCAAATCTATAGTCTACACCAAATTTAAGGTGATTACCATTTGTTCCTCTATTCAAATCACCGATACTCTCTTGCATCTCATCTATCTGATCTTGAAGTGGTTCTCTCTCATCCTCGTCCTCATCTTCATCCTCGTCATCTTCATAGTCTTCAGTATCTGCTTCTGGATGTTTATAGTCCTCTGGATCATCAACATCAATATCATGTTCTGTCTCTTGACTAACTGTAGAACTTTTCTTAGACTTTAATGTCTTAAGCTCACTTTGCATCTCTTGCATTTGAAGTTCCATCGCTTGGATGCGTTCATACATAGACTCAGCACTCAAATTCCCCGTAAGTATAGTAGCCGCAGCTAGTGAAAGTAGTAGAGGTTTGTTCATATTTTCCCTTTTTTTAAGAAAGTGTTGTGATAAAAATAACACTTTCTTATGTTATTTCTGTGATACTATACATCATAAATTATAAAACTACTTTTAAATTTTAGATATCTATATATAATTTTTTTTTATAAAGTAACGTTCATAAAAAGTTCAACAAGAGAGTAAAAAGCTCAGTTTAAATATTTTTTGAGTATAATTCGTGGATTTTTCTTCTGTTTTGTACGCAAGAAAATATTAACAGATTATGTCAAAAGTTAGTGCGACACCTTTTTTAGGGATGTATCGTCCGACATTCTCGAAGCCAACTAACAAAACTCTGGCTTGAAAATATAGCCTTTAAGGATTACCTATGGTAACTATGAAAGACCTTTTAGAATGTGGTGTACACTTCGGACACCAAACTCGTCGTTGGAACCCGAAAATGAAAAAATACATTTTTGGTGTACGTAAAAACATCTATATTATAGATTTACAAAAAACTTTACGTTATTTCCGTAACACTTACACAATCGTTATGGATGCTGCTGCTGAAGGACAAACTGTTCTTTTTGTTGGTACAAAAAAACAAGCTCGTAACTCTGTAAAACAAGCGGCAATCGACTGTGGTATGCCATACGTAGATAACAGATGGTTAGGTGGTATGCTTACTAACTTCCCAACTATTCAAAAATCTATCCGTAAACTTGATGTAATTACTGAGATGCAAGAGAATGGTCAAATTGATCTTCTTACAAAAAAAGAAGCATTAATGCTTGGTCGTACTAAAGAGAAACTAGAAATGTATTTCGGTGGTATCCGTAATATGAAAAAACTTCCAGATATGCTTTTCGTAGTTGATGCTGTTAAAGAGCACATCGCTGTTTTAGAAGCACGTTGTCTTAACATTCCAGTTGTAGCTCCACTAGATACTAACTGTGATCCAGACTTAATTACTTACCCAATTCCTGGTAATGATGATGCAATTCGTTCTATTCAACTTTTCTGTCGTGAAATGACTGCAGCTATCAACGAAGGTAAAGCTCTTAGAGATGCACCTGCTGAAGAAGAACAAACTGAAGAAGTAGCGCAAACTGAGGCGACTGAAGCTCCAGCTGCAACTGAGGAAGCGTAATCATGGCAGCAGTTACAGCAGCAATGGTAAAAGATCTACGTGCAGCAACTGATGCACCGATGATGGATTGTAAAAAAGTTCTTGTTGAAGCTGATGGAGACATGGCTAAAGCAACTGAGCTTTTAAAAGAACGTGGTATTGCAAAAGCAGCTAAAAAAGCTGATAGAGTTGCAGCTGAAGGTCTTGCAGGTTTAAAAATCGCGGATGACTTTAGTAAAGCAACTGTAGTAGAGATTAACTCTGAAACAGACTTTGTTGCTCAAAATGAAGGTTTCCAAAATCTTGTAAAAGCAACAACGCAAGAAGTATTCAACAATCAGCCTGCTGATGTTGATGCATTAATGGCTAGTCCTTTTGGTGCAGAGTTTACTGCTGCAGTTATCAAAATTGGTGAAAAAATTGAAGTAAGACGTTTCAATACTTTAACTGCTGATGCTACAACTGCATTAAATGGTTACATTCACTCAAACAACAGAATTGCAGTTATTGTTATCGCTAAATGTGATAGTGAAAAAACTGCTGCAGGTATGAGAGATACACTTAAACAAGTTGCTATGCATGCATCTGCAATGAAACCAACTACTCTTTCATATAAAGATTTCGATCCTGCTTATGTAGCGAGTGAAACTGTTGGTAGAATTGAAGTTATCAAAAAAGAGAATGAAGAGTTAGCACGTTTAGGTAAAACACTTAAAAATGTTCCAACTTACATCTCTATGAGTCAATTAACTGATGAAGTTATGACTAAAGCTGAAGCTGACATCAAAGCAGATTTAGCTGCTCAAGGTAAACCTGAAAAAATCTGGGATAAAATTGTTCCTGGTTCTTTAGCTCGTTTTGTTGCGGATAATACTACTTTAGATAAAGAGCAGTGTTTACTTGACCAAACTTATGTTTTAAATGACAAATTAACAGTTGCACAAGCAGTTACTGAAGCTGCTGCATCTCTTGGCGGAACTGCTGAGATTACTCAATTTGTTCGTCTTGAAGTAGGTGAAGGTATAGAAAAAGCTGTAGATGACTTCGCTGCTGAAGTTGCTGCGCAAATGGGTTAATCTTAGGATTAACTTTTTTCTTTTTCATAAAAGGCTAGGAGTTTTCTCTTAGCCTTTTTTTTTGCCAAAATTTTATCTACATTCGCTATAATCCTCATATGAATCTACTATCTGCTAAAAAATTATCACATACATTTGAATACGAACTTTTTAAAGATGTTGACTTAGAGCTACATGAGAAAGAAACCATAGCTATCATAGGTATGAGTGGAAGCGGAAAGTCAACACTTTTACATATTTTATCGACTTTGCTTATTCCTCAAGAAGGAACTATTTCTCTTTTTGGTGAGGATGTTTCTAGGATGAGTAAAAAAAAGCTTACTCAAATAAAACGCCATGATCTTGGTCTTGTTTTTCAATCACACTACCTTTTCAATGGTTTTAGTGCATATGAAAATTTAGAAGTTGCAGAGATACTTTCTGGAAATATGATTCAGAATTCACTTATAGAAAAACTTCAAATAAAAGACTCAATAAATCAAAAAGTTACACAACTATCGGGTGGACAACAGCAACGTGTCTCAATAGCGAGAGTTTTAACAAAAAAACCAAAACTTATTTTTGCTGATGAGCCAACAGGAAACTTAGATAAAGAAACTGCCGGTGAAGTGATGAGACTCTTTTTTGAGTATTGTGACAAAGAAAACGCCGGTATGATTTTAGTAACTCATGATAATGAACTGGCTCACATGTGTAAGCATGTTTACAAACTTCAAGACAGAGAGCTTTTAAAGGTAAAATAATGGAGTGGGCACAGGTATTTAGTGAAAATTACATTGTTGGTTTTTTACTTCTTTTTTTCCGTTTTGCCGCACTTTTTATTGCAACACCTATTTTTTCACACAACAGTATACCTATGACTATTAAAGCAGCAATGGCGTTTTTCTTTACTATAGTTTTTTACTCTTCAATGCCTCCTTTAAATATAAGTATAGATATAGCGACTATTGTTTTAGCGATACTAAGTGAATTTCTTTTTGGTTTGGCCATAGGAATTGTTTTACTTTTAGCTTATAATGTAATCACATTTGCCGGTGGACAAATATCTTTTATGATGGGTTTTTCAATGGCTAGTGCTATTGACCCACAATCAGGCGTTTCTATGCCTATTATCTCTCAGTTTTTATCTTTGATGGGACTTATGATACTTTTTGCTTTAGATTTACATCATTGGCTTCTTTTGTTTATTGACGGTTCTTTACAAGCAATTCCATTGGGTGGATTTTTGATGCAAAAAGATCTTTTTACTTACATCATGCATGCTACTGCAAATATGTTTCTTGTAGGATTTATGATAGCTTTTCCTATTACAGCTATTGCATGGTTACAGGATGTTGTATTTGGAATGCTTATGAAAACTATGCCTCAATTTAACATTCTTGTAATAGGTTTTCCAATTAAAATCATGATCTCTTTTGCCGTGCTTATAGCGACATTAGGGACTGTTATGTTTTTGCTTAAGGTACAAATGTTCGAAGCATTTAATGCCTTAGAGATGTTTTTTTAGATACAATAATGTCAAACAGAGATTTGAATTTTTTGATAGGAAATATGTATGAAAATATTGCTTTTAAATGAGAACCCAGTAGTTACTAAGCTTGTCACATTAAGTGCACAAAAAACTTCTGATGAACTTGATATTGTAAGTTCTGTAGATGAAATTAAATATAGCGAATACGATCTTTTAGCTATAGATGATGGATTGTATAGTGATGAAGTATATGCTCTTTTAAAGGATAAGATTACATTTACACACTCTGTGTTCATATGTTCAAGAGATACAGTAAATCCACAAAGCTTCAACACAACTCTGAAAAAGCCTTTTTTACCAACTGATTTAGTAGAACTTTTTGCAGTTGTAGGAAAAGATGCGGACAATATCGACCTAGGTTCAGCTGTTGAGAATGCCGAGGAAATAGATAATACTCAAGAGATTCAAGATTTTGATGAGCATGATGATTTAGAAGAAGTATCTTTAGATGAAGATTTAAACCTTGATGATTTTGAACTAGAAGATGATATCTCTTTAGATGATGAATTTTCACTTGAAGATGATGATAATGAAAGTGAACTTGGAGAATCAGTCTTAGATAATGAAGAGGCACAAAAAGTAAAAGACTTACTAGATGAAACTGCTACAGATGAGTTTAGTTTAGAAGATGATCTTGATGAAGAGTTAGATTTAGATGATATTCTTGATGAGAATGAAAAATCAGATAATGAGACGAAGAAGACTCAAACATCTGAAGAAGATATGATTTTAGATGATTTAGATTTAGACCTTGATGAAGAACTTGACCTAGATGAGGAATTAACTCTCGATGAAGAGCTTGAAGCTCCTAAAGCTGAGCAGAGTAGTGATGATGAAGAACTTGAGTTGGATTTAAGTGAAGAAGAGAACTCTGAAAAAACTACAGATGGTGATTTTGATTTAGATGAAGAGCTACTTTTAGATGAAGAACTTGATTTGGACGAGGAATTAACTCTAGACGAAGAGCTTGAAGCTCCTAAAACTGAGCAGAGTAGTCAGGATGAAGAACTTGACTTGGATGAGGAGTTAGTTCTTGATGAAGAGTCAGAAGCTTCAGAATTTGAAGATAGTCTTGAAGATGAAACTGCGACAGAAGAAGTACTCGAAGATACAGAAGCTACTACAGATGAAAACCTTGACTTAGACGAAGAACTTGATCTAGATGAAGATTTGAATCTTGATGAGGAACTAAACTTAGACGAAGAGTTAACTTTAGATAAAGAGCTAGAAGTTTCAAATGATGAAGAGAGTCTTGAAGATGAAGAAACTCTCGAAGAGACAGAAGCTACTACAGATGAAAACCTTGATTTAGATGAAGAACTTGATTTAGATGAAGAGCCAGAGGTTTCAGAAGTCGAAGAAACTCTCGAAGATGAAACTGATACAGAAGAAGAACTAGAAAGCACTGATGTTCATGATGAAGCTATAGAAGATGAGGAAGATTTTAGCTTAGAAAGTGAAGTTGAACTCGATGAAGAGTTAGATCTTGAAACGCAGATAGACAATGCTGTAGAAGAGTTAAGTGAAGAAGATTTACAAAGTGAACTCGATGAGGATATGCTTGTAGATATATCTGCAAGTGATTTAGCATCTTTAGATAGCTTAAATGCACGAGATTTAAAACTTGCAATTGGCGAAGAAGTTGAAGATGAAGTTTCTCTTGATAGAGAATCTAGTGAAGATATTGATGAGCTTGAAGATGCTGAAGATTTTGAAGAAGAAGTTCTTAGTTCTGAAGTGGCAAATGAAGAGGATAGTGAAGATTCACAAGAGTTAGAAGGTGTTGAAGCTCTTAAAAATCTTCTTGAAGCATTAAGTGACAAAAAAGTAGCGGCATCGATGAAGGGAATGCAAATTAACATTAACATTACGCTGGGTGGTAAGTAATGGTTATTGAAAAAAATGGTGTTGTACTTGTTTTATCTGGTCCAAGTGGTGCGGGAAAAAGTTCACTCATAAAACAAATCAGTAATGACATAGGAGACTATTATTTTTCTATATCTACAACAACTCGTGCTCCTAGAGAAGGAGAGGTTGAGGGAGTCGATTATTATTTTGTAAGCACAGAAGAGTTTAAACAGGATATTGAAGAGGATAATTTTCTTGAGTATGCTCTTGTTCATGGAAACTACTATGGAACTTCACTAAAGCCTGTTAAAAGTGCACTCAGTGAAGGAAAACTTGTAATTTTTGACATAGATGTTCAAGGAAATACTGCGGTAAAAGACAGACTAGGTGATATTACTACTTCTGTATTTATAACTCCTCCTAGTTTATCTGAATTAGAGCGGCGTTTAGTGAGTCGTTCAACTGATACTCAAGAGGTCATTGATACCCGCATAAAAATGGCAAAACGCGAGATACAAAGAACATCAGAATATGACTTTTTGGTTGTCAATGATGATTTAAATATAGCTGCAGATGTACTACGTCAAATTGCAATTACGGCAAGACTAAAAATACCACATGATAAAATCAATGCTTTTGTACAAGAGTGGGAAGATATTTAAATAGATTTTTAGATATAATTCACAACTTAATTATAGAAAAAAAGGAAACAATATGGGAATGCCTAGTGGAACAGAACTACTTATTATTTTTGGAATAATAGTATTATTATTTGGTGCTAAAAAGATACCTGATTTGGCAAAGGGTCTTGGTAAGGGGATTAAAAACTTCAAATCTGAAATGAAAGAAGTAGATGAAGAGATAGCACAAGATGCTACTAAAAAAGTTGAAGGTAGTGAAGAAGTAGCAAAAGCTACTGATACTGAAACTCCAAAAACTACTACACAAGCTTAAATTTTGAAACAACGAGTATCGGCGCTTCTGCGCGAAAAGCTAGGTCGAGAGGTTGTTTTAGAAAAACCACGTGACCGCTCTTTTGGTCACTTTGCAACTCCAATCGCATTTTCACTTGCTAAAGAACTTAGAAAATCACCTATGCTTATTGCTGAAGAGTTAGCATCTTCATTTGGTGAGAGTGAAGAGTTTTCAAGTGTTGAGTCTGTAAAAGGTTACTTAAACTTTCGTCTGAGTGAGAACTTCTTAGCAGAGTATGCATCTTGGGCATTAGACAATCCTTCAGAATTTGCTAAAGGCGAAAAAAATCAAAAAATACTTTTAGAGTTTGTAAGTGCAAACCCAACTGGACCACTACATATTGGTCATGCACGTGGGGCTGTTTATGGTGATACACTTTACCGTTTAGCAAAGCACTTAGGATATGACATTACTGCAGAGTACTATGTAAATGATGCGGGAAACCAGATAGATTTACTTGGTCTTTCTATTCAACTTTATGCTCGTGAAAACATTCTAAAAGAGGATGTTGAGTATCCAGAATCATACTATCGTGGGGATTATCTTGAAGGACTTGCTCTTGGAGCAAAAGAGAAGTTTGGTAGTGAGATTTTTACAGATGAATCTCGTCAAAAAGAGCTTGCGATGTGGGCAAAAGACAAGGTTATGGATATAGTTGTTGGTACACTTGCTGATACAAATATCCATTTTGATACTTTTGTAAATGAATCCGGGCTTTATGATGACTGGGATAGAGTCATGAAAAAGATGGGTGATAATGTTTATGAGAAAGAGGAAAAACTCTGGATCAAGTCTGAATCTAAAGGTGATGATCATGACAGAGTTGTCGTTCGTGAAGATGGCCGTCCTACTTATCTTGCAGGTGACATTGTATACCATAACCAAAAGTTTGAACGTGGCTATGAACATTATATAAATATTTGGGGAGCTGACCATCATGGTTATATTCCTCGTGTAAATGCAGCGATTGATTTTCTTGGATATGATTCAAACAAGCTTGAAGTCCTTTTATCTCAGATGGTAAGTCTTTTAAAAGATGGCGAACCTTATAAGATGAGTAAACGTGCTGGTAATGTGATACTGATGAGTGATATTGTTGAGGAGATAGGTTCTGATGCTCTGCGTTTTATCTTCGCATCTAAGAAATCTGATACGGCTTTAGAATTTGACCTTGCTGAGTTTAAAAAGCAAGATAGCTCAAACCCTATTTTTTATATACAGTATGCACATGCTCGTATCCAAACGCTTCTTAGTAAAGCAAGTGTTAGTAGAGAGGAGATAAACGCAGCAAGCTTGAAAAACCTTGGAGAGAGTGCAGATATCTTACTTTTTGATGCACTTTTACTTCCTGAGATAGTTGAAGATGCTTTTAACTCTCGTCAAGTTCAGAAGTTGCCAGAGTACTTAAAATCTCTTGCTGCTTCTCTACATAAGTTTTACTATGACGTTCGTATGATTGGAACGCAAGATGAGGCGAAGTTACTGAAACTTCTTTTAGTTGTGGCACTAAGTATTAAAACTGGACTCTCTCTGATGGGGATTGAGGCTAAAGATAAGATGGTGAAAGATGAAGAGTAATGAATTTGTAATTCCCGATAATAGAACTGGTTTTTCTATGAAAGTAGATGGTGTTCAGCTTAATCGTCATGACTTACATGAAATAGCTGCTGAATTAAAGATTAAAACTAAAGATGTTTTAGTAGAAAACTACACTTTAACTATTTATAATACTTCTGAGACATGTCAAGAAATTATAGATGATAATGCCTTGGCAACGTTTGTTGCTATGGCTATAAGTATTTCGCCAGAAGATATTAGTGAAATTACACCAGTTAAGGCTAAACCAAAAGTTATTCAACGCGATGCGTTTGATGATGAGGACGAAGAAGACTAGAACTTTTTAGTTGTGGATAGAGTTTTAGTATCTCTTGACTTGAAGATTTAGGTATCTGTATAAGAAGAGGTTTTTTCTCTTTATCTAGCAGGTTTACTATTGTTTGTAAATCTTCTAGTTTCATTGAAGTACATCCTGCAGTTGAAGCATTCACATCTTTTTGTACATGTAAAAATATACACGAGCCGCGTTTCTTTTGAGCTTTTTGATTATGTGCTACTACAAGACCTAACTGATACTGTGAATCCTCTCTTCTCATATATTCAAAGCTTTTTTCATTTCCAGTTTTCATAATTATTTGATTGTAAAAATTAGATTGAACATCATCTACACATATCAAATCTTTTGATGCAAAAAGGTAAGGCAGCTTACTGTTTGGTATAAGCCCATAAGCAAAAACATCTGTTAATTTAAATATACCCGCTGGAGCTTTTTTGTCTCCTTCATACTTTAGGGGTTCACTCTTTTTTTGAACTAAGGAGACTTCACCAATCCCCCATCCTAGACCATTTAGTCCAAGATTTACAGTTGTGCCAAAGAGCTTCTTGTCATCTTCATATACTTCTAAATCAGCCTTGTTTGTTTCAAAGTCATTGGCAACTACAAGAACTATCTGCTGCGATGAAAATAACAATATTGGAAAACTTATAAGAATTAAGAAACTTTTTATCATAAAGTATGGTACTATTACTAACATATGAACTAAATTAATTTCTGGATGAACTTATGGCAATTACTATCAAGCAAGCAACAGTAGATGATGCACCTTTTTTAGCACAAATGATGTTACAAAGCTCACGTGCAGGTAAAAAAGATGGCTTCTTCGACTTGCTTTTTGGAACAAATGATAAGGCAACTGTTTTAGCTGCCTTAGAAAAACTGACACAGACAGACTCAAAAAGTCATTGTCATTATAAAAATTTTTTAATCGCAAGTGTGGATGGAAAGTCTGTAGGAACTCTTTGTAGTTATGAACCAAGAATTTCCACACAAGATGCTTTTGTAAAAGCATTAGCTGAGATAGGCTACGAAGATATTGAAGTTGCAATTGACATTATGGATGATTGTGATTTTAAACTCAACAAAAGAACTTTAATGTTTGATTTTATGGAAGAACTTGAAGGTTTTCTAGATGTTGGAGTTCTTAAGGCACTTATGCAAAAAAGTCTTTTAACAGCAAGACTTAAAGGTTATACAATAGCTCAAACTATCATTGAAATTGGTTCACTTGAAAATGAACTCTTTTATAAAAAACTCGGCTTTAAAGTCGTAGCTCAAAAAGAGTGTGAACTCTATAAAGAGAAGTTTGGGCGTAATGGGCTTATGCTACTCTCCACTGAATTTTAGGAGTTCTTTATCGAACTTTCTGCTCTTTCTCTTATTCCTTCACTTTTAGCGATTCTCTTAGCTCTTTATACTCGAAAAGTCATCCTTTCATTGCTAAGTGGCGTTTTAGTTGGAACGCTTATTTTAAATAACTACGAGATACTCAAAAGTTTAGAGTCTATATTTACTCTTTTTATAGCGTTACTCAGTGAAGCATGGATTTTAAAAACTTTAGCATTTGTGATTTTAGCTGGTTCAATAATGGCACTTATTGAAAAGAGCGGAGGAGTTGCTGGTTTTGTAAACTATGTTTTACATACAAAAGGGCATGTAAAATCTGAGCGTTCTGCTTTGATGCTCAGTTACATTTTAGGTGTAGTAATTTTTATTGAGACCTCTATTACAGCACTTGTTTCAGGAGCTGTTGGTAAACCTCTGTGTGATAAATATAAAATTCCCCATGCCAAACTTGCATTTGTCTGCGACTCAACATCTGCACCTATTGGCTCACTTATTGTGCTTAATGGATATGGAGCTTTACTTCTTGGACTTATTTCTACGCAGATTTCTTTAGGCTATATGGAAGGCAATGCTACAGAAATTTTAATTAACACTGTGAAATACAACTTTTATGCTATCACAGCACTTATTGTTACATTCTTGTTTATATACTTTAGCTTTGACATTGGTCCTATGAAAAAGACACCCTATGTAAGTCATTCTAGTGTAAGTCTTGACGATACGATGAGTAGTATGTACTATATGCTCTTACCTGTGGGAATGATGGTTAGTTTAGTTTTTGTTTTTTTATACATTACTGGAGATGGAGAGATACTTAAAGGAAGTGGTTCTAGTTCCATATTTTATACTATATTGACAACTTTCATATTTACATTTTTTTATTTTATTTTTACAAAAAATATGTCTTTTTCAACTTGGACAAAAACTGCATATAAAGGAGCAAAAAGTTTTACACCAATCTCTTTTTTACTCGTTTTTGCCTTTGCTTTAGGAGATGTAACTGGTGAGTTAAAGACTGGTGCTTATCTTGCTTCACTAGCTTATGAGACTGTTAGCCCATACTTTTTAGCCTCTCTTATATTTTTACTAAGTGCTATTATCTCTTTTTCAACTGGGACATCCTGGGGTACTTTTAGTATTATGATTCCTATTGCGGTACCGATGGCGGCAGGTATGGATGTAGATCTAACACTTGCGATGGCAGCTGTCATTAGTGGTGGGATATTTGGCGATCACTGCTCTCCAATTTCAGATACCACTATCATATCCTCTATGGCTGCTGATTGTGAAGTGATAGAGCATGTTAAAACGCAACTTCCTTATGCACTATTTGGTGGTTTTATCACATTTTTGCTATTTTTTATTTTTTCAATTATATAAATTTAAGATATATAGATGGTTTATAGTAGTTATATACTATTTTTATATATAATAGCACCATGAAAACAAGTAGGGCTATTTCGGTTTTATAGAATGTTTTCTAACTAGTTACAAATTTCCCTTGCCAGGATTGGCAAGGAGGTCTTCTTTTTCCTTATTATCAACTCTTTTATCCCCTCATTTTTTATCTATTTTAGTAACAATTTTTTGATTATAATCTTTGTCAAAGGATTTAAAATGATAAAATTAATACTAACGAGTCTACTCTTTATAACATCTGTTTATGCGACAGATTATAAGGTTGTTTACAATTTAACTACTCCAAAAGAGACAAATTTTGAAAAAGCGATACTCAAAGGTATTGTTGACCTTCAAAATCACTACGAGTCTCAAGGGGATACCCTCTCTGTTGCTGTTGTGATTTCAGGTGGATCGTACCAGTTTTTTGAAAAAAAAGTGAGTCACTCAAAAGAGGCTTTAGAAGCTCTTGTTAAGAGAGGTGTGAAGTTTGAAGTCTGTAGAGTTGGTATGAGTAAAAGAAAGATACCCAAAGATGCAATGTTTCCATTTGTAAAGCTGGCGTTTAACAAAACAGCAGCTCTCATTGAGTGGCAAGAAAGAGATTACTCTTTAATAAACGTAGAATAAAAAATTCTCTTGCCATAAATGGCAAGGAGTTTTAACTTCCTAAATAATAATTGATAGAGTATCTCATATCATCGTCGAGATTTTCCATATTTCCAAGCATCCATCTGAGATAACCAGCGTCTTCACGAGCTACTTCTTCGAGTGATTTTCCTTTGTGTTTTCCAAATCTAAATGTTTTTACTAAAATAGGCGTGTTTGTTAAATCAACCATCTTCTCAACTGGATTCTCTCCCGGATAAGCTGCCATTACAGCCTCTTTGAGTTTAGACAAAAAGAGTTTTAAAACTAAAACATCACCGATAGCATCGTGTGCTTTTACAACTATACCTAAAGCATCAGCCTCTTGTTGCTCACTCTTGTAAAGTTCCATCTTGTATCTAAAGTACTGAAGTCTATGTGCTTCTTCATCAGGCATGATGTGCTTTGCAACGCGAAGAGTGTCTATGACTTTCATCTGCGTGTTAAAACCCTCTTTTTCAAGCATTTTAATGTCAAAGGGTGCATTGTGAATGATAAGATAGTTCTCGTCCCTGTTAAGCTCCAAAAGTCTTTTATATGCTGAAGTCTCAACACAAACTGGTTTTCCAACAAGTGCTTCTTGTGTTATACCATGAACTTCCATAGCCCCAAAACTAATAGGTATATCACTTGAGTTAAACTCGTTGTGAACTTCTACTTCTTTTGCACCAAGGACGATATATCCCAGTTGTATCACTCTATCTGTATCAGCTGTTCCTGTTGTCTCGGTGTCTAAAATTACATATTTTGCCATTATTTTTTACTCTCAAAGTGTACGTTAAATTTCTCTGTCGCGTTTGGAGCGACTAAGAGGCTAAATGTAACAAAATTTCCCTTAGTGAAGCTATAAGTTTTGTCTGTTTTAATGATGGAATCACTCTGTTTGTTAAATGGAATGAGGAGTTGGACCTCTTTTTTTTCATCAGATTTGTTTGCAACACTATACTCAACATCACAAGCAAACCAATTTTTTGTATCCCCGCGCTTAACTAAAGTTTGCGTCGCTTTGAGGTCAAAGTTTTTGCCTAGTTTTAGTTTGATAGGAGTCTCTTTTGGAGTATGTGCAATCTGCGTTTCACCTAAAAGAATAGTCTCGCCTTGAAGTTTTGAGTAAGTTCGTACAACACCTTTAGGAAGTGGCACATCAAGTGGCGCTAATGATAAGTACTGCATTACATCAGTTTTTATCTCACCATTTAGATACAAAGGGTTACTAAGCTGAGCTGTGTACTCTCTTTGTGTTGGGATTTTCTCTTTGCTTACAAACTTTATCTGTGTTTTTTCATTGTTGGCGAGTGTGACCTTAAAAGGAATGGTATAAAAGTGATACCCCTCATAAGCTTGATGTGAAACTTGCGGTGCAGAGTCCATGACTGCGATAGCTCTTACATTTTTATAAAGCTCTGCGTTTGGATTGGCTCGGTTTATATCTCCGGCTAGGAGTGAGAGTTTTGTATCTTGAAAGCTTTTTCCTGAACGGTTGTCTATGGTTATCCAACCAGTTAGGTTTGAGCTTTTCTCATCGAGATTTAGAATGTAGTCACTTTTAAAAGTTATGTTGTTTATGAGATAGTCAAGCTCGAGTTTAGAGCTTACATTTTTTGGAGTGATTACATTCCATACAAGTGAAGGTTTTGTGATAAGTGCTTTTGGAATAGTCTCAAAAATGATAGAAGAACTCTTCACCGTTAAAATCTGATAATCAATAGTCTTCACAATAGACTCGTTGCCATTGTGTGAGAGTAGGGTAGCACTTATAACCTGGTACTCGTTTGAGTTTTTTAAACGCCGTACTTCTACTTTTTTGCCAATATGTGCTTCAAGAAGTTTGGCCTGTGTGAGTTTGTCGTATCTATACTGCTGAGAGAGAAGTGTTACATCAGGTGATAACTTTACATTTACAGAGTCGGTGTTAATACTACTTGCAACACCTTCATAGATTATGGAGGTGTCCTCTTTTTTTAAACTCAACTCTTTTTCTTCATGAACAAGTCCAATATTTGAGTTGTAAACTATAAGAGAGGGATTTGTAGTTTTCTCACTTAGTGAAGCACTAAAAAGAAGTGTTGAAAATAAAAAAACGCCACCCAAAGCGAAGATCTGTTTTTGCATAGTATATCCTTGATATAAGATATAAATATGATACACTTATAAAAAAAATACAGGGCAACAGTTGATAAGCAATCCTCTCCTCTACCTCTTTACTCTCGCGTTTGTAGTGACTTTTTTTCATCTGCTTGAGAGTAAAACAAGAGTTCGTATATTTAAGTATGTTCCAGCGGTTGTAATGATTTACGCTGCAAGTATGTTTTTGGCCTCGCTTAATCTGTTTGGAGAAAATGAAAAGATAGAAAAAATATACTCGCTAACAAAAACAAACCTGCTTCCTGCCATGCTTTTTTTGATGTTACTCCAAGTTGATTTTAGACACTTTGCTCGTTTGGGTCGCACTCTTATAAGTGCTTATGTTTTAGCGGTACTCTCCATCGCGTTTGCCTTTGTCGTAGTGGCGTTTGCATTTAGTTTTTCGCCCGATATGTCAGCTGCATTTGGTGCACTCGCTGGGAGCTGGATGGGTGGTACTGCAAATATGATAGCGGTTGGAGAGGCTCTTGGGGTAAGTGAAGATGCCTTTGCTTATGCTCTTGTGGTAGATAGTGTGAACTATACTCTATGGGTTATGTTGCTCCTTTTTCTAGTCCCTTTTGCTAATATTTTTAACAAGTTCACTTCTAGTTCTCAAAATCTTGCCTACCTAGATGAACTTGGATGTGCTTGTAGTATGGGTGCTCCGCGTTACTGGCTTTTGATACTTTTAGCACTTCTTGTCTCTTTTGCTTCACAGCTTCTTGCAAATGAATTTGTACTTTTAAGCACGACTACAAGCATGGTTTTGTTTGCTACTCTCTTTGGTATTTTAGGCTCATTTACAAAATTAAGAGAGCTTAATGGCTCAAGCGAAGTGGCTACTACAATGCTTTACGTCATCATAGCACTCATTGGCTCGCAGGCTTACATAGAGAGTTTTTCAGGTTTAGGCCTGTATGTTTTAGCTGGCTTTAGCATACTTCTCATCCATGCGCTTGTGATGGTTTTAGGTGCTAAACTTTTGAAACTTGACCTCTTTAGTATAGCTGTAGCATCACTTGCTAACATCGGTGGTGTGGCTTCAGCTCCAATACTAGCGGCAACTTATAACAAAAACCTTGTAAGCGTTGGCGTTTTAATGGCGATAATGGGTTATCTCATAGGCACTTTTGGTGGCTTGGCAGTTGGAAATATTTTACTAGGAATGAGTAGATGAAGATAGTAGAGATAAAAACAGAGCTCAAGCACATTCCTCTAAAAACTCCTTTCATAACTGCTCTAAGACGAGTTGAGACCATAGAGTACGTTCGCGTTTATGTGAGTTGTGATGATGGAAGTGTTGGCATTGGAGAGGCTCCTGCAACAATGGCAATAACGGGTGAAGACATAGAGATAATCTTGGCTTCCATAGCAAGTGTAAAAGAGAATTTTTATGGTGTAAAGATTGAAAACGCAGTGGAGCTTTTACATAAGAGTAGTATAGGCTCAAGTGCGAAAGCAGCTTTAGACATGGCGTACGTTACTCTTTTGGCAAAGTTGGAAAATAAAACACTTCTTGAGTACTTTAACATTCTCGACACTACTCCCATAAAAACAGATATAACCATCAGTCTAAATGAAATGCAGACTATGCTTGAAGACGCAAAGGATGCATGTGCAAACTCCATGGAGATTCTCAAAGTAAAACTAGGTTCTGACATCTCTCACGCCGCTCTTGTAACGCAAAGACTCTTAGATGAACTCCCTAGTGCCCAACTACTCATAGATGCAAATCAGGCTTGGAGTATAGATGATGGCGTTTTTTATGTGCAAAAATTCTCAAATGCCAAAATAGAACTCGTTGAACAACCGGTTGTGGCAAAGGATTTAGAAGGGCTAAAACTCATTACAAACGCGAGTAAGTTGCCAATACTTGCTGATGAAGCCACTTTTACCCTTAAAGACGTACAAAAAGTCGTAGAGTCAAAAAGTGCTGACATGATAAACATAAAACTTATGAAGTGTGGTGGCGTGAGTAAGGCAGTGGAGATTTTAGAGTATGCGAGAAAAAATGGGGTGAAGTGTATGCTTGGCTCTATGCTTGAAGGCCCTTACTCTATAAATGCGGCTCTGTACTTGGCGTTTGCCTATAGAGATGTCATAAAGTATGTAGATTTAGATAGCCCACTTCTTTATAAAGTGAGCTCAGATGAGTTGGATTTTTCTTATGAGGGTGCAACTATCTCTTATGTTCTTTAACCGAGTGTTGCTAAGTTCTCATTATCGTTTTCTTTACTAGGTGGTACATTTTGTGAAGCCTTATAAAGCCAAATGTAACCAATCAAGCCACTTAAAAGTGAAGCACTTAAAATTCCTATTTTTGCTTGAAAAATCAGTGTGTCATTTCCTGCAAAGGCAAGGTCTGCTACGAAAATACTCATTGTAAAACCAATTCCTCCTAGAAATGCTACTCCAAATATTTGACTCATATTTGTCTTATCTGGAAGTTTTGCAATACCAAGTTTGATGGCTAAAAAAGAGACTCCAGCAATACCAAGTACTTTTCCTAAAATAAGCCCTGAAATTATGCCAAGAGATACTGGAGCACTCACTTCATCACCAAAAGAGGAGAAGTTTATAGAGACACCTGCATTTGCAAGTGCAAATAGTGGAATAACAATAAGTGCCACAGGAAGATGAAGCCCATGCTCAAGTCTTGCAGAGGGAGAAGTAACTGCATCTATAGTATCTTTCACTTTGTCCAAAATTGTTCTTTGTTTATCGTGAATCATATAGTTTTCACCAATTGGGTAGTTGTCGTACTCATCCAAAAGGTTTTTTGTATGTTGTGTAAAATCCGAAGGTGTACGTTGTGGTTTTGATGGAATAGTCATCGCAGCAATAACACCTGCAATAGTTGCATGCACACCAGATTCAAGCATAAAAAACCACATCACAAGACCTACTATAAAGTATGGGAGGACGGCACGTATACCAAAACGATTAAATGCGACCATTACCAAAAATGACAGACCAGCTATAGCCAGAGGAATAATATGAATCTCTTCTGTGTAGAAGATAGCTATAACAGCTACGGCTCCAAGGTCATCAACAATAGCTAAGGCAACAAGAAAGGTCACCAAGGCTGGAGAAACACGACTTCCTAAAAGTACTAAGGCTGAAATAGCAAATGCAATGTCTGTTGCCATAGGGATTCCCCAGCCATTAGAACCTTCGCCACCATAGTTAAAGCCGAGATATATAAGTGCAGGAAGTACCATACCACCAATAGCGGCAAGTATAGGTAAGATAGCGATTTTTATATCTGAAAGTTCACCTACTAAAATCTCGCGTTTTATCTCAAGACCGATAATGAAAAAGAAGATAGCCATAAGTCCATCATTAATCCAGTGGTGAATAGTGTGTGAGAGATTCCATGAACCAACACTCAAATCTATATGAGTATGGAAAAAGCTTGCATACTCTTCTGTGAGGGGAGTGTTAGCAAGGATTAGTGCGATAATTGTCATTACCATCAAGACTAAGCCTGTTGTTGTTTGTGCATGAAGAAAGCGATCAAAAGGAGTTGCTATTTTTTCAAAAGTTTTTTCCCATGGTGCATATAGTTTCATTATTTTCCTTTTTGTGATTTTTTAGTTCTTTAGCTTATTTAAAAACTACTTGGTTTCTTCCTGTGCTTTTAGCTTGGTATAGCATCATATCAGCTTGCGAAATAGTCTCATCAAGCTCTTCACCATCATGGTTTGTAGCACCTATAGATATAGTGAATTGAATGGTACTATCTTTGTCCAAACGAAACATAAATGCTTCTACCTCTTCTCTGATTCGCTCTAGTATTTCAGGGGCACTGTATCGGTTGATATTTTTCAAAACAAGACAAAATTCCTCACCACCAAAACGCGCAACTACATCTCTATAGTTTGTTGAGGTTCTAAGAATCTCTGAAAGAGCAACAATTACTTTATCTCCAACATCATGTCCATAAGTGTCGTTAATTTTTTTAAAGTTATCAATATCTATCATAGCAATAGCGAACTGCTCACCGCTTTGGCTTACCTCTTCTTGATACTCTATCATAGATTCAAAAAAGTATCTACGATTGTAAAGACCTGTTAAGAAATCACGGTTTGCATGGTTTGTAACTTCTTGGATATTTTCTAAGGCTTCAATAGAGTTATTTATGCGACAAAAGAACTCCTCTTTTGTAAAAGGTTTTTTTATATAGTCATTTGCACCTTGTTTTAAAAAGAGGGCGTTTATCTCTTCGTCTTGGTTTGATGAGATAGCAAGAATACATAGGTCTAATTTACTATAATTTTTGCGTATCTCATAGGTGAGTTCTAAGCCGTTCATAACGGGCATATTGTAGTCAGTAAGTATGAGTGAGATATCTGGGTGTAGTTCAAGCATCGCTAGTGCTTCTTCTCCATGTGCAACACTAATAACATTGAAAAATAAGTTAGATAGCATAGTGTCCATCTGTTTTCTAAATATAACTGAGTCATCCACAACGAGTACTTTATGTTTTGTGTTCTTTTGAAGTCTTTGTATGGTTTGAATGATATAGCTAAGATCGTTCATTCCACCTTTGTTTACATAATCAATGACATTTTTTTGAAGAATCTTTTGTCTGAAACTCTTGTCGATATTTGCACTTAAAACTATTACAGGGAGATTTTTACTTAAAACATAATCAACAACTTCTCCATTAGGAGCATCTGGAAGATTTATATCTAAAAGTGTAAGAAAGTATTTATATCTTTTGATAAATAGCTTTGCTTCAAGAAGGGTATATGCAACATCAATTTCAATGTTTAGTGCACTTTTTAGTTTTTTACAAAGTAGTTTGGCAAGTGCTTGATTGTCTTCAACAATAAGTAGTCTCTGTGGCATTTTTATCTCCAAAATTATTCCTATTATCATACTATCATTAATCTGAAATTATAGTAATAAAGGCTATGATTCGGGGATGAAATACGTTGAAAGCATAAGCCAAAAACTTCACAATAAAACAAATATTTTTTTAACAGGTGGTGCCGGTGTTGGTAAGACTACTATCACTCGAGAAATAATAGAAAACTTTGAAAATGAAGCAAAAAAAGTGGCAAAACTTGCCTCAACTGGAATGGCCGCAACACTTATAGGTGGACAAACTCTTCACAGCTTTTTAGATCTGGGTATAGCCTCTAATATAGAAGAGTTAGAAAAAAATGGCAAACTTGAAATAAAGAAAAAAATTAAAAAACTTATTTCTAGTATGAGTCTTATAGTAATAGATGAAATTTCTATGGTAAGTGAATCACTTTTTGAGATGATAGAGTTGCGTTTAAGAGAGTCTGAGTTTAGTGGTTCACTTCTTGTTGTAGGTGATTTTTTGCAACTTCCTCCTGTAGTTAAAGGCTATGGTGAAGTGAAGTTTGCATTTGAGTCTGGAGCATGGAAAAATTTTGCTTTTGAGAAGATAGAGCTTACACATATCTATAGAACAGATGATGTGCGTTTTATCGAGCTCCTCAACAGCGTGCGTTTTGGTTTTGTAGATGAAAATGTACACAATCATCTTAATGAGTACATCAAACCTCTGCCAAATGATTTGAGTCAGTTTACTTTTTTGTTTGGAAAAAACATCTCCGCTCAACAACATAATAGAATGCAGTTAGAATTCATTGAAAATGAACTTATAATTAAAGAAGCTCAGGTTGTAAAGCATCTTAGTGCAACAAAAGATTTAGAAGTTGAACGCTTTATGAACGATGCAAGAATAGAGAAAAACTTAGAGTTAAAAATAGGTTCTCCTGTGCTTTTTACAAGAAACGCATGGAACTATTTTAATGGTGAACGCGGAGAGCTTGTAAACATAGATACAAATTGTGTGTATGTTCAAAAAAGTGATGGGAAGGTCATTAAACTTGAAGCTGTTGCACAAAGTAAAGCAGCTTGGAAGGAAAAGACGATAAATGGCAAAAAAGAGATGATAGAAGAGAATCTCTTTAGCGTTTATCAGTTTCCTATAAAGCTCGCGTTTGCCATAACAATACACAAGTCACAAGGAATGAGTATAGAAGATTTAATAATACAAACAAATGAGATATTTGCCCCTTCTCAGTTTTACGTAGCGCTTTCAAGGAGCTCAAACCCTACAAGGTTAACGCTCATAGCACCACAAAAACAGTGGTACGATTTGGCATACGTTAATGAAAAAGCGATGGCGTTTGTCAAAGAAGGACTAGAGTGTTAAAAAATATAGATAAGGGTGTTTTGTATATGCTCGCTGGAGCACTTATATCTGCTCTTAGTGGTGCACTCTCAAAGATACTTGCTGAAGATATGTCTGCAATGGAGATAGTTTTTTTTAGAAACAGTATTGGGCTTTTTTTGATTTTGTATGCACTCAAACACACTCCACCTAAACTGAGGGGAGGGAAATGGCATCTTCTTATCACTCGTGGTATCTTTGGATTTTTAGCAATGATTTTGTTTTTCTACACTATTACGACTATTCCACTTGGTGAGGCTATAACACTAAACAAAACTTCCCCATTTTTTGTGACTATTCTTGCTTACTACCTTCTTAAAGAAAGGCTTAGCTTAGGCACTCTTTTTGCACTGCTCATAGGTTTTTTAGGCGTTGTTCTTATAGTAAAACCAATAGGAATGAGTGTCTCTTATGAGCACTTCTTAGGTGTCCTTGGAGGCTTTTTTGCGGCTGCAGCTTACACGACTATAAAGAAGATAAAAGATATCTATGATGCTCGTGTTATCATGCTCTCTTTTGTGGGTATCGGGACATTGGTACCTATCATACTTTTTTTACTGACTCCTTATGTAAATCCACCAGAAGCTCTCTCTTTTCTTTTTGTTACATTCACAATGCCTCAAACTCTATATCTTTGGGCGATGATAATTTTAATGGCTGTTATTGCAACATTTTCACAATGGTTACTTACTAAAGCATACTCTGCTTCAAACCTAAGTGTTATAGGAGTCATTTCATATACAAATATACCATTTTCAATTGGTTTTGGGTGGATGTTGGGTGATGCTTTTCCTGATGCCTTAACATATTTTGGAATTTCTTTGATTGTTTTGGGTGGGTATTTAGTAGGAAAAAAAAGTTACAAAGCCTAAGCTTCAAAGCTTAGCTTTTGTAATAAGAATCGAAAATAAATTTTAGATCTATTTTATTGGTGCGTTTTTAGTGTTGTTAGCCTGTGCTAAACCTACCATTCCACCTTTTATAACTCTTACGTTTGTAATCCCAATCTGTTTAAGACCAGCTGCAGCTAAAATAGCTCTTGTTCCAGAGTAACAGATTATAAGAATTGGTCTATCAGTTGGAAGCTTCTCTAAGTTCTCTTTTTTAAAAAGCTCTTTAATAGGAATAAATAGTGAGTTTTTTAAACCAAGAGCAATAACTGCATGCTCACCAGGAGTACGAGTATCTAAAATTGTCATTTTAGTATTGTCTCTTAACATTTTCATAACTTCATCCGCTTCAATAAAAAGTTTTGAATTTGCACAAGCAGTTTGTGTAAAACCTGAATAGAATCCTTCAAGTTTTTTGGCTTGATCAGCATCGTAAGCAAAAGCAGATATTGCAAGTGATGCAACTAGTAGTGTGGTAGTAAGTAATTTTTTCATAATATTCCTTTATAATAATTATAAGAGAAATGATATCTATTTAAAATTAAAATTAACTTATTATATATTGACAATCAATTATTTCTATTAATGTTTTTATATGAAATCTTTGTATAATGCATCAACATAAGGAGTTTTTATGAAGTATTTATTTTTAAGTATGTTTATTGTTGTAGGTTTTAATGCTTGTTCTGCAAAACACAATTCAAACGGAAGTTATGAAAGAGCAAACGCCGCAAGTGAAAAAGCACATAATAAATTAGATAGAGAGTAGAGAGTTTTAAAATCTCGCACTGACATTTTTGTCATTGCGAGGGAAACGCAGTAATTTAATGAATGAGGTGTAGTCTAATGACTACAGATCTCCCTCATGTTTACCAAGATACTCAGCAACACCTTCAGTTGTAGCTTTCATACCTTCGTCACCTTTTTGCCAACCAGCAGCACATACTTCACCATGCTCGTCAGTAAATTGCATTGCATCTACCATACGAATCATTTCATCAATGTTTCTTCCAAGTGGAAGGTCATTAACTACTGCATGACGAACTACACCGTTACCGTCAATTAGGAATGAACCACGTAGAGCTACTGATTCACCAAAAAGTACATCGTAATCTTTAGAGATTTGTTTTGTAAGGTCAGCTACAAGTGGGTAACCAACACGGCCAATACCACCATTGTTAATTGGAGTTTCTCTCCAAGCAAAGTGAGAAAATTGGCTATCTACTGAACAACCTATAACTTCTACACCACGATCTTTAAACTCTTTAAGTCTGTGGTCAAATGCGATAAGTTCAGAAGGACAAACAAATGTAAAGTCTAGTGGATAGAAGAAAAGTACAGTACCTTTTTTACCCATGTTTTCTGATAATTTAAAGTTCTCATCGATTGAGCCGTCTGCTAAAACTGTTGTTGCTGTAAAGTCTGGAGCTGGATTTGTTACGATCATATTATATATCCTTGTGTTGTTTTTGATGGCGTTAGTGTAACGAAAAATTATTAACATAACTTCGAAGAATGATAATAAACTAATTCCTTAAGGATAATTTTTATCTATATATCATCTTCTTCTTGAGGAATAGCAATTGTTGGATTGTCTTTGAGTTTTTTAATTGGTTTTTGCATAAAAAGATTGTTAGGATAAAAAATTATATTTCCTTCACTATCCAAAATTTCTATTTGAAACAGAGATATCTCTATGATTTCTCCATCTATCGAGTTCTCCCCATCTATAACTCTGATTTTGTCTCCAACTCTTGATGGAAATGTAAAAAAGATGATTATGCTCGCTGTTACGTTACTCAGTATTGACCATTGAGCAAAGAGTGCGACACCAATAACAGCAAAAATAGAAGAAGCAAATATAAGTAAGCCACTAAGACTCACACTCCATATAAATGCAAGAATAAATAGAGCAACTATAAAAATCAGTAAGGAAAATGTTTTATTGATGTAGTAAATGCGCTTTTCACTTACTTTTTTAAATTTTCCTATTTTATTTAAGGAAAAATTTAAAACTTTCAAAGAAATAAATATGGCTATAAGAAGTAAAATAGTCAGTATTAGAGGTGCACTCATGAAGCTAAATCCTTTTTTTATCGTTTTGTAAATATATACGGCTTAAAATTAAAATCATACTTTCAACTGACTTAATAGATGTCGTCTCGTTTACAGTATGATAGCCTATTGTAGGTAACTGTAGAGTGCTTCCTTGAATCTCACCTTTAGTCGCATGAATGATTCTTCCTAATTCTGTTGTTCCCAAAGAACCCTTTGTACCATTTTGCTTCATTAAATTTTTAAGATAGGCATCTTTAAAGTGATATTTTATACCTTCTTCTATAGCTATCGTTTTGATTATACTTTTAAGAGGTGAGCGAAAAACTGCATTTTCATCTCGATGCCGTAGAATTATGTCAAGGTTTTTGATATCGTCTAATGTTTTGTATGGACTAGTGTCTAAAACAAGAAGTTCATTTGTTGTGATATTAAAACGCCGAAAATACTCAAGTAAAAAACGCCAACTCTTTCCTGCTTCTTCAGATGCAGTAAAAAATGCAGTACCTTGGTATCCAAGATGATACATGTATATAATGATAGCAATAGAGATAACATTATCGAGTTGTGCAGATATCAAATCATCTTTAATGACTAGTTTATCCATAAATGCAATTGGAGTAGATGGAAAAAGGTGCTCAAAACCATCAACTTTAAAAATTATATTGTTACGGCGTTCACACAAAAACGCCTCTTTGATGTTTCCAAGTCCAAGATATGTACCTGACCATGGGTCATATGCTTGTACTTTTTCATCAACAAAACGTGAGGTGAAGTTGTGTAAAAGTTGTTCAGAGTTTGAGTTTCCTGTAAGGTCTGCTCTATTTTTTGCTATAAATGCAGCATACTGAAATTCATTATGTCCTGTACAGATAAGACCATGTCTATCGGCATGTGCTGAAATATATCCAGAACTAGGATTTTCTCCCTTGGCTACTAAAACACCGTCATAGTACTCAACATTAATACCAATTTCTTCAAGTTCGCGTTTTACAAACATAAAAAAAGGGTGCTCAGCACCAACAACACTAGGAATACGGATAAGTTGTTTTAATATATCATAAAACTGTTCCATAGCTTCTCTTTTTTAGTGCAATTATAGCTATATTTTTTATTAAATACTTTCCTAATAAATACTTAGATATACTTCGAGCGATTTATAAAGCAAGACTTTATATCTCAATAAGGAAAATCGATGACAAAAGAGTACATTTTTACTTCGGAGTCTGTAACAGAAGGGCACCCTGATAAGATGGCAGATCAGATCAGTGATGCAATTCTGGATTATATTATTGAACACGATCCAAAGGCACGCGTTGCGTGTGAAACTTTGGTATCTAATGGTTTTTGTGTAATTGCAGGCGAATTGAAGACTACGGCGTATGCCCCAATGCAAGAGATTGCAAGACAAGTTATTCAAGAGATAGGTTACACTGATGCAACTTATGGTTTTGACCATAGAGCTGCCGCAGTATTAAACGGAATAGGTGAGCAATCTCCTGATATCAACCAAGGTGTTGACCAAGAAGATGGAGCTATTGGTGCTGGTGACCAAGGTTTAATGTTTGGATATGCTTGTCGTGAGACAGATGTCCTTATGCCTTTACCAATTCATTTAGCACACCGTTTGACACAAAGACTAGCATTTGTACGTAAAGAGGGAATTGTTCCTTACTTACGTCCTGATGGTAAAGCACAAATAAGTGTAAGATATGTAGATGATAAACCAGTCTCAGTTGACACTGTAGTTATCTCAACACAGCATCATGATGGTATTTCTCAAGATCAGATTTATAAAGATATGATTGCAGAAGTAATTAAAGAAGTAATTCCAGCAGATATGATGGATGAAAATACTATCTTTCACATCAACCCAACTGGTAAGTTTGTGATTGGTGGTCCACAAGGTGATGCAGGTCTTACTGGTCGTAAGATTATTGTTGATACTTATGGTGGTTCATGTCCTCATGGTGGTGGAGCATTTAGTGGTAAAGATCCTACTAAGGTAGATCGTTCAGCTGCTTATGCGGCTCGTCATGTTGCGAAAAACCTTGTAGCTTCAGGTGCTTGTGATAAAGCAACTATCCAAGTTGCTTATGCAATTGGTGTTGTTCAGCCTGTTTCTATTCTGGTTGATACGCATGGAACTGGTAAAGTGAGTGAAGAAAAAATTGAAGAGTGTGTAAAAGAACTCTTTGACCTTTCACCTGCTGGAATCATTAAGTCACTTGACTTATTAAAACCAATTTATAGAAAAACTGCTGCTTATGGCCACTTTGGTCGTGAAGAAGATGGGTTTAATTGGGAAAAAACAGATAGAGCACAAGAGATTAAAAACTATCTAGGTCTTTAAAATCTCTTCTTCTAAAAAATTAGCGGTAATTCTTAGCCGCTAATACCTCGCTCAAATGTGTTACGATATCCGTAAACTTCCAAGATTAGGGAAGAGTTTTAGCTACATTTAAAATTCTTCATTGTATAGTTACCAAATTAGAAAATTAGGAGAAAATAATGTCAGTAATAATCAATGACACTTGTATCAACTGTGGTGCATGTATAGATGAATGTCCAGTAGAGGCTATTGTAGACGAAGATGATAATCCAGAGGGAGAAGACATCTATTACGTATACAGTAATAAATGTGTAGAGTGTGTTGGTCATCATGATGAACCTGCATGTGCTACTGCATGTCCAACTGAGGGTTGTATCACTTGGGATAATATTGGTGAAAGTCCTGAGCATCGTTCTGACATTACGGACGAGCAACGTTCAAGCAAAGAGCCTGTTGTAGAATAGTCTCTTTTTAAAGGTGCCTTTTGGCACTTTTTTATACCCCGCTTTTTTTATTTTTACTCTTTCAATCACAAAAAATTCTTTTTTAAACAAAATAACATCTTTTTTTAGATATAATTCCATTCTAATTTTATATTTTCAGAGGAGATTTGATGGAACGTACACTATCAATAATAAAACCAGATGCAGTTGCTAAAGGTGTTATAGGCAAAATTTTAGACAGATTTGAGAGCAATGGTCTTAAAATAGCTGCTACAAGAAAAATGCAACTTTCACGTGGAGATGCTGAAGCTTTCTATGCAGTTCATGCAGAACGTCCTTTTTTCAATGACTTAGTTGATTTTATGATCAGTGGTCCAGTAGTAGTTTCAGTTTTAGAAGGTGAAAATGCAATGCAAATCAACCGTGATTTAATGGGTGCTACTAACCCTAAAGAAGCTGATGCAGGAACTATCCGTGCAGATTTCGCTGAAAATATAGATGCAAATGCGGTTCACGGAAGTGATTCAGTTGAAAATGCAGCTATTGAAATTGCATTTTTCTTTTCAGAAAGAGAAATTTCTTAATTTCAATTAATGAAAATTCTTCTACGAAAAGTAACAAAAACACCATTAGATTTTGAAGTAGAATCTAATGAAATAACTTTTAAAGGTTATTTGGCGTATCATTCAGGCAAATTAATTTTGCTTCGTGCAGATTTGAGAGGTTCGCTTCAAAAATCATGTGATGTGTGTGGTGAAGAATTTAAACTAGCAGTTGATGAAAATATAGAGTTTTTCATCTCTGATGGTATTTATGAAAGTAATAATGACACCGAATTGGATGTTGTTGAATCTTTTGATGGTAATGCAGATATGGAAGAGCTCTTAAACTCTGAAATTGAGCTAATCAAAAGTGATTATCACTCTTGTGATAGTTGTCAAGCAGAGTAAACTACAGTTAATTACTTTATATAAAAGTAATCCTAGTGGTTATAGCACAAGTGATGAAATATTTCATCACTCTATTAAAATTAAGAAGAAAGGAATAATATTATGGCAGTACCTAAGAGAAGAGTATCTCATTCACGTTCAGCGAAAAGAAGAACTCACTATAAAATAACTTTAGCAAAACCAGTTAAATGTGAAGATGGAACATATAAGTTACCACACCACATCAACCCTACTACTGGTGAGTACAAGTAGTCAATGGTAAAAATTGCTATTGATGCAATGGGCGGGGACTTCGGTCCTGATCCAATTGTTAAAGGTTGTGTAGCCGCACTTAAGAAGAAATCATTTGAACCTATACTAGTAGGAAAAAAATCAGAAATTTTACCTCTGTTACCAAAACGTTATAGAGATAAGATTTCTATAGTAGAATGTGATGATGTTATATCAATGAGTGATGCAGCAACTGATGCAGTCAAACGAAAAGAGAGTAGTATCTACAAAGCTGTCGACCTTGTAAAAGAGGGTGCGGCTCATGGTGTAGTTTCTGCTGGTCATAGTGGTGCTACAATGACATTAGCAACTCTAAGACTTGGTCGTCTTCAAGGTGTTTCACGTCCTGCACTCGTAACACTTATGCCAACAAAGACAGGTCGACGTTCTGTTGTTTTAGATGTTGGGGCAAATGTTGACTCAAAACCAGAACACTTGGTAGAGTTTGCCGTAATGGGTGGATGTTATGCCGAAGATGTTTTAAAAATTGAAAATCCTTCTATTGGACTTCTTGCAAATGGTGAAGAAGAGTCAAAAGGAAATGATGTAACTAAGGCCGCATTTAAACTTTTAAAAGGCTATAGAGGCTTTAAAGGTAATGTTGAAGGTGGAGACATCTTTAATGGTTCATGTGATGTCATAACTTGCGATGGCTTTATCGGAAACTTGGTTCTTAAAACTAGTGAAGGTGTTGCCTCAACTATTAGTGGACTTATCAAAGACTATATACGAAAGTCACCTGTGGCAATTACAGGAGCACTGCTTATGAGAAGGGTTTTTAAACTTCTCAAAAAAGAGATTGATTATGCAGAAGTTGGTGGTGCACCACTTATTGGTATTAAAGGCTGTGCAATTGTTAGCCATGGAAAGTCCAATTCAAGAGCAATTGAAAACGCCATCTATCAAGCTATTGCATATGTAGATACAGGTGTAAATCAACATATAATTTCAAGACTAGAAGCGTTGAAACAAAAGGAAATTTAATGGCATATGCAGCTTTTCGTTCTATTGGTGCCTATGCTCCAGAAAAAATCCTCACAAATCAAGCTCTTGCAGAGATGGTTGACACTTCTGATGAGTGGATAACTAAACGCACAGGAATAAAAGAACGCCACATTGCTGCTAAAGATGAAACTACAAGTGATATGGGTGTAGCTGCTGCTAAACTTGCGATTGAGCGTAGTGGAGTTGCTGCGAGTGAGATCGATATGGTTATATGTGCGACAATATCCCCTGATTATTTTTGTATGCCATCTACTGCCACTATCATTGCCAATAAACTTGGTCTTCCTGGTGTAACTGCATTTGATATCTCTGCTGCATGTACAGGTTTTGTATATATTCTCTCTATTGCCAAAGCATTTATTGAGTCTGGTATGAAAAAGAATGTTTTAATTATTGGTGCTGAAAAGCTCTCAGCTATTACTGATTACAATGATCGTGGAACATGTATATTATTTGGTGATGGTGCTGGTGCTGCTATGATTTGTGCTACTGAGAATAAAGATGAAGCTATCATAGATATACATACTGGAGCTGATGGTACATATGCTGATCTTTTGATGACTCCAAATGGTGGAACTGGTTCTCCTCATGATGCATTAGAGGGTGAAGCTTCGGCTTGTTTCATGCAAATGAAGGGAAATGAAACTTTTAAAGTTGCAGTTCGTACGCTGACAAAAGATGTTGTAGAAATACTAGAAGAGAATAAAATTGATGCAGATAGCGTAAAACATTTTATTCCACACCAAGCAAACTATAGAATCATAAAAGCTGTAGGAGATGCTCTTAAAATGAGAGAAGAGCAAGTTGTCCTCACAGTTGCCAAGTATGGAAATACTTCGGGTGCTTCTATCCCAATGGCTATGAATGATGTTTATGAGTCTGGTAAATTAGAATCAGGAGAACTTATGCTCCTAGATGCTTTTGGTGGTGGACTCACTTGGGGTTCAGCTCTAGTCCCTTTCTCACCAAAAAAATAGTTTTTTAAATTAAAAAATTTTAACCATCACACTGAGTGGCGGTTAGTGCATTAAAAATACGTTTATGAAATTTCTCTTCATCTGCTAGATTTAACTCCGCCTTTCTTAGTTTTTCTCCCCACATTGGATTTGGAAAGTAACTATCATTTTCAAACCTAGCCATAACATGTATGTGAACGCGAGGAAGCATGTTTGCAAAAGATGCCATATTGATTTTTATGGGGTTGTAATGATGCTTCATTTCAAATTCTATAATATCATATGTCTCCCAGAGTCTTGTTCTAAGCTCTTTTGGAACATCTCCTAACTCTTTATAAGGCTCCTTTGTAAAGATTTTAAGCCAAGGTATTTCACTCTCTTCTTTTTCAATATAAATTTGGGAATCTTCATAGATTATAAGGTGTTGCATTATGTAACCTTTTTTTGAACAATTATAGCTAAGTTTTTAGAATGTTGTTGGGGTTTTAAAGAGAGAGGCGAATGAAGAGATTCCATTCGCTTGTTATGTAAGGCAGAGAGCTAGTCTCTATTGCCTTTATAGCCACCTGAGCTTCTTCCGCCTGAACGGTTTCTATCTCCGCCATCACGATTTCTATCATTTTTACCTTTATAGCCACCATTAGAACGGTTTCTATCAGAGCTACCTCCACGTGGTTTATTTCCACGGTAACCACCGCTTCTTCCACGTCCACGAGAGTTCCCACCACGTTGTGCAGCACGAGCTAAAATAGCATCTAGTTTATCAGCAGGTATACCAATATTACTTGGTCCTTTTATATCTTGGTTGTCTAGAAGCATAGAGATTAGCTTATACATAATCGTCTCTTCATCTATATCATCTTTAAGACGATCGAGAACCTTATGCGCTTCATCATAGATAGACTGATCTTCTATCTTTTTAACCATAGTCTCAGTTGTTGAACTTCTAAGGTCATTTTTACTTGGAACAAATGCATGATTCATTGAAGTTCCAACTTTTTGTTTAATGCGTTGAAGTTCTTTAAACTCTAGAGGAGTTAAAAGTGTTATAGCTTTACCTTTTGTACCAGCTCGACCTGTTCTACCAATACGGTGAACATAAGACTCAGGATCAAAAGGAATGTGATAGTTAAATACATGAGAGATATCACTTACGTGAATACCACGAGCAGCAACATCTGTCGCTACGAGTACATCAACTTGACCACTTTTAAAGCCTTTTATAACATTTTCACGTTGACGTTGTTCCATATCTCCATGGAGTCCATTTGCTAAGTAACCAGCTTTACTAAGTACGTTTGAGAGTCTATCTACCTCTGACTTTGTTCTACAAAAAACTACTGATTTTGTACTAGCTTCAGAGTCCATAAGACGTATTATTGCATCATCTCTTTCATGCTCATCAATCACATAGTAAGATTGTTCGATATCTATGTTTGTAGTCTCGCCCTTAGTGATAGAGATAAACTCAGGGTTTTGTAAAATTCTGCTTGCAAGTGTTTTAATAGGTGCAGGCATAGTAGCTGAGAAAAGTAGTGTTTGACGGTTTGAAGGAAGGTAAGAAAATATTTCATTAATATCATCTAAAAATCCCATATCTAGCATCTCATCAGCTTCATCAAGTACAACTATACTTGGAGCAAAGTTGTTCAGCATGTTACGTTTTAAGATATCTAGCATACGTCCTGGGGTTGCAACAACTACTGAAGCTCCACGACCTATTAGGTCAAGCTGGCGTTTGTATGAACTACCACCATAAACTGTTACAGTTTTTACACCTAGGTTACGCCCATATTTAAATATTTCATCACTTACTTGAGTAGCAAGTTCACGTGTTGGTGTGATAACTAACATCTCAACAGAACCATCGAGTTTCATGTTGTGAAGTGCTGGGAGTGAAAAGGCAGCAGTTTTACCTGTACCAGTATGTGCTTGACCAACCATATCTTTACCTGATATAACTACTGGAATTGCTTGTGCCTGAATTGGTGAGGGTGCAGTGAAACCTGCAAATTTGATACTTTTAAGTAGTTCTGGTTTTAAACCTAACTCATCAAAAGTGATAACTTTTTCTTCTTGTGTGTTTTCGTTTTGTGCATTTTCTGCCATCTGTATCCTTTGTATACTCAGGAGATGACACAAGCGAGTTTGCATACTTTCACACAAAACAGACTATAGGGTATCTTCCCCTTAAAGTATTTCGCGAATTATACCTAAATTTACTAAAATTAACATTTAAGCAAGCTATATTTAAAATTAGTTAAGTTTATAAGTGTGTAGAATAAGTCCATAAAGAGCAAAAAAAGTATTGTCAAAGTTATGAAACATCAGCACTAACACAAACTCACCCAAACGCCAACATCTAACTCAGACTTAGCATTTCCACTAAAAGAACCAGATATAGGGGGGACGGATTCTGCAAGTCTTGCTACTGCTACTGGAATGTGATCTGAGCCAACGATATCTCCTATGGTCGGATCAAAACCTTTCCATCCTGCACCGGGGATATATACTTCTGCCCAGGCATGAGTAGAGCCAACTTCATTTGCCATAAGTGGTGCATAGAGATAACCACTAACAAAACGCGAGGCAAGTCCTAAACACTTTACAGCTTCCATAAACAGATGAGCGAAGTCACGACATGAACCAGAACCTAAAGCAAGTGTTTGGCTTGCACTCTGAACCCCAGGCTCCTCACGAACACCATAAGTTAAAGTTGTATAAATATGATGAGCTAGCTTTTGTAAAAGTGTATAAGTTTGAATAGACTCATTACTTCTATAAACATTATAAATCCAATCATTTAAAAGAATTCTTGTACTCTCCTCCGGAAGTATCATATAGGGAGATAAAAGAGTCTGGTCAGATTGTGTGTAGACAAAAGGGTACTCGACAGCATAATCAGAGACTATAAAATCTAAAGGTGATTCATTGTACTGTTGGATTACAACTTCGCTCTGAACTAGGAGTTGCTGCGTTTTTTGATGAAAATTTGCAATGGCAACTGAGTTGTTTTCTGCATCTCTACTCCAAAATATTTTTACTTGGGGAGTGCACTTGAGAGTAAAAGACTCTATACGAAGTTCATGGTCCTCGCGAGGACGTAAGAGGAGATGGTGAGTTCCAAGCACAACTTCTTCTGAGTAGTTGTAGTAAGTTCGATGAATAATTTTATAGCGTTTCATATTTTGTCCTAAGTAAGAGACTTGAGTATAAGGCATTCTATACTCTTTAACTTAAGGGTACCTCTATGAGATATTATTGTAGTATAATGTCATCATTCAAACATTCACAGTAACTAAGTCTTAGTGCTTCAAATCCACTTTTTTCTCAATACTCACGAAATTTACTTTTCAACTCAAGGAACTACAAATGCAAAAACTCACACAAGAGGGTCAAAACTTCGTAAACGACCTAAGCAATAGATACAATTTAAGTCAAGAGGCTGTAATACACATGATTGTCGCTGTAAACAATGGCGGAGGCACTATGGCTCAGTTTAACTCTCCTGAACTTGGTGGTGGGGGTCAATGGATGAGAGGTGGAATGACTATGGTTGGCGACATGTTTAACAATGGTCTCAAAAACACTGTAGACAATCTTTGTAACGAAATTTCTAATGGCTTACAAAATATCACTGTTTTTCCTATCATACCTGCTGGAACTCCAGGAAGCAATCAATGGTGGCCTGTAAATTTGGGTGTGCCATTTAGCAGTGGAGCTCAAAATAACATTCGTTATGCAGTCTTTCCAAACAGATTGGCAGTTGAGTTAAACGGAGAAGTGACAGTATATGACACACTAGACAATAACATTGGTGGCGTTTCACAACAACAAGGTGGAGACACGTCTCTTACTTTTAGTAGTCAGTATGGAACTATCTCTGTTTCAACGCTGCCTATTGTTTCAGGTCAAGGTATGCCACCAGCTCCACAAACTAACTTTGCACAGCCAAGTACTAACAACTTCTCAAATGAAACGCCAGTAGAAAAACCTCTAGAAGTAGAACAAGTACTTCCTTCAATGAACTCAAACAACACTCAGTCATCTGAGACAATTATAGAGCTCATCAAAAAAATTGGACAACTACGAGATGAGGGAATACTTAGTGATGATGAGTTTAACTCTAAAAAGAGCGAACTCCTCAGTCGACTATAATTTTGTAAAGCTTAGCTGCTTGCTAAGCTTTCTCTTTTTCTCTAATACTTTGAGCAATTTCTCGCGTTTCTTGAAGTTTAAGCATCAACTCATCAAAGAGCTCAAAGAACATATCATCAAGATTAAAACTTCCATCTTCATTTATCATGGTATTTTGCAAATTGTTTAAAGCTGATTCCATTTGTATCAGACTTATTCCTGGATTTCCTGCCATCTTTTTCCTTTTTTAAGAGTGTTTTTTTCAAAGCTTATCATATTTTTTACTTGCATTTATGCGAAAGCATATTGTAAACACCTGTTCCTACAATGAGCAAAGTAACCCCTAAAACCAAGTAAAAAGCGTTTATAAGCTGTGTGTAATCATCTAACACAATTTTAAAGACTGCCATTAAAGACTCAATGGAGAGAGCAATAATAATTGATGTTAAGAATTTGCTTAGCGTTTTGCTTTGCAAGTCGTTCCCATAGTTGAAGGTTTTAAAAAGTACATCGTTTTCCACTATGGTTTTTGCTAAATCATAAATGGCAAGACCGATGGTTATGGAGATAATAGAGGTAAATATATCATGCATTACATCTTGAATCGAATTTTGCGTAAAGAGCATATGGAGAAATATATAACCACCATACAAAATCAAAAAAATGGAGACAATGCCAAGCATTAAACCGCCGCCACCCATGATGTAGGTATTTACTCTTTCAAAAGCACTATTGTGTTCTATGAGACGAAGTTCTTCTAGGAGTTTGAGTAAGTCAAAATCAACTACAGTATAGTTTTCGCCCTCGCGTTTTACTGCAGTGATGGTAGGTAAGCCTGTAACATGATGCAGATATGGATTGCTTATGTGAATAGGCTTTTTGATTAAGCTCACCCATTCAAAGTAAAACGATTTATCTGTGCCATTACGGTCTTCATTTGTGAAATGTCTACCATAACTAGGGGTTGATTGGACTAATGACTTGTTCACACCATAAATGACTTCAGCCGCTTTTTCAAACTCAAACAAACGCCGTAAATCTCTGGCATTATCTGATGGAGGGTGAAAACTATCCATGGTGTTGCGAACATAGTGTTGAACATTGTTTTTATTTTCTGTATAGGTGCTAATAACTCGTTTCATACAAGCTCCTTTTAAAAGCGAATATTGATAATAGTTGTAGCATTGATAGTATTAAAATCTCTAGAAGATTAAAGACTAATTAATATATATAATCTACTCTTGGTTTATTAATTGACTTCCCATCTTGACTCAAGAAGTAAACTCTCATTGGAGTAAATCTTCCCTAGAAAAACATCGCCGATTTTGTAGTTGCCAACACCCTTTGGCGTTCCGCTCATGATGACATCTCCATCTTCAAAACTCATGAAACTTTGTATCTCTTTTATCATCTCTAAAGGCTTATATATCATAAGATGGTAGTTTGCTTCTTGTATGAGTTTGTCGTTGATGAATAGCTCTAATCTTAGAGTTCTTACATCCTCATCAAACACTACAAAAGAGCTTAAAACCGCAGAACCGTCAAAAGCTTTAGCTCTCTCCCATGGGAGTCCTTTTGCTTTCATCTTGTTTTGAACATCGGCTTTTGTAAGATCAAGTCCAAACCCGACTCCAGCGATTTTATTTTCTTGAATGAGAAAACAGATTTCGCCTTCAAATCTCGTATCTTCACTAAAAAATGCAAGCTCATCGCTAATGGCCGAGTTTGGCTTGTTAAAAACCACCATAGAGTCTGGCGTTTCATTGTTTAACTCTTTTATGTGTTCTACATAGTTTCTTCCAATGCAGACGACTTTGCTTGGAGTGATTTTTTCATTGTTAAAGTTGATGGTTTTCATACTGTCTCCTTGAGTGTGTTAAAAAAACTTCTGAGCTTTTTTTGTCAGTGAAGATATGGCTGCGTTTTCTAGCTCTTCTAAGTCTAGCCAAAGCATTTCTTCTTCAAACTCTTCTACCTTGTAAAGATTGACAATGAGTCTGTACTTTGTGTAAGAGTGTTTGAAACTTCCTAAATAGTCCTCTTCGATGGGCTCAATGCTTGGGAGTATGAGCATGTCTTTGTAGAGTCGCTCTTTGGAAGTGAGTAGGGCGATTTTGTTCTCTTTGATGCAAACGCCATAAAAAAGTTCCAAAGACTCATACTCTGTTTTTTTAGTTTGAGTGTAGAGTTCTGGTTCTGTTTTTCCCTTGCATTCGTCTTCTAGTGGGCACTCATCGCAATTTGGATTTTTAGGTGTGCATACAAGCGAGCCTAAGTCCATAAGCGCTAAGTTGTGCGAACGGGGTGCCTTAGCGTTTACAAACACAGCGGCGTTTTGCCAAACTAGACTCTCTTTTGGAGACAAAAGTGCAAAAAAACGCTTGAGAACTCTTGCAATGTTCGTATCTACGACGGGGACATTTTGAGAGAGTCCGAAACTGCATATGGCACTAGCAGTGTACTTTCCAATGCCAGGGAGTTTAAGTAACTCAGCCTCGGTTTGTGGTAAATGTGGAGCTGTCAGTTTTGCACACTTGTGAAGGTTTCTAGCACGCGAGTAGTAACCAAGGCCACTCCAAGCCGCAAGAACATCATCTTGAGTGGCGTTTGAAAGTGCACTTAGGGTTGGAAACTTTTGCAAAAACTGTGGATAGTACTCATCTCTTACACGGTTGACCTGCGTTTGTTGGAGCATTATCTCGCTGAGGTAGACATGGTACAAATCCTCTGTATTTCGCCAAGGAAGATCGTGTCGTCCTTTAGTTTCATACCATACGAGGAGTTTTTTTCTAGCTTGAGTCATCTGCTTGTTTTTAAGCTCTCTATTTTGAAGCTATTTTCATTGCGAGTTTTCTAGCAAAAGGAAAAACAAGCATAATGGTAGGGTAGGCGATTATAAACGCCATAAGCCATGCATGAGCCCAAATAGAGACAAAATCATCTACTAAGCCTAAGTTTATGTATGTAATTACAGCAGACATTATACAGCTCATTAGACCTGAGAGTATAAAAGACTGTACAAATGGGAGGTATTTTGAAGGTATCATTTTTTTATCCTGTTCTCATTTTTAAAATTGTTGGTATATCTATTTTTTTTGTGTACTGCACAAACGCGGCACTTTTTTCTTGTATGGCGTACATAGTCATTCTATCGGCCAACTCATTTCCCTCAAAACCTGAGTGGGCTTTGATGTGAGTGAGATTTACCTTGTGTTTTATGGAGTTGTAAAGCTTATAGGCATCTTGGATGATTTCAAGGTTTTTAATCTCTCCGCCTTTTTTTGTCCAGCCTTTTTTCTCCCATGAAATTGCCCATGTTTTGATGCAGTTTATAGAGTACATCGAGTCGCATTTTATCTCAACACCATTGCCATTTTCAAGCTCTTTTTTTGCAAGAAGCAAAGACTCATAAAGTGCTCCTAACTCTGCCGTATTGTTAGTGCCCATCTCTTCATAAAGACCGTACCAAAGTTCTGAGAGTTCACCGCCTCTATAGACTGCAACTCCTGAGCCAGATTTTCCAGGGTTTGGAGTACATCCGCCATCGCAATAGATGGTTACATCACCTTGAGCCACTTGCGTAGAACTACTCTCTTTCGAGATTTCTTGAGCAGGAGCAGCGAGAGCTTCTTTTCTAAAGTTTTGTAAGATTTTATAGTTTGCGATGACTTTATCTCTAGTGGCATCATCATCTACACCCGCTAAAAGAACAAAAAGTTCAGCTCTAGCATCTGAGAGTTGTTTACCAAGAGAGCTCTCTCTCCAAGAAGATTTTTCATCCTCTTTGACATCGAGTAAAATGAGTTGAGACTTGTTTATCTCTTGATCTGCGTTTAGACCTAAATCCAAGAACTCATGTGTAACTATCTGCATTGTCTTCCTTTGTGAAATTGTAGCAAACTAATTTTTTTTATTTCTTATGAAAGCCATGTCTGTGGTATTTCTATCTTTGGATTCATCCCTAGTACCATAGCTACTGCCATACCACGAGCGGAGCTATCTCCACCAGCTTTAGCATTTTCTATCATAATCTCTTTAAAACTTTTGTCTTGAAGTAAAAGGTAAATGGCACCTGCAAAACCACCATCAATTCCACAAGCTGGGCCAAACTCTCTAATGGTCTCAAAACTTGGAGCATCTTTTTTCTCTTGCGCTTGTTCTATCCACGCAGACAACCCTGAATAGTTTGGTTTTAGCTCATTTATAAGAGCTGCTATATCGTCATTTTCTTGAGAGTGCCAGAGAAGTTCTGCAAAAAACGCACTCGCATTTAGGGCAAGAGGGGAGTTGTGCGTGATGCTTACAAACGCCGCTACATTTTCTAAAAAGTCCTCTTTTGAAGCACTACAAAGCAGTAGAGGAGCTATTCGACCACAGATGCCAAGGTCTTGTGAACTTGCACCTATGTTCTCTAGAGCGTTGCGAGATGAACCATCTACATAGCCTGTATAGTCGCTCATCTTCTCCCTCCAAAATTCATAGTAAGTTTCTTTGTTAAAACTTCCATTTCTTCTGATGTATTCTACGAGAAAAAGAGTGTGGTCTCCGTAGTGCGTCATGTCACCAGCGTTTTTTCCTCTATGCCATAATGATTGGGGTGCATTTAGCGTTTCCCAGTCTATAGGAAGATTTTTGAGTTCTTTCTCATCATACACCCAGTGTGAACCTAGAGAGTATCTATCGCAAACTAGAGAACTTAATATTGATCTTTCTATATTTTCATGCATGATTTTTCCTTATATAGTTGACTCATTTAATTGATGTGAATAGTACCATAACTATATAAAGAGAAAAAATACTAATTAGTAGTTTCTTTTGTTGTAATATTTTTTTTCACAGGTGGCAATGGAGCAAAGTAGCCAATAAGTAAGAGTAGTAAACCAACTGCTATAAAAGAGATAATCCTCTCAACACTTCCACTATTTGCAAGTTCAACTAAGAAGAGTTTTGCAACGACTACTCCTATTAGACTTGCACCCATTATCCACATAACACGGTGTTGTAATGAATTTGCCTTTATCATTACAAACATAGCTATTAGACTCCAGAGTATAGAAAGCGACATCTGAAACACCATGCTGTGAGAGAGACTTAAAAGAGTGTAGTCAACCCCAATAAAAAAGTGTATGCTACGAGCAAGAACTAATGTGGAAAAAACTAAGAGAAGGGGGCTTATGTAAGCATAAATCTTTGGAAGATTTTGTAAATGCTTATAGATAAGAAAAATTCCAAGAAGTTCGACCATTTCTATTGGGTTTAGAAGTGGAATATAAGGAACTGGAGTTGGGTTACCACTAAGTGAAATACTAGAAATCTCCCAAACACTTAACATGACTATAAGACCTATGGCACCTTTAGAACGATAACTTTGTGCATACTTTGTAAACTGAGTAGGTAGTAATTTTTCTATCTTTAAAATAGCTAGAAGCACTATACTAAAGAAAAGTCCCCAGGCGATGTAGTTATAAGTAGAATTGTTGCTAAAAAGTGAAAAAGCATAACTTAACTCTTTAGCTCCAATAAGTGTAAGCATCCAAAGAGTTAAAATATGTAAGTCATCTTGATGTTGCCACTTTTCATCATACACATAAAGTAAAAAGTAATTGACTGTAAAAAATATAAAAATCGCTACAACTCCAAACTCTCCAAAGGGGTGTGAGACTTCGTAGAAAGAAAGGAGTGAAACAAACAAGAGTAGACCAAGGATGAGATAGCCTTGTAAAGTCTTGATAAGTAGAGTCCAGTTTAATTTATGAGCGACTAAGGCGAGTATAAATGTAGCGATTCCAATATATATAAGCATTGCGTTACCCATAGGTAAGGAAATGTTAAATGACTCTCTAAATCCTGAAAATAATAAAACAAAAAGAGCTATGACTAAAAAGAGTAGAGGTGATTTTTTGTCAAATTTTGAGAGCTTCTCTTGATTCGCATAGAGTGTGTAAGCTGTGAAAAAACTAGCGAGAGTGATGATGACATAGCCTAGATAAAAGCTATTTAAAAATGCTGATAGAGTTGTGTGTTCAAGCGATGAGACGATATAAATGAGAGTGGCAACGACTTGTAAAATTTCTCCCGTAACTCTTGAGAGAAAACGGTTTTGTTTTAAAGATACAAAGATAATTGCACAAGACTCTAAAACCCATAACGCACTTGTGATTTGAGCATCAAAGAAGTAAGGCACAGATATGGTGTAAAAGATAATGCTGAGGTATAAAAAACTTGAACTTAGAAGTTGCATATTTTTGTTAGAGCTCAAAATTTTGTACAGAAGAAGATAAAGAGAACCCATGCTAATGGCACTTATGGCTAAAGCATTTTCAAAAGGGGAGGCTAAAGATACCTGTATAGAAAACGCGATAAGTGGTACACCAAAAACTAAGGTGGCATCCACAACTCCTTTGGCATTGAAGCTTTGTTTGTATGTAAAGAGTATAGATACACTTAAGTAAAAAAGAAAGAAAAGAATTAAAAAAGGTTCAGTTGTCCAAAATAGCTCTGGTTTATAACTCAAAACTCCCCATGAAGATGCGATAACAAAGGTGAAGATAAAGCCCATAAGGTTTAAAACTCTCCAAGAATGATACCAAGCAATCCCAACTATCGCACTGTTTAGCAGAGTATAGTAAGAAAAAAGTATGATGTGTGAGCCGCTTCCATCAGAAGTAAGTATAGGAGCTAAAAAACCTCCTCCAATGGAAAAAATAGCTAAAGGAAGAGCATTTTGGACAATAGCAAGGAGTGAGCCAAAGATAACAATACTCAGCATGATGAGAAAAGCTATATCAGGTGACAAAAGGGCATAAAGTTTTGTTGAAACAAAAACAACTAAGTAAAATACACCAATTCCAAGACCTTGTAGAATGAGCCCATAGTATCCTTCTCTTTCTCGCAGTTTCCAGCCAATGGTAGTAAGAATAAAAGAGAAAAGAACCAGTGCCATAAGACGAAACTCAATGCTAATCATACTGTTGTCAGATGCATACTTAGCTAAAAAAGCCAGTCCAAAGAAGAGGATAATACCACCAACTCTAACTACAATGTTGCCAGTGGTAAAATAGTTTTTTATATAATCAAATACTGGATTTTCATTTTTTGTAGGAGTTACTTGTTTTTTCTTTTGTGGCGTTTTGGATGTTGGAGTGGTTGAGGTGACTTTTCGCTGAGTGACTAGAGGTTCTAGCTGAAGTTCAGGTTCTTGAACTTGTTTAGTGAAACTAATAGTTCCTTTAATGCTAAGTTCTTTTTTGGAAAGATTCTTCTTGAGAATAAAAAGTTCGTGCCGTAGGTTTTGAATTTTACTGCTTAGAGAGTAGAGCAGGGCGAAGATAAAGATATAAAGAAAAAATTCTATCATTTTAGTAGTTCTCCATTGTTTTTTTACATTTAAAACAATGGTAGCTGTTTAATTAAGAAGAAGTCAAGAAAATTTGTGTGAGTTTAACTTAGAGAGCTTGTATGAAACATAGTATAATCCCCTTAACAAAAAAATCATCTTTTAGGATTCTTTATGCAGTTTGACCCTTTCTTACTTCTCAGTATTGTCGCGTTTCTAGCAGTTTTAGTCTTACTTTTTTTATATCTCAAACAAAAAGATGCCCTGGCGTTTAGCTCTTTAAAATATGCAGAGTTACAAAGTGTAAATGCCAGTTTAGAAACAAACAACATAACAAATGAGAGTGAGTTAAATAAGCTAAGGGTACAAAATGCGGTACTTCAGACTCGTTATGAAGAGGAGAGAAAAGCTTCACAAGAGAAGTTTAAAGTCCTCCAAGAAGCAAAAGAAGAGCTTTCTCGTGAGTTTAAAGTACTTTCAAACCAAATCTTTGAAGAAAAATCCAAACAGTTTAGTAGTTCAAACAAAGAGCAGATGGAGTTTTTACTCAAGCCTTTTCGCGAGCAGATAGCCGCGTTTTCTAAAGAGTCGCGTGAGCAGTTCTCTACAGAGTTAAAAGATAGACACCTTTTAAAAGATGAACTCTTGCGTTTAAAAGAGATGAACGCAAGACTCTCAGAAGATGCGGTAAATCTTACAAAAGCCCTCAAAGGCGAGAACAAAACGCAGGGAAATTGGGGCGAGCTAGTTCTAGAGAAGATTTTAGAGCAATCAGGTTTGCGCAAAGGTGTAGAGTACGAACTCCAAGCTACACTCAAGTCCGAGGAAAACAAGAGTTATAGACCTGATGTTATCATACATATGCCTGGGGAGAGAGACGTCATTATAGACTCTAAAGTCTCGCTTGTGGCATATGAGCGTTTCATAAACGCAGAGGACGAGTTACTTAAAACGCAGGCACTTAAAGAACACATTGGAAGCATAAGCTTACATATAAAAGAACTTAGTGCTAAGAAGTATGAAAAACTTGAAGGTGTAAACACTTTAGACTTTGTACTTTTGTTTATGCCAATAGAGGGTGCATTTTTACTAGCACTTGAACAAGATGGAGAGTTCTTTAAACGGGCTTATGAGAGTAACATATTGGTTGTTTCTCCCTCTACTCTCTTAGTGACGCTTAGAACGGTAGAGCATATCTGGAGAACGCAACGCCAAGAAGAGCATGCCAAAAAGATAGCCAATGAAGCAGAAGCGATGTTAAACAAACTCGTACTCTTTGTAGATGAGATGAACAAGATAGGAACTCTACTCGATAGCACAAGAGACTCTTACGACAAAGCGATGGGAAGATTGAAGTCTGGAAATGGAAATGTAATTAAACGCGCTGAAAATATGCAAAAGTTGGGAATCAAGCTTAAAAAACAGATAGCTTTAAAGAGTGATGAGAGTGAGATGAGTATAGACGAAGAGTAGGCGAGAGTGCCTTAGCTCTATCTAAGAGCTATAGCACCTCTGGAATCAATGCAAGATGAATCGATTTTTGAAGATCTTTCATATTAGTTTGTAAAGATTTGTTTGCATAGTAGTTAGAGAGACATTTTTGAGACTCTTTGCTTAAGTCTACTGCATATGAATTTCCACTTACCGTTACATCTGCGAAAACTTCTTTATCTACCATTACTTTATTCCAAGTTCTGCCTCTAGTGTTTTCAGCTGTCTTTTTTACGCTGATAGTCTTTTTCAAAACAAGAGCATTTGAAGTTGATGCTGAACTTACTACTTCCCAACCATTTTCTTGAGCAGCACTTGTGATTGCTTTTTTAAGATGATCGTCACCTATATTGTGTTGAAACTTAGTTTCTATCTTTGCTGATGGAGCTACTGTTGATGCTGTACATCCTGAAACTGCAAGTGCAGAAGTTACTAAAAGAGCCGCGAATATATTTTTGTTTACTGTATTTTTGTTCATAATTTTTCCTTTTATATGGTAATCGTTTTTTATCTGTTTTGTAAGGTGAGTAAAAATTATGTGAAGAGCGGGGGTTTAAAGATGTCTATTTCTAGACTAAATAAGATGTAGTCCATCTCAGACATTGGTGAGTCATCGTAAAACGCATAAGCTGTATTGTGATCACTATGTAAAAGAGTGTCTTGTGTAAGTTCAGATTCTGACATATCAAACTGTGTAACTGATTCTACAGCCACTTCATGATGTACATCACTCATCGCATTTATCTCAATAACAGAGATATATGTAACAAAGAGTACCAATAGAGTTAAAATTGTCTTTATAAATCTTTTCATGGCAGAAGTGTAAATGATTATGGATAACGAATAATTAACACAAATAAGTTCCAAAAAGCCCCTATATAGCCTATAATTCCAATATATTTTTAATTACTCATAAAATTGATTAAAAATTAATCAATTAGTTGTGCTCTATCTTTCCACTCCATGCTAAACTGTTGCTACAAAAGTGATAAACGAAAGTTTAATCATTTATAACAAGGAGAATACAATGAAATTAACAAAAATGAGTTTAGTGGCAGCACTACTAATAGGATCAAGTGCATTCGCAATTGAAAATACAGCAGTAAGTGGTAATGCTCAAATGTTCTATAACACAACTGATGGTGGTGGAGATCTATTTGATCAAAGTCAATCTGCTGCTGATTTTGGTTTTAACTTAAACTTAACATCAGATTTAGTAAAAACTGATTCTGTTGCTGTTAGTGCTGGTGCAGGTGCAACTGTACTCGCAACTTTAGGTTTAGAAAACAATTTAGTAAGTGGTGTTTGGGGTAATGCACATACATTGACTGGTAGTAAAGTTGATAATGCTATGTGGATGAACGAAGCATGGCTAGCCGCTACAGCGGGTAAAACAACATTTAAACTTGGTCGTATGGAGCTTGACACTCCACTTGCATTTACTGAAGCTTGGACGATTGAGAAAAATACTTTTGAAGGTTTAGTTTTAATTAATGAAGATATTCCTTCTACTACTTTAGTCGGTGCTTACATTGGTAATGGTAATGGTACAGAAGGTTTTGGAGCGACTGTTCCTTCCGCTAGTATTGCTATGGGTGGTGTTGTTAATGCAGATGGTGAATTTACTACTTATGGTACTGATGGAGCATATGCAATAGGTGCAATAAATAACTCTTTTGAGCCATTAACTCTTCAAGCATGGTACTACAATATTACTGATCTTACTGATGCTTACTGGTTGCAAGCCGACTTAAATATCGAAGGTATTATGGCAGGTGCTCAATACTCAGGACATACACTTGATGCAGCTGGTTCGAAAGAAGATAATGTATATGCTTTAATGCTTGGTTATGAAATGACAGATATGTTTACAGCTAAAATAGCTTACTCTGAGGTTAATAAAGATGGTTCACTAGGTTATGCAGGTTTTAATACAGCAACAGACATAACATATGCTCAATCTAAACTTTATACAGAAGCATGGTGGAACTATGGTCAAATAACTATTCAAGGTGCAAAATCAATGAACTTAACACTTGAAACACCTGCTGCAGGTTATGCTGATTTAGGTCTTTATATTACAGATATAGACCATGTTGCTGCAAATAGTGACTTACTAGAAGTTACTGCTACTGTATCTAAAAGTTTTGGTCCACTAGACACATCTTTAGCTTATATATATACAGATGTTGATGGTTCTGACTCTGTAAATATTTTACAAGCATACTTAACACTAAACTTCTAGAACTACTCCCTGCTCTAGCCAGCTAGGGCAGCTTTATTTTTAAATCCTCTTTACCGGAAGAGGGTTTGCCCATTCATATATTCTCCCAATAGTTCATACGAGGTACCTACTCGTATGAAATGGGCACTTACTCCTTAAACAAACATATATTTTGTTATCATACTTTCATGAAAAATCTTGCCACTAAACTCAAACGCCATCGTTGTTACCTAGTAGTGATATCTCTACTTTTGTTGACTCTTAGTTTGTACTTATATATGCAAGAGTTTTATCTTACAAAGTTACACTCAGAACTACAAATAGCACAAGAAAAAAGTTTAGCAGAGCATGAACTAAAACAAGAAGCACAAAAAAAACTTCAAAGCAAAGAACTTGAGACTCTTTTTGAGTCTATAGAGAGTAGTGTAGATTTAAAAGTCTATAAGAGTCTAGAGTCTGAAGTAGATCTCGCTTATACGATTGCTCACAAGATTTACAAAAAATATAAAAACAAAAAAAGTAAAGAAGAAATCAAAGAGTGCATAAGAGAGGCTCTTGTGCAGTTTAGTATTCGAGATAAAGCGAGAGGAGTATTTATAAATGACTATAAGGGAAATACTTATCTAGATACTCATGAAAATAGAGAGAACAAAGAGTATCGTGATATTGGTTTAGAGATGTTAAACAAGGTTCGAAGAGATAAAGAAGGCTTTATAGAGTACACAGATTTAAAGGGCGAGAAAAATATTGTATATGTAAAAGAGCTAGGGTTTTACAACTACTTTATAGGAATGACGCAGAACACTCAGACTCAAAAAGAGATAGAAAAAGCCAAACTTTTAGAGTTACTGCAAAAGATTCCACTTACCATTCCAAAAGAGCTACTCTAGCTTTTTTTTGCTATGATATCTTTATGAAAATACAAACACAATACAACTACGAAAAAACATGGACGAATACAAGTGAGAAAGATTTACTCCGTATTATAAATGAAGAGATAGGTGATGCAGATCCAGAGGGGATACTAAGCTATGTTAAAGAAGCAATCAAGTCAGGAAAAGTCATCTCTGTTGGTAGTTGTAGATTTAGAGTAGAGGAAAAATAATGTCAGAAGATTTAAAAGAAGTAAGTAAGTACTACGATATGGCAATAGAGTTTTTAGTAACTTACTCTATGCAGATAGTAGCTGCTATAATCATACTAATTATAGGGATTTATACCTCTAAGTATATTCACAAAGTAGTCCTAAAACTGCTTTTGAAAAACAAGTTTGATGAAACGCTGAGTCAGTTTGTAGCAAACTTTGTAAGATTTCTAGTTGTTTTGATGGTTGGTATTTTAGCTCTTGGAAAACTTGGCATATCAGTAGCACCTTTTATTGCTGCTATTGGTGCACTCTCTTTAACAGCAGGACTCGCTCTTCAAGGTAGTGTCTCAAACTTTGCAGCAGGTGTCGTCTTAGTAGCTACAAAACCTTTTAAAATTGGTGATACTATCACTGTTCATGATGTTTATGGGCAAGTAGAGGAGATAAAACTAGCCTATACAGTTTTGATAAATGAAGACAAAGAGCAAATTACCATTCCAAACAAGTATATGATAGGAGATGTTTTAGTTAATTCTTTTTCTTATAGGGTAGTAGAGGGGAGTGTTGGTATCGCTTATGATAGTGATTTAGAAAAATGTATAAGTCTTGTCAAAGAGATTTTAACTACAGACACAGAGCTCAATCAAGAAAATGAAGTCATAGTTGGAATTGAAAAGTTTAATGATTCATCAATAGATATAGCATATAGATATTGGGCACCAACAAATAAGTTTTTTAAAACACAGTATGATATCAACTTAAGAATTATAAAAGCGTTTAAAGAAGAGGGTATTGAGATACCTTTTCCACAAAGAGAAATCAAAATACTAGGAGAAAAAAATGTTTAATCAACCAGATATAGCAAAATTACTTTTGCGTTTAAGTGTAGGTGGCTTGATGCTACTCCATGGAATTCACAAACTTACAAATGGAATAGGAGGCATAAAGTCAATGACTGTAAACGCAGGCTTACCTGAGTTTTTTGCTTATGGCGTTTATGTTGGAGAGCTTATTGTTCCGATATTTATTGTTCTAGGTTTATATGCACGAATTGCTGCTGGTGTTTTAGCTTTTAACATGTTAATGGCTATAGGTTTAGCACATGGTTTTACTTTAGCACTTACAAAAAATGGTGGTTTAGCGATAGAACTACCTTTAATGTACTTTTTGATGTCTATTTTGATTGTATTTTTAGGAAGCGGGAAGTACGCCGTAAACGCGAAGTAGCGTTTAGGGGTGTCTTACTTTGATGGTGGAGTTTAAACTCCATCCAATGAGTAGCATCAAAGCGATAACGAGAAGAGCAGGAAGTGGCGTGTAAGTATTTGCTAAAAAAACGAGCCAGAGTAAAATAGCTCCGAGTGGAGTTGGAACACCTGTAAAGTAGTTTGAGACTGAACCTGCATCTGTATGAAGATTGAAGTGAATGAGTCTTCTGATACCTGAGATAACATAGTAAATACTTACAATAGAAGCCACAAGAAACCAAGCCCCCTCTAACTCTGTTGTGTATATCGCCTGAAAGACAAAAAAGACAGGAACAAGTACAAAACTTAAAAAGTCTGCAAAACTATCAAGCTGAACACCAAACTCATTTGAGAGTTTATACTTTCTAGCGATTTTTCCATCAAAAATATCAAATGCCCCACCAATCCAAGCTAAAATACTCGCGAGTATAAAGTTGTTTTGTGTGATGAAGTAAACGGCACATAGTCCTGCTGTGATATTTACAAAGGTAAAAAGATTTGCTAGATTGAAATGCGAAGAGGGAGTCCATAAAAATTTCATATCTTTCCTTATAATTATATGGATGAGATTATAGCAAAATGAAAATAAATTATGTCCGAAGAGTTATCTAAATGATAAATGTTATCAGAATTATTCAGGGACATGTAAGTTGCTAATTAATATCATTCAATATACAAAAGTCTTTCTGGAGAAAAATGAAAATAATTCTTGCACTGTTTTTAATCTTGCTTAACACACTAGAGGCACTAGAAACAACAGATAAAGCGGATTCAGTCAGACATGTAGTTGATAGCTTTGGAAAAATAGAAGAAAAAAGTATCTCAGAAGTTGACAGACTTAAGAAAATGTTTAAAAAAGGAAAGGCTACTGCACAAGTTAAGCTAATCTACTCATCAGCCCCTGATGTAGAAGAGCCATATGCTACTGCAATTGGTGGGATATTAAAATATGAGTTGGCCTCTTACCGAGGTTTTAATGCTGGTGTGGCTGCTTACCTCTCTTGTGATATTCCATTTGCTTCTGGTGAGGGAATAAAGCGTAGTACAGAGTTGTCTTCATCTAAAGGACATTATGCTGAGTTTGGAGAACTATATCTAAACTACAAGTATGAAGAGTTTAATTTTCGTGCGGGTCGCCAAATAGTCGATACACCATTAGCAGATACAGATGATATACGTATGATTCAAAACAGTTTTGAAGCATATATAGCAACTTATGATTTAGCTGGTTTTGAGTTTATGCTTGGAAGACTTGAAAAATGGGCAGGGTATGATGCTGGTTTAGATGAAGGTTGGAGTAAAACAGGCGAGGATGGTACAAACTTTGGTGGTGTTGTTTATGACAATGAACTTAGGTTTGATGCTTGGTATTACAACATTACTGGCATGACAGATGCAATATACATTGACTTGGGTATAGAACATAGACTCAACAAAACTACTCTCTTGCACATGGTTGTACAGTACTTGAAAGAAAGCGAACTAAACAACAGCGGAATTGAAGCGACTATTTATGGTTTTTTGGCTGAAGTTTATGTTTGGGATTTGAATTTTTACTACTCTATAAATAAGACAGAAAAGTATGAAGGAAAAGAGAGCTTCAGTGGCTTTGGTGGCGGCGCACTTTTTACCAATATGGATACAACAATCATAGACGAAATTACATACGACAGAGAAGCAATCTCGCATGTAGTTGGTATGACATATCTATATAAAAATTTAAAACTTCTTTATGCCTATGGAGATTTTGTGGGGAAAGAGAACAGTAATGGAATAAAAGCACACATAATAGAGCAAAATATAGGCATGAGTTACAGTGTAAATAAAGAGTTTAAAGTTGGTGCTTTAGTTGGACTCGAAGAAGATAAAATCCAAGCTCAAAATAGTTGGAATCGTGCACAAGTAGTGCTGAGTTATAATTTTAAATAAAAGAGAAAATATGAAAACACTATTAGATTGTCACAAAGCTTGTATGGTAAAAGTGATAAAGTTAAATGCAAAAGATGATTTAAAACAGAGACTAATCTCTTTTGGAATTATGAAAGAGTCTTTGATAGAAGTGCTTGAACATGCTCCTGCAAAAAGTACGATAGAGATAAGAGTAGGAAAAATGCGTATAGCACTTCGTGCTCAAGAAGCAAAACTTATAGAGGTAGAAAAAATATGAATGAGATAGACCCAAAGGCTTGCCCTGTTGTAGCCAAACATATTAAAGTAGCACTCGTTGGTCAGCCAAATGTTGGTAAAAGTATGCTTATAAATTCTGTAAGTAATGCACATCTTCATGTTGGAAACTTCTCGGGTGTTACAGTAGATAAAACAGAAGTTTTGTTTGACTATAAAGATTACCATTTTACAGTTGTAGACTTACCTGGTACATATGCATTTACAGACTATACAATTGAAGAGAGAGTTACACATAACTATCTAATTGGACAAGAGTACGATCTTATAATCAATGTTTTAGACTCTACAAATTTAGAAAAAAATCTTCAACTGACATCAGAACTTTTAACGATGAACAAGAAGCTTATTGTTGCTCTAAATATGAGTGATGAAGCTGATAATGAAGGTATAAACATAAACTCTGAGTATATGTCAGAGCTTCTTGGTATTCGATGTGTCAAAGTTTCAGCCGTTACAAAGATGGGTATAGAAGAGCTTATTGATGGTGTTATTTCGACTTATGAAGAGGAAAAAACTGACTCAAAACTTATCTTTAGTGAAGCAGTAGAAGAAGAAGCAGCAAAAATAGTTGATTATTTAAGCAAGCACAAACATGAAGCTAGTAACTCTTATAGAAACATAGCAATTAACCTTCTTAAAAACAATAAAAACACCTATGCTAGGCTTCATGATGACCCGATTTGGACGGAGTTACAGCCTATACTTATAAACGCTTCAAAGCATATAGAACTGCATCATAACAGTGATGATATTAAAGAAGCATTTGCAGAAGAGTATGCATCTTTTAATCGCGGTATAGTCGCAGAAGTAGTTGAGCAAAAAGTACAAGAGGAAAAAGTCTCTCTAACAGATAGAATAGATGGACTTCTCATTCACTCATTTTGGGGAATTCCAATATTTCTCTTTTTTATGTGGGGGCTTTTTCAGCTGACTTTTGAGATTGGTGCTATCCCTATGGACTATATCGATATGTTTTTTGCATGGCTTGGTGAGACTATTGGATCTACAATTTCAAATGAGGATATGCGTTCTTTAGTGGTTGATGGAATCATTGCGGGTGTTGGAGCAGTTATTCTTTTTGTGCCAAATATTATTATACTTTTTATTGGTATTGCTCTTTTAGAAAGTACAGGCTATATGTCAAGAGTTGCGTTCTTACTAGATGGATTTTTTCATAAGTTTGGTCTTCATGGGCAGAGTTTCATCCCACTTGTGACGGGATTTGGTTGTTCTATACCTGCATATATGTCAGCGAGAATTTTGAAAAATGACCGTGATAGACTCTTGACTCTTTTCATCATAGGCTTTATGTCTTGTGGTGCTAGACTTCCTGTGTATGTTCTTTTTGCAGGAGCATTTTTCTCACCTGAAATGGCAGGTAATGTCTTGTTTGCAATTTATATTAGTGGTGCTATGCTTGGACTACTTGCAGCAAAACTTTTAAAACTAACGGCATTTAAAGGTGTAGATGAGCCATTTGTAATGGAGATGCCAAAGTATAGACTTCCTTCTCTTAAGCTTGTCTATCATACAGTGCTTACAAAGACTATGATGTACTTGAAAAAAGCAGGTACATTTATTGCCGCAGCATCGATGCTTATATGGTTTTTAAGTAACTATCCTCATAATACAGCTTTAGAAGAGTCCTTTACAAGTAAGATAGAAAATGCACAGAGTGAGGATGAAAGAGTAACTCAAGAAAACCTACTTGCAGAGGCTTTACTTGAGCAGAGTTATTTAGGAACTATTGGTAAGTTTTCAGAGCCAATATTTACACCTTTAGGTTTTGACTGGAAAATGAGTGTAGCCTTGCAAACTGGATTAGCTGCGAAAGAGGTTGTTGTTTCTACTCTTGGCGTTTTATATGCACTTGGTGGAGATGTAGATGAGGAGAATAAATCGCTCGTAAACGCCATAAGTAAAAATATATCTTTTGCTTCAGCAGTCGCTTTTATTGTTGTTATTATGATTTATCTTCCATGTCTTGCGGCCTCTATCGTCTTTACACGTGAAGCAGGTCATATTAAGTACTTTTTTTATCTTTTTATGTTTACATCTATAACAGCATATATCATGGCGTTTTTAGCTTACAATATAACAAAAATGATTGTATAGTTAAGGTTTACCAAAATATTAACAAACTCTGTTAAAATCTCATAACAGGATGGATAAATGAAAAAAATATTAATGATCGAAGATGATTTAGAGTTAGCAGAGATTTTAACTGAGTACTTAGAGCAGTTCAGCTTTGAGATAATTACAGAAGATGATCCTTTTAAGGCTGTGAGCATACTCAAACTTGAGCCTTTTGATCTTGTTATACTTGACCTTACACTTCCAGGAATGGATGGACTTGAGGTTTGTGAAGCAATTCGTGCTCGCCAAGATATCCCTATTATTATCTCTTCAGCAAGAAGTGATGTTACCGACAAAATCAAAGCTCTTGAGTTAGGAGCAGATGATTACCTTCCAAAACCTTATGACCCTAGAGAACTTGAAGCAAGAATTCTTTCTGTACTTCGAAGATATGAAGCAAAAAGTGAAGAAAAAGCAGAGTCAAAATCAGACTTTAGATGTGACAAATCTACTATGGTTATTACCTACAAAGGTAGAAACATTGACCTAACAAATGCAGAGTTTGGTATTCTTTCTTACATGATTAGTAAACAAGGTTTGGTTGTTTCTCGTGAGGATCTTATTCACAATGTAAATGCGATAAATGAAGACTCTTCAAACAAAAGTATCGATGTAATGGTAGGAAGAATCAGAAACAAATTAGGAGATAAGACTCTTATAGAATCCGTTCGCGGAGTCGGCTACAAACTACTTAAATAGCCTCTTGGAGATACTTTGAAAAAACATGCTGTTTTAATAACTGTTCTTTTTGCACTTACAGTTTCGCTTGTAAGTGTTAGTGCTATATTTTGGGAGTTCTACAAACTAAATAAACAGCAATACATTGATCACATTTTTACAAAATATTCTGTTATCACTCAAATTTATAGAGAGCATCAACAACGTCAAAGTTCAGAGATTATGCTTGAAGCTAATCTTGCAGTCTATCAACTCTTAGTCACAAAAGATGATAAACGCCATAAAGATGTCCTCAAAAAAGGAAAGATTTTAAAACGCGAAGGTTTTAAAAGTCTTGACACATCTCTAATGATGAATATCAACGGACTCTATACAAAAAATAGAGTCAGCAACTTAAGAGCAACGATGATTGAGTACAAAAAGAAAATCTTCTTTTATATACAAACCCAAAATGGTGCAATCTTGATAGAAGATGAAGATTTGAAGCCTTATGACTTTATGAATCTTTTATATGCTTATAGTACAATTTTTATGATTATCAGCTTCTCATTTGTTTTAGTTTTACATAAACTTCGCCCTCTAATACGCCTAAGAAAAAAGATAGCTCTCTTTGGAAATGGAAACATGAAAGTCTCTTTTAAAACAAACTCTTGTGATGAAATTGGACTCGTTGCAAATGAGATAGAAATAACAAAAGAGAAGATTAAAAGTATTTTAGAGTCACGAACACTTTTTTTACGTAACTTAATGCATGAACTGAAGACCCCAATTGCTAAGGGAACTATAGCAACGCAGATGTTAGATTCTGAAAAACAAAGAAACAGATTTACAAGTATATTTAGAAGGCTAGAAACGCTCGTAACTGAGTTTGCACTTATAGAAGAGGTAACAAGTATCTCTGATAAACGCGACTTTAAAGAGTATAGACTTGTAGATATCATTGATGGTGCGATTGATATGGCTATGGTTGAGAGAGAGTGTGTAAGCATAGAGATTGCTGGAGATATAAAACTGACAGTAAATTATAGACTTTATACAACAGCTATAAAAAACATGATAGACAATGCTATGAAGTATTCGCATGATGGACATATTAGAATTCTTATGAAAAACAAAGAACTCTGTTTTGAAAACAAAGGTGAGTGTTTGTCACATCCTCTTCAGTACTTTATAGAACCTTTTACAAAAGAGAATCCTTCTAAAAATAGTTTTGGATTAGGCCTGTATCTTGTTGACTCAATTTTAAAAGCACATGGGCAAGTTTTGGCTCACGAATATGAGAATGGTGTAAATAGATTTATATTTGCATAAGTTTATATATGTAAACTAGCATAATGAATAAATACTTGTATGCTTTTTTAGCACTCTTTTTTGCTCTCTCTTTTTTCTCTTTTGGGTGGCTCATTCGCTCTGAGTATACACCTGTACACGAGCAACAAAACGTATCTGTACTTGATGAAATCATTAAGGCAAAAAAGCTCAATGTTGTACTTCTAAACTCTCCCTCAACTTACTATATTGGTATCAGTGAACCTCAAGGTTTTGAGTATGATTTACTCAAAGCATACGCGGATCATTTAGGTGTAGAGTTGAACATAAAAACAGCGCATACTGTTAAAGAAGCTATAGAGATGAGTCAAGACCCAGAGATACACATTACTTCTGCTTCTATAACAAGAACGCCACAAAGAGAACGTAGGTTTAACTTTGGACCCTCTTATTTTGAAGTACAAGAGCAAGTTATATGCAATAGAAGTATGTTAGGAAGTGTAAACTTCCCAAGAGATGTAGAAGATCTTGAAGGCTTGAATATTGTCGTTGGTGATGACACGAGTTATAGTGATACTATCTTGAGTTTAAAAGCAGATGGGTATGATATAAATGCGACTTTTAGCCCAGAGTACTCAACAGAAGAACTTTTAGATATGGTTTCTCGTCACGAGATTGACTGTACTATTGCAGACTCAAATGTCTACTCCTTAAATCTACGATATTTTCCAGAGATTGCACTTGCATTTACTATTAGTCCGCGCGAGCAATTAGCATGGATTTTAGTGGACAACTCAAAAAATCTAAAAGCAGATATGTATGCTTGGCTCAATGAGTTTAATAACCAAGGAAAGTTAGCAGAGCTTAAAGATCACTACTACTCATATGTACTCTTCTTTGATTACTA
>JGI997J19993_1000027_pt1 | contig 81471 bp, 71 predicted proteins | sample Etolagbewater25m_FD_19993 | JGI IMG/M metagenome (IMG submission 19993)
CCCCTGCCATGCCGGCAGGTTCAGCGGCAGTGGAGATGTTCTTGGCGGGCCGCCGCCGGCACCTCTTGTCAAGCTTTCTGTGAAAAGCGTGGATGGCGTGCTGGTTCTTCATTCTTCTGAAGGAGGTGGCGGAACAGCCGAACAGCTCCTGGAATGCGATTACTGCGTGATGGCCACCGATGTCCGCGGTACACGCCAGATTGTGGCAAATTCCAGCCTTGCCAGACCGGACTTTGAAAAATCAGTTGCGGATCTTGGCGAGGCCGATCCTTACGCGGTGTACCGTCTCTGGCTTGAAGGCCCGATTGATTCTGCTTCGTTCCCGTTCTATACGGTTTCGGGTTATACCTATACCGATTCCATTTCTCTCTATTCGGCTTTTCAGGAGCCCTATGTCAGCTGGGCAGCGCAAACGGGCGGGTGTGTGGTTGAACTGCACGCCTACGCTATTGCGCCGGAGGATATGCGTCCGGAGGAGGAGATCAAGGCTGCCATGATTGCCGAGATGCATCACATGTTCCCGGAAACGGAAGGGGCAAGGGTTCTGCATGAGCTCTTCATGATACAGTCGAATTTTACCCGTTGGGCACCGGGTGAGCATGCCGGACGGCCCGGTGTTGAAACGCCGTTTCCGAATCTCTTTCTTGCGGGTGACTGGGTGAGGGTGGATGCGCCGGTGTTTCTGATGGAGGCCGCTGCCTTCACGGGTAGAATGTCGGCCAATGCCATTTTCAGGCAGGAGGGTGTGGAACAGGTTCCGCTGCCCATTGTTCCTATGGATGGGATTTTTGCCTGAGGGGCTTTTCCTGCTCTTGTGGTGCAGGTCCGTAGCCGAGGCTACGGGCAACAGCAGTGTGCAGAAGGGGCCTGAACTCCTTGATTGCTTTGTTTTCAGGAGAGGGGCAGACTCTGTTTGAGAGCATGATGACTGCCAGATCCTTTTCTGGATCTATCCATAGGCTTGTGCCTGTGAAGCCGAGGTGGCCCCATGATTTTTCTGAAAATTCCGGGCCGGTTGAGGCATAGCCTTCCTGTGAACGGAGATCCCACCCGAGTGCACGCTCTTGTTTGCCTTCTCTTCGTGTAAATCGCCTGATGGTTGATGCTTTGAAATATCTTTTCCCCTCAAGCTCTCCGCCCTCCATAAGCATTCTGGTGAATCGCAGCAGATCGCCGGTTGTGCCGAACAGCCCGGCATGGCCGGCCACTCCCCCCATGATTGCGGCGTTGAGGTCGTTGACCAGCGGGCGTTTCCAGTTGAGGTTCCAGGATTTGGTGCGGCTTGTCGGTGCTACTCTCGACTGAAGTTCCCGGCCAGGGGTGAAGCAGGTGGAGTGTAGGCTGAGGGGGCCGGAAAACCGCGTTCTGAAGTTGTCGGCGAGGCTTCTTCTTGTAATGGCTTCAATGATTTTACCGAGTACGATGAACCCGTTGTCACTATAGGCGGTAAGTGTTCCCGGTTCAGTGACAGGTGTGTCGTTTATGACTGCCCTGAAGAGCTCACTTTGGGTTCGGCAGGAGTCGATATAGTCGGCGTGGGAGCGAAGGCCTGAGGTGTGTGTCAGGAGCTGTCGAATGGTAATGCGCTCTTTGCCGTTGTTCCCGAACTCCGGAAGGTAGTGGGAGGCTGGACGGTCGATGTCAAGCGAGTCGCGCTCAGCCAGCTGCATTGCAATGGCTGTTGTGGCTATGGCTTTGGTAAGGGAGGCCAGGTCATAGATGGTGGTTGTGTCGGCCGGAGTGGGGTGACGGGTGCATCTGGTGTTGCCGAATGCCTGGTGGAAAACAGTTTCTCCTTTATGGAAAACGGCAATGGATGCTCCGGGAAAGACCTGTTTTTTTACCCCTTCCTGCAGAAGCTTTTCAACAGNCGTAAAATCATGACCGGGGGCAATGGAGGGGAGTGCTGCAAGGCAGAGCAGAAGCAGCAGCGCCTTGACTCCTCTGCCGGCGGGTGATGGGTGGTCGACCTGCCGACGCTTAAAAAAGCGTGAAGCGGACATAGCGTTCGGGGTTCTTTTTCAAGTCGGCAAGAAGGGTGTCGAGTGTTCCGAGCGATTTGGTCAGGTTGTTGTAGAGCGCAGGGTTCTCCTGAAGCTGTCCGAGTGTGCCTTCGCCGCTGTTGATGCGCATCATGACTGAGTCGGCCTGCAGTGCGGCATGGTTCAGGCGGGCAATTGTGTTTTCTGTGTTGTCGGCAAGCTTTTTGTCATTGATGAGTTTTGCGAGCAGTCCGTTTCCATGGGCGGCTTTTTTCGACATTGCGGCAAGCTCTTCAGCTGTCGTGCTGAGGCTTTTGATGGTGCCGGCAAGCTCTTCGCCCATTGCTTCATCGGAAATAAGCCGTCCGGCAACCCCCTTTCCGCTGTTGAGTTGTTCAAGGAGGGTGTTGAGGCGGTCTACTGCCTGTTTGGCGCCGCTGGTCAGCCCTGCCATGCCGTCTTCGGTATTGAGGGCAATGAAGTCGCCATCCACAACTGAAGCTCCTTTTCCTGTGGTGATGTCAACATATTTGTCACCCAGAACGCCAAGAGATTTGATTGTGGCTTTCGAGTCTTTGGTGACCAGCCCCGCAAATTCCTTGCGAAGCCGGAGGTCGGCTACGACATAGAGTGAGTCATGGCTTCCGACAAATTCCATTTTGGATACCGTACCTACTTTTTTGCCTGATACGGAGACAAAGTTGTTTTCAGCCAGGCCATGCATGTTGCCGGCAAGCACCTTGACTGTGGTGACTCCGGTGAAGAGGCTGCTGTTTTTGCCTATGACCAGCCCGAGATAGGCGGCAAAGCCTATGCCGAAAATGAAAAATATTCCGGTTTTCAGATCGCTCCATTTCAGCGCGTTGGGGTTTCTCATACCTGTGGCGTTCTTTAGTCGTTTACAATTCGAGAATTTTGTCGGAGAGGATGGATCGGATGAACGGATGTTCCGATTCATGAAGTTTCGGGGTGGCATCGTCAAAAATGATTTCCCCTTTATACAGCACTGCGGCACAGTCGGCAACATTGAAGACATCGTCAATGATATGGGTGACGATGACGGCTCCCAGGTTGTTGTGTTGACGCAATGAGCTGATCAGGGAAAGAATTTTTTTCGAGCTGACGGGGTCAAGTCCCGCAGTCGGCTCGTCAAAGAGAATCATGTGCGGCTTGAAAATCAGGGCCCGTCCGATTGCAACCCGTTTGCGCATACCGCCGCTGAGGCTTTCCGGAAGCTGCTCTTCATATCCCTCAAGGCCGGCGAAGCGGATCTGTTCCTGAACCCGGCGCAGTATCTCTTCTTCAGGTAGATTGAGGTTTTCACGCAGAAAGAACCCGAGGTTCTGGCTGATTGTCATGGAGTCGAACAGTGCGTTGCCCTGAAAGACCATGCCCATTTTCCGGCGTATCGGGAAGAGTTCTGCCTCCGACAGGCTGGAAATTTCAACACCGTCAACAAACACCTGGCCCGATGTGGGACGCATGAGACCAAGCATCAGCTTCAGGATGGTGCTTTTCCCTACGCCGCTTGGGCCGAGAATGGCCTTGATTGTGTTGTCCTCAATGGTGAGCGAGACGCTGTGCAGTATCTCTTTCTCGCCATATTTCAGGCTGACATTGCGTAATTCAATCATTCAGTTACATGTTTTCCAGCACGATCTTTGAAACATAGAAGTTGGCAATCAGAACCAGCCCCGAGGAGACGACGATTCCCTTGATGGTTGAGCGGCCCACTCCCGCGGTGCCTCCGCTTGCCGAAAAGCCGTTGAAACTGCTGACAAGGGTGATGATGACGGCAAACACCGGAGCCTTGGCAAAGCCTACCACAAAGTCTTTCAGTGCAAGGCGGGGGTAGACCGAGTTCCAGAAGATTCCCGGGTCGAGATGGTGGTAATGTTCGGCCATGTATGCTGCACTGTAGAGGCCGGCAAAGTCGGAGAGGGCGGTGAGCGGCAGGAACATGATGAGCGCGGCGACGAGGCGCGGCATGACCAGTTTTGCTATGGGGTCCGTTCCGAACGCTCTGAGGGCATCAATCTGTTCTGATATTTTCATGGCTCCGAGCTCTGCTCCGTTCCGTGAGCCGAAGCGGGCTGAAAGCATCAGACCCATAAGCAGGGGGCCGAGTTCACGGATGACGGAGATGGAGGTTGAGCGGCCAAGCATGGTTTTGGCGCCAAAATCCTCAAGCAGGTTGCCTACTTCAATGGCCAGGAGCGATCCGATGGAGATTGCGCTGACCAGCACGATTGGAATGGAGTCGGCCCCGCATATTTTTGCCTGGTCGAGAAAGTCTCTCCAGTATCGTCTGATTTTGGGAATGGTAAGGAATGAGCGCACTCCAAAGAGGAAAAAATCCTGCATGGTGAGGAAAAAGTCCTTGAGCCTGTAGACAAGGTCTTTTTCGATGTTCCGTATGAGAGTTACCGGCATGTGCAGTGTGTGTTGGGGTGCGCACTGCCTCTGCAGTGCGGCTTGAAACGAGAGTCGTGAGTATAGCAAATGTTCATCAATTCACCAATCATGAGTGCTGGCTGCTCAATGCTCAGGCCTTGACCAGCCGGCTTTTCATTTTTGTTACCCAGTCCATGGGGATGGTGAGTTTTCCGAATATCTCATCCTCACGGTCTTTGAGGCCATGAAAGTCGGAGCCTCCGGAAAAGAGCAGGAAATACTCATTGGCTATTTCACGATAGTAGTTCTGCTTGTAGCTGTCGTGAGAGGGATGGATAATTTCAATCCCGTCAAGACCGAAGGTGATCAGCTGCTTGAGAATTTCATCCGATACACTCTGGGCAGGGTGGGCAAGAAACGACAGCCCCGAAGCCTCATTGATGAGCTTGATGACCTCTGCCGGATGGGTCTCGATGCTTTTGACATATGCCGGGCTGTGCGCGCCCAGATAACGGCTGAAGGCTTCGCTGAAGCTTTTTACATATCCTCCATCCTGCAGCACTGCTGCAATGTGAGGCCGTCCTACACTTCCATTCTGCGCTTTGAGTATGATCTGCTCAATTCCGATTTTGACGCCCATCTTGGCCAGCTTTCCGACCATCCGCTCAGCCCTTTCGGTTCGCTGGAGACGGCAGTGGTCGAGATACTGCTTGAGGGCAGACTGCTCATAATCAAAAAAATACCCAAGGACATGGATGTCATAGCCCTTGTAGGCCGAACTCATTTCTGCACCGGTAATAAGCTCGATGCCTTTTTCTATGGCAGATGGCTTTGCTTTGTCAATACCGGCAACGGAATCATGGTCTGTTATGCTGATTGCCTTCAACCCTGCGGCTGCAGCTTTTTCAACAATCTCTTCAGGTGAAAAGAGTCCGTCAGAACATTTGGTGTGTATATGTAAATCTGCTTTTTCAAAGCCATTATGCCCTGTGCCTGAAAGGCTTGATGGCATGGCTGCTTGGTGATTAAAAGGTTATTTCAAGTTCTTTATATATAAGAAAAAAACCCATACTGATCAGTAAAAAGTTGCATGTCGCAGGACGCAATCAATTCGGAGAGGGGGCTATGGTGTTTCATGGCAGCAGCGTGCCGGTGGAGAGCAAAAGAAGGAGCAGGATTCCGGCAAGGAGGCGGTAGATGATGAAGATTGTGGTTGTGTGTTTCTTGAGATAGCTGAGCAGGAATGCGATGGAAAGGTAGCCTACCACTGCAGATGTGAAGGTGGCTGCGGCAAGGTTCATGATGTTGCCGGGTGAGGCTGTGATGATGTCCCAGGTTTTGTAGAGCTGGAAAATTCCTGCAGCAAAGACGGCAGGCAGGGAGAGCAGAAATGAGAACCGGGCCGCTGTTTCTCTTGAAAGGTTCAAAAAGAGCCCTCCGGTGATGGTGACCCCGGAACGGGATGAGCCGGGGATGAGGGCGATGCTCTGGGCGAGGCCGATAAGGAGAGCCTCTTTCCATCCGATCTGTTCCATGGTTTTCAGCGGCCGGCCGCCACTGAGGTGCTTTTTGATGTTCCATTCAGCAAGGGAGAGAAGAAGGGCGAGGCCTATGAGGGCGCCGCTTATCCAGTAGAGCGAGCGGAGCGTGGTCTCTATCTGATCTTTGAAGAGCAGCCCGAACACCACAATCGGAATGGTGCCGGCAGCAATCATCCACCCCATTCTGGCTTCATTGCTTTCCAGTGGCTTGCCTTTGAGGATGCCTTTCATGACAGCGGAGACTATGGTGATGATGTCCCGCCAGAAATACATCAGGACTGCGGCAAGGGTTCCAATCTGGATGATTGCCGTGAATGCGGCTCCAGGGTCGCTCCATCCGAGAAGGGCCGGGACGATTTTCAGGTGTGCGGTGCTGCTGATGGGGAGAAATTCCGTCAACCCCTGCACAATGCCGAGCATGATGGCTTCAAAAAGTGTCATGGTCTGTGGTGCGGGTCAGAGTATTGTGTGAAGGAATGCAATGGCTTTTTTTGTGGCGAGCGCACGATGGCTGAGGCTGTTTTTTTCCGTCCCGCTCATTCTTCCATAGGTTTTTCCGGCAGCGGTAACCATGAATATCGGATCATATCCGAATCCGCCACTGCCGTCGGCTTCAGTGGTGAGTGTTCCCTCAACCAGCCCTTCAATCGTTTCTTCAATGCCTGTTGTGCCATTCTTTCCTTCAACGATGCCTTTAAGCGCAATAACCGTCCGGAACCGGGCACTTCGGTCTTTTTCTCCTTCCATTTCGTTGAGCAGGTGGGTGACATTGTCCCGATAGGTGGGTTTTTCTCCATTAGCAACGGGGGCATAACGGGCAGAGTAAACTCCTGGAGCGCCGCCAAGTGCATTGACTTCAAGGCCGGTGTCGTCTGCAAAAGCAATCATGGCGGGAAAGCGGCCATTGAGCAGGTTGAAAATTGCATTCGCCTTCAGCATGGCATTGCCTTCAAGAGTTGTTTCTGTCTCCTCTATGTCGACAGCTATGCCTGCTTCAGCAAGAGAGATGACGCTGAAGCAGGGGTCGATACCCTCGAGAAGAGGCCGGAGTTCGCGGACCTTGTCGGGATTGGCGGTGGCAAGGATGATGGTGAGGGGCGTCCTGGATATGGGTGTCATGTCAGTTGATGATGTCAAGCATTTCCCGGACGGCAGCTGGAATGCCGACAAAAGCGGCGCGTGCAATGAGGGCGTGGCCTATGCTGACCTCTTCAATCTCTTCAATATCGCGGAAGGGGGCGATGTTCTCATAATTGAGTCCGTGTCCGGCAACAACCCTGAGGCCGAGGCTTTTGGCGTATACGGCAGCCTGACGGATTTTTTTGAGTTCAATCGTCTGTTCTTCGCCTGTTTTCAAGGCGTATGCCCCTGTGTGGAGCTCAACCAGATCGGCGCCCGCTTTTTCAGCAAGATCAATGGCCCGTTGTTCTGCTTCAATGAAAAGGCTGATTTCAATTCCGGCTCCTTTGATTGGCTCCAGAAAGTCAACGAGGCGGTTGAAGTGCCGTTCAATGGCGAACCCGCCTTCCGTTGTGAGTTCTTCGCGCTTCTCAGGCACCAGCGTAATCAGTTCCGGCATGGTGGCAACCGCAATCGCTCCCATTTCGTCCGTCATGGCCATTTCAAGGTCAAGCTTTGTTGTTACCGCTTTTCTCAGTGCGGCAAGGTCATGATCGCGTATGTGGCGGCGGTCTTCACGAAGGTGGCAGACAATGCCNACGGCTCCGCTTTTTTCGGCGAGAAGCGCNGCTNCAACCGGATCGGGGTTGTGTTCATTGCGGGCATTGCGCAGCGTGGCTATGTGGTCTATATTGACGGCAAGGCGCATGGGATTCAAGGATAGAACGGTTCAAGGAGGCAGACTGGATTTCACTTATGCGAAAGTAAAGAAAAAAACAGGTAAAGCAGAAAATTCCGGTTGAGGATTCTATGGACAGCAGCAACCATAAAAAACTTGAATTTGACAGGGTTTCGGCTTATGCCGCAGGACTCTGCATGTCAGCGCCCGGACAGGACGCACTTCAGGGGCTTGCCCCATGCTTGGGACGGGAGGAGCTGCTTGTAGAGCTTGAGCGGGTGCTTGAGTTGAAATCACTGCTTCAGGAAGGCTCTTCTCTCCCGTTCTCCACTCTTCCTGATACACGGCCGCTTCTTGTGAAAATTGGAATGGAGGGCAACAGGCTTGAGCCTGAAGAGCTTCACGATATCAGCGATCTGCTTCAGGCTTCAGCCGCACTGCGGCGGTTTCTGGCTGCAAATCGGGAGTCATGGCCGCGTCTGGATTCACTTGGCGAAAAGCTCTGGCTTGATACATTCATACGCTCAGCCATCAGGACAATTATTGACGAAGACTGCAAGGTCAGGAGTTCGGCAAGCCATGAATTGAAACAAATCCGGCACGCTCTTGGTGATGACAGGCAGCTTCTTCTGCGCCGTATGGAGAAGATTCTTGACCATTGCAGAAGAAGCGGCTGGTTGATGGAAGAGAGCGTTGCCATCAAGAATTCCCGCCTCTGTCTTCCCATGAAGGTGGAATATCGACAAAGGATTCCGGGGTTTGTGCAGGACTGGTCGGGCAGTGGACAGACGGTGTTTGTTGAACCTGCTGAAACCCTTGAAATAGCCAACCGAATCCAGGAGGGAGAAATTCATGAGAGGCGGGAAATCGACCGGATACTCAGGGAGATGACCGATCGTCTCCGTCCCGATCTCGGGAACCTTTCCTATACCTGCGAGCTGCTTGCATTTTTTGATTCTCTTGTGGGGCGCGCCCGTTTTGCTCTTGAAACAGCCTCCGTGCTTCCGGCGATAAGCAGCTCCGGGGAGCTTCGTCTCATCCGGGGGTTTCACCCCTGGCTGCTTATTTCCCATCGCGACCGTGAAGTTTTTCCGCTTGACCTTGAGCTTTCATCCTGTGAACCGGTTCTGATCATCTCGGGCCCCAACGCCGGCGGAAAGTCGGTGGCCATGAAAACCATCGGTCTGCTCGCCCTCATGTTGCGCCACGGTTATCTGCTTCCATGCAGCGAAAGTTCCGTTTTTCCTTTCTTTTCGGAAATCGGGATTGAAATAGGTGATGAACAGTCCATTGAGAACGATCTGTCCACTTTCAGCTCCCATCTTCGCCAGGTGCGCCGCATTCTTGATGGTGCAGGAAAGAACTCCCTTGTGCTCATTGACGAACTCTGTTCGGGAACAGATGTTGAGGAGGGGGGCGCTATTGCGCGGAGTGTCGTTGAGGAGCTGATGCGGCGGGGGAGCAAGGCCATTGTGACCACCCACATCGGTGAGCTGAAAGCCTATGCCCATGAGCGCGAGGGGGTGGTGAATGGAGCCATGGAATTTGACCGCACCGCTCTTTTGCCGACCTTCCGGTTTATCAAGGGGGTGCCGGGAAGCAGTTTTGCCTTTGCCATGATGCAGCGTCTGGGGTTTCCGCAGACAATGCTTGATGAGGCCCGCTCGTTCATGCATGAAGAGCATCGGGCGCTTGAGGGACTGCTTGCGGATCTTCATCGGAAACTCTCTGAAAACCGGCTCCGCGGGTGTGAACTTGAATCGGCTGAAGCGCGTCTGGCACTTCGTGAACAGTCGGCTGCCGACTCTGAAGCTTCGTTGGCAAAGCAGCGGCGGGAGCAGAAACTCAAGGCAGTAAAAGAGATACAGCGCGAAGTGGAAGGTGCCCGGCGCGAAATCCGCGATATCCTTCAGGATGTGCGTGATGCGCCCCGGGACCCGCGCATTCTGCAGGAGGCCCGCAGAAAACTTTCTGCCAGAGCCGCGGAAGCTGAAAAAAGAACAGCCATCCTTCATGAGGAAACCGCACATCCCCCCGACCTGAGCATCCGTGAAGGGGATCTGGTCAGGATTCTGGATTCGTCGGCAACCGGTGAGGTGGAAAAGCTTAAGGGCGAAAGTGCCGTAGTGCTCTGCGGGAACTTCCGTGTGACTGTTTTGCTGAAAAACCTTGAAAAAACTTCAAGGCGGCAGACCCGGAAAGCCGACAAAGCCGCCTCTCACCCGAAAGGGTGGAGCGCTGCCCCGGCACCAGTGGAATCGACAACACTCGATATCCGCGGCCTCAGCGGTGATGAGGCGGTGCCCAGGGTTGAACGCTTCATTGACGCCATGCACCGCAGCCGAATGCACTCTGCAACCATCATTCATGGCACCGGAACCGGAGTGCTCCGCCGCCGGACTCATGAGCTTCTCAAACGCCATGCCGCTGTCAAGTCGTTTCGTGTCGGTGCATGGGGTGAGGGGTACGACGGGGTCACCATTCTTACCCTGTGAGGGAAGTATAGGCGCAGGCAGACAGATATGAATTGAATTTTTGGTATCTTGACCCCGAAATTTCATTGTCACCGTTCAACCCTACTATCCTTGAAACCCGCTTCTGAACGATATATGACCATACCGAACCAGCTTACCGCCCTGCGGATTCTGCTGGTGCCGGTGTTTGTGCTGCTCCTCCTGCATGAGGATCCGTCGTTCAAGCTTGCCGGGGTCATTGTTTTTACCGTGGCATCACTCACGGATCTCTATGACGGATGGCATGCCAGAAGGTTCAACGAGGAGAGCCGTCTCGGGGCCTTTCTTGATCCTCTTGCCGACAAGCTTCTGATTACCGCCGCTTTTCTGGTCTATGTCTGGATGGGCTATCTTTCTCTCTGGATGGTGGTTCTTGTAGTTGTGCGTGATGTGGTGGTGACAGTGCTCAGGAGCTGGGCCGAGTTCAGAAACCAGCCGGTGGTGACAAGCGTGCAGGCAAAGTACAAAACCCTCCTCCAGAATGTGTTTGCCTATCTGGTGATGGTGCTGATATTCCTTCAGAAGTCAGAGCTTTTTGGCAATCGTTCGGCCGAACTGATCGGCGACTTTCTCTTCTCTTCCGCGCTTGACTGGATTATGCTTACTGTCACTGTGGTGACGGTGGCGACGGGAGTTTCCTACCTGATGGACAACTGGGATGTCATTACCGGAAACCATGAAGGGGATGCATGAACGCCGCTTCTGAAGGGCTGAGGTTCCAGGTTGCCAGGGCGCTGTCCACCGTTTTCTGGATAGGGTATTTCCCTGTGGCACCCGGTACGGCTGCCAGTGCCGTCGCTCTTCTGCCCTATCTTTTTTTTCCGATTTTTCAACAGCCGGCAGTGCTTGCCGCCGGAGTGCTTTTTGCAACGGTGATTGGCGTGTGGTCGGGAGGCATTATGGAGGATGCTGCCGGAGAGGATCCGTCCGAGGTGACTGTGGACGAGGTTGCCGGTCAGTGGCTGGCGCTTCTTGCTCTTCCCTCAGGGCTTCTGCCCGTCCTGCTTGCTTTTATTTTTTTCCGTCTGTTCGATATTCTCAAGCCCGGTCCCGTAGACCTTGTCCAGCGGCTGCCGGGTGGATGGGGAATCATGATGGATGATCTTCTTGCCGGGCTTTTTGCCAATCTTGCCGTCCGTATTCTTCTTTTCTCCGCTGCTTTTTTTCAGCTTTCCCTGCCGGTATAGAACAGCCTGATTTTTTCGGCTACTGCCGGGGCGTCAAGTCCTGTTTCCCTGTAGAGGTCCGTCATGCTGCCGTGGGTGACGAAGGCATCGGGCAGCCCGATTCTGAGCAGTCTGGTTTTTTTTGATGCTTCGGACAGGTGGTCGGCAACGGCGCTGCCGAAACCTCCTATGATGCTGTTCTCCTCAAGAGTGACGATATGGGTGGCAGAGGCAGAGAGTCTGTCAATGAGCGCGGTGTCAAGCGGCTTGAGGAAACGCATGTCGGCAATTTCTACAGAGATCCCTTCGTTTTCAAGCAGGCGTCCTGCTTCAAGTGCTGTGGCCGCCATGGTCCCAAGGGTCAGGATGACGGGACCCGTTCCCTCTTTGAGCATCCGTCCTTTTCCTGGCTCAAGTGCCGTGAAGTTTTTGCGCATCTCCTCCCCGCCGGTGCTTCCCCTCGGGTAGCGGATTGCAACGGGGCCATCGATATGATAGAGTGCGGTATGAAGCATGTCGCGCAGTTCCTGGCCGTCTGAAGGAGCCATGATGGTGAGGCCCGGCACAGCATGCAGATAGGAGAGGTCGAAGGCACCGTGGTGGGTCGGGCCGTCTTCGCCCACAAGGCCGGCACGGTCAATGGCAAAGACGACGGGGAGGTTCTGCAGGGCCACATCGTGAATGACCTGGTCAAGCGCCCGCTGCAGGAATGTGGAGTAGATGGCGCAGACTGGTTTCAGCCCTTCAAGGGCCTGTCCGGCCGCAAAGGTGACGGCGTGCCCCTCGGCAATGCCGACATCGTAAAAGCGGTCGGGCATGGCCTTCTGGAACAGGTCAAGCGAGGTTCCGGTGGGCATGGCGGCGGTGATGGCCGTAATGGCGGGATCTTTCAGGGCCATTTCGACAAGGGCTTCTCCGAACACCTCCTGATATTTTGGCGTGGCGGAAGGCCCCTCTTTTTTTGCTGTTATTCCTGTGACGGTGTCGAACCCTCCGTTGTGGGCATGCCAGTCGCTCTGGTTCTCTTCAGCGGGGAGAAACCCTTTTCCCTTGGTGGTGATGACATGGAGTAGTTTCGGGTGAGGGAGTTCCTGCATCTCCCTGAGTGCCCGGACGAGCTGCCCCATGTTGTGCCCGTCTATGGGTCCGAAGTAGCGCAGTCCAAGTGCCTCAAAAAAGGCTCCCGGAGTGAGCGCAGCTTTCATGCCATCTTCAAGTCGCCGCAGTGATGTTTTTGCTCTCTCAGCAAGATCATTGTTCATCATCGACATACTCTCCCAGAGCAGGCGGCGTGCTTTGTTGTAGGTTTTGTTGAGGGTGAAGTTGACCATATGGGTTTTAAGCCCCCCGGTGCTGGGGGAGATGGCCATCTGGTTGTCGTTGAGTATAACGAGGACATCGTTTTTCAGATCGCCCAGATGGTTCATTGCTTCAAATGCCATTCCGCCCGTCATGCTTCCGTCACCGATGACGGCAATCACCTTCTCATTGCCACCCTTGAGGTCGCGCGCCGAGGCTATTCCGGCGGCCGCTGAAATGGAGGTGGAGGCGTGGCCGGTTCCAAATGCATCATGCGGGCTTTCGTGGATTTTCGGAAAGCCGGAGATGCCTCCGTATTTCCGGTTAGAGTTCATCCTTTCCCGTCGTCCCGTCAGCATTTTATGGATATAGGCCTGATGGCCGACATCCCAGACAATCCGGTCTTTTTCCGTGTTATAGACATGGTGGAGCGCTACGCTCAGTTCTGTGACCCCGAGACTGGAGGCGAAGTGGCCGCCGTTGAGGGAGATGAGGTTGATCAGTTCGTGCCGGCATTCATTGGCAAGGGTTTCCAGCTGGCGGATGCTGAGCTTTTTCAGGTCGCGTGGCGAATTGATGGTATCGAGTAGGGAGCGTGAATCTGCCATGATCGAATGGGTTTCAGATGCCGGTCACCTGCATGAGCAGGCTTCGCTGGGGGCGGGGACCGTCAAGTTCAATAAAGAATATCGACTGCCACCTTCCAAGCAGGAGCTTTCCTTCTGCAAAGGGGATGGTTTCTGATGTGTTCATGAAGAGGCCGAGCAGGTGCGAGTGGGCATTGTCGCGCCCGTCTATGGGTTCAAGGTTGTGGCTGTAGTTTCCATCCCGCGGCGCCAGCCGTTTGAGGAATGTTTCCATGTCTTCCATCAGCCGTTCCTCGTTCTCATTGATGTTCACGCATGCGGTTGTGTGTCGGCTGATGAGGGTGAGCAGCCCCTCCTGCATGCCCGATTCCTCTACGGCGCGTACTGCATCTGCGGTGACATCGATGATTTCAATCGGCTTCAGGCTTTGCAGTGAGAGCGTGGATCGGACAATGTTCATGAATGGAATTGTGTGAGAGTGTTGTTCAGAATGTGACGACAATTGCTTCATGCGGCGCCAGCCTTGTTTTCAGTGAATCCTCCTCAAGATGGGTTGTGTTGCCGCGGTTCCCGGTTGAGGTACTGAGAATGTTCATGCTCTCTTCACTGATTCCGCTGAGTGCGGGGTGAGTGAACTGTGTTGCTATTCCTGTTGAACTGAAGTTGGCAAGAATCATGGCGTGCCGGTCGCGGGTGAAGCGATGGAACCCGAAGCATTGTGTGTGTGAAGGTCCCTCAAAGCTTATCCATTCAACCTCTCCTTCCTGAAAAACCTCCTCTTTCTGCAGTTGGAACAGTTTTCTGTAGAGTTCCATGAGCTCCCTGTCTTCATGTTCGGGAGCCTGACGGATCAGCTGCACAGGAATTTTGTGCCGGTATCCCTCCATCTGGTCCTGATGGACAAGATGCATGCCCGGGGCGGTGAGGAAAATCATGGCGGCCGCCCTGTTGTTGAGTCCTATTTTTCCTGCCGCTCTGGCTTCATCATGGTTTTCAAGAAAACGGCAGAGATGTTTCTGATAGTTCCACTGCGCCTTCATGTGGCCCATGAGTTTGTCGCCATTGACCGGTGCGCTCGTGAGAAAGTCGTAAAAGGGCTTGTCATAGGTGTAGTCGAATCCCTGCTGCTGCAGTTCCCACTCCTTGTTCCAGTATGATTCCGCCAGAAAGAGAAAGTCGGGATGGCGCTCCTTGACGGCGGCTATTGCCGGCCCCCAGAACTCCTCCTTCATGTGCCCGCTGAGGCTTTTCCATGTTGTGTTGAAAACGCTTTTCAGCACCAGCATGGCCACATCGCACCGGACGGCGTCGCAGAGTTCGCTGATGGTGAAGAGGTTCTCCGTCATCATTGCATGGGTGGCGGGATTGGCATAGTTGATCTGGAGGGTGTCGGTCCATGGTGCAAAATAGGGGTCCCTGCCATGTGCAAGGTATTTGCCTTTGGCATACTCAAAACAGGCACCCGGGTCCTGGCTCTGCTCGTCTGCTGAAACAGAGATGAAGTGTTCGGGATGCGCCGGAAGCCACTGGTTGTCGAGCGCCATATGATTCGGCACGAAGTCGAGCATGAGCCGGATGCCATGTTCCGCAAGCTTTTTGCGGAAAACGAGCATGTCGTCTCTTCCGCCCAGGGCTTCATTGACGGTGTATGATGGTATGGAGTAGGGAGATGATGCAATGTCTTCCGGGTGGAGAGAGGAGAGGTGGTCGAGAAGCTCACCGCGAAGGCCGGGGTGTGATGTGGCTATGGCTTTGCTGTAGAGGCTGGGTGTCCATACCCCCATCAGCCATACCATGGTGAAGCCGGATTCTTTGAAGAACCGGAATTCGGAATCGGGAACATTGCCAAGCGTCACGGTATGGCCGTTGAGACGGCTGAGTTTCTGCAGCCAGATTCTGGTATTGATTTCGTAGACGAGAGGGAACATGAAGCGAGGCGGTTACAGGTGGTAAAGGAATCCGGTTAGTTTTTCAATATAGAAACTGAAACGATCAATTATGAGAGAGAAGCGGATAAAAAGAGGAAAAACAAATGAGGTTGAAGGGAGTGCCGGGGTTTGTAAAGTAGCGGTAAAAAGGGTTAAGTTGTCGCATCATCCCTTCTCCCTTAACTATAATAACGGGTAACCTTTTATTTTTGGCTGATTTATTGCAAGATCTCAGCGCCGTGCAGCGCGATGCCGCAAGCGCGACTGAAGGACCGGTAATGGTCCTTGCGGGTGCCGGCTCGGGAAAAACCCGGGTCATTACCTATCGTATCGCAAACCTGATTGGTAATCAAGGTGTTCCGGCAGGAAACATTCTTGCCCTTACCTTTACCAACAAGGCGGCGGGCGAGATGCGCCACCGGGTTGATCAGCTTCTGGGTCCCGGCAGTTCGGGAGGTCTGTGGATAGGTACTTTCCATTCCGTCTTTGCCCGGCTTCTTCGCGAGTATATTGATCGTCTCGGCTACAGCCGGAGCTTTTCGATTTTTGATTCCGATGACAGCAAAAGCCTTATCCGCCAATGTATGGCAGAGCTCAACATCTCTCAGGATTCCGTTCCGGTGAATACGGTTCAGGGCATTATCAGCAAGGCAAAAAACAGTTTTATCCTGCCGGCTGATTTTCATCGCAATGCCGCCGATTACAACCAGCAGAAAGCCTCGCAGATTTATGAGCTTTACGCCCGAAAGCTTAAAGAGAATAATGCTCTTGATTTTGATGACCTGCTCATCAAGCCCCTTGAGCTGTTCGGCAACCATCCGGAGGTTCTTGAAGAGCTGCAGGAGCTGTTCCGCTATATTCTCATCGATGAATATCAGGATACCAACAGGGCGCAGTATCTGGTGACAAAAATGCTTGCATCCCGCCATCGCAACATTTTTGTGGTGGGTGATGATGCGCAGTCGATCTATTCCTGGCGTGGGGCCGACATTTCCAACATCCTGAACTTTCAGGATGATTATGAGGATGCCAGAACCTTCAAACTGGTTGAGAACTACCGCAGTACCGGAACCATTCTGCAGGCAGCCAACAGCGTGATCAGCCGGAACCAGCGCCAGATTAAAAAGGAGCTTGTTGCAAAGGGTGCGACGGGGGAGCCGTTGACCCTCATTGAGGCGTTCAATGAGCGGCAGGAGGCTGAAAAGGTAGGGGAATGGATACGAAAACTTTCGTTGGAGAAGCAGCTGGATTTCCGGAGCTTCGCCATTTTTTACCGTACCAATGCCCAGTCGCGGGTGCTGGAGGATACCATGCGCCAGCACAGGCTGCCCTACAAGATTTTTGGCAGTGTCTCGTTTTACAAGCGCAAGGAAATCAAGGATGCTGTTGCCTATCTCCGTTTTGTTCAGAATGACCGCGACAGTGAGTCGCTGCTCAGAATCATCAATTTCCCGCCCCGGAAAATTGGTGATGTCAGTATCGGCAAGCTCCGCGATTTCGCCCGCGAGCGTGGCATTTCTCTCTATGAGGCTATCCGTTGTGCCCCTCAAGGGGGATATCAGCAGCGGCTTGTCAACGCGCTCTCTTCATTTTCATCCGTGATTGAGTCGCTCAGGGAAATTGCCGAAACGGGAACAGTCTATGAGGTGCTCAACAGCCTCTTTGTGCAGACCGGGCTTCTGTCTCTGCTGCAGGCGGAAAACACCCCAGAGTCAATGGCCCGGCACGACAACCTTCAGGAACTGCTCAGCATGGCCCGCGATTTTTCGGACCACAACCCCGATGCGGGGATGCTTGGGGATTTTCTTGAGAATATTGCTCTTGCCTCTGACTATGACGAGACGCAGGAGTCCGATAATTTTGTTTCCCTCATGACGGTGCATGCCTCAAAAGGGCTGGAATTTCCCGTTGTCTTCATTACCGGTCTTGAGGAGCGGCTTTTTCCCCTCAACTGCTATGAGCCCGAGCAGATGGAGGAGGAACGGCGGCTCTTTTATGTTGCCGTGACGCGCGCGCGTGAAAAAATTTTCCTTTCATGGGCACAGAGCCGTTATCTCTACGGTCAGCCGCAGCATTGCCTCCGATCAAAGTTCATCAATGAAATTGACGGCGATATTGTGCATACCGAAAGCGGCAGGGAGCATGGCGGCGGAGCCGGGGCAGCCGTTTCTGTGCGAAGAACCGAGCCTGTACGCCATTCGGGAGGAGGTGCCCCTCCTGTCCGGGAGAAAGAGGGTATGCGGAAGGGTACGAGAGTTCATCATGCGGTGTTCGGGCCAGGTACCGTGCTTGAGCTTCAGGGGCGCGGGACGCAGCAGAAAGCGAAAATACTGTTCAGGGGTTCAGGTGAGAAAACCCTGATGGTGCAGTATGCGAATCTCAAGGTTCTTCCGTAACTTCAGCTACCGTTTAGTCAATAAAAGAACAGAGCAGCATGAGGATCCTTTTCGGTGTGCAGGGTACCGGCAACGGCCATATCAGCCGCAGCAGGGAGCTTGTCCGCAAGCTCAAATCCGACGGGCATGAGGTCGAGGTACTTGTGAGCGGCAGGAAAGAGGAGGAGCTGAAGGAGATTGAAGTGTTCCAGCCCTTCCGGGTGATGAAGGGGATGACCCTTATTACCTATCGTGGGCGGATGAACTATATGGAGACCATGTTCCAGCTTGATCTGGGCCGGCTCATGAATGATGTGTGGACGCTTGATACGGCAGGAACTGACCTCATCATTACCGATTTTGAACCAATCACCTCCATGGTGGCCCGCATACGCAACATACCCTCACTCGGATTCGGCCACCAGTACGCATTTCCCTATCCTGTTCCCATGGCCCGCGGCAATATTTTCGAGCGGTATACGCTGCTCAATTTTGCGCCCGCCCGGCATAATGCCGGCCTTCACTGGCATCATTTCAATCAGCCGATTTTTCCTCCCGTCATTCCCCCTTCGCTCTATGGAAGTGATCCTGTTGCTCCGGTAAAGGGGAAAATTCTCGTCTATCTTCCGTTTGAAGAGATTGATGATGTGGCAAGGCTTGTTTCACCGTTCAGCGATTGCAGTTTTTTTGTATACGGGAAGGTTGACACTGATAGGGATGAGGGCAACATGCATTTCCGCGGCTACTCCCGTGAGGGATTTCTCCGCGATCTCATGGAGTGCGGGGGAGTCGTCTGCAATGCAGGATTCGAACTTCCCGGAGAGGCGCTGCATCTTGGACGAAAGCTTCTGCTGAGACCCCTTGACGGCCAGATTGAGCAGGAGTCAAATGCCATGGCAATGGAGCAGCTTGGGTATGGAATGTCGATGCATTCGCTCAACAGCGATACCCTTCGTTCCTGGCTTGAATCGCCCGGTCGTGAGCCGTTGCATTATGCCCATACGGTCGATTATATTGCTGAATGGATAGGAAGCGGACGATGGGACGATCAGGCTCATTTCGCAGGGGCGGCATGGCGGGAAAAGAGTTGAATCCATTAAGGGAGTCGGACGGTATGCAGTTCAGGGACCTGGTGAGCCGCTCGAGGAGCTGCCGGCGTTTTGATGCCGAAGTACCTGTTGGCGAAGAGGCTGTCGGCAACCTGGTTGAGATTGCCTGCTGCCTTCCTTCGGCGCGTAACCTGCAGCCGCTCCGCTACATTGCCCTCACCGCCAGGGCAGAGTGCGACGCATTGTTTCCCCTGCTTGGCTGGGCAGGCTATCTTGAGGAGTGGCCGGGTCCTGAAGAGGGGGAGCGGCCCACCGCCTATCTGGTAATGCTCAACGACACTTCCATTGCTGAAGATTCATCCTGCGACAGCGGCATAGCTGCCGGAGCCATTCTGCTGGGTGCCACTGCAGCAGGCTATGGAGGATGCATCGTCGGGTCCGTGCAGAAGGATGCCCTTCGCCGGCAGCTGCGTATTCCCCGGCAGTACGAAGTTCTCATGGTCATCGCTCTGGGAAAGCCTGCTGAAACCATTGTCATCGACAGGATCGGGGAGGGGGAGAGCATTCGCTACTATCGCGACCGGAACGATATTCACCATGTTCCGAAGCGGGAGGCCGCCGATCTGCTGCTTCGGTTTCACTGAGTTGCCCGCCTGAGATGATGCTCAATATTGCCATGCTTCTGAAGGCCTACCGTGAGGGGTTCTTTCCTATGTCTGATCCCGAAGACGGCGAGCTCTACTGGTGCCGTCCCCACATGCGGGCGGTGTTTCCTCTTGACAGGTTCAGTCCCTCAAGGGATGTGCGGCGTCTGGAGAGGAAGGGGGTGTTCCGGCTCACTGTGAACCATGATTTTCCGGGTGTGATCCGTGGGTGTGCGGCACCGCGGAAAGGGGACCCGGATACCTGGATTTCAGAGCCTATCATAGCTGCATATCAGCAACTTCATGAGCTGGGACTTGCCCACAGCATTGAGTGCTGGCACGACGGAGAGCTTGCAGGCGGACTCTACGGCATGTCGATGGCCGGGGCTTTTTTTGGTGAGTCCATGTTTTCATGGCGCTCATACGCTTCGCAGGTGGCACTTTCATTTCTGGTGCACCGGCTCAGGCTGAAAGGGTTTCGCCTTCTTGATGCGCAGATCATGAATCCTCACCTCAGGCGTCTTGGTGCCGTGGAAATCAGCCATGAGGAATATATGGAGCAGCTTGCCGTGGCGCTGGCAAAAAAGACTGTTTTTCTCTGAAACGGGAAAGTGGTACCTTGCGAGGTTATCAATGAAAGAATTCATTACCGTAACCGGGGTTCGTCTATGCTGTCCAGGGATTTAACTGAAAAGGGATCCAAAACCAGAGTCATCATCTATTCCGGAAAAGGCGGTACCGGTAAAACCACCATCTCCTCATCAACTGCCGTGGCTCTGGCCAGGCAGGGGAAAAAAGTGCTGATCATGTCCTCGGATCCGGCACACTCGCTTTCCGATGTTTTCAATGTCCGTATCAGCCGCAATGACCCCCAGAAAATCGAGGAGAACCTCTATGGCCTTGAGGTTGATACGGTCTATGAGCTTAAAAAGAACATGTCAGGGTTCCAGAAGTTTGTCTCCACATCATACAAGAACAAGGGGATTGACAGCGGTATGGCTTCGGAGCTGACGACACAGCCGGGACTTGACGAAATTTTCGCCCTCAGCCGCCTTCTTGATGAGTCGCAGTCCGGAAAATGGGATGCAGTGGTGCTTGATACATCTCCTACCGGCAATACTCTCCGGCTTCTTGCCTATCCCGAAATCATTATCGGGGGCAACATGGGCAAGCAGTTTTTCAAGCTATACAAAAGCATGTCCTCGCTTGCCCGTCCGCTATCGGGAACCTCCATTCCTGATGACGATTTCTTCAATGAGGTCAATGTGCTGCTCAAGCAGATGGAGGACATCAACCAGTTCATTCTCAGTCCCGAGGTTACTTTCCGGCTGGTTCTGAACCCTGAAAAACTATCCATCCTTGAAACCAAGAGGGCATACACCTTTGTGCACCTCTACGGCATCAACATCGACGGTATCTTCATCAACAAGATTCTTCCTACCTCCACAACGGTCGGGGAGTATTTTGAGTTCTGGGCCGATCTTCACAGCAAGTACCTGATGGAGATAGACAACTCGTTCTATCCGACACCGGTCTTCCGCTGCCATCTGCAGCGGCACGAGCCCATAGGGCCTGACGCTCTCCATGAAATCAGCAGGCTGGTGTTCGGTGATCAGGCGGCTGACAGGATTTTCTATTCGGGAAAGAACTTCTGGATTGAGAGCAGCAAGAACGAACTTCGTGAGGATCATCATGAGATTCTCTGCATAAAGATTCCATTTCTGAAAGATGCCGAGGATGTCAGCGTTGAAAGGATGGGGACGGATATTGTCGTCGCCGTTGACCGTGCCCAGCGCATTATTACCCTTCCCAGGGCGCTCTACAGCCTTGAGCTGGAGGAGTTTGTCCGTGAGGATAATCTCCTGAGGGTGATTTTCCGGGAAATTGTCGTGCCGAAGGAGGAGGCGGAGCTCAATGTGAATAAAAATGTGTTGGACAAGCTCCGCTCAATGAGGCGCATGAAAATCTGAAGCCTTGCCGGGGGCGGCTGGAACTGCCCTTTCTGAAGAAATATCATGGTAACCTTTTAAGTTTTCACGGGAATCTTGTATCTTCATTGTTTAAAATATTGAAATCAACGGGGTCTTGTCTCCCATTTTGTTAAAGAATCAGCTTATATCATGTCCGAGAAAGCGCACTATGGTCTGTTGAAAGGGAAGAAGGGAATCGTATTCGGCCCACTTGATGAAAGCAGTATCGGCTGGCAGATTGCGGTTCACGCATACGGAGAGGGCGCCAGTATTGCAATATCGAATGTTGCTGCTGCCATGCGGTTCGGTAATACCGATGAACTTTCCGCTCTGTGCGGAAACGCCCCTGTCATTGTCTGCGACGCATCGAAAAACGATGATGTCGACAGCTGTTTCAAAGAGCTCAAGGAAAAAGTCGGCAAGGTGGATTTCATTGTGCATTCCATCGGCATGTCGCAGAATATCCGCAAGCAGCTTCCTTATGAGGAACTCAACTACGAGTGGTTCATGAAGACGCTGGATGTTTCCGGTCTTTCGCTCCACCGTCTGGTTTCCTATGCGCTGAAGAACGATGTGCTCAATGACGGCGCAAGTGTTCTGGCGCTTTCCTATATAGCCTCACAGCGCAATTACTGGACCTATTCGGACATGGGCGACGCCAAGTCCCTGCTTGAGTCTATTGTCCGCAGCTACGGACCCCGGCTTGCCCGCAGGGGTATCCGCATCAATACCATTTCCCAGAGCCCGACCTACACAAAGGCCGGCAGCGGAATCCCCGGTTTTGAGAAAATGTACGAATACAGCGACCTGATGTCGCCTCTCGGCAATGCATCGGCAGTTGAATGTGCCGAGTATGCCATGACGGTGCTCAGCGACCTTTCCCGCAAGGTTACCATGCAGAACCTTTTTCATGACGGCGGTTACAGCTCCATGGGTGCTACCATACCCATGATCAAACTTGCCCATGAGGTTCTCAATGATCAGGAACTTGCTGCAAGGGTTGGCCTTGAAGATTTCAAGCCTTCCGCATAAGCTGGTACCGGTTGGGAGCTGCCCGCCCGGCGGCTCCCCGTTACGCCGCATGATTCTCCATAGCGCCTTTTCACCGCAAAGCACTCGCTGAAGCGGTTGGTATCATTATGTTTCAGTGCCGGACACTGTGTCCGGCTGCAACGGCATCGGCAGTTTTCTGTCCGAAGTTTTCCTGTTTCAGTCATAGGTATCAGTACCCTGCGCCCCGGTGAGCACCGGTGCGGCGAGACGATGTTTTGGCCTTTCTTGTTTTAGTTCCAGTAACCACACAATACAAACCATAACACCAATGGCAAAAAACGCGACCATCATCTATACCAAAATTGACGAGGCTCCGGCTCTCGCTACATATTCTCTTCTTCCGGTCATTCAGGCCTTTGTAAAGGGAACCGGCATCGGGGTGGAAACCCGTGATATTTCGCTTGCAGGCAGAATCATTGCGAACTTCCCGGAAAATCTCACTGAAGAGCAGAAGATCCCCGATTATCTTGCTGAACTTGGTGAGCTTGCGCTGAAGCCGGAAGCAAACATCATCAAGCTTCCCAATATCAGTGCCTCAATTCCCCAGCTCCAGGCAGCAATCAAAGAGCTCCAGTCGCAGGGTTACAAGATTCCTGATTATCCCGAGTCACCTTCGACCGATGCCGAGAAAGCTCTTCAGGCCCGATTTGCCAAAGTGCTTGGAAGCGCTGTGAACCCGGTTCTCCGTGAGGGTAATTCCGACCGTCGCGCACCGCTCAGCGTGAAAAAATACGCACAGAACAATCCGCATCGTATGGCCGCCTGGTCTGCCGATTCAAAGTCATCCATTGCCAGCATGGCAAGTGGGGATTTTTACGGCAGCGAGAAGTCGGTAACCATTGCTGCTCCGACGACTGTCCGCATTGAGTTCGTCGGTGCTGAGGGTTCCGTGACGGTGCTTAAAGACAAAACCAGCCTTCTGCAGGATGAGGTCATCGATACAGCGGTCATGAATGTCCGTTCGCTGCGCAGCTTCTTTGAAGCCCAGATTGATGCAGCCAAAAAGAATGGCACGCTTCTTTCGCTTCACCTGAAGGCAACCATGATGAAGGTTTCCGATCCCATCATATTCGGACATGCCGTTTCTGTTTTCTATCGTGATGTGTTTGAAAAGCATGCTGCTGTCATCAAGGAGCTTGGCGTCAATGTCAGGAACGGTCTTGGCGACCTGTACGCGAAAATCCAGAACCTTCCTGATGCACAGCGCTCTGAAATAGAGGCTGATATCCAGGCTGTTTACCCCACCCGTCCTGCACTGGCGATGGTTGATTCCGACAAGGGTATCACCAACCTCCATGTGCCCAACGACATCATTGTCGATGCCTCCATGCCGGTTGTTATCCGTGACGGTGGAAAAATGTGGGGACCTGACGGTCAGCTGCACGACACTACCGCAATGATTCCGGACCGCTGCTATGCCACCATGTACCAGGCAATGGTGGAGGACTGCAAAAAGAACGGTGCGTTCGATCCCGCAACCATTGGCACTGTGCCCAATGTTGGGCTGATGGCGCAGAAAGCCGAGGAGTACGGTTCGCATGACAAGACCTTCACCGCTCCCGCCGAAGGCTTCATCCGCGTGGTGGATGCTGCAGGAACTGTGCTGATGGAGCAGGCTGTTGAAACCGGTGATATTTTCCGGATGTGCCAGGCCAAGGATGCTCCTATCCGTGACTGGGTCAAGCTTGCCGTTTCACGGGCCCGTGCAACCGGAGCCCCTGCCATTTTCTGGCTCAACAGCAGTCGTGCACATGATGCGCAGCTGATTGAAAAAGTAGGCACCTACCTGAAAGAACATGATACTGCCGGTCTTGATATCCGCATCATGCATCCTGTTGAAGCCATGCAGTTCTCTCTCGGTCGTCTTCGTGCCGGACAGGACACCATTTCGGTTACCGGTAATGTGCTTCGCGACTACCTGACCGATCTGTTCCCCATCATTGAGCTCGGCACAAGCGCCAAAATGCTCTCTGTCGTGCCGCTGATGAACGGTGGCGGACTGTTTGAAACAGGTGCGGGCGGTTCTGCTCCAAAGCATGTGCAGCAGTTTGAGAAAGAGGGGTACCTCCGCTGGGATTCTCTCGGCGAGTTCTCGGCACTTGCCGCCTCCTTCGAGCACCTTGCCTCCGCATTCAGCAATGAGAAGGCCGCGGTTCTGGCTGAAACTCTTGATCAGGCAATCGGAAAGTTCCTTGACAACAGAAAGTCACCTGCCCGTAAGGTTGGTCAGATTGACAACCGTGGAAGCCATTTCTACCTTGCCCTCTACTGGGCCGAGGCTCTGGCAGCCCAGAGCGGTGATGGTGAACTGAAGAGCCGTTTTGCTGATGTTGCAGCAAAACTTGCCGCTGCTGAAACAGCAATCAATGAAGAGCTGATTGCTGCACAGGGCAAGCCTGTTGCAATGGGAGGGTATTACCATGTGGACGATGCACTGGTTTCCGTAGCAATGCGCCCCAGCGCAACCTTTAACGCAATCATTGACACTCTGTGATTGTTCTCTCCACTCTTGGGAGTCAAAACAGCAAAAGCCCGGTATATTCCGGGCTTTTGCTGTTTTTGGGAGGCTCTTTCCTCATGGGGACTTTCCTATTGTGCTCCTGCATGCGTACCTTATTATATGATCGAAAACAGTAACAAGAAGGATGTGTGAGTATGGGACAGAAAACCCTCAGGGTACTCTTTATTGGCGATGTTGTAGGTACTCCGGGACTGCAGATTGTCGGGCGGATGCTGAAAAGCTTCATCAGCAGCCACCATATTGATTTTGTGGTCTGCAATGGAGAGAATGCGCACAACGGGAAGGGGATGAGCGTCGATGCCCTCAATCAGCTGCTGGAGGCGGGTGTGAATGTGGTGACCGGTGGGAATCATACCTGGAGCAACTTCAATTTTTTCGATACCCTGAAAACCCATCCTCAGGTTCTNCGGCCTCTCAACTACCCCAAAGGAACCTATGGCAAAGGATACGGCATCTATCGCCTTCCTGAAGGTCTTGGCGACATTGCCATTATCAACCTTCAGGGACGGACCTTCATGTCGCCCATTGACTGCCCCTTCCGGACAGCCGATTGGGTTATCAAGCAGGTCAAGGATCAGGCCCGTTTCATTTTTGTAGATTTCCACGCGGAAGCAACAGCCGAAAAAATCGCCCTCGGCTGGTATCTTGACGGCCGTGTGTCAGCCCTGATAGGAACGCACACCCATGTGCAGACGGCTGACGAGCGGATTCTGCCGAAAGGGACTGCATACTGCACCGATGCAGGAATGACCGGGCCGCACCAGTCGGTTATCGGGATGCAGATAAAATCTGCCACGGACCGCATGCTCTACCAGACTCCGCATAAATATGAGTGCGCTGTGGACGATGTCCACATGTCAGGCATCATTATGGCTTTTGATGCCGCTACCGGCAAGGCAACAGGTATTGAAAGGCTCTTCTATCCCCCTTTTGAGCGGGGAAGCCTGTAACCAGAGAAAAGCCACCTGAGAGGTGGCTTTTCTTTTTCAGTGCACGGTTTTGTCGGGGCAGTTCAGCGAATGCCCTGTTCAAACTCTTCAGCTACCCGCACATCGTCTTCGCTTCCTATGTAGAGCGGTGTACGCTGATGCAGTTCAGACGGGTCAATGTCGAGAATGCGGCGCCGTCCATCAGTAGCCCGTCCACCAGCCTGTTCGCAGATGTAGGCGAGGGGGTTTCCTTCGTACATGAGCCGGAGTTTTCCGTTGGGGTGATTTGTTGTGGGAGGGTAGACAAAGACACCGCCGGTCAGCAGGTTGCGATGGAAATCTGCAACCAGCGAGCCGATGTAACGGGTGCTGTAGGGTCTGCCGGTTGCGCTGTCCTCTTCTTTGATGTAGTCGAGGTACTTTTTTGTTGTATCGTTGAACTGAGCGTACGACCCCTCGTTGATCGAGTAGTATTTCCCGTGTTTCGGGGTGACTATGTTTTCATGCGAAAGGAGGAACTCGCCGATGGTCGGGTCGTAGGTGAAGCCGTGGACGCCGTGGCCGGTGGTGTAGACCATGACGACCGAAGAGCCATAGATGACATAGCCTGCTGCAACCTGTTCCGATCCTTTCTGGAGGCAGTCGCTGATGTCGGCCTTGCGGGGGTCGCTGTTTTTAATTTTGTAGATGGAAAAAATGGTGCCGACACTCACATTGACATCAATATTGGATGAGCCATCAAGGGGGTCGAAGAGCAGGGCATAGCTGCCGTTTTCGTTGTTGGGCGGGGTTATGATCTCCTCGTTTTCTTCAGAGCCCATAATGGCGAACCGGCCGTGCTGACCGATAGCGTTGATGATTTTGTCGTTGGCGAACAAGTCAAGCTTCTTTACCTCTTCTCCCTGTACATTGGTGCTTCCGGCAAATCCAAGAATGTCAACCAGTCCTGCGCGCACAACCTCCCGTCTGACCAGTTTGGCGGCAAAGGCAACATCACTGAGGAGATCGGTCAGTTCCCCGGTGGCTTCCGGAAAGTTTTTCTGCTGCTCAAGGATGTGTCGTTCAATGGTAATCAGCTTGCTCATGCTCGTGGGTTCAATGGTGATTGATGCAGAGGAGGACAAAGGCAGGGCCTGTTCTGCAATCAATGTAGCGATATCCTGACCAAAATTCAAGCCGGAGCCCTTTCCTTTTGCGGGTTCACGGGGAAGCGTTACATTGATTCTTTGCCATCATCCTGCTCTCAATTCCGTTGTACTTCTTCATGAAACGCTACCGCTGGAACCTTCCTCCCGTTGATGACGCCGCGCTCACATCTTTTGCCTGCAGCATCAAAGCCTCCCTTCCGCTTGCCCGGATATTTTTCATGAGAGGGGTGAAGAGTTATGATGCTGCTGAAGCCTTTTTTACTGCATCTCTGGAGACTCTTCCTTCACCTTCGCTCTTTGCTTCCATGCCAAAAGCGGTTGGCCGTGTACAGGAGGCAATCCGCTCTGGTGAAAAAATCATGATATACGGCGACTATGATGTGGACGGCATTACCGGAACGGCGATGCTGAATCTTTTTTTAAGGGATCGGGATGCGGATGTTTCCTATTACATCAACAACCGGTTTGAAGAGGGATATGGGTTGTCAATGGAGGGTATCAGAGCGGCAGCCGAACGGCAGGTTGGGCTCATCATAACAGTGGATTGTGGCATCAGTGCCAATCTGGCGATAGAACGGGCCGGGGAGCTGGGGATGGATGTCATTGTCTGTGACCATCATGAACCGGAGGAACTGCCTGATGCCTATGCCATTCTGAACCCTAAAGTTCCGGGGTGCAGCTATCCGTTCAGGGAACTCTGCGGGTGCGGCGTGGCCTTCAGATTCGTTCAGGCCATTGCTGAAGAGCTTCAACTCAGTGCAGAGAGCTGGCAGCAGTATCTTGATCTTGTTGCCATTGCCACCGCTGCCGACATGGTGGTTCTTTCGGAAGAGAACCGGACGATGGTGCGGGAAGGTTTCAGAATGATGCAGCAACGGCCACGGGTGGGCATTGAGGCCATGCTGTCATTTATGAAGGTGAACCCCCGGGATTTGGGCATGACCGGTGTCACATTTGGTATTGCCCCCCGCATCAATGCCGCAGGTCGGATGGGATCTGCCCGCAAGGCGGTTGACTGGCTGCTTGCCGAGTCAAAAGATGAGGCCCATAAGCATACCGGAGAGCTTGAAGAGCTGAACATTCTTCGGCGCCGTACGGACCTGGAGATGCTGAAACGGGCGGAGGAGATGGTTGAAGGGCATTTTGCATCATACTGCTCATCCATTGTTCTGTATGACGAGAGCTGGCATCTTGGAGTGGTTGGCATCGTAGCTTCAAAAATGCTTGAACGGTATCATCTTCCGACTGTTATTCTTGGGGCTTCGAAGGAGCTGGTGAAGGGGTCGGTCAGAAGTGTACCCGGGCTGAACATCTACAGTGTTCTGCAGGAGTGTTCAGATCTTCTTGAGCAGTTCGGGGGTCATCATCAGGCTGCGGGGGTGTCGATGCGTCCGGAGAATCTTCCGGCCTTCAGAAAGCGGTTTGATGAGATTTCAGCGAGAGTCCTTGATATGGATGCCCGGCAGAAGGAGCTTACTGTCGATACGGAGCTTGGTCTGGGTGAGATTACCGGCAACTTCATGAAAGCCCTTCAGCGATTTTCCCCGTATGGAGTGGGAAACCCCGAGCCGTTGTTTCTTACAGAAGGATTGCAGTGCACTGGTTCTGTAAGGCTGCTGAAGGAGCGTCATGTGAAGTTCATGGTGAGGGATGCGTCCGGAAAGCGACTTGATGTCATTGCCTTTGACCGGAAAGATATTTACGACGCATTGAAGGAGTCATCCGGTCAGTCGTTTTCAATGGTCTACTCTCTTGAACTGCATGAGTGGAATGGTCGGGTAGAGCCACAGGCAAAAGTCAAGGATCTTTCCGTTGAGAGTCTGCACCGTCAGGGTCTGTGAATGTCGGAAAATGACTGCATCAGCGCTGCGGCTGTTTCAGCCAGCCCGTTCAGGCTGTCTGCTCTCCATTCGTTCTGCTTGATTCATGGCGGATACGGGTCAGAATTCCGGTAAGGGAGGAGAGTGCCGAAATAGCAAAGAATATCAGTGAGAGGGTAATGCCTGTCGTTGTTTCCAGGTGGAGGAAGTTCAGCAGGTAGTAAAATGTGACCTCGCGCGCTCCGGCTCCGCCGATGGTGATGGGCAGGATGGTCGCTACTGTCGAAATGAGAAAAATGGCAAGATGGTCAATGACCGGCATGCCGGGGGCAATGGCCAGAAGAATGAACCAGGCGGAAATTGCCTGTGTTGCCTGAACGAGAATGGACTCCCATGCGGTGATGGCGAATATCGGCAGAAATTGCCTGTATGCAACCCTGTTCAGGAGAAAGGCAAGGGGGTAGAGGGCTATGATTCCAGCCCAGGCGTAGGGCACGGCGTCAGGGAGTGCTGTTGCGAACGAACTGGGTATCAGGAGGATAAGGGAGAGAAAGACAAGCGCGAAAATACCGCAGATACGATCCCAGAAAACAGCATGGAAAACATTGATCGTCTTGACCTCATGGTTCTTTTTCAGGACAAAAATTTTGTACCCGTCACCTCCTATGCCTCCCGGCAGGAAGAGGTTGTAGAACATTCCAAGGTAGTAGAGCTTGAGGTTGTAGACCCATGAGAGTTCAAGACCTATCGCCTTGAAAAACCGTCTCAGACGCACTGCATTGAACACTTTCGAGATGTTGAAGAACAACAGGGACAGAAGAAGATATCCGATATTGGCACCCTGAATGATCCTGCCGATTTCTCCAATGTCCGTTTTCCGGAGGACGAGGGTGAGGGCTATGAGGGTAACGAGTATCTGAACTGCCGTTTTGAGCAGTTTTTTTGTTTTTGAGCTATTGTTTGCCAACGATCTTTCTGATGATGTAGGGTTTCTTGTTCTGCGATTCATAATAGGTCCGCATGATGAATTCCGCTATGAACCCGGTTGTAATGAGCTGGATGCCGATAAAGGTAAGGATGATGCCGAGTGAAAGCAGGGGGCGGTTTCCAATATCCTGCCCGAGAATTTTCAGCACAAGCAGGTAGAGGTTCATCCCGAGTCCGGTAAAGAGGGAGAGAAAGCCGAGTGTGCCGAAAAGGTGCATCGGCTTCTGGCTGTATTTCTGGAAAAACACCATGAAGAGGAGGTCGCTGAGAACCTTGAATGTGCGCCCGATTCCATATTTCGACCGGCCGAACTTCCTCGGGTGATGACGGACATCAACCTCCTCCATTCTTGCGCCGTAGAGTTGGACAAGAACCGGTATGAAGCGGTGGAGTTCGCCGTAGAGGCCGAGGTTTTTAGCCACATCTTTTTTGAAGACCTTCAGGGTGCAGCCGTAGTCGCGGATGTGCACATCGGTCATGTTGCGGATGATGGCGTTGGCGATGAGACTCGGGATTTTCCGGAGGACCATGCCGTCTTTTCGTCCTGCGCGTCTTCCTGCCACAACATCAAGGTCATGCTCAAAGAGGTACTGCATCATCATGGGGATGTCGCCGGGGTCGTTCTGCAGGTCTCCGTCCATGGTTGCAATGAGTTCACCCGAGGCCTCGTCAATGCCGGCAGCCATGGCTGTTGTCTGACCGTAGTTTTTGTTGAGGACCACCAGTTTGAGATTTGACGGGCGATGTGCCTCTATTTGCGCAACGGTGCCGTCGGTGGAACCGTCATCAACGAGAATGATTTCATGTTCCACCGAAGAGAGGGAGGCGCATAGAGCATCAAACAGAGGCCTGATGCTCTCCTGTTCATTCATGACCGGTATGACGACCGAAAGCTTCATGTGGCAGGGTTCATTCATATGTTTTCAGAAGAACGATGCCGTTTTTCCGGTAGAGCACGGCAGGTGATTCAAGTCGGTCAAGATAACGGGTGGTTGTCAGCACAATTTCTCCGCCACGGGGGGCTCTTTTTTCGACAAATGACTCCGAATATACTAAAAAAGAGGGGTAATCGACTTTCCACATCACGATTTTCCAGCCATTCCTTTTTGCCAGAAGCGCAGCCTCTTTGACGGGCTCCTGCATGAGTTTTCCGGCAAGGGGCATGATATGCAGATTGATGAAAAGAGAGAAGACGATGCCTGTTGCAACAAGCCGGGTTCCCGATGAAATACGGGGCAAAAGAGCAAGAACGCCCATTGCGGCGGCGGCAGTAAGGGTGATTGCCATGTGGCGGCTGTCAAGAAGCAGAATGGCAGCTTCAATGATGTCGCCAACATAAGCATTGGGAGCCTCTGATGCCATTTCGGGCAGTGCCAGGGGCAGGGCGAGGATGAGGGCTGAGAGGCTGAGGGGCCAGATGACCTGCAGGCGAGGGTGAGGCGAAAGCGGCAGAGCCCGTGCCATGAGCAGGAAGAGCGGCGTGTAGCCGTAAATCATGTAATGGGGGAGCTTGGTGCCGGAGAGCGAGAAGAATACGAAGACAAAAGCCGCCCATATGAAGAGGAACCGGTTGATCCTGTCGGCCATAAAGGAGCGAAGATGGAAAAGGAGCGTGAAGAAGAGGCCGGTGAAGGGGAGCAGCCCGATGAGAATGACGGGAATATAGTAGAAGAGGGAGCCTGAGTGGCCTTCAAGCGATGAGCTGAACCGGTTGACATTGTGTTTGAGGAAAAACCCTTCAATGAATGCCATGCCCTGGTCGTGGTACTCAAGCAGGTACCAGGGGAGGGCTATTGCCAGAAAGATCAGGATTCCCCATGGGTTAAGCACCATGCGGAACCACTCTTTCAATCGAAATTCCTGCAGATTGAAGAGAAAGGTGACGGCAATGGGTATAAGAAGTGCGATAGGCCCCTTTGTGAGCATGCCGAACCCCATGGCTGCAAAAGCGACAAGCAGCATCCGGCTGGAGCCTGTCCGGTAATGTCGCATGATGGCCAGCATGGTCAGGGCCAGGAAAAAGTTCAGGAGTGCATCGGCTATGGCAGCCTTTGCAATGATGGTGACCTGCAGCGAGAGAACAAGCATGGCCGATCCCAGAAAAGCCTCCCGCTGGCTGAACTCGCGACGGGCGAAAAAGAACATTGCCATTGCCCACCCGCCGGCAAACAGGGCGGAGGGGAAGCGCAGGCCGAACTCGTTCAGTCCGAAGGTTTTGATGCTGAGGAGCTGCATCCAGTAGATGAGCACCGGTTTGTCAAACCGTGGAGCACCATTCAGATAGGTTGTCAGATAATTGCCGCTGGCTGCCATTTCACGGGTTGCCTCGCTGAAGGCGCCTTCGTCTACATCAAAAAGAGGGGCGTTGCCGAGCACTGCGAAAAAGCTGGCAAGCACAAGGATTCCGAGCATGGCGGCATAGAGTCCCGTGCCGGACTGTGGTCCCCGGTCAGTCATGAAGCTGTTTTTTGAAGTAGTGGTTGTAAAGCAGGATGCTGGACACAATGCCGATGTAGGATCCGGCAATGACATCGCTGGGATAGTGCTGGGTGAGGAAGATGCGGCTGAAGGCAATCAGTGCGCCGGCAAGCAGAAAGAACGGTCGCCCTTTCGGCCAGAGCAGGGCGAAGGCCATAGCCACGCTGAATGCCGTTGCGGAATGCCCTGAAGGAAATGAGGTCCATGCGTGTTCGATATGGAAAAAGTCGAACCCGTTGATTCCTTCACTGAAAAAAAGTTTCGGCCGGGCCCTTCCTGCAATGAATTTGACAAGGTCTGCACTGAGACCTGAAACAGCTGTGGTGGTAAAGAGGAAGAGGCCTGCTGCAGAATACTGCGGTTTTTTTCTACGCAGGAGCAGAAAAATCACGAAGCCGCCGACAAGGTACCACTCCGACTGGCCCAGCCGTGTGATGGTTTTGAACAGGTCGTGGTAGGGCGGTTGGTCGAGCGCATGGAACAGCGTGACTGCCGGCAGATCAATGAAGAACCAGGCAATGACGCAGGCAAGGACGACGGCAGTGATGATGAAGGGGGAGGCAATGGAGCGGGAAACAGCCATGAAGGGGCGGATGAAATTTATTGTCGTTGAAGATGGTTCTGAAAAAACATAAATATACATAATTACCTGAACCCTTGAAGCATTCCGTCCATGCCACCACAGAGCCCCCATGCTGCCGCCGGTAACGCGGTACTTCTTCTTTCATGTCCGGATCGCCGCGGACTTGTTTCAAGGCTGTCGCTGTTTATTTTCGAACGGGGGGCAATATCATTGACCTTGATGAACATGTCGATCCTGTCGAGGGACGGTTTTTCATCAGGATTTTATGGAGCCTTGAGGAGTTTTCCATACCTGAAGAGGAGCTTGAAGAGGAGTTCCGTCCTCTTGCTGAAGAACTGGGAGCAAGCATGGGCTCTCCGGTTCACAGGAAGGAAGAGCCGGGTAGCGGTTTTTGTTTCAAGATATGACCACTGTCTGCAGGAGCTTCTGTGGCGTCACGGCATCGGGGAGTTTCAGATAGAGATTCCCCTGATTGTTTCAAATCATCCCGATCTCCAGCCTCTTGCCGACCACTGCGGGATTCCCTTTCATGTGATTCCCGTCAGCAGTGAGAACCGCATGGCGGTAGAAAAGCAGACGACCGCCCTCCTGGAGGCGCACGATGTTGACTGGGTTGTCCTGGCCAGATACATGCAGGTGCTTTCCCCCGCTTTTGTTGAACGGTGGAGGGGCCGGGTCATCAACATTCACCACTCTTTTCTCCCCGCTTTTGTTGGCGGGAACCCCTATCGTCAGGCCTATGAGCGGGGTGTGAAGATTATCGGGGCGACAAGCCATTTCATTACCGAAGAGCTTGACCAGGGACCCATCATCGAACAGGATACGGTCCGCGTCACCCACCGGGACAGCCTTGCCGACCTTATCAGGCGCGGCCGTGATCTTGAACGCCTTGTGCTTGCGCGCGCCGTGCGGCTTCACAGTGAACATAGAATTCTGTTGAACGGCACCAAAACCGTTGTGTTTGACTGAGATGCCCTCCCGGCATGCATCCATGTGTTCTGTTTTTTTTCAATAACTATTCCCGGCCGATATCATGATGAAACGACTGCTTACCCTGCTGCTGCTCCTTCTCCCCGCCGGATGTACCGGTATTCCTGAAGGACTTGATGTGGTTGATGATTTTTCCCTTGAGCGCTATCTCGGTACCTGGTACGAAATCGCCCGTCTCGACAACTCCTTCGAAAAGAATTTTGAGGCTGTTTCTGCAACCTATACCCTGAAGCCGGATGGAAAGGTCAGAGTAGAGAACAGAGGATACGACACGAAAAAGAACAGGTGGAAGAGTGTTGAAGGCAGGGCAAAGTTCGACGGCCCGAGTGACCGTGGAGCCCTGAAAGTCTCCTTTTTCGGTCCCTTCTACGCAGGGTACAACATTCTTGCTCTCGACCGTGAGGAATACAGGTGGGCTCTTGTATCCGGACATGACAGGGATCTTCTCTGGATACTGTCAAGAAGTCCGGAAATGAATCCGGAGCTTCTTGAGGAGCTTCGACGAAAGAGTGCGGAGTTTGGCTTTGCATCAGAAGAACTTCGCCTTGTGGACCAGTCGGAGCGGGCAGAAGGGGCCTCAGATGGAGAGTAATGCACGCGAAACCCTTTACAGGGAGCAGGTTGAGGCGCTTGTGGAGAAATGGGCTGAAGGAAAGCCGCCGAACCCTGCNGCAGAGTCTCCCACGGCCAAACCATCGGGATATTACCGGCTGAGCGGCTGGCTGCTTGAATACCTGATGGAACATGATGAACTGCCATCCGGCGTGCATGCGATGCCCCGGGGTATCGACCGGCAGGGGGGAGTGGAACCTTCCTTTCCGGTTGACTTCAGCTGCCCTCCGTTCAAGTGAGGTGACTGAGAGCTGAAGAAGCTCTATAGCGATCTCATCTGAGATTTCAGGCTGCCCGTACTGAGTGTATTCCGTGGTGTTTGAAATCCAGAGGGAATTTTTTTTCTCGCTTATTTGGATTTTATATAAATAACAGTAGATTTGTTCTGCTCGTTAATTATATAAAATCTAATTAAGTCTTATGAAAAAGATTATTATTGCTGGTGCCGCACTCGCAACCCTTGGAATGGTTCCCTCATCACCGCTCTTTGCTTCGGATGAAGTACTTGAACTGAAACGCCGTCTTGATCTCCTGGAGAATCGGGTAGAAGCTGCCCCCCGGCCCGAGGCGGAGAAAAGCAGCATCACCAAAGGACTGGCATTCGGAGGTCTTGTGGAAGTGGAAGCGAACTATCAGGATCCTTCTGACTCGAAAGCCACTTCCGACCTCACCCTTGCAACCCTTGAGCTCGGTCTTGAGGCAAAAGTGAACCCGTGGCTCACCGCTTATGGAGTTCTGCTCTACGAACAGGGTGAAAACAGCGACAACATCCTTGTTGATCAGGCCTACATCAGGATGAAGTCGGAATCCTCCCCGTTCTTCGCCGAGGTCGGCCGCCTTACCCAGTCGTTCGGCTCGTTTGAGAGCAGCATGATCTCCGACCCCATGACACTCGAGCTTGGCGAAAGCAAGCTGCACGCATCAGTGAAAGCGGGTTATGAGGCGGATGGCATCACCGGTTCGCTTTCGGTGTTCAAGGGCGATGTTCAGAAAACTGACGAAGACGACATCAACAGCCTCGTTGCAGCCTTCAGCTGGCAGAAAGAGGTTGACAGCTTCCGCTACGGCATCGGCGCCTCCTGGACCAATAACATGGCCGATACCGATGGGCTGCAGGATAGTTTCAAGTCCGGTGCTGACGCTTCCGCGACAACTGCTGATTTCGTCGGCGGCTGGTCGGTCAATGCAATGGCGGGTTTCGGCCCGTTCGAACTGAGGGGCGAGTACCTTGGTGCCTGCGACAGCTTCACCGATGGCGAGTACGGCGGCAAGCAGCCTTCCGCCTGGAGCGTTGAGGCCGGCTACCAGTGCAAGCTTCCGCTGCACCTTGCCCTGCGCTACGAAGGATCGGACGATTTCGGTACGAACGACTCCCGGTATGGCGCGACCCTCGGATGGGATGTCACGGATGGTGCGGGTCTTGGGTTCGAGTACCAGCGTGCTGACAACAAGGGCGCTGCTGATACTGATACCGTCACCGTGCAGCTTGCAATGGAATTTTAATCAACACGCAAAACAGGAGCAGTCATGATGGTTCCGCTTGGTACGCTTGGGGCAGGTGAGTCCGCTGAAATCATCGGATTCAGGAGGGTGCAGGGCGGCGGCGGGCCGCTCTCCTGTCATCACGGAACGGGTCGGCATCTGCATGCCGGCCGGGGCCCCGGTCACGGACGGCCGCGTGATGGAAAGGGTCAGGAGCGCCGCCTCTCAGAGCTCGGGTTCAGTTCCGGGCAGGTGGTGGAGGTTGTCCAGAACGATCGCGGCGTGCCGGTCCTCTTGAAGGTTCGCGACGGCAGGATGGCTATCGACCATGCCATATCCATGGAAATCATCGTAAGGAGAAAAACACAATGAATCTTTCTGAACTCCAAAAAGGGCAGAGCGGGAAGGTGCTTGGCGTCTCGGCCTCTCCGCAGCTCAGGCGCCGCCTGTTCGATATGGGGTTGCTTGTGGGCGAAACCATCAAGGTAGAGGGAGTTGCCCCGCTTGGCGATCCCTTTGAAATTTCTGTTAAAAATTACCGTCTTACACTTCGCAAGCACGAAGTTGAAGGCATAACAGTTGAGGAGGTAAGATGATACAGGCAGAAGAACTGGTGGGTGCTGTAACGAAGCTGCGCCCGAAAGCGGATAGGCGGAGGGTTATTGCGGTTGTCGGTAACCCCAATTGCGGTAAGACAACGCTGTTCAACGCCCTGACGGGCCTGAACCAGACGGTTGGTAACTGGCCCGGTGTTACCGTCGATAGAAAGAGCGGCACTTTTTCTTTTAAGAGTGAAGCCTATGAACTGGTTGATCTTCCCGGCATCTATTCGCTTTCGGCCATTTCCGAGGATGAGGCGGTTGCGCGGGATTATATCCTTGGAGGAGAGGCTGAGCTTATCATCAACATTGTTGACGCCTCCAATCCCGACAGAAACCTTTATCTCACCAGCCGTCTGCTCGAAATGAATGTGCCGGTGCTCGTGGCACTCAACATGCTTGATGCAGCAGGGGAACGCGGTATCGATATCAATATTGATGCGCTCTCCTCAGGTCTCGGCTGCCGGGTGGTGCCGATTGTCGCCTCACGGGGCGAGGGAATTGAGGAATTGAGGGCGGCCATTGCTGAAGAGATGCAGAAAAAACGCGTTCCGGGATGCAGGGTCTCATATCCTGATGCCGTCGTCCAGGCGGTGAAGGGACTGGCGTCGGATCTTGAAGGCAGGGCCGGCATTGACCATCATGATGCCGACTGGTACGCCCTCAAAATTCTTGAAGGGGACCCGCTGCTTGAAGAAAGACTCGGCGAAGCTGCCGCCATCGGCGAACATGCACGCCAGGCGCTTGCCTCCACCCTCGGTGAGGATGCCGACATCACCATCGCAGACGCCCATTACCGCTTCATCGCATCACTCACCTCCATGGCTGTGCGCCGTAAGGCTGCGGCGGGCCGTTCCGTAAGCGACATGATCGACAGTGTGGTGCTCAACCGCTATCTCGGCATTCCGATCTTTCTCGGCCTCATGTACCTGATGTTCCTCTTTACCATCAATGTCGGGGGCTCCTTTATCGACTTTTTCGATATTACCGCCGGGGCGCTGTTTGTTGACGGGTTAGGGATTCTGCTTGCAGCAGCGGGATCGCCCGAATGGCTGACGGCCATCCTCTCAACCGGTCTTGGAGGTGCGCTGCAGACCATGGCGACCTTCATTCCGCCGATCGCCTTCATGTTCATGTTCCTTTCTGTGCTCGAAGACTCCGGCTACATGTCGCGCGCGGCCTATGTCATGGACCGCGGCATGCGGGCCATCGGCCTTCCGGGCAAAGCTTTCATTCCTCTGCTTGTAGGATTCGGCTGCAATGTGCCGGCTATTATGGCGGCAAGGACGATGAGCGACCGGCGTGACCGCATCATGACCATCATGATGGTTCCCTTCATGTCCTGCGGTGCCAGGATGCCGGTTTTCGCGCTCTTTGCGGTGGCATTCTTCCCGACCGGCGGCCAGAACCTCGTGTTCCTGCTCTATCTCATGGGTATCGCCGTAGCGATCACGACGGGCTTCATCCTCAAGAGCACCCTTCTGAAGGGTGATGTATCTCCCTTCATCATGGAGATGCCCCCATGGCACCTGCCGAGCTTCAAGGGCGTATTCATACGGGTATGGGACCGCCTGCAGTCCTTCATTCTGAGGGCGGGTCAGGTGCTTGTTCCGGTCATCATGGTGCTGAGTCTCATGAACTCCATCGGAACTGATGGTTCATTCGGCAACGAGGACTCGGAAAACTCGGTACTCTCGGCTACCGGCAAGGCCATCTCTCCGGTGTTTGCGCCCTTCGGCGTGAGCGAGGAGAACTGGCCGGCTGCTGTAGGGCTTTTTACCGGAGTCTTTGCCAAGGAGGCCGTTGTCGGCACCCTCGACAACCTCTATTCCCAGATGGATGCCGATGCGGCATCGGCCGCGGCCGGTGAAGAGGGCGTGGAAGAGGAAGAGGAGACGTTCTCGCTTGGCGGTGCATTCACTGAAGCACTGGCCACCATTCCCGACAACCTCTCAGGTGTCGGCGGCTCGCTGCTTGATCCGCTTGGTATATCGGTAGGGGATGTCTCCGATTCTGAAGCGTTCGCCGAAGAGCAGGAGGTAGGTTCTTCTATTTTCGGTTCCATGATCACGCTCTTCGACGGGACTGCAGGAGCGTTCGCCTATCTGGTGTTCATCCTGCTGTACTTTCCCTGCGTGGCCGCCATAGCTGCGGTATACCGTGAAACGAACCTTGCGTGGACCCTGTTCGCGGGAGCATGGACAACCGGTCTGGCCTGGATCTTTGCAGTCCTTGCCTACCAGATCGGCACCTTCTCAGCCCACCCGGCATCTTCGGCGGCCTGGGTGGCAGGTATGGCAGCCGTCCTGGCAGGAATCGTTGTTCTCATGTATCTGGCTGGAAACGGCTGGTTTGCAAAAAGTCGAAGCGGCTTGAAGTAGATTGGGCGGCATTACGGGAGGGGGGCGTGTGTTGCCCCCTCCCCTTTATTTATCAACAGTTTATTAAAAACAGCATATCCTATCATGACCCTGACTGACATCAAGAACTATCTCTCCAAAGAGGGCAGTGCATCGCTGGCTGAGATTGCCCGCTACTTTCAGGCCGATCAATCCCTTGTTGAGTCTATGCTCGACCGATGGATCCTCAAAGGTCTGGTTGTTGCCCGAACCTCCCCTGCCTGCGGTCCCGGCTGCTGTGGAAAGTGCAGCGGTGAACGCCTCGTATGGTACGAATGGGTGGGAGAGGGTGCGTCACCGGCCAGCTTGACTATCCACAAGTGCGCCTGAATTCATCACAAGTAAATCTCGGGGTGAGGCTGATTGATAAGACCCGGCTACACTCTTTATTTCGATGCGCAATACATGAAAAGATGGGTTCAGAAAACGGCATGGGCACCGAGTTCCTGGCCGGCGAGGCCTTCTTTGAGGACCCGGGCGTAGAAGTTGCGAAGGGTGTCGGTTCCGTATGAGGGGGTCATCTCTTCATCGTAACGGCCCGTTTCGGGGTTGAGTACCAGCATTGATTCAGAGCAGTAGTATTTCCCTATGCGGGCGAATTCGGCCTTGTCCTTAAGGTTTGGAAAGAGTTTCGAGAGGGTGGCGAGGATTGGTATGATGATGTCGAACATCTGGATTGGTGCCCGGCGGAATTTGGGTTCGCGGCCAAGAAGCTCAAAGAGCATTTCGCCCTGCTCTTTTGCGGTGATTGCTCTGCCCGGGCCGCCGATGGGGAGAATACGGTTCTTTTTGTCGGCATCTTCAAGGCAGTCGGCCATGAAACGGGCCAGATCGGCTTCGCTGATAGGTTTGCATGCGGTCAATGTGCCGTCGCCGAACATGAGGTAGGGGCTGCCGTTTTTTACCTTTTCAACCTGTCCGGCAATGGATTTGAAAAAGGCGGTCGGCCTGACAATGGAGTAGGTGACCCCTGAAGCTATGAGCTCACGCTCAAACTGGAGCTTCGCTCTCTGGAATTCAAGCATCGGTTTCTGGACGCAGATTGCCGAGAGAAGGATAAACTGCGATATGCCGGCCCCCAAGCCGGCGTCAAGTGCGTTACGGGTTGCCTGATAGTCAATTGCCCATGAGTCCTCCACTCCTCCGGTTCGTGAGGTGAGGCAGGAAACGACGGCGTCGAACTGTTCTCCGCATATTCCGTCCCGTACTATCGACTCCGGATTTCCGACATCACCGAACCGTACTTCCGAGCCGTCGAGCTGCCGTCTGGTCTCTTCTTCTGTTGCGGTGGCGTTGACGCCTGAGCGGGGACGGGCAAAGCTGACAACCTTGTGGCCCCGTGCTGCCAGTTCGCGGGTGACGAATTTCCCGATATAACCTGTTGCCCCGACGACGAAAATGCGTTTGGGGGTTTCCGTTCCGGGTGCGGAGTGTCTTGACTGGTTGTCTGGCAGAGTGTTCACAATGGAGTGGCGGATGAAGGGTTGTTTCTCTGACTTGCTCATGCAACTTAAGCAAAATCAGCTGGTTTTTGCAATACGGCTCAGCATGTTCATCTGGCAGTAGACCCCTTTCCGGCTGAGGAGTTCCTTGTGTGTTCCCTGTTCGGCAATGTGGCCATTCTTGAGGACGATAATGGTGTTGTAGTGCTCCATTGCCTGCAGGCGGTGGGTGATTGTGATGAGGGTTTTGTTTTGAGTGAACTCTTCCATGGCCCGGCTGATCTCCACTTCCGTGAGAGGGTCGAGGTTTGCTGTTGCTTCGTCCAGAATGACTATTGGAGCATCCTGAAGCATTGCGCGGGCTATGGCAATGCGCTGCCGTTCTCCGCCGCTGAGCTGCATGCCGTGCTGTCCGGTGAATTCATCAAGTCTGCTTTGGAAATGGCCGAGACCTGCGCTTTGAAGTGCGGAGGCGATTTGCGCCTCGGTGGCTTCAGGTTTTGCGAGGAGAAGGTTTTCGCGGATGGTTGTTGCGAAAATATAGGTTTTCTGCGACACCAGAGAGATGTGGCGGCGAAGCTCTTCGGGGTGGAAGCGGTTGATGTTCTCTCCGCCGAGGCTCAGTTCCCCTTCGCTGCAGTTCCAGAAGCGCATGAGAAGGGATGTAAGGGTTGATTTGCCTGACCCGCTCGGTCCGACGATTGCTGTATGGCTGCCTTGAGGAATGGTGAAGGATACCTTGTCAAGAGCTTGTATGGAGCTGCCGGGATAGGTGAAGGAGAGGTTTCGTGCTTCAATGGTCATTTCTTCAGGTATGGCACGCGGGTTATCGGGTGTGATGACTTCAGGTGCAGCATCCAGGATTTCAAAAAGCCGTTTTCCTGCATGGATGTCCGCCTCCAGATGCCTTGCTGAGGCAGGAAGGGGGAGAATGGCTTCAAAAGAGGCCATGACGGCAAGGGTGACAATTGAGAGGGCAATGCCACTGGTCTGTCCAGATTCCACCAGAGGCATGACTGCCGAGAGAACGGCAATGACCGCTCCGTTCATCAGGAGCCCGGTGAGCGCTTCATGCATGCCGTCGCCGAGTGCATTTTTTCTTTCCAGACGGAGTTTTTCCCTTTCAGCGGCTTCAAGCAGGTCGAGGTGTTTCTGGATGTTGCCGGTGAGCTGCAGTTCTCCAACTCCCATTGCAAAGTCGACGGCCAGAACCTGCTGCAATGCCTGCTGGCGGAGTATGCCGCTGGAGTTGCCTCTGCTGAGAAGAGTTGAGAGGAGGGGAATACCAATGCCCGCAAGCAGGTGGAACAGAAGGAGCAGAAGCGCAGCATCCCGTGACCAGAAGCCAAGCAGGAACCACATCAGCAAGCTTGTGAGAATTGCGGTTACGGGTGGAGCAAGGACTCTGGTATAGATGTTTTCGAGACTGCCGATGTCGTCCACGATTCTCTGGAGAAGATCGGCACTTTTGAACTGCATGAGTCTGGCCGGAGCTAGAGGTTCAATTGCGTCGTAAAACCAGAGGCGCAGGTTTGCCAGAATTTTGAATGTGGTGTTGTGGGCAATCAGCCGTTCAAAGTAGCGCAGAACTCCACGGGCAATGCCGAAAAACCGGACGCCGACAATACCTATCTGCAGAGCTGCAAGAGGGGGTTGCAGTGCTGCTTTTGCAATCAGCCATGCGGCTGTGAGCAGGAGGCCGATTCCGCTGCCGGTTGCGGCAAATGCCGTGAGGGCGGCAAGCGCCATCCACCAGAACCAGGGGCGGACAAGGGCACTCAGGCGAAAAAATGTTTTCATGATGGTTGATCCTCCCCTGCCGCAAGTGCCTTTTGATAGAAGGGGTTGATGCGTACCATCTCCTCATGCGTACCGCTGTGCATGACGGCACCGTCCTGAAGCATGATGATATGGCCTGCGTTTCGCACCGTTTCAAGCCGGTGGGCAATGATGATGGTTGTCCGGTTCTCCATCAGTGTTTTTATTGAGGCGCTCAGCGAAGCTTCAAGTTCCGGGTCGGTATGTGATGTCGGTTCATCGAGAACCAGAATGGGCGAATCTTTAATGAATGCCCGCGCCAGGGCAACCCGCTGTGCTTCACCGCCGCTGAGCCTTGCCCCTTCCTCTCCAATCGGGGTATCAAGACCCTGAGGAAGGCCGGCCGCAACACCTTCAAGTCCCGAGAACACGATGGCCCGCTGCAGCTCCTCTAAAGAGGCTTCAGGGTTGGCCATCAGGATGTTTTCGCGGAGAGTTTCATTGAAGAGAAACGGGTGCTGCGGAACCCAGGAAATCAGTTTCTGCCAAGCTTCAATACTGAAGCTTTCCAGTGGGTCGGTGCCTATGCTGATGGTTCCGGAGTCTGGATCGGCAAAACGGAGAATCATGGAGAGAAGGGTGCTCTTGCCTGAACCGCTCGGGCCGATGATGGCGGTGGTTGTGCCGGCAGGAATGCAGCAGGTTGCCGCCTTCAGCGCCTGAGTGCTGCTTCGAGGGTACGAGTAGCTCACATTGAGGTACGATATGGGGAGGCTCTGGACCGATTTCCTGTCAGGGGTGGCGGTTCCGTTTCGAGGTTCGGGGCTTTCGTCCTCAAGAATGGCAAAAATATCTTTTGCAGCACTTTCTCCTTCCATGCCGGCGTGGAATTTCTGCCCCAGCTGGCGGAGAGGAAGGTAGAAGTCGGGAGTCAGAATAAGGACAAAGAGTGCCGACTGGAAAGCCATACTTCCTGAAAGCAGCCGGACACCTATGCCGACAGCAATCAGTGCAGTCCCAATGGTGCATACAAGCTCAAGGGTCAGGGAGGAAAGAAAGGCGATTTTGAGAACTTTCATGGTCGCTGCCCTGAAATTTTCACCGGCCTCCCGGATAGCATCGTGCTGTATGCGGCTGCGGGCGAAAATTTTCAGCGTAGTCATGCCCTGGAGCATGTCGAGAAAGTAGCCGCTCATGCGGCTGAGCGATTCCCACTGCCGGTCTGTGAGGGCTCCTGCCCGCTTGCCGATGAGTGCCATGAACACGGGTATGAGAGGGGCTGTCACAAGGAGGATGATGCCGGAGATCAAGTCGGTTGGAAAAACTGCGATGAGTATCAACACAGGTATTGCAACGGCAAGAAAGAGCTGTGGGACGAACTGGCTGAAGTAGGCGTCCAGTGCACCGACCCCTTTCTGCATGGTGAGACTGAGCTTTCCGCTCTGCATTGACCGGGCTAAAAGCGGCCCACGCCGGGCCACAGTGGCGGCAAGACGGCTGAAAATTTTTTTTCGTATCTGGAGTGTTCCCCGGTTGGCTTCCGTATGCCCTGCCCATGTGAGCAGCATCCGTAGCACGCTGAACAGGGCAAACAGAGCTATCGGCTCCTTCAGCGCACTGAGGGGCTTGTGAAGTATGAATGCTGCGTTGATGGCTGTACTGAGAGAGAATGCCTGACCTATCATCATGAGGCCTGCCAGCGCTCCAGACAGAAATGACAGAACGAACGGCGTCCTGTTTTCGCGTATCAGCCCGAACAGGCGCCGGTCACGATTCATTGGCTCTGCTTTCGTACGGTTCGGTTTTTCCGGGAGGCATCAGTATTCAAGTTTTCCTCCGGTGGAGACCCGCTGACGGAACACCCAGTAACTCCAACCCTGATAAACGAGGACGAGGGGAACAAAGAGAAGGGCGACAATCGACATGATGCCGAGCGTGTACTCCGATGAGGAAGCATTGTATATGGTCAGGTTCCAGGCAGGATCAAGGCTTGATACCAGAACTCTCGGGTAGAGCCCCATGAAGATGGTGATGGTTGAGAAGGCTATGGCGATGCCGGTCATGGCGAATGCCCATCCGGCTGCATTTTTCTGCAGCAGAAAAATCACAGATACAAGAGCGATGACGCTGAAGATGGGAATAATGCCGGGGTTGATGCCGAGATGGCTGTAGAGATCAGTTTCATAGTTGGTGTAGACCATGAAAATAAACGAAAGGAGTACCGCGGGTACCCAGGCCAATTTTGCTGTTTTCACTGCCTTTTCCTGTAGGGCGTCGGTGGTTTTCAGGGTCAGGAACACCGCTCCGTGAAGGGTGAAGATGGAGAGGGATGTCAGGCCGCAGGCAAGTGCGTAGGGGTTGAGAAGGTTGAAGAAGCCTCCGGCATAGTTCATCTCTGCGTCAATGGGAATGCCCCTGATGAAGTTCGCCAGGGCAACACCCCAGAGCAGTGCGGGTATGGCGCTGCCGGCAAAAATGCTCCAGTCCCAGAAACTCCGCCAGCGCGGGTCGCTGTGTTTGCTGCGGAACTCGAATGCGACACCACGGAATATCATGGCCACAAGCATCAGGAGAAGTGCCAGGTAAAAGCCGCTGAAGAGGGTTGCATACCATTCGGGAAATGCTGCAAACATTGCGCCGCCGGCTGTAATGAGCCAGACTTCGTTGCCGTCCCAGAAAGGGCCGATTGTGTTGATGATTGTCCGTCTCTCAATGTCTTCGCGGCTCATGAAGGGGAGCAGGATGCCTACTCCGAAATCAAACCCCTCCAGAAAGAAAAAACCGGTGAAGAGGACGGTTATGAGTATGAACCATAGTGTCTGCAGTTCCATCAGTATCTCCGTTACGGTTTATTCTTCATGATCAATTCCTGCCATGGCGTACTTCCTCATGAGGAAAAGGTCTGTCGCGGCAAGCATCAGATAGACAAGGAAAAACGAGGCTATTGAAACCATCAGTTCGCCACTGCTGACGACTGAGGCCGGTGAAACACCCTGTTCGGTTTTCAGGAGGCCGAACACTATCCATGGCTGACGGCCCATTTCAGCCAGTATCCAGCCGGTTGAGTTGGCTATCCACGGCAGCAGGAAAGACCAGAAAAAGAGTTTTTTCATGAAGGGTGAAAAGTCATAGTTCTCCCGTATGATTTTCACCAGACCCAGAACAGAGACCAGAAGCATCAGCGTGCCTGCACCAACCATGAAGCGGAAGCTCCAGTATGCAGTAATGACAGAGGGAATGTAGTTGCCCGGGCCGTATGTTTCCTCATATTCCTTCTGCAGTTCCTTGATTCCCGTCACTTCGCCCTCAAAGGAGTTGTAAGCGAGAAAGGAGAGCATGCCGGGGAGGCGGATTGAGAAAACATCCTTCAGGTTTTCTTGATCACCGACCGTGAAGAGCGAGAAGCTTGCGGGATTTTCACTCTCCCAGAGTGCTTCGGCAGCAGCAACTTTCATGGGCTGCGTGGTCATGAGGTGCTGCATCTGTGTGTGGCCTGCCAGAGTGACCAGAATGGTGCCGATAAAGGCATAGATGGTGCCGAATTTCATGGAGGTGATGAAGGCATCCCTGTCCTTTGTCCCCTTTGCAAGGTGCCAGACGCTGATGGCAATAACAAGAAAGCCGGCGGTTACAATTCCTCCGGAAAGTACATGAGGGAACTGTTTCCAGACATGGGGGTTGAAGAGGAGGGCTCCGAAGTCGGTCATTTCAGCTCTTGCGCCGTCTGCCGACATTCTGAACCCGGTCGGGGCCTGCATGAAGGAGTTGGCCACGAGAATCCATAGGGCCGAAAGATTTGAGCCGAGAGCTACAATCCAGATGGCGGCTGCGTGCAGCTTTTTGGAAAGCCGGTCCCAGCCGAAGACCCAGATGCCGAGGAAGGTGGACTCGATAAAGAAGGCGAGCAACGCTTCAATTGCAAGAGGAACGCCGAAAATGTCGCCAACAAATCGTGAGTATTGCGACCAGTTCATGCCGAACTGGAACTCCATGACAATGCCGGTAACCACACCTACGGCAAAGTTGATGAGGAACAGGTGCCCCCAGAAACGGGTCAGCTGACGGTACTTTTCTTTTCCTGTACGAACCCAGGCTGTTTCAAGTATGGCTGTGAAAATGGAGAGACCGAGAGTGAGGGGGACGAAAAAGAAATGGAAGACCGAAGTCATCCCGAACTGCAGCTTTGCGAGAAAAAGAGTGTCCATGGGTGAGGTCCGGTTGTATTGATGACGCTTCCAGAACGATTTTTGTTTCCTGAAGGTACGATTATAGTTTCATTAAATCCAAAAAAGGATAGTATTTGTCTCTTTTTCTGGAGTGATAAACCGGGCGCGTAACGCCCGGTTTATGCCGTTTGGTCTGTCACTGTTGAGTAAACAGCTCCCTGAGACCGGTTTCATAGCTTCCGACAACTGCTTTCTTTTCGGTGATGATGCCGCGGAGCAGTGTTCCCGGAGTGACATCGAAAGCGTAGTTCAGCACCGGAGTTGTTGGTGTGGCAACCTGTGTGCCGAAGATGGTTCTCAGTTCATCAGCGTTCCGCTCTTCAATCGGTATCTGTGTTCCTTCTTTGAGCGTGATGTCGATGGTTGAGACAGGTGCGGCGATGTAGAAAGGCAGACCATGGTGGCTGGCACTGACAGCATGGGCATAGGTGCCGATTTTGTTTGCGGTGTCTCCATTGGCTGTTATGCGGTCGGCGCCAACAACACCGAAGTCGATCATGCCGCGCTGCATGAGGAAGGCCGATGAGGAATCTGAAATCGAGATGAATGGGATGCCGTCATGTTCAAGCTCCCATGCAGTCAGCCTCAGTCCCTGAAGGAGAGGACGGCTTTCTGCAGTGATGACGCGCTCGATGAGCCCTTCTTTCCATGCCAGGCGGATGACGCCGAGAGCGGTGCCGATGCCGCAGCAGGCCAGGGTGCCTGTGTTGCAGTGGGTCAGCACATTGAGCTTCCGTGTTTTGAGGATATCTGCACAGTCGCGCTTGATCTGCTCAACGCCGTGGCGGGCTATGCGGTCGCAGTTGTCGACTTCGTCATTGTAGATTTTGTGCGCCTCATCGGTCATTTTCGCCTTCAGTTCATCAAGAGAGTCCGATTCAAAATTGGCGTCATAGACCGCTTTCATTTTCTTTGTGGCAAAGAAAAGGTTGACGGCGGTGGGGCGTGAAGCTTCAACATCGGCTATGAGTTGGCTGAAATATGCGGGGAACGCTTCCTTTGCTCCCTTGAAGCTGTTGACGCCAAGGACGACGGTGTATCCGGCTGATGCGCCGATAAGCGGTGCCCCTCTGACCGCAAGGCTCTTGATGGCCTCAATGGCTTCGCGGTGGTCTCTGGTTTCCACATGGATTTCCTGCAGCGGGAGTAATCGCTGGTCAAGGTAACGGAAGGTTCCGTCTTTGAAGGAGATTGCATCAATCATAGTGTTCCTGCTGAGGTGTTAAAGGTTTGCAACCACATTTTTGAAGATGGTGGTCATTTTCGGTTCAGCCCGGTTGGACACCTCAATGATCTCCTCAATGCTTACCGCCTGAAGATTGTCGGGGAAGCATTCGTCGGTAACGATAGACATACCGAAGACTTCTGTTCCCTGATGGACTGCTGCGATGACTTCGGGAACGGTTGACATGCCGACGACATCTGCGCCGAGTGTTCTCAGCATGCGGTATTCGGCCCGGGTTTCAAGGCAGGGTCCCGGAAGGGCGACATAGACGCCCCGCTGTACTTTCAGCTTGTTGTCAAGCGCGACCTGCTCGGCTATGGAGAGAATCCTTTTTGAGTATGGTTCGCACATGTCGGGGAAGCGCGATCCGGTATCGGGATCGTTCGGGCCGATGAGAGGGTTGCCCGGAAGCATGTTGATGTGGTCGTCAATCAGCATGATGTCACCTTTGCTGAACGAAGGGTTCAGGCCGCCGCAGGCGTTGGTGATGCCGAGGGTTTTGACTCCCAGATGTTTCATGACGCGGATAGGAAAAACAATCTGGTGCATTGAGTAGCCTTCATAAAAATGAAAGCGGCCCTGCATGGCCACAACATTCTTTCCTGCCAGCTTTCCGAAAATCAGCTTGCCGTGGTGGGTTTCAACAGTTGAAATGGGGAAGTTGGGGATGTCGGCATAGTCAAGTGCAAATTCAACATCAATCTCTTTGGCAAGGGCTCCAAGACCGGTTCCCAGAACAATGCCTACGGGGTAGTCGGACTGTGTTTTTTTTCTGATGAAGGAGACTGCCTCCTGAATTTTAGCCTGCTGTGCAATCATGATGGATTGTATTTACTGGTTGACGGGCGTATGATGAACGGTCATCCTCTCTGGAATGGAAATTTTATAATATAATCCGGAAGGGGGTGAGAAAAAAATTACGGACGCTTTCTACCGAACGCATCTTGCACCGAAAATGGCGGTTCCTACTCGTATCATTGTGGCCCCTTCCATGACGGCAGATTCAAAATCACCGCTCATTCCCATGGAGAGTTCACTCAGCTCTTCTGGATTTGGAGCCACCTCGCGCAGCTGCTTGAGCAGCTGACGAAGTCGCCGGAACTCATTTCGGGCCGATGCTTCGTCGGGAGAGGCAATGTTCATGAGCCCCCTGAGGGTAATGGAGGGGAGGGTGAAAAGGGTTTCAGCCGCCGAAAGTACCTCGTCTTCGGCCATACCGTATTTCGTGGATTCGCCGGAGGTGTTGACCTCAAGAAGGTAGTCGGCGTGCAGGTTCTGTCGGAGAGCCTGTCGGGAGAGTTCCCGGGCGGTCGAAATTTTGTCGATACCGTGTATCAGAGAGACTTTGCCTATGACCGATCGGACCTTGTTGGACTGCAGGTGGCCGATAAAGTGCCACTCGATCGGAAGTCCTTCAAGCAGCGGGTCAGTGCGTTTTTCAAGGAATTCCTGAAGGTAACTTTCTCCGAAAAGGCTGTGACCTGCATCAAATGCTTCGCGGATCATGCCGGCCGGCTTGGTTTTTGACACCGCAATCAGCCGTATGGAGGCGGGATCTCGTCCAGCCTCCACAGCTGCAGCTTCAATGCGCTGTTGAATGTCCTGAAGTCCCGCTCTTATTGATGGCATCGCTGTTCAGTCTGCTGCTGCCGCCTCAATTGATTCAATGGTCACCGGCGTCAGCGGGTTGTCGTTGGGGTCAACCTTCACTGCGGCTATCAGTTCAACCACATCCATCCCATCATCAACACTGCCGAACACCGTGTAGTTTCCGTCCAGAAAGTCGTTGTCGGCGTGGTTGATGTAGAACTGGCTTCCTGAGGAGGCTTTCTGGGGGTTGTTGTCCCGGGCTGCCGCAAGGGTTCCTTTTTTGTTCGGATGGCGGATTTCTGCGGGAACCTTGTAGGAGGGGCCTCCGGTACCATGGAGTGCACGCTTGTCGTCATGACGGGAAAGCGGGTCGCCGGTCTGGACCATGAAGCCGTTGATGACCCGGTGGAAGCGGATGCCATCGTAGTATTTTTCGGCAACCATCTTCATGAAGTTGTCGCGATGCAGTGGGGTGTCATCGTAGAGGCTTATGGTAATATTTCCCAGGCTGGTTTTGATGATGAACTGTTCTGCCATGATGGTGGTGCTGGTTTTTGTGGATGAAGTGGTGTGTTACTTGTGGCCGGAAAGCATCCAGAGCGAGCGCTGGGCTGAGGCGGCTCCGGCTGAACCGGGATATGTTTCAATGATGTTGCTGTAGCGTTGACGGGCGTTGTCCTCTTTTCCATCCTTCGCCATGCAGTCAGCCGCATCGACCAGATACGAGGCTTTCAGGGCGTTGTTTACGGCTTTCCTGGAGGCTTTTTCATAGTGTTCTGCAGCTTTGGCGTACTCTTTCCTGTTGCTGAAGCAGGCCCCTTTTCCAGCAAGGACGGCAGCCTGAAGATCAGGATTTTTCATGGAGACGGTATTGAATGCCGTGAGTGCTGAATCGGGCTCACCAAGGGAATACCATGCGTTGGCAAGCAGCAGTGCTGCCATTTCGCCGCTTCGGGTGCCGTTATATGAGGCAGCTATGGTTTCCAGTCCGGGATTCTCTTTGTCCCCTTTGATGGCTGCCCGGTAGTCGCCTCTCTGGAGCAGCTGTTCTAAAGCCGAAAGCTGCATGCCGGCTTCCAGTTCCCGGTCTGCCTGACGGCTCATCCAGAAATATGTTCCTGCGGCTGCAAGCAGGCAGAACAGTGTGGCGCCGATGAGCGCATTCTTGTATTTGATGCCAAAAAAGAGAAGGTTGTCCACTGCCGACGAGGCACTGTCGTTTATGCCGCCCTGCTGTAAATCGTTCATGGAAAAGTCGTTGGTGGATCGTTGGTGTTTTTGTGAAACCTGATTGTTACTTGCTGTCCTATCGGATTTCAACCTAAACAAGTTTGCCTGATTTTCAAAAAATTCAAATCCCTCTGTTTCATTGGAGATCCAGGTTGAATGCGCTGGCGGTGTTCTTCATGATGGCTTCAGCTGCCTTTTCAACAGGGATTTCCCTGATTTCGGCGATGGTGCGGGCAACAATGGCCGCGTGGGCAGGTTCATTGCGTTTGCCACGGAATGGCACGGGAGCAAGGTAGGGGGAGTCGGTTTCTGTCAGAAGGCTCTCAAGAGGGACTGCCCTGACCACTTCGGGAAGGGTGGAGCGTTTGTAGGTAAGGGTGCCTGGTATGGAGAGGCGGAAGCCCCTTTTGATGCATTCCTGTGCGGTATTCAGGTCGCCCGAAAAGCAGTGCATGACGCCCCGGAGTGCCGAATGGTTCTCTTCATCAAGAATCCGCAGGGTGTCCTGCCATGCATCGCGAGAGTGGATGACAACCGGAAGATTGAGGCTCCGGGCCATTCTGAGCATGGTGCGGAATGCTTCCTGCTGGTTCTCCGGGCTTGTTTCGGGGTAGTGGTAGTCGAGACCTATCTCTCCAATGGCAACCACTTCAGGATATCGGGCAAGCTGCTGGAGTTCGTCAAAAGTTGCAGCTTCAATTCCGCTGTCGGCATCATGCGGATGCAGGCCGACATTGGCATGGATGAAGCTGTGTTTCCGGGCAAGATCGATTGATGTTCTGCTTGTTTCCGCATTGACGCCGGGGTCAATGAGAAGGGTGACGCCGGCTTCCTTCATTCGTTCAATGACTGCCGGGCGGTCTTCGTCAAAGGCAGGAAAGGAGAGATGGCAGTGTGCGTCAGCAAACATTGTTTCCTCCCGATGCAGTGCTGTCCGGAAAAATTCTGCCGTAGAAGATGATGAGCATGCATGCCCCTATGGTGATGGCGGAATCGGCAATATTGAAAATGGGCCAGAGTGCTATCCACTGACCGAAAAGTTCACCCCTGTAAAGGTCGAAATAGAGGAAGTCAACCACCCGTCCTGTGGTGAATCTGTCAATGAGGTTCCCGATGCCGCCACCTGCAATCAGTCCGAACGAACCGAGAAACAGCGGCTGTCTGTTTCCCTGGTAAAGTGCGTAGATGATGACTCCTGAAACGATGATTGTGGTCAGGATGAGAAGAACTCCAGGCGGAAGGAACTCCATGCCGAAGGCTATTCCACGGTTTTCGGCATAGGTGAGGGAGAAGAGGCCGGGGATGATGGTGATGCTTTCCCCTGTGTCGCGGAGGAAGATGATTGCGAGCTGTTTGGTGAACCGGTCAAGGCCGATGACAGAGAGAAGCAGAAAGAAAAACCATCTCATGATGCGGGCGGGTGAAAAATGGATTGGGGAAAGATCAGATCGCAGATGCGCCTATTTCATTCAAAAGGGCGCTGCGGACAGCGTCCATAGGCATTTCAAGGTCGGTCCAGAGCCTGAACGCGGCAGCTCCCTGGGCGAGCAGCATTTCCATGCCCGGAATGGTTACGGCTCCGGCTTTTCTGGCGGCAAGGAGAAGGGGAGTGTCAAGCGGATTGTAGACCATGTCGTAGATGATCTGCCCCTGGTGGAGAAGATTGCTTTCAGCCGGTACCGGGCTCATGTGAGCGTCGGGACGGCCGAGTGTTCCTACAGGAGTTGCATTGATCACGACTGCCGCGTCGCGGAGCAGTGCTGAGGATTCGCTTCCGCTCTCCCTGAGGTCCCCCAGGGCGCAGCGTTTAATGGCGGGATCTGTCATCCGGGTTTCTTTTGCCGGGTTGCGCATGAAGAGTGTTATCTCTGAAGGCATGAAGAGCGTGCGGAATGCCTCAATGGCTGCCAGGGACGCGCCGCCACTGCCAAGAATTGCAACCGGACGGCCCTGAATGGAGCGGGCGTGCGGCAGGAGGGGGGAGGCAAACCCGGCAATGTCGGTATTGTGGCCCACAAGAGTTCCCTCGTGGTTGACAATGGTGTTGACTGCCTGAATGGACTTCGCCTCTTCTGAGAGCGAATCCAGAAGGGGGACAACAGTTTTCTTGTAGGGAATGGTGACGCTGAATCCTGCAAGGCCAAGCGCACGGGCCCCTTTCAAGGCGTCGGCAACCAGTTGCTCTTCGGCAATGTTGAAAATGGTGTAGCGGCAGGGAAGCGAAAGCTGCTCGAAGGCTGTGTTGTGTATCAGTGGAGAGTAGGAGTAATCCACTGCGCGACCGATAAGGCCGTAGATTTTTGTGGCCGGCCTCATGAAATTCCCAGCATCCTCCTGACAGCATCCTGCTGGTAGAGTTCAGGAAAGGCGGTCTGAAAGAACTGCTTCTTGTCGGGGTCAATCTTGAAGGCTTTGCTCAGTGCTTTCAGGGTGCTGAGTTTGTCACCGGCGGCAAAGTAGGCAGTCGCAATTTCAAAATGTGCATCTGCCGACAGCGGCTGCAATTTCAGCGATTGCTGTAAAGCTTCAATGGATCTGTCTATATGTCCGGCGTCTCTGAGTACTACGGCAAAATCAACCCATATCTGCGGGCTGTCGGGTTCAAGATCTATGATGATCTGATAGGTGCTGATGGCACTGTCGAGCTGGTTGAGATTATACTCGATTTCCGCTCTGAGGAGGAGAAATTCAATACTGTCGGGTACAGAGTCAAGTGCCGCCTTGATGGAGGCAAACGCATCGTCATATTCGTCAATTGCTTCCTGGCAGCAGGCAAGGGCGAACCATGCATCAGGAAAGTCTCCGCTGAGCTGAATGCAGTTGCGATAGCAGTCAATGGCTTCCCGGTACAGCTCGAGTTCCTCGCAGGCTATGCCGAGGTTGTAAAGCGCATTGAGATCATCCGGCTCATGCTTCAGTGTTTCCCGGTAGCTTTCGGCTGCCTCTGCAATGCGTCCGGTGATGGCAAGCACATTGGCGCGGTTGTACCATGCCGAGGTGAAATCATCGGCAATGGCCAGAGCCATGTCGTAGCATTCGAGCGCTTCGTCATAGCGCTTCATTTTACTCAGAACCAGCCCGTTGTTGTACCAGGCGTTGATGTTGTATGGTTCCTCGTCAAGCGCTCTTCTGTAGCACTGGACGCTCTCATCGAATTTATCGAGCAGGTCTTTGCAGTAGGCCAGTTCATACCATGCCTCGGCAAAATCAGCATCAAGCTCAAGGGTCCGCTCAAAGTCGGCTTCTGCCTCGGCAAAGCGTTCAAGCCGCTGGAGGATGATGCCCCTGTAGTAATGGAACTCTTTTTCAATGGAGCTGTCTGAAAGTATTCCGTCAATTTCTTCAAGAGCCCTGTCGAGCTGTCCGGTATTGAACCAGGCAAGGGCAAGGTTGAGGGTCATTTCACTGTCGGAGGGGCTGAAAAGAACCGCTTTCTGGAACGCCTCAAGTGCCTCTTCGAAAAAGCCGTTGAGTGTGAGACAGTTTCCGAGATGGAACCATGTTTCGGTATTGAAGGGGGCTATTGCTTCCAGCCTGCGGGCAACAATAAGCGCTTCAGGGTTGAAGCCTTCTTCATTGAGCTGATTGATCCTGTCCAGCAGATCTTCGGAATCAAAGATGGAGTCAATCCCCTCCAGATCTGGCTTCTGTTTTCCTGACAGGCCTTTTGGGGTATTTCGGTCGTCGTCAAAAAAATCAGGAAAGTTCATATGCAGTCGTAAAGTGTTTCATATGTTTCGACCCGTTACGAATCAGAATCATGAAATAAATATAAGAGAATTTCCTTACAAAACAGATTTCGTGAAGGTTACAAAACCCGTAATTCTTATTCGGAATGATAATGATTGAACACTGTTTCAGCCTTCATTGTTCCGGCGGTTTGCGCGAGTTCTTCAAGTGTTGCTGCGGCCACTCCTTCAGCTGAACCAAACCGTTCAAGCAGGGTGAATGCGGTTTTTTCGCCGATGCCTTCGATTGCAGTGAGTTCTGTCTGCAGGGTGCGCTTCCGCCGAAGGGTGCGGTGATAGGAAATGGCAAAACGGTGCGACTCGTCTCGCAGCTGCTGCAATAGCTTGAGCGCGGGAGAGGTTTTCGGGAGGTTGAAGGGGTCGGGGGTGAAGGGGATGAAAATTTCCTCCAGCCGTTTGGCAAGTCCGATGACCGGAACGGAAACGCCAAGTGCGTCAAGTGCTTTGCGGGCCGTGTTGACCTGCCCCTTGCCACCGTCAACAATAATGAGGTCGGGGAGGGGGAGCTCTTTACTCAGAGAGCCTCCGTAGCGTCGGTTGATGGCCTCTTCCATGGCGGCATAGTCATCGGAGCCCTCAAAGGAGTTGAGTTTGAATTTTCTGTATCCACCTTTCAGAGGGCGGCCCATAACGAAACAGACCATTGCACTGACATAGTCGGTACCCTGAAGGTGTGAGTTGTCGAAACATTCAATTCTGTTCGGCGTTTTTTCCAGATGCAGGGCTTCGGCCAGTGCTTTGCTCCCGCTGTGTTCTCTTGCTGCTTCCCCCCGTTTCTGTTTCTGAACCATGTATTCAGCCAGATGGTGGCGTGCATTCTGGCGGCACATGTCAAGCAGGTGTGCCTTTTCCCCTATCTGCGGCACAGTGAACCGCATCTCCTTCTGCCTCCCGCCTTCGCCCTGCTGTTCACGCCCCAGAGCTCTCAGCGCTTCGGCGGCCTCCTCTTCCGGCAGTTCCGGCAGCAGGACTTCGTCGGGCATAAGGTCTGCGGTTTTGAGGTAGTGGGTTTCAAGTACCCTGCCAAGGATTGTCGCTTCGCTCTCTCCCTTGGTATTGGTGAGAATGAAGTGCTGTGAACCAAGCATTTTCCCCTCTCTAATCCGGAACACCACACCGCAGGCTTCGTCTTCACCGATGGCCACAGCAACCGCGTCCCGATCTGCCCCGTCGGCCGCAACAATTTTCTGCCGTTCGCTGTACCGCTTGAGGCTGTCGAGCTGGAGTTTGATTTCAGCGGCTTCCTCAAATCGAAGATCTTCAGCGGCCTTCAGCATTTTTTCGTGAAGGTCCCGTCTGAGCTCGGCTGTTTTGCCTTTGAGCAGACGGACAATTTCTCCTATCATTTCCAGATAGTCGCCTTCTTCCTGCAACCCTTCGCATGGCCCTTTGCATTTGTGGATATGGTAGTCGAGGCAGAGCTTGTATTTTTTTGAGGCTATGTTTTCTGGTGTGAGAGGGTGGCGGCAGCTTCGTACCGGAAAAATGGAGCTGATGAGGTCGAGAATGGTCCGCAGCTGACCGGCTTCCGTGTATGGACCGAACCAGATGGAACGGTCGCGTGTGCGGTTCCTGGTGATGAAAATCCGGGGGAAGGGTTCAGCGGTGATGACAAGCCACGGGTAGGTCTTGTCATCTTTCAGGTTGATGTTGTATCGGGGTTTCAGCTCCTTGATCAGGTTGTTTTCAAGAATCAGCGCTTCCACCTCCGATGAGGTGATGATGATCTCAAGATCGCGGATATGAGTGACCAGTACCTGTGTTTTTCCACTCTGCTGCAGCGGGTTGCTGAAATATGAACGAACCCGTGAACGGAGGTTTTTTGCTTTACCCACATAAATGACCCGCCCTTTGTCATTCCTGAACTGGTAGACTCCGGGCTCTTTGGGGAGCGATGCTATTTTTTCCCTGAGAAGCTTTTCCTGCTCTTTTTCTTCGGCAGCCATAGGTACTGCTTGCTGTTCTGTATGTTGTCCGTCGCTGTTCATTCCAAAGGTACAAAAAAAAGGCGCGGTTGGTTCCGCGCCTTTTTTCTCTTGAATCCTGAGTGCTTCAGTGAGCTGATGCTTCACCGGCCCCTTTAGGGTAGCGAAGGCTGTCGACCAGCTCCTGTATCTCCTGAGGAGGTGCAGGGGTGAGTCGGGAGACCACGAAGCTCACGGCAAAGTTGATGAGCATGCCAAGGGTTCCGATACCTTCAGGCGAAATCCCGAAGAGCCAGAACTCGGGCTTGTTCATGCCGGGGTTCACAAACTTGAAGTATATGATGTAGGCAGCCGTGAAGATGATGCCTGTCAACATGCCTGCAATGGCGCCCTCCTTGTTCATCCTCTTTGAGAAAATACCGAGGATGATGACCGGGAAGAACGATGCGGCGGCAAGGCCGAAGGCGAATGCCACAACCTGGGCAACGAATCCCGGAGGGTTGATGCCGAAGTAGCCGGCAACAACAATGGCTATTGCTACTGCAATACGGGCGGAGAGCAGCTCTGACTTTTCGCTGATGCCGGGATTCAGCTGCTTTTTGATCAGGTCATGCGCTATTGATGTTGAAATGACCAGCAGGAGACCGGCTGCGGTCGAAAGCGCTGCGGCAAGGCCTCCAGCCGCAACAAGTGCGATGACCCATGCAGGAAGTTTGGCGATTTCAGGGTTGGCGAGCACAATGATATCGCGGTCGATATAGAGCTCGTTGGCGTTGTCTGTGGTTGTTTCGTTGGAGACAAGCCGCTGGCCGAGTTCGCCTGTTTCGCCGGTGAAAGCAGGTTTCCCGGCAAACGGATCACCTTTCACATACTGGATTGCTCCGTCGCCATTCTTGTCGGCCCATGCAAGCAGGCCTGTGCCTTCCCAGGTCTTGAACCATGAGGGGAGTTCGCTGTACTGCTGGTTGCTCACCGTGTTGATCAGGTTGTAACGGGCAAAGGCGGCAATTGCGGGTGCCGTGGTGTAGAGAAGCGAGATGAAAATAAGCGCCCAGCCGGCCGAGATGCGTGCGTCACGAACTTTGGGAACCGTAAAGAAGCGGACGATCACATGCGGAAGGCCAGCGGTACCGACCATCAGCGCAAAGGTGATGAAGAAGACATCGATCATTGGTTTTGAGCCGTCGGTATATGATGCGAAGCCGAGTTCTTCATGCAGTCCGTTAAGCCTGTCGAGCAGAAAGCCTCCTCCGTCAACAAGCTCGCTGCCGAAGCCGATCTGCGGGATGGGGGTGCCGGCGATAAGCATGGAAATGAAGATAGCCGGAACCATGTATGCGAATATCAGCACACAGAACTGAGCCACCTGCGTATAGGTGATTCCCTTCATGCCGCCGAGTACGGCGTAGAAGAAGACGATGCACATGCCGATGATGATGCCGGTGTTGATGTCGACCTCAAGGAACCGCGAGAACACCACGCCGACGCCGCGCATCTGGCCTGCCACATAGGTGAAGGAGACGAAGATGGCGCAGATGATGGCAACTGTTCGTGCTGCGTTCGAGTAGTAGCGGTCGCCTACAAAATCCGGCACGGTGAACTTGCCGAACTTGCGGAGATACGGGGCAAGAAGCAGCGCCAGAAGCACATAGCCGCCTGTCCAGCCCATAAGGTATACCGAGCCGTCATACCCCATGAAGGAGATAAGGCCGGCCATTGAAATGAATGAAGCCGCCGACATCCAGTCGGCCGCTGTTGCCATGCCGTTGAGGACCGGCGGAACGCCGCCTCCGGCAACATAGAATTCTTTCGTGGATCCCGCTTTCGCCCATACCGCAATTGCGATATAGATCAGAAAGGTTATTCCTACGATGGTGTAAGTCAAGCTCTGTACATCCATAGCGATACAGTGTTAAGGTTTGGTGTGTGTGATTTTTTTTGGATGCCCTTAATCCTCGAGGACATCAAACTTCTTGTCGAGCCGGTTCATGAGAGCCACATAAACGAAAATCAGCACCACGAAGGTGTAGATGGAGCCCTGCTGCGCAAACCAGAAGCCGAGCTTGAACCCGCCAATATGGATGGCATTGAGCTGGTCGACAAGCAGGATGCCGAACCCGAACGAAACGACAAACCATACCACCAGCAGACTGATGAGGTAGCTGAGGTTGATTTTCCAGTACTCTTTGAGTTTTCCTTGTTCCATTTGGTTTTGTGTGTTTGTTGTTGTGGTTGTAATGCTGAAAACACATACCGGTAAGATAATGAAAAAAATCTGTCTTTTGTACGGGCTTCATAATTGTTAACACACACTGACGCAAAACGCCCGAAAGCGCTCAGCAGTTCAAGCGCTTTCGGGCGTTTTATCCTGGTGTTTGCCTTTATTCGGCTATGACCGGAGTAAGCATTTTGGCTTCATCATCAGCAACGCTCCCACCCATAACCTTGGCGATGTTGCCGCCGAAAATTTTTGCCATGAGGCCCATGTTCATTCCGGTGATGTAGATCTTTCCATCGTTTCCTTCATACACTCCCTAGGCGCAGGGCATGAGGGTGGATACCTCAGGGTTCGTGGCGAGTACATCGCCTGCATACCTGGCGTTGCAGAGTTCGACGATGCTGACCTGCTTGTCGAGTGTGAACCCCTGCTTTGTGATGGCAGCAGTCATGTTTCTGGTGGCCGGTGACTGCCAGTTGTTCGCCTCGATGGAGGTTTTCAGCGCGGCGCATGTTTCTTCAACTGTGGTATAACGGCTTTCGTGCGTGGTGAGCATCATGCCGGGCATCATTTTCATGGCGAGTATTCCTGTAAGAATGACGCCAGCGATGAGTCCCGTAATAAAAGTGACAGCTTTGTTCATTGTTCTTGATTTTTGTAGTTGCAGAAACGGTTGCGAGGATTGCGGCATATCAAAAACAATGTACGGTGAAATCTCTTTTCTGGCAAATGCCAATAAAAGAGAAAAGGCCGCCTTTTCAGGCGGCCTTTTCATCTTTGACTTCAAGCGTAATGTTGTGGCTTAGAAGCTGACAGTTGCCCAGAGCTCTGCGCGCAGAGTGCTGGTGTCGGTGTCGCTGCTGGCCGTTTCCGTTGACTTGGTCAGCCAGCGGAGGGTCGGCTGGAGGTTGAAGCTGCCGGCTGCTGACTCGTAGACATTGTACTTGTACTGTGCCCACACAAAGGTGTTCGAGTAGTCGGTGCCGGTTTTCTTGTCCTCTGCAGGGTTGTAATCAACCCAGGCCATGAACTGACCGACTTCGCCTTTCAGACGGAGCAGGGTTGCATGGTAGTCAGCATCGCCGTCATCACAGAAAGTGTAGAATGCGCTGCCGGAGAGCTTCAGGTCATCACCAACGGGCATGGATGCATTCGCACCGAAGGTCCAAGGGGTTACCTGGCGGGCAAGTGCAACGTCAGGGTAGGGAACTGAATACCCTGCTCTCACGTTTGCTGCAAAGGCTGTCGTCACTTTAGTCTGGCTCCATACATCGGAATCGCCGATGGTGGTGACCATCTGGGGCTCGACAGTGACGTTGCCAATGGTGGTTTTGTATGCCAGGTGGACTCCATAGCCGTCATTGAAGAGGCCTCCGCGGTTTTCCTGGCTGTTGGTCAGGATGAGGTTGTCGGTGGCTTCGTTGTCAAGGACGATGATGGTGGCATTGATGTCCCCGTCACCAAGTTTCGTCCCGTAGTTGAACCCGTAGGCACGGTCGAAGTTGATGTTGAAGATCGGGGTGCCAAGAGCCTGCATCGGGTAAAGGGTGAGGTCGAATGCCGGGTTGTTGAAGCTGTTCATCGGCATGCGGCCCATCATGTAATGGCTGTCAGCCATCATGCGGCCGAAGTAGAAGTTGGAGATGTCGACGGTGACGTGCTCGCTGTTGCCGTAACCGACACTCTGCCAGCCGCCTGCGATGTTACCTTCCTCATTCATCAGCATGGTCTTGAAGAAGTAGCCGCTACCAAGGTCAGCCGCTGCCTTCAGGCGGATCCTGTACTGCCAGGAGACGTCATCCTGAGCTGAGCCGGTATCACTGTCATTGAACTCCGTGCGCATCCTTATGCTGGCGTCTCCACCGAGTTTCAGCTCAGCTGAAGCAGGTGATGCGTATGCCATTACTGCAGCAAGTGCAGCAAGTGAGAGCATTTTTTTCATTCTGTTCTCCGTTAGGTTGTGTGTGTGTAAAAAAAACTGCGCCGTTCCTGCTGTGAAGGAATCGGTGCCGGTCGCTCAAAAGAACAATAGTGTGTGTGCTTAACACTAAATTTAATAAAATTAACGCACAAGTAACAAAATTTTTAATTATTGGTTTTCATCATGATGGAGGCGGGTTGTCTCTTTTTTGTGATTCACAAGTAATAGGATTGACGCATATGAACGAGGTGAAACTCAGGGTCAGCGCGCTTTGCATACGGGATGGTGCGCTGCTTCTTATTGAGCATAAAAGCTTTGCTCCGGACGATCCGGCCTTGCCGGAAAGCTACTGGATACTTCCTGGCGGCGGTGTTGAACGGGGTGAAACGCTTGACGAAGCTGTGAGGCGTGAGATGCTTGAGGAGACCGGGCTCAGCTGCTGCGTTGGGGGAATGGTGTTTATCAAGGAGCTGCTCTATCCGTATCCGGGCGCTGAGGCACAGGGCAGCCGCCACCATTCGCTCTCGCTTGGCTTTCACTGCGAAGTGACGGGTGGTGAGACAGTGACGGGGAAGGATCCCGAGTATCCGGATGACGAGCAGATGATTCTGAAGGTCGACTGGATTCCGCTGGCTGAACTTGGCCGGTATGAACTCTATCCCCCCTTTCTCGGGGAGTTTGTGCAAAAAGGGGCTTCGGCCGGATTCCATTCAGCAGCACCTGAGTTTTTCGATTCTCTGCTCTGAATTGCCGGTGTTATAATGCAGAAAGCCTCTGAACTCCAGAGGCTTTCTGCATTGTCTGATCTGTTTCTGCTCAGAACAGGTAGCCGTAGCGGAGGCCGATGTTGTCGATTCCCGGGTTCGGGTCTGCCGTGTTGGCGTTGGAGATGTGGTCCATGATAAGCGATACCCTGTGGCACTGGTATATATCATGCCCAACTTCAAGCGCAAGGCGAAGCAGAAGGTTGCTGCCGAGGTCCTTTCCTTTGCGGTCGTTCATTGAGAGGCCTACACCGGCGTCGAAGAACCAGCCGCTGCCGCCGTCCCACTCAAGAAGACCACCGCTGTAAATGTAGCTCGTGTCGCCTGCGCTGTTGATCGACATGCCGAGGTTGGGCCGTGCAATGCCGCCCAGAACTTCCCACTCAGGGGTGAAAATGAGCTCGCCGTTGAAATCGATGCCTTGTTCAGAGGGGGCTGCGCCCCAGAGGTTGATGTCGGTATCGTGGGCCATGATGCCGATGCGGTATTCATGCAGCACTGTGCCCCTTGATTCTGCATGTGTCTGCAGGGGGGAGAGGAATATAGAGGTGAGCAGCAGGCTGGCTGCTATGAATTTCCCGTGGAGGTTTTTCATGGTTGTTCTGTTCTGTTTTGTGGTTCTGTGTTGTTGTGTGTGGTACTGCTAAGGGGTTCCGCCGAGCAGGGTCTCAAGTACCGCCATACGGATGGCAATGCCGTTGGTGACCTGCTCGAGCAGCATGCTTTTGGAATAGCCGGGCGGCTGTATCCGGTCGGCTACATGGTTCGAAATTTCTATTTCACGGTTGATGGGGCCGGGATGCAGAACCAGAAGGTGTTTGCCGGTTCTCTCAAGGCGTTCGTCGGTCAGGCCGTAATGGCGTGAGTATTCTTCAAGCGAAGGCAGATAGGTTCCGCTGGCCCGTTCAAGCTGCAGGCGGAGTACGATGGCCGTATCGGCCCAGGCAATTGCGCGGTCGAGGTCGGTGAAAAGACGGACTCCGAGTTTTTCGGCATCCGGGGGGATCAGTGTTACCGGGCCGCAGAGCCCTACTTCGGCACCGGCCCTCAGCAGGCCGTAAATGTTTGAGCGGGCAACCCTGCTGTGAAGCACATCGCCGATGATGGTGACCTTCAGCCCTTTGAGTGAGCCGAAGTGCTCCCGAAGAGTGAACATGTCGAGCAGGGCCTGGGTGGGATGCTCGTTTGAGCCGTCGCCGGCGTTGATGACAGGTTTCGGGGTGATGCGGCTGATGAGTTTTGCGCTGCCCGATGAGGGGTGGCGGAGGACGAACGCGTCTACCTGCATTGCCTCAAGGTTTTTTATCGTGTCGCTCAGGGTTTCACCTTTGCTGACACTGCTTGATGCAGCGCTGAAGCCGAGTGTTCCTGCTCCAAGGTTTCTGGCGGCTATTTCAAAGGAGAAACGGGTGCGGGTTGAGTTCTCGAAAAAAACCAGAGCTATGCGCCTGTTCTTGAGCGTCGGGCTGAAGGATGCATTGGGGGAGCGGAGTGTCTGCTTGAATCCGGCCGCTGTATCAAGCAGTCCGGTGATGGAATCTGCACTGAGTCTGCTGAGTCCGGTGAGATGGTTCATGTCCGCCATAGGGATGGGCTTGTTGTCTGGGGTCATCTGCTGCAAAATATACTGAACATTTTTCTGAACAGGAAAGGAGGCTTTTCTGCAGGGATGCTTACCCCCCGGCCGCTTCCCAGTCCGCAAAGAGTTTCTCCAGTTTTTCAGAGAGTGCATGGTACTCTTCAAGCACTTTCGCGGTCTCGTTCTGGCTTTTTCTGTAGAAATCTTCCGTGGCCATCAGCGTTTCCATGCGCTCTTTGTCCTGCTCCATCCGATTGATCTCCTTTTCCAGAGCGGCAATCTTTTTCGGGTCTTTCTGCTTTTCAGCCTTTGCCCGGCCAGTCGGTTTTTTTGCCTCAGGTGCTTTTGTGGCGGCTGATTTTGCTTTCAGTGCAGCGCATTCACGGCGCTTTTCCTCCTCATGCTCCTGTTCCGATTTCTCCAGATACTCGGCATAAGTGCCAAGATAGAGCTGCAGAGAGCCGTTTTTCAGGGCAACAACCTTGTTGACGAGACTGTCGAGAAAATACCGGTCGTGGCTTACCAGAAGAAGGGTGCCGTCATAGTTTTCAAGCGAATCGATCAGCATCTCCTTTGAACGCATGTCGAGATGGTTGGTCGGTTCATCCATCACCAGAAGGTTGGATGCCTGCAGCAGTATTCTTGCAAGCGCCACTCGCGATTTTTCACCGCCCGACAGCACCTTTATTTTCTTTTCAATGGCATCTCCGCTGAAGAGAAAACAGCCGAGGATGTCGCGTACTTTTTTCTGCGCCTCTGCAGTTGGTGCAGCGTCAAGCATCTCCTTGTAGATGCTTTTGTCGGGAGCGAGATTTTCAGTCTGGTGCTGCGCAAAATAGTTGAGCGTCACATTATGGCCAACAGTGAGTTTGCCGTCGAACTCGATTTCATCGGCCAGGATTTTACAGAAGGTTGTTTTTCCGGCACCGTTTGAGCCTACAATGGCAATTCTGTCACCCCGCATGATTTCCAGATCAAGACCTTTGAGCACCTGTTTGGTTGTTCCGTCCGGCAGGGGGTAGCTTTTCCCTACGCCTTCAAGCCGCATGACCTCGCGTCCTGAAGGCTGTGCCTTGGGGAAACGGAAGGAGATGCGGGAGAGGTCCTCTTCGGGACATTCCATCTCCTTCTCAAGCTTTTCCATCTGGCGCAGCCTGCTCTGGGCCTGACGGGCTTTGGTCGCCTTGGCGCGGAACCGGTTGACGAACGACTGCAGTTCGGCAATTTTTTTCTTGTCGTTCTGATACTTGCCCATCATCAGCTCAAAGCGTTCCGCCTTGTCTATTTCATAGCGGGAGTAGTTCCCCTTGTATTCTTCAATACGCTGGAATGAGATTTCAAGCGTTTTTGTGGTCAGCTTGTCAAGAAAAAACCTGTCGTGCGACACAATCATATAGCTGTGTTCGTAATTCAGCAGATAATTCTCAAGCCAGCGGAGCGAATCGATGTCGAGGTGGTTGGTCGGTTCATCAAGCAGGAGCAGGGTAGGGTTCTGCAGGAGCAGTTTGGCAATATGCAGACGCATCTGCCATCCGCCGGAAAATGATTTGACCTTTTTGTGGAAGTCGATTTCACTGAACCCGAGTCCCGCAAGCACCTTCTCTGCATCCGACTGCATGCTGTATCCGCCGAGATGGTCGAACTCATGCATGGCGTCCGAGTAGCGTTCAATCAGGTCGTGGTAGGCAGCGCTTTCATAATCCTGTTCAGGCAGCGCCAGTTCATGCTCCATCGTGGTGATTTTCCCCGACAGCTCAAACAGCCGGGCATTGGCCTGCAGGGCATAATGCAGAGCGGTTTTTTCAAGATCCCCCTCAAAAGATATTTCCTGCGGCAGGTAGCCTATTGTGGTTTCAGCCGATTTGATGAACTGCCCGTTGCTGATGAGCGCCGAATCGCTTCCGGTGCCGCTGATGAGGCGCAGCAGTGTGGACTTGCCCGTGCCGTTGAGCCCCACCAGGCCAACATGGTCGGTGTCACCAACACGGAACGAAGTGTCGGAAAGGAGCTCTTTGGTGCCGACGCTGAGCGATAGGTTTCGGGCTTCAAACATAGTCAATCATCATTGTATGATAAATGCATCCGGGGGGTCTCGGGGGATGAAGGTAGTAATTTTTCCTCAAATGTTTCGGACTTTCGGACCCCCGACCGGCCGGCCGCTCATAGCTTCATGAAGTTAGTACACTCAGTCATGAGTGTCCCCAACTTTTTGCGTGGTTTTTACAAAGAGTGTGAATCGGGTTTTGTTTATTGTAAAATCGGGCTGTTCTATGGCGGGAGAGTTCTTGCGTGTTGGTCGTCAAACAGGTAAAGTTTCTTATGAGAATTGTAGTGCTTGTGTTGCTTCTTGTTTGTGAGGCAATTCCTTTTGCTTCTTTGCGGGCGGAGGAGGTGCTGAGTTGGGAGCAGTGTGTTGCTGAGGCGCGAAGCCGCCATCCTGATCTGCAGTCGGCCATGGCCTCAATCAGGGCTGCAGAGGAGGAGCGGAAGATAGCGGGATCGCCGCTTCTGCCTTCGCTTTCTGTTCAGGGCGGGGCGAGGGAGCTCGGGTATACGGGAGGCAGGGCCGGTTCAGCCGGCGCTCAGTATTCTTATGCCCTTTCCGGCGCTCAGCTGCTCTATGACGGCGGCAAAAGTTCAGGGCTTGCCCGTGCGGCGGGGGAGGGGGTGAAGGGGGCGGAAAGCTCCCGTGAGGCGGTGTCTGCGGATGTTCGCTTCGCTCTGCGCTCGGCTTTTACGAGTCTCTTGAAAGCTCAGGAATATGTGACGCTTGCAGCTGATATCCAGGGCAGGCGGTTGCGTAATGTTCGTCTCATCGGCCTTCGCTACCGGGCAGGGCGGGAGCATATCGGTTCACTGCGCAAAGCGGAGGCTGATTTGGCTGATGCCGAGTTTGAGGTTGCACGGGCTTCACGGGGACTTGGTGTTTCCCGTTCTGCACTGTCAACGGCCATGGGTCGTGGCCTCGGCAGTACCCATCTTAAGGTGCGCGGTTCGTTCACTGCTGTGGAGCCAGCAGAACAGCGTCCTGATTTCATGAGGCTTGCCGCGGAAAGTCCCGTGGTGAGGAGTCTGGAGGCGCGGATGCGTGCTTCCGGGTTTGATTTGCGTGCGGCCCGAAGCGCGTTTTCTCCTGAACTGTCCCTGAGCTCTTCGATTGGGCGCAGTGCAGCGGATGACTGGAATCCGGATGAGTCGGAATGGAGGGTCGGCCTTGATCTTGCTGTTCCGATTTATGAGGGTGGCAGCGGTCGTGCTGGTGTTGCGAAAGCCCGTGCGGTGGTAAGTCGGGATGAAGCGGAACTGAAAAGCGGGCTGCACAGTGTGCTTGATCTTCTCGAGGAGCGGTGGAAGAGTTATCTCGATGCCTTGCAGTATGTTGCGGTGCGGAAAAAATTTCTTGAGGCTGCTGTTGAGCGGGCGGCCATAGCTAATGCCCGGTATTCGAACGGGTTGATTTCGTTTGATGACTGGGTCATTATTGAAGACAGTCTTGTCAGTGCAAAAAAGGAGTTTCTCAATGCCGGGGCGGATCTGCTTATCGCCGAGGCTCAATGGATACAGTCAAAAGGAGAAGGGCTTGATGGCATCGGGGAATAAGGTTGTGTGGGGGCTTTCGGCGGCGGCTGTTGCTGCCGTTGTGATTCTTCTGTTTGTGTTTGCCGGCAGAAAAACGGCAGGACAGCAGTATTCAGTGATCAATCCTTCACGGGGGACACTTGTTGAAACGGTTTCAACGACCGGCGTGGTTGAGCCCCGCAACAGGCTGAAAATTCAGCCTGCCATAGATGGAAGGGTGGAGGAGGTGATGGTTCAGGAGGGCGAAATGGTTGAAAAGGGTCGGGTGCTGGCTCTTCTGAGTTCAAGTGAACGGGCTGCGCTGCTTGACGCGGCAAAGCTTCAGGGAAAGGACGAACAGGCATATTGGAAGAGCGTTTATCGCGAAACGGCTGTCCTCGCGCCGATTGATGGACAGGTTATTGTCCGGAGCATTGAGCCGGGGCAGACGGTGAGCGCTTCCGACTCACTCTTTGTGCTTTCAGACCGGTTGACGGTGACGGCATTTGTGGATGAGACGGATATCGGCCGTGTGCAGAAAGGTCAGAGGGCGGTGATAAGCCTTGACGCTTATCCCGATATCAGGGTCGGTGGACAGGTTTCGCATATTTATTATGAGTCGCACCTGCAGAACAATGTGTCTATTTATTTTGTGGATGTCGTTCCTGACAGTATCCCTTCGGTGTATCGTTCAGGGATGAGTGCCAATATTGATATTGCTGTGAGGGAGAGGCAGCATGCGCTGCTGCTTCCCCGGGCGGCTGTGAGGGTTTCGGGAAAACGCTCTGAGGTTCTGCTGGAAGAATCAGGTGGTGGCGGCTCCGGGGGGCGGAATGTTGCGGTGATCACTGGTATTTCCGATGATGACAGCATTGAGATACTCGGCGGGATTTCCGATAGCGCCAGAGTGCTCATGCCGGATGCTTCTTTTGTTCTTCCAGCTGAAAAAGATGCAACCAACCCCTTTATGCCGAGGCGGAAGAAGAAAAAAGATTCATGATGCCGTTGCTTGAACTTGTTGATGTGCATCGCTCCTACAAGATAGGGGAGAGTACGGTGCATGCCCTTCGTGGCGTGTCACTGAAAATCCGTCGCGGCGAGTTTGTGGCTGTTATGGGTTCATCGGGGTCGGGGAAATCTTCCCTGCTGCATATTCTCGGCCTGCTTGACAACCCCGATAGTGGCGAGTACCGGATATTCGGGCGGAATGTGAACGATCTTTCAGGAGATGAACAGGCGGGGCTGCGAAACCATATGGCCGGGTTCGTCTTTCAGCAGTTTCATCTTCTCAAGCGGATGAGTGTTGTTGACAATGTTCGTCTTCCTCATATCTATAGCGGTGAACAGGGAGATTTCCGGCAGGAGGCATTGAGGCGGCTGGAGGAGGTTGGTCTCGGGCATCGTACCGACCATACACCAAACCAGCTTTCGGGCGGCGAGCAGCAGCGGGTTGCCATTGCCCGTGCACTCATCCGCGATCCCGGCATCATTTTCGCCGATGAGCCTACAGGAAACCTTGATTCCGTGAATTCTGCCGAGATCATGAAGATTCTTCAGAATCTTCACCGTGAGGGGCGGACCATCATCATGGTGACGCATGAGCACGATATAGCTGCCTATGCGGGGCGTGTTCTTACCATGCGCGACGGGTTGGTTGTGAGCGATGAGCAAAGAGATGTGGTGGACGGGCCGACTGAGATACCCAATGACTATGAAAAAGCAGGGGAGTCAATGCGGCATGCCTCCCGCCCCATTTCTCTCTGGAAGGATGGCCGGTTCATCGGGTTCATGCAGCAGGCTTTTCAGGCGATTTTTGCCAACAAGGTCCGCTCTTTTCTTTCAGTGCTTGGCATTCTTGTGGGTGTGGCTTCAGTGATAGCCCTTATGGCTCTTGGCGAAGGGGCGAAGTCAGCGATGCAGGAGGAGCTGAAGTCCATGGGCTCAAACCTGCTGTCGGTGCGTGGAGGTTCTTCAAAAGTCAGAGGCTCTGCCCGGGCTGCGGGTGCAATTGCGCCGTTTACTTTTACCGATGTCAAGGATATTGCGGCCATGCGACCCATGATACGCAATGCAGCGGGAACGGTCAGTGGCAGTGCCCGGATTGTGTATGGCAACAAAAACTGGAGTGCGAGCCTTGATGGTGTTGGTTATGAGTTCGGCATCATGCGGGCGGCAGTGCCTTCAATAGGCAGATGGTTTACCCGTGAAGAGATTCAGAAACGGGATAAAGTGGCCATTCTCGGCATGACGGTTGTGAGGGAGCTGTTCGGCAACGCCAACCCTCTCGGGCGTACCGTGAAAATCAACAGGATAAATTTCAGGGTTATCGGCGTGGCACCACCAAAAGGATTTTCGGGACCCAGAGATGGGGACGATGTGGTGATGATTCCGGTAACAACAGCCATGTACCGTGTTCTGGGAAAAGATTACCTGAGCTATATCTATGTTGAGGTACGCCATGCGGCGGAGATCAAAAAAGCCAAAAAGGCCATCAGCGCGCTTATCATGAAAAACCACCGGCTGAGGGAAGCTGATGAGGCGTTCTACATCAGGGATATGACGGAAATCCAGGAGATGCTTTCCAGCACAACACAGACGATGAGCCTCCTGTTGGGCTCCATTGCGGCAATTTCGCTCCTTGTTGGCGGTATAGGCATTATGAACATCATGCTGGTGTCGGTGACGGAAAGGACCAGAGAAATCGGGCTTCGTAAGGCAATTGGTGCGCGGCGGGGCGACATTCTGCTGCAGTTTCTTGTGGAGTCGGTCGGCTTGACCCTCAGTGGTGGTATTATGGGTGTGGCGAGCGGCACCGGGATTGCGTTTTTTCTGGCGCTTTTCGCCGGGTGGAGCGTGAAGGCTTCGCTGCTTTCGGTGGTGCTTGCAACATGTTTTTCAGCACTCATCGGTATTTTTTTCGGTCTCTGGCCTGCGAGGAAAGCAGCGGATCTGAAGCCGGTAGAGGCTCTTCGTTATGAGTAGAGAAAAAAAATATTTTTTTGTGCAAGGTTCTTCCACAATGCTCGTCTTATGTATTGAACGCACCTGTGTGGTTGCAGTTGAGTTCACCTAAAAGGTAGTGTGATGTGTGATGTGTGGTTGGATTTCGGCAACTGGTCTACTCTGAAGTTATGGTGAAACCATGATGATAACGAATCGCAAAGATGACTGATGACTGAGATGCGGGGTATGACTTGTTGTTGATTTGGACAGGCCTGTGGAGAAATCTGCCGGCCTGTCTTTTTTTTGCTTCATTTGGACAATAAAAAAGCACCCCGACTCTCTATCGGGGTGCTTTTTTATTGATGGTATGCTTCTGGTCCCCTATGCGGGGGGTCAGGGCGGCTTCTCAGGCAGAGAGAGCTTCGGTGACCTTCCGGGCGGCATCTTTCAGGCCGTCAGCCGCAATCAGGTTCAATCCCGACTCGTCCAGCATTTTCTGGGCTATGTCGGCGTTTGTTCCCTCAAGCCGTACAATAACGGGAAGGTTCAGCCCGATTTTTTTGGCAGCCTCGATGATGCCCCCTGCAACCCTGTCGCAACGGACGATTCCGCCGAAAATGTTGACAAGAATGGCTTTGACATTTTTGTCGCTGAGAATGATTTTAAATCCTTCCTCAACAGTCTGGGGGCTTGCTCCACCGCCAACATCCAGAAAGTTGGCGGGTTTACCGCCTGCCAGCTGAATTATGTCCATGGTGCCCATGGCCAGACCTGCACCGTTCACCATGCAGCCGACATTGCCGTCAAGGCGGACATAGTTGAGGTTTGATTTTGAGGCTTCCACTTCAAAAGGATCCTCTTCGGTGATGTCGCGGAGTTCGAGGAAATCCTTGTGGCGGTACAACGCATTTGAATCAAAATTGATTTTGGCATCAAGCGCAAGCACACGGCCCTCTTTTGTGACAACAAGAGGGTTGATTTCAGCCAGTGCGGCATCAATGGATGTGTATGCCTTGTAGAGGCTCATGATGAAGCTGACGGCACTGCGGAACTGCTCGCCTTCGAGGCCGAGGAAGAATGCCGCCTCACGGGCCTGGAATCCCTGGAGTCCGAAGAGCGGGTCAACCTGGATTTTCAGCAGTCTGTCAGGAGTTTCTTCAGCAACTTTTTCAATTTCCATACCGCCTTCGGTGGAGATCATCAGCACATTCTGCGATGTGGCGCGGTCGAGGGTGATTCCGACATAAAACTCTCTGTCAATGTTCATGCCCTCTTCAACAAGAAGTCTCCGTACCTCTTTGCCTTCAGGCCCTGTCTGGTGCGTTACGAGAGTGGTGCCTATCATCTGGCTGGCAATCTCATATGCCTCTTCGGGGGATTTTGCGAGTTTCACGCCCCCTGCTTTTCCTCTCCCCCCTGCGTGGATCTGGGCTTTGACGACAACAACGGGACTGCTCTGTTCTTCAAAAAGCTGTTCGGCAGCCTGTTTTGCTTCTTCAGGAGAGTGGGCAACGATTCCTTTCGGGACGGCAACTCCGAATTTTCTCAGGATATCCTTGCCTTGATATTCATGAATGTTCATATTGATTCCGGTCTTGGGTTACTGACGGCCTTTTGTGCGCCACAGGGAGGGCTGACTAGAAGTTTGCGCATAAACTGTTAGTATAGTGAAATAAACCCTTACGGTGAAATATTGGATGCTCTTCGCGGCATTTTGGTGTTCCCTTTCTGTTGCGCAGAGCCTTGGTCAACTGGTAGGGCCGGGAAGTGTTCCCGTGCCGCCATAACGCATGAATGATGGATTTCAGTTATTGTATGGAACTGGCGTTCCGGGAGGCGCTCAAGGCTTTTGAGAGCAGGGAGGTCCCTGTTGGAGCGGTTGTTCTTGATGGTGGGGGTCATGTGGTGGGAAAAGGGTACAATCAGGTTGAGGCGCTGTGTGATGCAACTGCCCATGCGGAGATGATTGCCCTTACTTCCGCAATGGCGACGCTTGGGACGAAGTATCTGCAGGACTGCACCCTTGCGGTTACAATGGAGCCCTGCCCGATGTGTGCGGGAGCCATAGTGAACGCAAAGGTGGGTCGCGTGGTGTTCGGTGCCTATGACGCAAAGATGGGGGCTTCGGGTTCTGTGCTGAATGTGACCGGATGCCGGCCGCTGAACCACCAGCCGGAAGTGTTCGGTGGCATTATGGAGGGGCGCTGTCAGGGGCTTCTTCAGGACTTTTTCAAAGAGCTCCGGAAAAAAGGCTAACTGTTTTCCTTCATGATGTGCTTGATGGAGTTGGCAAGATGCGAAACGATATCCTGCGCAATGCCGCTTCCTGCAGAAGTGGGAGTTACCGTATCAAGGCTTTCAATCCCTGCTTTCTTGACGGCGTTGCTGATGGTGACTGAGAGGACCGGGTTGCACTCCCGGACAATTTCTTTCAGCATGAATGCAGCCTCAAAGGTGCTTTGCTGAACAATCTCCCTGTGATCCTCCTCAGAGAGCATCTGGCATCGGCGGGCTGTTATGATGCCAACAAGGCAGGTAAGGTATGCATTGGTTGCGCCGGCCATAAAGAGGTTGAGGAAAAGGGGCGCCAGAAGGTTTCCCGCTGGCAGCAGCGAAGAGAGGGTGTTGCTGAAGGCGGACTGTATGATTGGTTTGATGTGGGTGGGGATCTCCTCTTTGCGGAAATCGGAAAGCGGCATCAGCCTATAGGCGCCGAGAAGGACTGAACTGAACTCCCTCAGGTTCTGCTCTTTATGGTGCAGGCTGTAAATGCGCCATGTCAGCTTGAGCATGTTGAGGGTTGAGGTGGTGGTGCCATATGAGGTGTTCTGGGCAAAAGCTCCAACGAAAAAGTTTTTTGTGGCAATCTCCTTGGTTGAGGCAAGAGCGTCAACTTCAAGAAATTTCAGGTTGGTTTTTACCCACCGGAGGTCTTTCTGTTCTGCATTGGTTTCGGGGTGCATCGGGTGGGCTGGCATGCGCTCTGCACTATGGCGGGCATACTCTTCCATCGCGCCTGAACTGTCATTTTCCGGCAGGGATGGATGGCGGGGCATTCTGAACAGCTGGTATGCGCTGAAGAATAGTGCGAGAAATGATGCGGCAGCAAGCATCAGGAACGCGGCTCCTGCATAGGGATGCAGAGTTGAAAGCAGTTTTGCGGCGGTATTGAGCTGGTTGAATGTGAAAACGGCTGTGAGCAGCAGTACCGCTACCAGAAAGGCCAGAAGAAATGGTATTGTTTTCTTTTTCATGCCGCCCTCTCTCTGCCGAAGTTGTATTGAGCCGGGAAAAGCCTCTCCTGCATTACTTCAGGCAAGGTAAGAATTTCTCCGGGGAAAATTTCTTCAGGCGCCCGTTTCGGGTTCCGGTAGTTTGATGGAGTGGTCGGTGCTGTGCTGATAGTCAAGAAAGATGTCTTCAGCTGAAGGGATCTGCCAGCTGCCGTCCGCCAGGCGGTTGGTCGTCTCTTTGAGGCGGTATGTTGTGTGGCCGCAGGTCCAGCAGTCATATTTTGCCATACCGGTGCAGAGACATGTTTTTTCCTCAACGACAAGTGGCTCCCCCGGTTTTTTTTCGGCAAGTGCTTTGTAGTATGCGTCGATATATGTGCATTTCCCGCCGTTTTCAAGCAGGTATCCCAGCCCTTCGCAGTTTGGCTTTATGGCGTAGCGCAATGTCGGCGACTGGCGGAGCATGCGCATCGGATAGCCGGTGGTGGAGGCCATGTTGATGACAATGTCCTCTTCCTCTGCGCTCAGATACTGCTGCTTCACATTGGCTGGAAGTCCGGCTTCCCGGGTGATTGCAAAACGGGTGGCAACCTGAACTGCTCCAGCTCCCTCTTGAAGGTATTCCGCCGCATCCGTTCCGGTGAAAATTCCTCCTGCCGGAATGATGGGAATATCAAGGCCTTCTTGTTTCAGGAATGCAGCCACTTCGGTAAAAATGGTATGGAGATCAAAGGTATGCCAGTCGTCAGGGCCGAATCCGAGGTGGCCTCCTGCAAGAGGTCCTTCAACAATAATATAGTCCGGCAGACGATTCAGGCGTACAGCCCGCTTGAGAAAAATGGAGAGCGCTCTGACAGAGGAAATGATGATGCCGATTTTGACATCATTGAAACGGGGATGGTCCTGAATCAGGTCAAGGGTTCTGAGGTTCAGTCCGGCGGCAAGGGTGAGGCCGTCAATGCCCGCATCCATTGCAGCCCTCAGACGGACTTTGAGGGTGGGTGAAGAGCTGTTCATGGTCAGCTTCTCCATGCAGTTCAGAAAAATCGCACCGTTTCCTGTTTTCTGGGAGATGGTGTGNTCTACATACTTTTTCTGNGCTTCTTCCACCTCTGCAAGGTCGAAGAGAACTTTGGACTTGTCGGGGTTGTCGATGAACTCGGCATATTTTTTTCTTTTCCTGCTGACGAAGGATGTGTTGAAAATCCTGTCGCATACATAGCCGTTTTCTGCATCAGAAATATGGCCGATTCCTCCGAGTTTTTCAGCCGCAAGGGCAAGTTCGGTTGTTGAAATGTTAACCCCCATTCCTCCGATGATGATGGGGACATATTCCTTCCCGCCCAGTGTCAGCCTGAAATTATCTACCTTCATGGTCCTTTGTTAATAAATAAGATAGTAGGGGCAGTTGCCGGCCGCGTCACTCCTTGAAAGATAAAAGATAGGGGAGCTGAATCGTTTGCTCCGTATACCCTTCGTCAAAAATTATTTAAGATATCATATTTTGTGCTATAAATCTACAGCCAATTCTTAGAAAAACCCATTGCAGGAGTGGTTTATGCTATTCTGGTGGTGACCGTTAGTCTCAATGAATATCATGTTTGAGAAAAGGTGTGGAGAATCGTAAATTAGTGGCCTGTCAAATAGGGCTGAAGCGGATTCTCTGCACTTTGAAAACATCCTGAATTTAGGGGGTATTATGATCAAACTTGTACTGTTGCGGCATGGTGAAAGTCAGTGGAACCTGGATAACCGGTTTACCGGATGGCATGATATTGATTTGACTGACAAGGGACGCCGTGAAGCCTCCAATGCCGGGAAACTGCTTTGCGAAGCGGGTTTCGAGTTTGATGTGGCCTATGTTTCGGTACTGAAGCGGGCCATCAGGACCCTCTGGAATGTACTGGATGAGATGAATCTGATGTGGATTCCCGTCATCAGGAACTGGAGGCTCAATGAGCGCCATTACGGTGCGCTTCAGGGCCTCAATAAAGCCGAAACAGCCCAGAAATATGGCGACGAGCAGGTTCTTGTGTGGCGCAGAAGTTATGATACCCCTCCTCCTCCGCTTGAGCGCACCGATGAGCGGTGGCCGGGTTCCGACCGTCGCTATGCCGCACTTGACGCCGATGAGGTTCCTCTTACCGAGTGCCTGAAGGATACAGTTGCGCGCTTTCTGCCGTTCTGGCATGAGACCATTGCTCCTGAAATCAGCAAAGGCCGCAATGTTCTTATTGTCGCCCATGGAAACTCACTTCGCGCACTGGTCAAATACCTTGACGGCATATCCGAAGAGGATATCGTCGGGCTGAATATTCCTACCGGTATCCCCCTTGTCTATGAACTTGACGATAACCTGAAGCCGTTGAAAAGCTATTATCTGGGAGACCAGGAAGAGTTGAAAAAGGCTGTAGACGCAGTGGCCGGACAGGGAAAAGCCTGAGAGGGACGGGAGAGGGTGAAGAATGTTTTGCTGAATCGCCTTATATTCCGCACTTTGGATTCCCGATTGCCTTTGTTTTGAATCTTCAAGAAAAGTTGTGCCTGAAAAATATGAATGTTACTTCCAACACCGGGCTTTATGATCCGCAGTTTGAACATGATGCCTGCGGCGTGGGGTTTGTTGCCAATATCAAGGGACTAAAGTCTCATGCCATTATAGAGCAGGGTCTGCAGATCAATGAAAATCTCAAGCATCGCGGAGCGTGCGGCTGTGAAAAAAATACCGGAGATGGTGCGGGTATCCTGATCCAGGTTCCCGACCGTTTCCTCCGCAGGGTATGCGGCGAACGGAACATTGAGCTTCCCGAGGCCGGCCGGTATGGTGTTGGCATGCTGTTTCTCCCTCCCGATATTTCACAGCGCCGGGCCATAGAGGATATCTGCCGTCTGATGATTGAGGCCGAAGGGCAGAAGTGCCTCGGGTTCCGGAAGGTGCCTACCGACAACTCCACTATAGGCCAGACTGCCCGTTCCGAAGAGCCGGTTGTCAAGCAGCTTTTTGTTGGATGGGGCGAAGAGATTACCTCGGAACTGGAGTTCGAGCGGAAGCTCTATATCATCAGGCGCCGCATCACCAAGCGGGTCAAGTATACGGCAGCTCTTCTCGGAAGCAATTATTTCTATGTCAGCAGTCTGTCGGCCAGAACCATGGTCTACAAGGGGATGCTCCTGCCCAAGCAGGTCGGCGATTATTATCCCGAACTCCACGATCCTGACATGGAGAGTGCCATTGCCATGGTGCACTCCCGTTTCAGCACCAATACATTCCCAAGCTGGGACAGGGCTCACCCCTACCGTTTTCTCAGCCATAACGGAGAGATCAACACGCTCAAGGGCAATGTCAACTGGATGAAGGCCCGCGAAAAGAATGTAAGCTCCCCGGTGTTCGGTGAGGCCATTGAGGATATCAAACCGGTGATTCTTGAGGATGGCAGTGATTCAGCCATTCTGGACAATGCTTTTGAGTTTCTGGTTCTTTCCGGACGCTCGCTTGCACATGCCGCGATGATGATCATTCCTGAACCATGGGGCGGGAACAAATTCATGTCGCCTGAAAAGAAGGCTTTTTATGAGTACCACAGCTGCCTGATGGAGCCCTGGGACGGGCCTGCATCGGTGGTTTTCACTGACGGCGTGCAGATTGGCGCCATGCTTGACCGTAACGGTCTGCGACCTTCCCGATACTACATTACGACCGACGATATGGTCATCATGGCTTCTGAGGTCGGCGTGCTTGACATTGAACCCGGGCGCATTCTCCGCAAAGACCGTCTGCAGCCTGGAAAGATGTTCCTGGTGGACACTGCCGAAGGACGAATCATTGCCGACGAGGAGATCAAGGAGAGCATTGCCTCCGAGAAGCCCTACGGCGAATGGATATCCCGCAATGTGATTGACATCGAGTCACTGCAGGATCACCCGCAACTGAAGAATCCCGACGAGGACAAGTACAGCCTTACGGCACGCCAGAAGGTTTTTGGCTACAGCCGTGAGGATATTACCATGCAGATTGTCCCGATGAGTGAAAAGGGTGTTGAGATGGTTGGTTCAATGGGTAACGATACCCCTCTGGCGGCACTCTCAAACAGGCCCAAGCTACTGTATGATTATTTCAAACAGCTGTTTGCGCAGGTGACCAACCCGCCGATTGATTCACTTCGTGAAGAGATTGTCACCTCAACCTCGGTCATGCTCGGCACGGAAGGGAACCTTCTGGAAGCCCATGAGGTCAACTGCCGCCGCATCAAACTACCTCATCCCATTCTGACCAATCAGGATCTTGAAAAGATCCGCGGGATTGACCGTCCCGGTTTCAGGGCGGTGACCATCCCCATTTTTTATGATGTGGCGAAGGGCGGCCGCGGCATTGAATCGGCCATGCAGGATATTTACAGGCAGGCGGAGCAGGCTGCACAGGTTGGCGTCAACATCATCATCCTTTCCGACAAGGGTGAGATTGACAGCAAACGCGCGCCGATTCCAGCTCTTCTGGCTGTTGCCGGTCTGCACAATTTCCTCATCAATGCAGGCATCCGTACCCAGATAGGTCTTGTGCTTGAGTCTGCGGAACCCCGAGCAGTGCATCACTTTGCCATGCTTATCGGTTATGGCGTCGGTGCCGTCAACCCCTATATGGCATTTGAGACCATCCGTTCGCTTGTTTCGGACGGTCACATCCGTTTTGATGAAAAAACTGCGATAAAGAACTATGTCAAGGCCGCGGTGAAGGGTGTCGTGAAAACCATGGCAAAAATGGGCATTTCCACCGTGCAGAGTTATCGGGGAGCACAGATTTTTGAGGCGGTGGGTCTGAACTCGCAGCTTGTTGACTCCTACTTCACCCGCACGCCAAGCCGTATTGAGGGTATTGGCCTTTCAACGGTTGCCGAAGAGGTACGCAGGCGTCATGAATCAGTTTTCCCCCCTTCCGGGAACAAGGTTGACCGGGGGCTCGACGCCGGTGGCGACCGCAAGTGGCGTCATAACGGCGAGTATCACCTGTTCAGTCCCGAAGCGCTCCATTTTCTTCAGCACTCCTGCCGTACCGGCAACTATGAGCTGTTCCAGAAATACGAGAACCTTATTGACGACCAGAGCCAGCACTTCTGTACCATTCGCGGTCTGATGGATATCCGTTTTTCGGGTGAGCCGATTCCTCTTGATGAGGTGGAGCCAGCCGAGGCAATCATGAAACGCTTCAAAACGGGAGCCATGTCCTATGGTTCCATCAGCCAGGAAGCCCATGAAACTCTGGCGATTGCCATGAACAGGGTTGGCGGCAAGAGCAATACCGGTGAGGGTGGTGAAGATTCTGCCCGTTTCCTGAAAGATGCCAATGGCGATTCCAGAATGTCGGCCATCAAGCAGGTTGCTTCCGGACGCTTCGGCGTCACCAGCGAGTACCTTGCCAACGCTGTTGAAATTCAGATCAAGATGGCACAGGGAGCCAAGCCCGGTGAGGGAGGCCAGCTTCCCGGAATGAAAGTGTATCCCTGGGTTGCAAAGGTTCGTCATTCAACTCCGGGCGTCGGCCTGATTTCACCCCCGCCTCATCACGACATTTATTCCATTGAGGACCTTGCGCAGCTCATTCACGATCTGAAAAACGCAAATCCCTCGGCCCGCATCAATGTGAAGCTGGTTTCAACCGTTGGCGTTGGTACTATTGCGGCAGGTGTTGCCAAGGCGCACGCCGATGTGGTTCTTGTCAGCGGCCATGACGGCGGAACCGGTGCCTCTCCCGTATCCAGCATCATGCATGCGGGTATGCCGTGGGAGCTCGGACTTGCAGAAACACACCAGACCCTGATGCTCAACAACCTGCGCAGCCGTATTGTTGTTGAAGCTGACGGACAGATGAAAACCGCTCGCGACATTGTTGTTGCCGCATTGCTCGGTGCCGAAGAGTTCGGCTTTGCCACCACCACGCTTGTGGTGATGGGCTGCATCATGATGCGGTGCTGTCAGGACGATTCCTGCGCAGTTGGCATTGCGACCCAGAACCCGAAACTCAGGAAGAATTTCAAGGGCAAACCCGAACATGTCGAGAACTTCATGCGCTTTCTCGCTGAGGGCGTGCGTGGCTATATGGCCCGTCTCGGTGTCCGGAGCCTCAATGAGCTGGTAGGCCGTTCCGAGCTGCTCAGTATGAAGAAAACAGTTGATCACTGGAAGGCCCACGGAATTGACCTTTCCAAGATTCTTTACCAGATGGATCTTCCCGAAGAGGGAACCCGCTACTGCAGCATGGCGCAGGAACATGCGCTGGAAGAGAGCCTTGACAGGACCACGCTTCTTGCGCTCTGCCAGCCCGCAATCAAGAGGGGTGAGAAGGTAGTCAGCAGACTCCCGATCCGAAACACGAACCGCGTGGTCGGCACCATTGTCGGCTATGAGGTCACCAGAGCCTATGGAGCCGCAGGGCTTCCTGACGATACGATACACCTCTCGTTTACCGGCTCAGCAGGACAGAGCTTCGGGGCATTCATTCCGAAAGGAATGACGCTTGAGCTTGAGGGAGATGCGAATGATTATGTAGGCAAAGGGCTTTCCGGAGGCCGCATTGTTGTCTATCCCTCGAAAGGATCCACCTTCCTCTCTGAAGAGAACATCATCATCGGAAATGTTGGCTTTTATGGCGCAACATCAGGTGAGGCCTTCATACGGGGTATGGCCGGTGAACGATTCTGTGTCCGCAACAGCGGCCTTACGGCAGTTGTTGAGGCCATCGGCGACCACGGATGTGAGTACATGACGGGAGGTACCGTCATCATTCTGGGTAAAACCGGCAGAAACTTTGGTGCCGGAATGTCGGGAGGCGTAGCCTATGTTTACGATGAGGACGGTTCCTTTGCCGAGCACTGCAATACCGATATGGTCGGTATGTATCCTGTTGATGACGAACAGGATTGTGCCATGCTGCTCTCCTGGATCAAGAAGCATGTGGCCACTACCGACAGCGCTCTTGGCCGTCGTATTGCCGATGATTTTGACGCCCGGTGCTCCAAATTCATCAAGGTTATGCCGCATGATTACCGCCGTGCCCTTGAAGCAATGCAGGAAGTTGAAGCCGCGGGCATGAGTGGCGATGACGCTGTGATGGCTGCATTCGAGAAAAATGTTCATGACCCGTCAAGGGTGTCGGGAAATTAAACCAATGGCGCCGGGCAGATGGCCCGGACACGAAAAGACTAAATTATTGCTATGGGCAAAGTGAAGGGTTTTATGGAGTTCCAGAGGGAGGTTCCTGCTGACAGGGCGCCTCTGGAGAGAATAAAGGACTGGAATGAGTTTCATCTGAAGATGTCCGACGAGGCGCTGCAGAGCCAGGGCGCCCGCTGCATGGACTGCGGAACTCCCTTCTGTCATACAGGGATCATGCTCGGTGGCATGACCACCGGTTGTCCCATTCATAACCTGATCCCCGAGTGGAACGATGATGTTTACCGCGGATTCTGGCAGGACGCCTACGACCGGCTGATGAAAACCAACAATTTCCCTGAATTTACCGGACGGGTATGTCCGGCTCCCTGTGAAGGGTCGTGCGTGCTCGGCATTATTGAACCACCGGTCACAATCAAAAATATTGAGTGCGACATTATTGAGCACGCCTTTGCAGAGGGGTTTGTTGTTCCTAAAAAAATCGAGCACCGGACAGGAAAACGGGTTGCTGTTGTCGGGTCAGGTCCGGCAGGTCTGGCCTGCGCCGACCAGCTCAACAAAGCTGGCCACAGCGTGACGGTTTTTGAACGCGATGACCGCTGCGGGGGATTGCTGATGTATGGTATTCCCAACATGAAGCTCGACAAGCAGGCCGTTGTGCAGCGCCGGATAGACATTATGGAAGAGGAAGGGGTCGTGTTCATGCCGAATACAGAAGTCGGCAGCAGCAGCTGCCCTGCTGAAAAACTGCTTGAGGATTTTGACGCCGCGGTACTCTGTACAGGCTCAACCGTGCCCCGTGATCTTGATGCCGAAGGGCGCAGGGAGAGCGGCGGGATTCATTTTGCCATGGATTTTCTCCGTTCCTCAACCAAGGCTCTCCTTGGTGATTCACAGCCGGTGCTTTCGGCCGAAGGAAAAAATGTGGTGGTCATCGGCGGTGGTGATACAGGTACCGATTGTGTGGCTACCTCCCTGCGACAGGGATGCAAGAGCGTTGTACAGCTTGAAATCATGCCGAAACCTGCACTTGAGAGAACCGGGGACAACCCCTGGCCCCAGTGGCCGAAAACCTTCAAGGTTGATTACGGTCAGGAAGAGGCCGCTGTTCTGCAGGGTGAAGATCCCAGACGGTACTCCATGATGACGAGAAAGTTCATTGCTGACGAAGGCGGCAATCTTAAAGCGCTTCAGGTTTCACAGGTTGAATGGGTCAAGAAGGATGGCCGGTTCATTCCTCAGCCTGTAGCAGGTTCCGAAGAGAGCATTCCTGCCGAACTGGTGCTTCTTGCCATGGGCTTTGCAGGTCCTGAAGCAGCTCTTGCCGAACAGCTCGGGGTAGCATGCGACGAGCGTTCAAACATCAAAGCATCAGAAAAACAGTACCTGACCAGCCGCAAAAAAGTATTTGCGGCCGGCGACGCCCGGCGCGGTCAGAGTCTTGTGGTATGGGCAATTCAGGAGGGTCGGGGAGCTGCACGCGAGTGCGATCGTTTTCTCATGGGCGAAACCTCTCTACCCTAAACTATCTGCACATTCCAGCAGTTATACAAGGTATCTCTCCACCAAACCAGAGCCGTTAAGAACCAGGCACTCAGAACTCAGAAACAGGATATGGAACAGGAAAAATTGAGGGAACAGCTTCAGGCGCTTCATCGCGAGCTGGAAAAGGTTGAATGTGTTGACGACACTACCGCCAGGGTTCTTTCCACCCTTCGCGATGACATTCGTAACATAAGCGAAAAACAGACCAAATGTCCCTCAGCTGAAGACGAGCCGCTGATGGAACGCATGAGTGACGCCGTCGGGCACTTCGAGGCGGACCATCCCAAGCTCAGCATGACCATCAAACATCTGCTCGACAGCCTGGCCAATATGGGACTGTGAGCCCTGTCAGATTTCAAAAAACCGTTGACGCACAAGAATTAGATGACAAGAGAAAAAGTTCCGGCGAAAGGAAAAGCAAGAACATCCGGCGGTCCTGGCGAACCTGTGTACTGCTCATTCTGCGGAAGAAGTTCGCAGGAGGTAGAGAGTATGGTTGCCGGCCCGAATGCCTTTATCTGTGACCGCTGCATTAGAACATCCCATGATATTCT